>FWWL01007664.1_pt1 | contig 14508 bp, 11 predicted proteins | sample 2228331 | NCBI WGS metagenome assembly FWWL01 (sample SAMEA103939775, study PRJEB20133) | metagenome
CCCACGGGGTCGAGGCCATGGCCTACCGGTGCGAGGTCTCGCTGGAAGAGATCCGCCTCGCCGATCCGATCCCGGTGATCCTGGATCGGCAATGAGGCGATCCCCCAACGGCAGGAGGGAGAACATGGAAGGGCCCACGGTTGAACCGCTCCCCACGCCGGCGGAGGGGAAACCCTATCGGGTCCTGGGGGCTTGGGCTGTCAACCCCAGTTCGGCGCGCATGCGGATCAAACCCCTTGGAAAATGAACGATCCCCCCATGGACACCCCGCCGCCCGGAGCGTTGCCGTTCCCCGCCTCCTGAAACGCTGGCCGGCCCGATTCGGGTATATTTTACGATAATGGCGGGGGATGCCCTTCCCCGAAACCGAGTGGGGTTGGTCTGGAATCCAGACCGTGCCGATGCGCTCCCGGGGCGGGGCCGAGGGGGAAGGCCCATCCCTGCGCGCCCGGGGGCCGTCTGGCACTTCCCGAGGAGGCGAGAGGGGCCATGAAAGTGCTCACCGTGGCACAGATGCGCCAGGCGGAAGCGGCCGCCGACGCGGCCGGCCACACCTACGCGCGGATGATGGAGCGGGCCGGCCAGGCGGTCGCCTCGGAGATCATGCGGCGGATGCCCGTTCACGGCCGCCGCATCCTGATCTTGGTCGGGCCGGGGAACAACGGCGGCGACGGCCTCACCGCCGCCCGCTTCCTGAAGGAGGCCGGGGCCGACGTCGCCTGCTACCTGCTGAAGCCCCGCGAGGAGACGGATCCGGTCTTCCAGGCGGCGAAGGCGGCGGGCTGCTTCATCGCCCACGCGGAGGACGATCGGACGGGACGGGTGCTGCGCCTCTGGGCCCGGAGCGCGGCGGTGATCGTGGACGCGCTGCTGGGGACCGGGACCACGCGCCCGCTGGAGGGGGAGCTCCTCCGGATGCTCCAGGCGGTGCGCGCGGAGGTGAGCGGCCGACGGCCGTGGCCCACTTCGTTCTTCGCCCCCGGGGCCCCCCTGATCCCGCCCCTCGGCACCCCCCCGGCGCCCCCCGAGCCATGGCTGGTGGCGGTGGACGGGCCGACCGGGATGAACTACGACACGGGGGCGCTGGACCCCAACGCCTTCCACGCTGATCTCACGGTGACCTTCGCGCACCCCAAGATGGGGCACTTCCGGTTCCCGGCGGCCCACGCGGTCGGCGAGCTGGTGGTGGCCGACATCGGGATCGAGCCGAAGTGGGTCCCGGAGGGCGCCTTCGAGGTGATGGACGCGGCCGCCGCGCGGGGGTGGTGCCCGCCGCGCCCGGCGAACGCCCATAAGAACACCTTCGGGAAGGTGGCCGTGGTGGCCGGCTCCACGAACTACCCTGGCGCTCCCTGGCTGGCCGCCCAGGCGGCGGCGCGGGTCGGCGCCGGCTGGGTCACGCTGGCCATCCCGCGGGCCATCTACCCGGTCCTGGCGGCGAGGACGGCCGAGATCACCTACGTGCTGCTGCCGGATGAGCTGGGCGTCCTGATCCCGGACGCCGTCGAGGTGCTTGCCAAGGCCGTGGAGGGCTACGCCGCGATGGTCCTGGGGCCCGGCCTCACCCAGGAGAAAGAGGCGGTGGCCTTTGTGCACGGGATGTTCGGGATGGAACGCGCAGCCCGACGGGGCCGCCTGGGCTTCCACATCGAGGAGGAAGAACCGGCAAGGCCGACGGCCCCCGCCATCGCCTGGCCACCCCTTGTGGTGGACGCCGATGGGCTGAACGCCCTCGCCCAGGCCCGGGATTGGGCCGCCCGGCTGCCGGGGCCGGCGATCCTCACCCCGCACCCCGGGGAGATGGCCCGGCTGACGGGGCTGGAGAAAGCGGCGATCGAGGAGGACCGCCTCGCGGTGGCCCAGCAGTTCGCTCAGGCTTGGGGCCACGTGGTCGTGCTGAAGGGGGCGTTCACCGTGGTGGCGTCGCCGGACGGGCGATCGCTGGTGCTGCCCTTCGCCAACCCGACACTGGCCACAGCGGGGACAGGGGATGTGCTGGCGGGGGCGATCGCCGGCCTGCGGGCCCAGGGGCTGGGGCCATTCGAGGCGGCGGCCCTGGGTGCCTACCTCCACGGCCTCGCGGGGGAACTCACGCGCCGGGAGATCGGAGCGGCCGGCGGGACCGCCGGCGACCTCATCCCCCGCCTCCCCCGTGCGCTCCGCGCCCTGAAGGGCGAATGACCCGGCCGGACGATCGCCCCATGCGCGCCGATCCGATCCCGGAACTGGAGGGCCTGGATCCCCACGCGCCCCCGCAATGGCGGTGGGTCCATCGAGCGCGCCCGGACGCCCGGCGGATCGGGGTCCTTTCCGCTTCGTTCAATCCCCCGACCCGCGCCCACGTGGCGTTGCTGGAGGCCGCCCAGGCGGCTTTCCATCTGGAGGAAGGGGTGCTCCTCCTGGCCCTCACCCACGTGGAGAAACCTCTCACGGGGTTCGGGCTGCCGGAGCGGTTGGCGATGCTTCAGGCCATCGCCCGGAGCCGCCCCGCGTGGAGCGTCGCCCTCTGCAACCGGGCCCGGTTTTTCGAGAAGGCCCAGGCCCTCCGCGCCGCGGTGGGGGAAGCCCCCGCGCTTTTCTTCCTAATGGGGGGCGACACGCTGGCCCGCCTGTTCGATCCCCGGTATTACCCGGACGTGCCTCTGGAGGCCGCTTTGGAGGCGTTCTTCCGGACGGCGCGCCTTCTCGTCGCGCCCCGCCCGCCGTGGGATCGCCGGGCGCTGGAGGATTTCCTCCACGACCCTTCGCGGGCGCGCTACCGGGCGCGGATCGCCTTCCTCGACCTGCCTCCAGCCCTCGCCACCGTTTCCTCCTCCGAGGTCCGCCAGCGCCTGGCGCGCGGGGAGCCGGTCGCGGATCTGGTGCCCCCCGAGATCCTCCCCCAGCTCCCCCCGCCTGGATCGGCCCCTTAGCCGGGGCCGCGATCCCCGCGCGGATAGGACTTTGGTCCCATTCCCGCCCTCTGAGCGAAAATGCTACACTGAGAGCACAACAGGTTGAACATCGCGGGGGCCGGATCACTCCAGGAGAAGGAAGGATGCGGAGCAAGCGCGGCGGGGGGTGGGGGCAGGCGCTGGTGCTCATTGCCCTGGCCTTCGCCGGGATGCTGGCGCTGCTGGCCCTGGCGATCGATGGGGGCAACGCCTACGCCCAGCGGCGGCGGGCCCAGAACGCCGCCGACGCAGCAGCCCTCTCCGCAACCCGCCGGCTCTGGGAGATCCGACGCCAGGGGGGGAGCGAAACGGACCTCTTGGTCGCCATCCAGGAGGCCATTGACGCCCACGGGGCCTTCAACGTGGATGGCCAGCCCAACCGCTTCACGGCGGAGTATGTGGACGAAAACGGGAACCCTATCGCGTCCCTGCCCGCCGGGGCTATCCCCGGGAACGCCCAGGGGGTCCAGGTCACACTCATCAACCGCTTCGACGCCTTTTTCGCCGGCGTTTTCGGCTTCGATCCCATGGAGGTCCGAGCCCTGGCGACGGCGGTTTATCACATGGCCCCAACGTGCGCCTTTGTCCTCTTCGCTGAGAACGACCTTCGGGCGGAATTCGGCCTCCTCCAGATAGGATCCGGCGGTGTCCACGCGGGGGGCGACCTCACCCTCCGGTGGGCCGGTACGATCCAGGGGCCCTGCGAATACGGCGGGGCCGCGAACATCGCCTTCTGGGTGCAGTGCGCCGGGGGTCGAATTCAGGTCCCCTTCCAGCCCCTGCCACCTCTCTATGCGGTGAGCGACTTCGCTCCCGGCGGGGCGCTGTGGAACGCCTACGGGGGGGACCGCTACTGCATCCGCCCGGCGGACCCCCGCCGGCCCATCGTGCTGGACGCTTTTCCTGCAGGAGCGATCCCGCCCATCCCCAACCAATGCATCACTGTCCAACCTCAACAACGGGTCCGCCTGCGGGATGGGTTGTATTACCTGGAAGGGGATGCCCAGGTCCTCCGCAGCCAGGGGAGTGGGCCGATCCGGGCCACGGTCACCCTGGCGGCCACCGGATCGTTGCGCCTGCCTGACCTCAACCGGTATGATCTCCGCCCCGCACTGGACGACCCCCAGCGTGGGGCGCCCCTGCTCGTCGCCGGGGGGGCGATCACCATTGCCACCTCGACCTTCGAGGGGCAAGGGCTGATCCTGGCGAACGGGGGACCCGTAGGCCTCTCCGTTAGCATGGGTGCTCGATCCGACAGCGGCGCGATCTATGGGAAATCCCTCACCCTCGGCGGCCTGCGCCTCGAGTGGACCTTCGATCCACGGGTGTGCCCGGTGGCCATCGCGCGGGTGGAGCTGCGGCGATGACCGGCGTGGTGCTGGTCCTGGGGCTCGGGTTGGGGATCGCAGGGCTGCTGCTCGCGTGGCAGCTCCTCCACCTGGAGGAGGGAGAAGAGGATGCGCCGGCGGCTTCCGGGGGGATGGTCCCGGGCGAGTGGCTCTCGTTTGCATCCCAGGCGGAGGGCCTGGAGGCGTCCTCGGGCCCAGGCATCGTGCTCCGCCAAGCGCTTGCCGCATGCCGGATGAGGCTCCGAGGGCTCGGACAGGAGGGAGAACGCCGCCTCCGCCGCCTGCTCCGCGAAGCCGACCTCCCCTGGCATCCCGCGGAGTGGATCGGGCTGACCCTGGGGCTGATGGCCCTGGGCGCCTGGGTCGGCCATCGGATCTACCGGCTGCCGGGCTTCATCCTGCTGGGGATCCTCATCGGTGGGGTGCTTCCCTTTCTGTTTCTGCGCCACCGCCGGGAAGTGCGCCAGCGGCGCCTGGAGAACCAGCTGGCAGACGCCTTGCTCCTCATCGCCCGCACCCTGCAGGCCGGCGGGAGCCTGTATACGGCCTTCGAGCAGATCGCCCGTCAGTTCCCGCCCCCCATCGCCGATGAATTCCGCCGGGCGTTGCTGGAGATCCAGCTGGGCTTCTCCATCTCCGAAGCCCTGGAGCACATGCGGGCCCGCGTGCCCAGCGAGGACCTCTCGCTGGCCATCACCGCTATTCAGATCAACCAGCAGGTCGGGGGGAACCTCCCGGAGTTCCTGGAACGGGTGGCGGCACGGATCCACGAGCGGGTCCACATCCAGAACGAGATCCGGGTGATGACTGCCTCCTACCGCCTCAGCGCCTACATCCTGGTGGCCCTCCCTCTCCTTCTCTGGTTGATCCTGTTCCCCATCAACCGGCGCTATATGATGCGCTTCTTCACCAGCGGCCTCGCGGGTTACGCGATGCTCGGGCTAATCCTCGTCCTGGTCCTCCTGGGCTTCCTGGTGATCCGCCGGATCACCCGCGTGAGCCTGTGAAGCGATCGGCGGGCGGCCACCGCCCATGCCCTCCCCGGGAAGGCCCGGCCGACCGGCCCGAAAAATTGACCGCCGGCTATCGCCTTTTATAATCCGGGGGAAGGGGAGGCAGCAGGGGAACCCCCCGATCCGTGGATCAGGAGGGCGAGATCTCCCATGGTGTTCCCCATGGGATGGGAGGGGCCGAGGAGCCCGTTCTGCCGCCTGTTGAAGGGACGAGTGGACCTCTACCACGTGCCGTTCAGCGAACGGTCCTCGCGCATCATGGTCTTCGCCGAGGACCTAAGCCCGGGGGTGCCCGGTCTGTTCATCAAGCTGGCGGAGCGCTGGGAGAAGCAGCAGGAGAAGTTCGGGGACTACCGCCAGCGCCGACCGATCGTCGAGCGCATGGTCTTCCTGAGCCCGGACGGCGAACCATTACCCGCCACATTCACCACCTACCCCCACGCCGTGTTCTTCCACACCCCCCGTGGGCCCATCGGGATGACCTTCAACGACCCGGAGGCCCTATACATCGCCCTGCCCCCGGAGGCCATCGGGATTCAGTTCATCGCCCAGGCGGAGACTGCCCGGGCCGACCGCCGGGGCGGGATCCTGCGGGGGGTCCGGAACCTCTGCTACACCACCAACGCCCGCCTGCAGCGCAACCACATCGAATCCGTCGGCCCTGGCCTCTTCCGGGTGACCTTCATCGTCGAGCCGACGTCGGACGCGGCGGCCCTGCTCAACATCACCCCTCGCCTCGGGTTCAACCGGGCGATCCGCCCGGCCCTCCCGGTCTTCCTGGAGGCGGAGGCCCGGTGGCACGACTGGTTCGCCGCCGCCCCCCCGGTCGACGAGGCCTTGGCCCCTCAGTATTACTACGCCTGGTGGGTGATGCGGGCCGGGCTGATCTCCCCCCGCTACTACATGACCCGGGAGGGGATGACCCCCAGCAAGATCCACTACGTAGGCGTCTGGCAATGGGACGCCTGCTTCCACGCCCTGGCCTACCGCTACGTGGACCTCAAGCTGGCCGAGGACCAGATCCGCCTGGTGCTGGACCATCAACGGGACGACGGGATGGTGCCCGACGCCGTCCACGACGAGGGCCGGGTGGTGCGCCTGTCCTTCCCGGTGGAGGCGGAGGTGACCAAGCCGCCGATCACCGCCTGGGCGGCCTGGAAGATCTACGAGATGGGCGGGGACCGGGATTTCCTCGATGAGATCTACGAGCCGCTGGTGCGATGGAACCGCTGGTGGTTCGAGCGGAACGACGACGACCGGGACGGCCTGTGCCAATACAACCATCCGTATTCCTCGGGGTGGGATGACTCCCCGGTGTGGGACGGGGGGATGCCGGTGGAGTCGCCCGACCTGAACACCTACCTGGTGATCCAGATGGAGCACCTCGCCCGCATCGCGGAGGTGATCGGGGAGCGCGAGGACGCGGCGCGCTGGCGGGCGGAGGCGGAGGCCCTCACCCGCCGGATGATCGCTGCCATGTGGGATGAGGAGGCGGGGCTGTTTTGGCCGCTGCGGGGCGAGACGCCCATCCGCATCAAGACCCCCCTGAGCCTCTACCCGCTGCTCACCGGCCGGCTCCCCCCGGCGATGGTCGAGCGCCTGATCGCCCACCTCGTGGATCCGCGGTCCTTCTGGCCGAGGTATCCGATCCCCACCGTGGCCCTGGACGATCCCCACTATAACCCGGAGCAGATGTGGCGTGGTCCCACGTGGCTGAACATCAACCGCCTGTTTATCGAGGGCCTGTTCCGTTGCGGATACGCGGATCTGGCCCGGGAGCTCCGGCGGCGGACCCTCGAGCTGGCCATGGGTCACCCCGATCTCTACGAGTATTACCACCCGGAGACGGGAGGCCGGCCGCCGCGCGCCGCCCCCATTTTCGGCTGGACCTCCGCCGTGTTCATCGATCTGGCCATCGAAGCGACGAAGGACTCGCGGGATTGAAGAGGCATCCCCCGCACGGCACGGAGGAAGGATGGCTCAGGACAGCGGACAAATGCCGCGGATCCGTCTGACCTTGGAGCGGATGGCCCACGGAGGGGAGGCCATCGGGCGCCATGAAGGCAAGGTGGTCTTCGTCCCCTTCGGCGTCCCTGGGGAGGTGGTGGAGGTCGAGATCGTGGAGGATCGGGGCTCCTACGCCCGGGGGCAGATTGTGGCGGTGGTCTCCCCTTCCCCGGAGCGGGCCGATCCCCCCTGCCCCCATTTCGGGGAGTGCGGGGGCTGTCACCTCCAGCACATGCGCTATGAGGCCCAGCTCCGATGGAAGGCGGAGATCGTGCGGGATCAGCTGCGCCGCATCGGGAAGATCGAGGACCCGCCGGTCCGCCCCACGATCCCCAGCCCCGACCCCTTCGGCTACCGCAATCAGGTCCAGTTCTCGGTCTCCGCTGACGGCCGCCTGGGCTTCCAGGCCATGCGCTCCCACCGCGTGGTCCCCATCTCCCGCTGCTGGATCGCCCACCCCATGCTCCAGGCGCTCTATGAGGCCCTGGACATCGAGGGCTTGAGCCTGCGGCGCCTCACCCTGCGCTGCGGCGTCCGCACCGGGGATCGCATGGTGATCTTCGAGACGGAGGGCGATGAGGCCCCCGTCCTCGAAACCGACCTGCGGGTCTCCCTGGTCCTCCTGACCGAGGAGGAGAAAGCCATCCCGTTGATCGGCCTGGATTACCTCACGGAGGAGGTGGGGGGCATCCGGTTCCGCATCTCAGCCCCGAGCTTCTTCCAGACCCACACCGAAATGGCCGAACAGATCGTCCGCCGCGTCGTCGAATGGGCCGATCTGCACGGCACGGAGTCCGTGCTGGACGCTTATTGCGGGGTCGGGCTGTTCGCCGCCCATCTCGCCCCGCGCGCCCAGCGGGTCGTGGGGATCGAGGCGCACCCGGCGGCGGCCGCCGACGCCCAGCACAACCTCGCCGGCTTCCCCCACGTGGAGATCCGGACGGGGACCGTGGAGGCGGTGGCGCCGACGCTGGAGGGGCCCTTCGAGGTCGTGGTGGTGGACCCGCCGCGATCCGGCTGCTCGAAGGAAGCGTTGGGCGCCCTGCTGCGGCTGGCCCCGCGCCGCTGGATCTACGTCTCCTGCGATCCGGCGACCCTCGCCCGCGACGCCCGCCATCTCCTCGACGCCGGCTACCGCTTGCGGGAGGTCCAGCCGTTCGACATGTTCCCGCAAACATATCATATCGAGACGGTGTCACTGTTCGAGAAGCCCTAAGAGAACCCCTTGAGGGAGGATCGCCGCGATGGGCGATGGCCGTCGGGTGGTCGCCGAAGCGACCCTTCCCTCGGGCCACCGGGTCATCCTGGTGCATGGGGATCTGACCGAGGAGGAGGCCGACACGCTGGTGAACGCCGCCAACGCCTACCTGAAGCACGGGGGCGGCGTCGCCGGGGCGCTGGCGCGGAAAGGCGGCCCCCAGATCCAGGTGGAGAGCGACGAATGGGTGCGGCGCCACGGGCCGGTCCCGGTCGGCGGGGTGGCGGTAACCGGGGCCGGGCGCCTGAAGGCCCGTTTCCTGATCCACGCCGTGGGGCCGGTGTGGGCAGGCGGGACCCAAGGGGAGGACCGTGCGCTCGCCGAGGCGATCCGCAACGCCCTGGAGGCGGCCCGGGAGCGGGGGTGCGAGCGGATCGCCATGCCGGCCATCAGCACCGGCATCTTCGGCTTCCCCAAAGAGCGGGCGGCGCCGATCATCTGGGAGGCCATCGCCGCCTTCGCCGCCGCCCACCCCCACGCGCCGCCCCGGGAGATCCGGGTGGTGATCCTCGATGAAGCCACCTTACGTCCTTTCCTCGCCGCGTTCCAGGAACGGTTCGGAGGACGCCCCACCGCCGGATAGGGGCGCCCGGCCGGGATCGGCGCATACCCGTTGGAGGACGGATGAGCGCGGGGGTATGGGGAGCCCCAACCCACCGTCCTACCTGGTCCCCAACAGGCGCACGAGGAGGGCCTTCTGGGCGTGGAGGCGGTTCTCCGCCTGATCAAAGATCACCGAGTGGGGGCCGTCCGCCACGTCGTCGGTGATCTCCTCGCCGCGATGGGCCGGCAGGCAGTGCATCACGATGACGTCCGGCTTCGCCCGGGCCACCAGGGCGGCGTTAACCTGATAGGGTGGGAACACCTGCCGCCGGATCTCCGCCTCCGCCTCCTGCCCCATGCTGGCCCACACGTCGGTGTAGATCACATCCGCGTCCCGGACGGCCTCGACCGGATCGTGGGTGAACAGCAGGCGGCTGCCGCTGCGGGCGGCGAAGGCCTTCCCCCGTTCGATGACCGGTGCCTTCAGCATATAACCCGGCGGCGTGGCGATGGCGAAGTCCACCCCGAGCATGGCGCAGATGTAAAGCAGGGCGGTGGCCACGTTGTTCCCATCTCCCACGAAGGCCAGCTTCAACCCGCGCAGGCGCCCCTTCTTCTCGTAAACCGTGAGCATGTCCCCCAGGGCCTGGCAGGGATGCTCGTCATCGGAGAGCCCGTTGATGACCGGGACCGTGGCGTAGCGGGCCATCTCCTCCAGGACAGCGTGGGCGAAGACGCGGGCCATGATGGCGTCCACATACCGGCTGAGCACGCGGGCGATGTCGGCCGCGCTCTCGCGCTTGCCCAGGCCCACCTCCTGCGGGGAGAGATAGATGGCATCCCCGCCCAGGTGGCGCATGGCCATCTCGAAGGAAACGCGGGTGCGCAGCGAGGGCTTCTCGAAGATCATCCCCAGGGTCTTGCCGGCCAGGAGGGCCGGCCGCATCCCCGCCTTCCAATCCATCTTCATCCGCGCAGCCTCGAGGATCAACCCTTCGATCTCCTCGGGGGACCAGTCCGCTAAGGAAATGAAGTGGCGCAGGGTGCCCATAGCGCTCGCCCCTCGTAAAAGATTGGGATGCGGGGGAGATCCCCCGCCCTGCCGCTCAGGACGCCGGGATCCCCTTCGATCTCGCCGCCGGCGAACGGAGGAAGCTCCCCACCGCCCGCTCCAGGATCTCCCCGTCCAGGTTGCCGCCCGAGAGGACGAGGATCACCGTCCGCCCGGCCCAGCGGTCGGGATCCTCCAGCAACGCCGCCAGGCCTACCGCCCCGGCGCCCTCGGCGATCAGATGGGCCTCCACCGCCAGCAGCCCGATGGCCTGCTGCACCGATGCCTCCCGAACCACCACGACCTCGTGGATGGTGCCCTGGCGGGCCAGTTCGTAGGCCAGGGCCCCTACACCCCCCGCCAGGCCATCCGCTAGGGTGGGACCGGCCGGGTAATCCGCATACTGCCGCCCGTCCCGCAACGAAGCGGCCAGGGCCGGGGAGGCCTCGGTCTGCACGCCGATGATCCGGACGTGGGGGGCCAGGGCTCGAAACACTAAGGCGATGCCCCCGATCAACCCGCCGCCGCCCACCGGCACCAGCACCGCCTCCGCTTCGGGGCGCTCCTCCAGGAGCTCCAGGGCGATCGTCCCTTGACCGGCGACCACCCACGGATCCTCATACGCATGGATATAGCAAGCACCCGTCGAGGCGGCGAAAGCCAGGGCGGCTGCATGGGCCTCGGAATAGCTCCGCCCTTTCCGCTCGCAGCGAACCCCCCAGGCCTCCAGGGCCTGGATCTTGTTGGGGGCCGCCGTCTCGGGGACGAACACCGTCGCAGGGATGCCGCCATAGACCTGCGCGGCGAAGGCCACCGCCAGGCCATGGTTGCCCGCTGAAGCTGTGACCACCCCCCGGGCCCGCTCCTCCGGCGTCCGCTGAGCCATCCAGGCCAACGCCCCGCGGACCTTAAACGAGCCCGTGGGCTGCCATGCCTCGAGCTTCAGCCAGACCTGGCCTCCCAGCCGGCGGTTCAGGGTCGGGAACGTCCGCAGCGGCGTGGGGGGAAGCACCCGGCGCAGGATGCGGCGCGCTTCCAGGATCTGCGTGAGGGAAGGCGCAACCGGCGGCGCTTCCACGGATCCCGCTCCCTCAACGGGTCTCGAAGGCGCGTCCCTGGGGGTCAGGGCCAGGCGATCGCGCGGCGGGCCCGTGTGATCACCCCTTCATCCGGCCCGCGGAGGATCAGGGTGCGCGCCCCCCTCCACTCCAGCCACAGCATGTCCCGGACTTTCCAGAGGGCCTGCCCCTCGCTCTCCCGGATCGGCCCGGCGCCGAAGCGGTCGGCTGCATACGCCCGATAGGCCTCCACGAACTCCTGGGCCTCCGCCTCGTTGTCCCAGGCCACCGCGAGCACCAACAGGTCCTGCCCGGCCGCCTCGTTCTCATACACCGCGTAGCGGTCGCCTCCCCAACCGGCCGCCGCCTCCTCCGCCCGGGATGCGGGAAGGCGCTCCTCCAAGTAGACCCGCAGGTAGAACTCCCCCAGGACGTTCTCATCCACGATGCGCCAGCCGCTCCCCAGGGTGTTGGTGAGGGGCGGCAGCGTCACCCGGATCGGCGCCTCGCGGCGATCGAACTTCTCCGGATGCAGGATCTGCTCCGTGGAGGCGGGCGGGTCGCGGAAGGCGGCGTTGACGGCTCCCCAGCCCCCCCGCACATACAGCCGCTGAACGAAGGGGAGGCCGGCGGTGTAGGGGAAGACGAGCTCCTCACGGATCGCCCGGGGGGCGCGGTCGAAGACCTCGCTGGGCTGGCGCTGGACGGCCTCCAACCACTCCTCCTGCTCAGCCGGGGACAGGCGCTGCAGACAGAGCAACTGGGTGAGGGTGGCGTCCCCCTCCACCAGCGCCCGCCGGGCCAGCATCGCGTCATCGTCCAGATCCTTCGGCCGCTTGCGCTCATCATCGGTGAAGCCGAGGGCGATGAGATCGAAGTGCTGATCCTGGAGCAAGTGGGTGTATTCGTGGGCGAAGGTGACCCGCTCCAGAATCCCCGGCTGTCCCGCCGCGCTGATCACGAAGAACTGTTTGGTGTCCGGGTCGTAGAAGCCGGCGATCTGTTCGGTGTAGAGATCCAGGAGGAACTCCCGCAGGTTGAAGCCCCGCGGCAGCAGATCGAGGGCGGCCAGGGTGAGGGCATCGCGTCGCGCCTCCTCTGGCGTGTAGTCCTCATCGAATTTCTTCTCCTGATACGCCCGCAGCTCCGCCGGGGTCATCAGGGAACGGGTGTAGGGGCCGGTCGCCCGCAGGCCCCGGATCCCCTCCACCGCCCGCGCGATCCCATCGAAGACCCCGAGGTCCGGCGTCGCCGTCACCGCTGGGACCGGAGTGGGGGAGGCGGGGACAGCGGAGGGGGTGGGGGACGGGCGAGGCAGCGGCGCAGTGGGAGTCGCCGGGGCCGGGGTCGGAGAAGGGAGAAGCGTGGGAGGAGGGGGAAGCTCCGCGGCCGACCGGACCCAGAGGATCGCCCCCACGCTGCACGCGAGCGCCACCAGCACCAGCAGTGGGATCTCGATCCGTCGCATGATCGCTCCCGAAAATAGACTGGGAGGAATTGTGGCCCCGGACCGGGGGAAGGTCAATCCGATGCAGGAAGCCGCTCACCCGGTCAGCCGCGCCAGCAACGCCGCATTCGAGCGACGGCGGCGGGCGAAGACCTGCCGCCGCTTGCGGGCCATGCGCGGCCAGGTGAGGAGGCCCATCAGCATCCCCCGCAGGCGGGCCCGCGCCGCGGCGCCCCGCCACGCCCGGAGCGCCTCCCCGGCGATGCGGAGCTGGGCGCGCAACACCCGCGGCCAGAACCGCCGCAGCAGCCCCGCCGGGTAATCCTTGGCGATCAGGTAAAGGAAGTTGCGGCCGTCGTAGAAGCTGGCGATGGGCCCGCCGCCCGTCGCGCTGAGCTTGTGATACACGACCGCGGTGGGGACATACCAGCAGTTCCACCCCGCGATCTGCGCCCGCCAGGCCAGATCCACGTCCTCGCACGAGTAGAAGAAATCCTCGTCGAAGAGCCCGATGTCGGCGAACAGCTCCCGCCGGTAGGCGGCCGCCGCCCCGCAGGCGGAGAACACCTCTTCCTCCCGGTCGTATTGGCCCACATCCCGCTCCCAAACCCCCCGGTTCCCCGGGATGCCGTCCACCCGGTAGTAATCGCCGGCGGAGTGGAACACATCGCGGCGGTCGAAGAGCAGGATCTTGGAGGCCACGAGGCCGGCGTCGGGATGGCGCGCGAAGGCGGCCGCCAAGGCCTCCAGCCACGTGGGGGCCGCCTCCGTGTCGTTGTTCAGGAGCGCCACGATCTCCCCTTGGGCGGCACGGATCCCCGCGTTCACTGCCCCGGCGAAGCCCCGATTGCTCCCCAGCGCCAGAACCCGGACCTCGGGGTAGCGGGCCAAAAGCGCCAGGGAGTCGTCCGCGGAGCCGTTGTCCACCACCAGCACTTCGCGACGGGGGTAGGTTTGCCGGCGCAGGGCCTCCAGGCAGGTGGGGAGGTGGGCCGCGCCGTTCCAGTTGGGGATGACCACGGAGATCAGGGGCTCGCTCATCCGGCCAGCCATCCCTCCTCCGCCAGATAGGCTTGAAGGGCCTCCGGCCATGGCCGCAGGGTGATCCCCAGGGCGGCCCCGCAGAGGTTGCGCAACGGCGTGAACGGAGGGACCCGGGAGGGGCGGGGGAACTCCGCCAGTGCGATCGGGGTCACCGGGATGTGCCCCCGGCCCGTCCGGCGGAGGATCTCCACCGCGTATTCATAGCGGGAACACATCCCCTCGTTCACGAAGTGATAGATCCCATACGCCTCCGTCTCGATGAGGCGGACGATGGCCGCCGCCACATCCCGCGTGTAACTGGGCGAGCCCACCTCATCGTGGACCACCCGGAGGGATCCATGTTCGTCGGCCCGCTGGAGGATCTTGCGGATGAAATGCCGGCCGCCGGGGCCGAAGACCCAGGCGGTGCGGACCACGTAGAAGCGGCGGAGGAGATGGGAAACGAACCACTCGCCGGCCCACTTGCTGCGGCCATACGGGTTGATCGGGTTGGGGGGATCGAACTCCAGATAGGGCTCGGCCTTCGTCCCATCGAAGACCTCATTGGTGCTGATGTAGACCATGGCCGCGCCGGCGGCCGCGCACGCCATCGCCACCGTCTGGGTGCCCAGGGCGTTCACCCGGAAGGCCCGCTCCGGATCCCGCGCGCAGCCGTCCACATCCGTCATGGCTGCGGCGTGGATGACCACATCGGGCCGCTGGCGGAGGATCACGCGGAAAACCGCTGCCCGATCGGTGACGTCTAGATCGGCCCGCGTCAGCGGGATGCAGGTGTAGGCGGCCAGGGCCTCCAGTAACGCCCGCC
>FWWL01007665.1_pt1 | contig 14505 bp, 9 predicted proteins | sample 2228331 | NCBI WGS metagenome assembly FWWL01 (sample SAMEA103939775, study PRJEB20133) | metagenome
AAACTCATTAAAAATTAATCCTTTTCAACCCCCAAACCTCAGTCTTTGCTGTCCTATCCATCAACTCAAATGTAGCTTAAAATAGGTTTTTATCATTGAAAAGCGCACCATCGACTGCAACAGCAATCGTTAAATAATCTCGCTACGAAAACCTAAACAAAATCACATCCCCATCTTGAACGATGTAATCTTTGCCCTCAAATTTTACAAGTCCATGCTCTCTTAAAGCATGCTCCGAACCATATTTGACGAGTTCATCCCAACGCATTATCTCCGCCTTTATAAATCCGCGCTGAAAATCAGAATGAATTTTTCCAGCAGCTTCATACGCAGTCGTCCCACGCTTTACAGCCCATGCCCTAACCTCATTCTCATTCCCAGTGAAGAAAGTGATCAAATTAAGAATTTTATAACCCGCCTCTATCACTTTTTTTAAACCGGGTTCATCCAAACCTAACTCCTTCGATAGTTCCATTCTCTCTTCCTCCGGAAACTGTGCAAGTTCAGCCTCAAGTTTTGCACAAATCACAACTACAGGCGCTCCCTCACGTTGTGCAACCTCGTAAACATCATCAACATACTTGTTTCCTTTTATACCAGCCTCATCAACATTTGCAACATAAATAATCGGTTTGTTCGTAAGAAGATGAAGTTCATCGATCAACGATTTATCCTCAGGATGATATTGAAAAGAACTTGCAAATTTCCCCTCATTCAGATGTGAAAGCAAACCCTCGTAAATTGAAAGTTGATGTTGTGCTTTCTTATCTCCGCTTCTTGCAATGTTTCTAATTTTATCGATTCTTTTCTGAACTGTTTCGATATCTTTCAAAATTAACTCAACTTCAACGATCTCGATATCTCGCTTTGGGTTAATGTCACCGTTAACATGCGCAACATTTTCATCTTCAAAACATCTGACTATGTGAATTATAGCGTCAACCTCTCTTATATATGCAAGAAACTGATTTCCAAGCCCTTCCCCTTTGCTTGCTCCTTTAACGAGACCAGCGATGTCGACAAATTCGATCATCGCCGGAGTTATACCTCGCTTCGGACGAAAGACCTCACCAAGTAATTTCAATCTTTCATCTGGGACGGGTACAACACCAATATTTGGATCTATCGTGCAGAACGGATAATTTTCCGCGGGCACATTTGAAGATGTAAGAGCATTAAAAAGAGTCGATTTGCCAACATTGGGCAAACCCACAATTCCACATTTAAATCCCATAAAAATCTATCCAAAATTTTTCAGTAATTTTCCTCATCGTCGAAGTAATCATCAATGTCAGGAGAAATATCGAAGCCGGTGTCGCCACTTGACCTTTTGAACTTGTCAAGTTTTGCACCACGCATTATCTCGGAAAGAAACGAAAGATAAGCCCTGGGGTCATCATCGGACATTTGCAGTTTAATCGTATCTATTAAATCCTCAATCGCATTCAAAATATCTTTGCTTGAATAATTTAATTCGTTCTCTTCGATATGCTCGCCAATTCTCGAGACAATGTTCCAATGAATTATATCCGGGTCTTCTATCAATTCATCCCTTACCTCTTGAAGCAAGGTCTCAAAAGGTTTCGCTTTAAGCATATGGACCAATTCTTCAAGCGACTCAACCAAATAATTATCGGTTAAAGTATCACCTTGATTCTTAAAAATTTGATCGACCTCATAAATTGCATACTCGATCACCGGCAGAATCTCAATCGTTTTCTCGTTCAACTCCTTTGGAATTTTACTCTGGGTTGATTTCGACTTGCGCGACTTTTGTGCAGAGCCTTTCTTTTTGCCTTTTTTCTCACTTGAAGAGGACTTTTTACTTGTTCTACTCATAACTTTAATTCACCTCTTAAGATGAATTTTAAATTTGCACACAAAATTTAATCACTTTTTGAGATATTCAAAAATTTTCTTCCCGATCAATGTATTATCCCCAAACCCAGCGAAAGCTTCGGCACCCGGACCAAAAGCAAAAACAGGAACCATTATCCCAGTATGTCCTTTAGTTACGAATTTCCCATCGACTTTTTTCTCGTTCACGGAGCCACCAACGAGAGCATATCCTCCGGTCTCATGGTCTGCTGTAACAATTACAAGCGTATTCCCATCTTTTTCCGCAAATGAAAGCGCAACGCCAATTGCATCATCAAAATCCGCCATCTCTTTCAATATCTGTTCACTGTTGTTATCGTGTCCAGCCCAGTCGATTTGCGAACCTTCAACCATAAGGAAAAAGCCATCTTTATCTCTGGATAAAAATTCAATCGCTTTTTTAGTCATCTCAGCTAACGATGGTTTTCTACCGGGTGCGTAAGGAGGATGATTTTCCGCAAATAAACCAAGCAATTTGTTGGTCTTGCTTATATCAAGAGAATAAAATTCATCCGGGCTTGAGATGTAAGTATAACCACGCTTTTTCATAACTTCAATTAAATTTTGGGAGTCGTTTCTTCTACCGCCTTCAGACTTCGGGATAAACCAACCCCAGCCAGTGCCAAGATACAAATCCGTCGGAGCTTCTTTTGCTATTTGTTCAGCAATTTCAAACTGCATATTTCTATCTGGAACATGAGCGACAAACGATGCAGGGGTTGCATGCGTAATTGCACAAACCACAACTATGCCTGTTGATTTTCCAACTTTGCTCGCGTATTCAAGAACTGTTTCTTTTCTTTCTCCATTGCAATCCACCCCAATTGCGACATTTTTCGTTTTATAACCAGTGCTCATAGCGGTCGCACCAGCAGCTGAATCAGTCACATATTCATCGCAAGAATGAGTTGTCAAAAGACCGATCACCTTCATCTTTTCAAGATTTAACTGCCCTTTGTAAGTTTTGCCAGCGCTAATTTGCGCCAACCCCATCCCATCTCCTATCATCAAAATTATATTCTTCGGCTTTATGACTTGCTGAGCATATAAGCTCAACGAAAAAAGAACAAGAAGAACGATGAAAAGATATTTAAGCCTTTTCATTTTTTGTCTCTTTTTGTTTTTGAATTAATAAGTCAGAGTAAGAAACCTTGATAAAATTTTCATGTTTTAAACCAAACCTTTCGATTAAAAACTCCATCAATTCCTCCGCTTGCTTTTCGTCGCCTTCACAAATCACCTCGAACTCGACAAAATCACCCAAACCATTTACTTTATCAAGATGAATCCTTGCGCTTTTATATAAATAAACCTTTCTTCTTTTCTCAACTATAACTTTTAACCCAAATATCTTCGCAAGTAAATTTTTCAATTTTTCAACCTCACAAACTGGAACGACATCATAATCGCTCCATCTTTTTTCGCTCGTCTCACCTCTTCGATAAAAGATAAGTTCCGCCTTACCATCGCCAAATTCCCTCATCTTTAATCTTCCATCAGGGATGTCAAAGTAAGTATCAACTTGAAAAAAATCATTATCAAACACCGCTCCAATTTCAATTGCAACTTTTTCCAAAAATAAAATGTTGTCAACTTTAGCTTTAACTTCAAAATTTCGAGGCATAAACTAAATTAGATATTTTTTAACTGCGTTACATCGGGATTGAAAGCAAAATTTCGAGACACGGCAAATCAAAGTTATTTTAAAAACGATATTTTTTGAGATTTCGTAAAGACAATTTTCCCATCTTCCCATGCAGACATCTTGCAAATATACACACCGCTTGCAACCTCTTGCTCAAATTTATCTTTTCCATCCCAACGAAAACTATAACTTCCACTTTGATGCACATCAGAAACAACTTTTTTAATCTCTCTCCCAAGCAAATCAAAAATCCTGATGTCAACGAACGCCCTTGTCGGTATAGAATAACTAAAATTTATAACAGAATTAAACGGATTCGGATATCCCGGGGATAGATCATATTTTGTTAAAACTTGCTCAACCACGACAACCTTAGTTATAACCGAATTAGACGGTTGACTTTCATTTTTTAATCTGTCAAGAGATGTGACAACATAAGTGTAAACCTTTGATGTATCCGGTATTCTATCCGTATAAGTATTAACTGACAAACCTGCTGGAACTATTGCGATTATATTTGCGGGATTATTTATATCAACTGTTCCAGCGCCTTCGGCTCTATAAACCACATAGCAATGCGGTTTATCTCCATCGCTTGCTGAACTCGGATTAGACCAAACAAGTTGCCAAACATCTGAAGTTAATTTTCTTACTGTTAAACCAACGGGAGGATTTGGCGGGATGTTATCTTTCCACTGCATCGACGGTGGAATTGCAAAAGTTGAATACTGATTCAAACCAAGTGAATCAAGATAATTTCTTATGACGGAATACCTGAAGATGATATTCCCTTCCGCAACTATGCTTCTTGTATAGTTTATCTCCGCAGAAATTTCGCTGAATGGATTATCGCCGTATATCCCGATGTAAACATGCCTATCGAACATATTTGCATTCCAATCCTGCGCTATAACTCTGAAATCATACTCAGAGCCGATTTGCCAGTAAACCTGCGGCGCATGATAATCAATTATCCCAAGTTGAGCCCATTTCCTCGGATCGGATCTTCCATCGCGATAAATGTCAAAGAAAGCCTGATTTATGGGCAACCTCCAACCTTGATAAATCCCGGGAGTAGTACTGCCAACTTTAACCCATGGTTTCAATTTTTTGACGGTGTCATACACAGCCCTAACAAATCTCTCAATCGACAACCTTGCAAAATCATCCCTGCTTAAACCATAAGGATTTCCATTAACCGGATCAGTTCTATTGTTGAAATAAAAATTAAACGAATCTCCATAAGTATATGCGCCCGGAAAACGGATATAATCAAAATGAACACCATCGATGTCGTAATTTTTGACGAGTTCAACAACTACGCTCACAAGATAATTTCTAACGAATGGATTCGCCGGATCAAGCCAAATTAATTTTACATTTCCTGAAGTTATCAACCATTCGCCTTGCGAATTTTTCGCAAAAATTTTTGTATTCCATCTGTTGTTTTCATCAAGCGCTATATGCAAAGGCTGAGAAATGGCAAGGCGATAACTCGTGTCAGGCAATGTCAAAAGGTTGTAAACATTTAACCATGCGTGAACTTCAATTCCATACTGCTTTGCTTTTTGAATTAGATATTTCAACGGATCATAAAATTGTGGTGGATTTTCCTTAGTCCCGGGTGGAGTGCCAAGCCCAGGGTAAAGCGTCCCATCTTGGTCAACCATAGAAGGAAATGTAAGATAAGATGCCCACGGGACTATGCTTGATTCATAATAAGCCTGTCCACGAGCGAGCGCTTGAAAAATTATAGCATTAAATCTCCCAGCCCGAGCAAATTCAACTATCCTGTCAAGTTCTTGCTTTTGATCACTTGCTCTAACCGAAAGAGGAAAATCAAGCCCACTCGTTGCAACCCACAGCCCCCGAAACTCGAATTTCGGTTGTGAAAGTAAAGTTGTGGTCAACAAAAAAACGATGTAAATGTGCTTCATCAGTCCATCATAAAATTAGTTTTACTTAAAACTCTTTAAAATTTAATCCAACATCATAAACCTTGCAAGATTAAAAGTTGGATTTTCCTCATATTTTTCTCAAAGGTTCCAACATCGAACACACGAAACAAATGCCCCGGACAATCGCAATCCGAACTACCGAATTTTTTAACAACATCAAATCCAGATTTATAAAGTTCCATCGCAATTTTATGCTCAATTGCTTTCCGCGTAAAAAATACTTTTTCGATCACAACATCATCCTCGGCAAGTAAATAATCGATATGCCAAAATAACTTTTTCTTTTTTGAGAAATGTCTTTTTATCCTTTGCATAAAATTCAACCTTGCGGAGCCAACATAAGCATAATACCCAGTTTCAAACTTTATTTTCCCCAACTTTCCAATTGCCCTTTCAAAATTTGACTTCACAAAAATCAACAAAACATAGGTCATATCCTTCCACCAATGCATTTCCCATCCTTGAAAAATCCACAAACATGACAATGTTCCTTAAATTCAGATGAAATCGAAAAAGTAATATCTAAATCCATCCGCTTTATCTGCGAAATCATATCTTCAAGTTCCAACTCAAACTTTTTCAATGTCTCGCGAGTATGAACCACTTCCACAGGGAAATCCGGAAATTTTGTAAACAAGATGTATGAGCGAAAACTTTTTTGCTCAGGATAAAGTCTGCTCAAAAGATACGCATAAACGCTAAGTTGAACTTCATATTCACTTTTTCTCTTTTCGACCTCTTCAAACGCGATGTCATCGGTTTTAAAATCCACTATTTCCCATTCTCCGTTAAACTTGTATAATCTATCGATCTTTCCCATAATATATCCATCCCCAAACTTCGTGCTTATCCCATACTCGACATAAAATTCATCTGAAGAAAATATCCTTCTGCCGAAGTTCGAATTTAAAACTCTTTTAACCTCGGAAAAAACATAATCTTTAAGGATGTTGAACTTTTTCTCGTTTGATATGCCATTTCGATGGATTACAGAACTTATTAAATCGTCAAGCCCATCATCATCTATTTTACCTCTTAATCTTTCAAGCACTTCATGCACGATTCTACCTTTTACTGTTCCAACGATTTCATCTCTTGAATCATCCTCATAAATTGGCGCAACCACATCTTCAAATTCTTCTTCAAAGACAACTTCTTTTTTCGGTTCAGGAAGCCCAAGCCTAAATTTCAAATAAAACTTCATCGGGCAAAGTGAAAATGTTTGAAGTTGAGTTGCTGTGAAAAATTCACCATAAGGTCGCGATTCAAGCGGTTCGATGAAAATTTTTTCCTCATCTATTTTCACTCCATCCGAGCGTTGCAACGAAAACTCAACAGGTTCAATGAAATCGCGATTATGCCTGTAAATTTTAACCTTAAACTTATAATCTCGTTCGGTTCGATCTTTGAACTTTAACTTTGTTTGAAACTCAATCGCTGGTATATAATCGATTCTATCCCAAACATCAAGAGCGTCAAAAATCCACCCAAGATAAGTTTCCCTGTTGTCATAGTCATAACTTCCGGAAAGAATTAACATATCCCTTGCCCTTGTCATACCGACATAAAGAACTCTTTTCTCCTCAGCGATGGCTTTGTGCTGTTTTATAAGCTGATGCACAAAGTTAATCGGCAACCTCTCTCCCAACTCATCTTCGTGATATTCAATTCCCAAACCGATTCCATAATCGACATCGATATTAAATTTTTCCCTGTTGCTCTTTTTATATTCCTCACCGAGAAATGGCAAAACGACAACCGGAAATTCAAGACCTTTTGCGGAGTGAATTGTCATTATTTGAACTGCGTCAAGTCCAGTTTGAACGCTCGCTTGTCCCTCGCGTAAATGCTCAGATGAAAGAAATCTCAACTGCTCAACAAAGTCGTAAAGGTTATTAAACCCTCTTGATTCAAAATCTCTTGCGACATCGACTAACTTTTGGATATTTGCAATTATTTGCTCGCCTCTTCTCATCGGCAAAACAGAACCGTTATACATAGTGTTTACAATTATCCTCTGAATCAAAGATGGGATCGACATCCTATTTGCAACTTTTAAATCTTCCTCAAGAATTTTAACAGCGCGCTTTAAACGCTCGGATGGCTTTGGCTCTTCATCACGATTTATGTAATCAAGCACCTTATCCCAAAAACTTATCCCTTTCCCATAAACTGAAACCCTAAATATCTCCACATCGCTTATTCCAAAAAATGGAGATCGCAAAATTCCAACAAGCGCCACATCGTTGTTCGTATTAACAATGAACTCAAGATAATTGATGAAATCGTAAATTTCCTGCGTTTGATAAAAACCGATTCCACTTGAAACGATATAAGGAACGCCAACCTCAACAAATGCACTTTCAACCTGCTTGAGGATATTTCTGTTTCTTATCAAAACCGCGATGTCTCCGGGCTCGACCTTTTTCTTTACCCCATTTTTATAGACATAAGCGCTTTCATCCCGAAGCAAATCCAGAATCCTTCTTGCTATAAACCTTGCTTCAACGATTTTGTAATCTTCTTTCGATTCTTTGTCTTTTTTGACAACCAACAATTCAACCCTGCCATCGTCATCATCTTCTCTTCCGACAACTATCGGACTATAAGCGACCTCGTGAATGCTTATCCTCTCCCCCATAATCTTTTCAAATATAGAATTCACAAAGCCAGCAATCCCCCTCAAAAGCCTAAAACTTTCGCTCAAATATATCTCCTCTCCATCCTCAATACCACAAATTTCCTTCCTCGTCTTGTCAAAAACTTCAACATCAGAACCTCTAAATCCATAAATGCTCTGCTTATCATCACCTACAACGAAAAGCTTAACGCTACCGGCGAAATCTTTTATCAATTTTTTTACAATCTCATACTGCAAATAATTTGTATCCTGATACTCGTCGATCATTATGTATCTGAACCTACGCGAAAGTTCTTCCCTCACTTCTTCATTTTCAAGTAGCCTGCTTGCTTTCAACTGCAAGTCTTCAAAATCAAGATAACCGTTCTCAAGTTTGAAAATTTCGTATTCTTCGTTTATTTCATCGTAAAGCGAAAGGACTAATTTCGTATCATCAACATATTGCCTATGTTGGCTTGCAAATTCATCAAATTCATCGAGTTTCAAACCTTTTATATCGTTGTAAATCCTCTGCATAAGGTAAACGATTTTCAAAATTGTTCTTTGAATTTCCGGAATTTTTTCCGAGATGAGATCAGAAATTTTCTCTCTCAACTTTCCATCTTTTTTAAAAATCCTTTCGCTTGTCTCGCAAAAAATTCTATACGAAGTTTTCATATCGCGCTCTTTCATCGCTCTTTCAAATCTGTTCACTAAACCATAAAATTCAACATCTCCAGCGAACAAATGCCCAGTCAAACTCCTCAACCCATTTTCAATCTCACTCTCTTTAAAAACTCTGAATACATAATCAAAAATTTTCTCACGCCACATTTTAACAACCTTATCACTATCGCCAACGGAGTAAATATCGCGTTTAATTTTTTCAACGAGTTCTCTCGATGAAACAAGCTTTTTCATAAATTTGTAGAAGTTGCTAATCTTCATCTTTTCGATGATTTTGAAAAGTCTTTCCGCTTTCTCATCCCCGCGCCTTAGAAATCCCCTGAGTTTATCCTCGATTATTATATCAATTGTTCGGTCTTTCTCTGCCCCCTCAAGGATTGCAAAATTTGCGTCAACCTGTGCGGTTACAGCAAATTCCCTGAGCATTCGCGCACAAAACGAATGAATCGTCCCTATCACCGCAGATGGCATCGCATCCCTTAACTCCTCCAATTTCCTCAACTTCGCCAAATCGTTCTTTTCTCTCGCCTCTTCAATCCTTTGCTCAATCGCCTCTGTCGCCCTTTCCCTTAATTCGCTTGCAGCCTTTTCAGTGAAAGTTATGACGACAACGCTTTCAACTATGTCGCTTAAATCCTCCATCAACTCAGATTTCCTGCCATCGATGAATTCTTCAAGAATTTTTATGTATTTTTCAATCAAAACCGTCGTTTTACCTGAGCCAGCATTTGCGGTGACAGATAAATGCTTACTCGACGTTATCGCTTTTTCTTGAGATTCGGTCAATCTCATAATCTTTCGTCACTTCCGATATTTTTTGGGTTTAAAAACTGTTCCCATCTGAAAAATAGCTCCGCTTCCGCAATTATATCATACATACAATATTGAGCGATCTCCCTAAATTTACCCTCCGCAAAAAGTTGATTTATATCATGACCAGTTATCCCGTGCGATTTTGGGCTTTCTATATTGAAAACCTTGCAATAAAAATCAAGCGAAAATTTCCTCGTCAACCCGAAAAATGTAAATTCCTCAAGCAAATCGATGTGTGGCTCCCGCTTCAATCTATTATATTCCATCAAATCTCGACTCGGCTTTATCCCAAGTATCGCAGACCTCAACATCAAAAATGGACAATCAAAACCACGCCCGTTAAATGTTATGAATGTCTTGAACTTCTTGATATACTCCCAAAACTTCTCTACGATCTCGAACTCACTCCCCGAAATAAATTTAATCCTTACTTTATCCGTCCTTAAATACTCAGGCGCAAATATATTAAGCGTTTTATCAATTTCCATCTCCCACTCTTCTTTCTCATCCGACTGATAAAGCACAACGCCTCGCGATGAATCGACATTTAACATACCAATTGCCACAACTTGAGCTGTCAACGGATAAAGATTTAACCTTTCGATCACCTTAACCCTTTCCCTTTCTCTTCTTTCCTCGCTTTCCTCCTCTTCGACAAATTTCATCAAATACTCATACTGCATCTCGTCAAAACTTTCGATTGGAAATCCTGATGTTTCGATGTCAAATAAAACGCGCCCTGTCATTTTAAATCCAACTTTTTATTTGTATTCCAAATTTAACCTCGTTCACTCTGCAAATTTCAATGTATGGACAATTCCCGCATATGCTTTGCAAAAATTCATCATGCTCTGTAAGGTCAAATTTACCGATGCGAATTCCATCCACAAACTTATTCACTTTGTCCGCAATTTCATCAAGTTTCTCTCTAAACGCCTCTCTTTCAAACGCTCTGGTCTTTACCCTGTTTGAAATGCTCTTCTCCACGATAATCGCACTCCTTTTAACACTGTCGCGAACTATATAATTGTAACCTCCAACCCCTTCCATCTCTCTTCCCCTTCTTCTGAAAATTTCCTCGGCAATTTTAATATAAAGTGGAATTTGCAGATGAATTCCCTTATCGACCTCTTTTGAACTTGGTATGCTTTTGCCGGTTTTGTAATCGTAGATGATAAATCTATCTCCAGCAATATCTACCCTATCGATCTTTCCCTGAATTTTCACCTTTCCAATTTGAATTGGCTCAGTTGTCGAAAGTTCTTTATCAACATTAACCCTTGACCCAACCCTTGGACCAAATGCGACTTCAAAGTAGGTCGGCTTAAAAATCGACTCTCTGCTTGCTTCTTCATCGATAAATTTCCTCACGCTGTTTATCAACTCATTGACCTCAACTCTCCAAAGCGGATGATTTATCTCATAATCCTTTGCCCTTTTCAATGCTATTTCAACTATCAAATTCCTCGCTCCTTCAATATCATCTGAAATTGACTTCCCTGTTTCCTTCCATTTTGTGTAAAACTCATAAAGAACCTCATGATACAAAATCCCACGCTCTATCGGGGTTAAGAGTTCTTCTATCTCTTCAATTTCCCTCAACGATAAAATTCTTTCCGCAAAATATCTATATGGACATTTGCTATATGTTTCAAGTTGAGATATCGAAAAAATTTTTTCCTCTTGCTCGCCAAGTTCTCTCTTCTCCTCTTCGTAAACTGGATTGATGATGCCTTTATATTCAGGGTAATCCTCATCTTTGCCCTCGCTCCTGCTGATATTGACCTTTGCAAGGTCGAAAATATATTTAAACCTTTCTCCGTAATCAGAGACAAGTTTGGGGAATTTTTCAATTATATTGTCAAACTTGTATTCCGGCTTGAACTTTAAAAATTTTCCATAATTTTCATAAAGTTCTGCTATTGAGAAAATCCAATCGTTAAGTTCAGAAGATGTGATCCTTTCAAACTCGACCACTTGCTCAAGCGAATCGATGAACCTCGATCTCACAAGTTCATTTTCCTCGTCCATTTTTGGATAGGTTAAATAAAGATGCGATTTAAAATTGACAATGCCCTGATAGAAAAGATAACGCTCGTCAAGTTTATGTCTTCTTCTTGTCTTTCTCAAACCCTCACTCAAGAAAACTTCAGGTTCATAAACCGATGGAAACTCAGTATCTACAAGTCCCGCAATTATCATAACATCAAAATTCAATCCTCTCGTCTCCTCAAGCGCAGTTACATAAACTCCATAACCATATTTTTGTCTTATGTTATATCGAACCCTTCGCAAAACTTTTTTGATCAGATCAACATAATGGCTCAAACTATATCTCTCTTTCCTCCTCATATTGAATTCAAAAACTTCGAAAAGTTCATCGACCGTCTCTAAAAATTTTTGATATGCTCTTGCATCTCTTTCAATTTCATCGTGTGTTGCAATTTTTCTCGGGAGATTAAGAATTTGCTCGTGAACTTTAAGTTTTGATAAAACTTTGCGAAGTTTATCCTTAAATTCCGAAGGCGTCATAAGCCCGGAAAACTCATCGACTATTTTCATAAGTTCATCGAAATCCGAAAGCGCATCCTCAAAAAGTTTTTTATCTTTCTCAAGTCCTTCATATTCTTCCTCATCGTATGTCGCTTCAAGTTTTGCTTTGATTATTTCAATTTGTCTTCGTATTCTATCTCTCCAAATCTCCCTTCCGCTTTTGACCTTCAACTTCATAGAGGCAAAGTAGATATTTTCCGGACCAATTTTTCTCCCAGCCACATCTGAAAAGTCAAAATACGGGCTCATTAAAACTTTAACGATCTCATTTATCTTATAATCGTTGACAGGGATCTCAAGAAGTGCAATTATCGATGAGACAAGCGGAGACCTTTCAAGATAAAATCTATCTGTGATATTTGCGGGTATTCCATAGATTGGGAAAATCTCCCTGAAGAGATTTGTGTATTTTTCGGGTTTGTAAGTTGCAACGCAAATTTTGCTTAATTCGATATCAGGCCTTTCATTTACGATGCTTTTTATAAGTCGTGCAATTGTTCTGACTTCATCAACCCTATCTTTTGCTTCTATCAAAGTGATGAATTTTTTTGCCTCATACTTCCCGGGGAAACCTGACTCCAAATAATTGAAAAGATATCGATTAAGATATCTCGCAAATTCATCGTTTTCGGTTTTCGGTTTTACTTCATATTTCCCAAATCCAGCATCAATGAACCTATTATAACACTCATCGAGATGCCCAAACAAATTATTATTTTTCTCAAAGTAATCGAAGAAAATCACAATAGATAAGTCGTCGACTTTCGTTAAGATTTTTATAAAGTTCGTCTCAGGCAAGCGAAACATCGAGAAACCTTCAATAAAAATCAAATCAACATCGTAAAACGCATTTCTAAAAATTAAATTCACATTTCCCGGATTAAGTATATCATTCAACTCCTTAAAAATCCCCGGAACATCTATAAACCCGTTGCTGAGCAAAAGTCCCTCATATTGCTCATAAATCTTTGCAAGGTCTTGAAGTTTAATTCTTTCCTCAATTTTTCCAACCTTTTGAATTTCGCCATACAAATCTTTTGGGTAAACCCCATCTTCTTTTAAACCAATTATCACATCGATTATCTTATCAACCGTTCCTTTTGGAATTTTGCCGAATCTTCCCGGAGGATTGAAATACTCAAGTTCATCTTGGACATTTTCGATCGCAGTTTGAAATATCAGCGATTGAATCGCATCTGATATAAGTCTTTTGGGCTTCTCAAGATTTGCATTGAAATACAATCTCTGGGCAAAGATCTCAAGCGTGAAAATATTTAACTCTGGCATCACCCCCTTTGGCGCAAAATCAAGAAATGCTCTCCGAAGTTCTCTTACCTTTCTCCTCGTTGGCACGACATAAATAAAGGTGTTGAACTTTCCGGACCTGATTCTTTTCTCTATCTCTTCTTTTACATCAACCCTCTTTTTATCTGGCGGAAAACTTAAAATTACGCTCATCTTTGGAAGTTTTTATTTGTCCTCTTTCGCAAAATTTAACCCGATGCAAGTCAAAAAACAAATTCAATATACATCCTCCTTAATCTTTGAAACTGAAAAATAGCAGACTTTATGTGAGGACGATTATAATACGCTTCTACAACCCAAAATGATGATACCCCAATATGAAATGTCAATGTCTAAGGTGAAATTTTCGTTTATTGCGGACGAAAACTCATCAAATATCATACAGGCGAATAATCACTCGCTCCAACAACCAAATATCAATTCACCTCTACCTCACCAAAACCATCTTCTTTACATCTCTAAATCTACCTGCCTCAAGAACGTAAAAATAAACCCCACTTGACAAATTACTTGCGTCGAATTTAACCCTATACCTTCCCCCATCAAGCTCTTCATCTACGAGTCTTTCAATCTCCCTTCCCAAAACATCATAAACAACAAGTCTCACATAACTTCTCTCTGGCAAATCAAATTCAATCGTTGTAGTTGGGTTAAACGGATTTGGATAATTTTGATAAAGTGCAAATTCCTTTGGTATCTCATTCGATTTCTCTTCAACTTTCACTGGTATTATAATAACTCCTCCCTCTCGATATACCCCAATCCCTCCTCCCCATGTTCCAATCCATTTGTTATCATACTGGTCTATGGTGATTGAAATAACATTATTATCAGGCAAACCAGAATTAGATGTGTTATAAACAGTCCAATTTAATCCATCAAACTTTGCAAGCCCTCCTCCATCTGTTCCAATCCACTTGTTTCCCTGCTGGTCTATGGATATTGAAAGAACAACATTATCAGGCAAACCAGAATTAGATGTGTTATAAACAGTCCAATTTAATCCATCAAACTTTGCAAGACCTCCACTTGTTCCAATCCACTTG
>FWWL01007666.1_pt1 | contig 14501 bp, 8 predicted proteins | sample 2228331 | NCBI WGS metagenome assembly FWWL01 (sample SAMEA103939775, study PRJEB20133) | metagenome
GGAAGCGCCACGGGGGGTGTCAAGACGAGGCGGGGGCGACCGGCGGTGCGCCCGGTGCCAGCAATGGCCGTCGGCAGCCAGTATTCGCTGGCGCTTGCCACTCCGGCCGCAGTAGTGCGACTCAAGAGGTGCCAGGGATCAATTGACGGGCTGCTGTGCCAGTGCCTATACTAGCAGCGATTCAGCTTGCAACGGCTCTCTGGAGGTGGGGCTATGTGGCCGGCAATGCAGCCCCCACGCTGGTATCGTGAGCCAATCCCTTTCTGGCTACCTTGCGAAATCCTGTGGGACAAGGACCCGGGCGAAATGATCGTGGCGTTGCATGTAGGCGGACAGAGGGTAGAGGCGATAGTCAGCAGCAAGGCAGTCCGCCGCGATGACGGCGCTGGTGCCCAGATCAGGGTCATAGCCCTCGGTGAGTTCGAGGAAGAAGGGGAAACGTTCGTTCTGGTTGACATCCCAGGAGAGTCCCCTACTGCAGGCAGCAGATTGAAGGCACTAAAGCGGGAGGTCAGTGACCTTCTGCCCGCTACTTAGGTTAACGATGATACTGAGCGACCGCGAGATATGGATGGAAATAGAGAGAGGGTCTCTGCGCTTCGATCCCCCTCTCGGCCGCGACCAAGTGCGGACATCCTCCATAGACCTTCGCCTGGGCCGCGTGTTTTACAAGATGAGGCCACCGCCGCCAGGCTCCGGAATCAGAACCACCCTGATCGTTTCCCAGCTGAACATCCAAGACTTCGTCATTACCTGCTGTGAACGGACCGAGCTCGCCAATGCTCAGCAAATAACTATTGAACCAGGCAGTTTTCTCTTGGGATACACTTTGGAGAACATTACGCTTCCTAACTATTTGGCTGGGCGCATCGAGGGTCGCAGTTCGCTAGCTCGCATAGGCCTTTCTGTGCATGTAACAGCGCCTACGGTTCACCCTGGCTTCACAGGACAACTAGCGCTGGAGATGGTGAACGTGGGGGCATTACCCATCGTCTTGCAGCCTGGAGATCGCGTCTGTCAACTTATCCTGGAAAAGCTGTCCGCCCCGCCCGACGAACCTTACCAGGGTCGCTTCTACCAGCAGCAAGGGGCCAGATAAGCAGCGGTAGAGTCCGGGCCTATATGGCGCCGTCACGCCTGTAACTTCGGCTTCGGCCCACCCCCTCAAGTTGACCCATCGCTGTTGCGGCCCCTAAGATGGGCTGAGGCCGACGGGCCTCCGTCGGCCCCTTTGCAGGCCCGACGCCCCGCCTTCGCCGGCGGGGACTCTCCACACGGCGGGAGGAGGCGTGCGCGTTCTGGTCACCGGCGGCGCCGGCTACGTGGGCTCCGTGCTGGTGCCCATGCTCCTCGATCACGGCCACCAGGTGCGGGTGGTGGACTGGGGCATGTTCGGCCTGGAGCACCTGGACCAGCGGGCCGAACTGGTGCCAGCCGACATCCTCCGCTTCCGCCCCGAGTGGCTGGAGGGGGTGGACGCCGTCGTCCACCTGGCGGGGCTGTCCAACGACCCCATGGCCGCCTTCAGCCCCTCCCTGAACTACGTCCTCAACGCCGCCGGCACCGCCGTGGTAGCCCAGGCCTGCCGCGAGGCGGGCATCCGGCGCTTCGTCTTCTCCTCCACCTGCTCGGTCTACGGCTTCCTGCCCGAAGGGGAGGCCGACGAGACGGCCCAGGCCCGCCCCACCTTCCCCTACGCCATCTCCAAGCTGATGGCCGAGCGCAGCCTTCTCTGCCTGGAAGACGAGACCTTCCGCCCCATCGTCCTCCGCTTCGGCACCATCGTCGGCTGGAGCCCGCGGCTGCGCTTCGACCTGGTGGTGAACACCATGGTCAAGACGGCGCTGACAGAAGGGAGAATGCTGGTCTTCAACCCGGACATCTGGCGCCCCCTGCTGGACATCGAGGACGCCGCCCGCACCTACCTGCTGGCCCTGAAGGCGCCCCTGGAGGTCACGGGCATCTTCAACGTGGCCGCCGCCAACTACCGGCTGCCCCAACTGGCCCAGGAGGTGGCGGCGGCCCTGGCCGAGGCGGGGGTGCCCGTCCGCGTGCAGGTGGAGCAGCGGCCCGACGTGCGCAGCTATCGCGTCTCCACCGCCCGCGCCCGCCAGGTGCTGGGCTTCCGGCCCCAGCGCACCATGCGCGACACGGTGCTGACCCTCGTCTCGCGCATCCGCGCGGCGGGCATCGAGGACTTCGACGACCCCCGTTACTACAACATCGAGGGGATGAAGCGCTTCCTGGCCGAGGGACGGACGCCCTGGGCGACCGTGGCCGCCCCCGGCCACGCCGAAGGGGGACGCTGAGGGCATGGGGCCGGTGGCCGTCCTGGGGGCGGCAGGCCAGCTCGGCTCCGACCTCTGCCGCCTCCTGTCCCGCAGAGGGGTGCCCCACTTCCCCCTGGCCCACGCCGACCTGGACATCTGCCAGCACGAGGCCGTGGCCCGCCGCCTGGCGGAGCTGAGGCCGCGGGTGGTGGTCAATGCCGCCGCCTTCCACCACGTGGAGCGCTGCGAGGAGGAGCCGGAACGGGCCTTCGCCGTCAACGCCCTGGCCGTGCGCAACCTGGCCCTGGTCTGCCGCGAGCTCGGCGCCCTGCTGGTGCACATCAGCACCGACTACGTGTTCGACGGCGAGAAGGGGGCACCCTACGTGGAGGACGACCCCGTCTCCCCCCTGAACGCCTACGGCGTCTCCAAGGCGGCGGGCGAGTTCTTCCTGCGCGCCCTCTGGCCGGAACACATCATCGTGCGCACCTCCGGCCTCTACGGGGGGCGAGGCTCCAGCGTCAAGGGGGGGAACTTCGTGCTCACCATGCTGCGGCTGGGCGCCGAGCAGGGGGAGGTGCGGGTGGTGACCGACCAGGCCCTCTCGCCCACCTACAGCGCCGACCTGGCCCGGGGCCTCTGGGCGCTGGTAGAGGCGGGGGGGAGAGGCACCTACCACCTGGTCAACGAGGGCTGGTGCTCCTGGCACGAGTTCGCCTGCGCCATCTTCCGCCTGAAGGGGATGGCGGTGAAGGTGCACCCGGTGACCTCGGAGCACTTCGCGGGGAGGGCGCGGCGGCCCCGCTTCTCGGCCCTGGGCAGCGTGCGCCTGGGGGAGGTGGGCCTGGCGCCCCTGCGCCCCTGGCAGGAGGCGCTGGCCGAATACCTGTCGGGGCTGGAGGGCCCCTAGGAGGTGACGGCGCGATGGACGCCTACGGCAACCTGGAGCACCTGAAGGCGGTGGCGGGCTTCGCCGAGGTGCGGGACGTGGCCCGCCGCTACGACGACGACCGCGGCCGCCGCTACTGCGACATCTTCGGCACCGTCACCGGCGACATCAACATCACCTACTGCTACCCGGGGGTCATCACCGCCTGGCACGCCCACCGCCGCCAGTATGACGAGTGGTTCGTCATCAAGGGCGCCCTGAAGGTGGGGCTGGCCATCCCCAACGGCGACGGCACCTACCGCTGGACGTTCGTGGTGCTTTCCGAATACGACGGCAAGGTGCTGCGCATCCCGCCGGGGGTGCTGCACGGCTGGCGCAACTTCACCAACGAGGTGGCCATCCTCATGTATCACATCTCGGAGAAATACGACCCGGCCGACCCCGACGAGCTGCGCTACTCGCTGGAGGAGGTGGGCGCCGACTGGTCCACCCCCGTCAAGTGAGGCGGCCAGCGGTGCCAGAAGGGGGTTGGGCGCGGCGGGCGGGGCAGCTATCCTGGCGCCGTCGCCAGCGAGGAGGTGGCAGCCATGGCCCTGCGCCTGCTGGGGGACGGCGCCGTCCAGAGCGCCCCCACCACCGTCGTCTACAGTCCGGGGCTGGCCGACAGCGGCGACCTGGAGGCGGGCACCCGCTCCATCACCGCCACGGCCCGGCCCGCCGCGCCCGATTACAGCGCCAGCCTGACCCTGCCCGCCCCGCCCGACCCGCGGCTGCTGGTGCTGCGACTGGGCCTGCGGGCGCGGGTGACCATCGCCGCCTGGGGCGGCAGCCCCAGCGCCACCGTTCTCTTCTACGCCCTGCGCGTCAACGGCAGCGACCGGCTGACGGGCTCCTGGACCACCACCGGCAACCAGACGGTGGCCGAAGACCTGCTCCAGGGCACCTTCGCCCTGGGCTCCCCCAACCTGGTGGAGCTCTTCCTCTGGACCGACCGCGGCTTCGTGGACGTGAACCTGGTGCAGTTCTGGCTGGCGGTGGGCTCCCGCCAGGTGGCGAGCACCCTCAGCGGCGGCGTCCTGCAGATACAGCACCGGGGGCTCCTGTCCCTGGCCGGGCAGGTAGACATCGCGGGCGGCGGCAGCCCCACCCTGGCCCTCTCCCACCCCCAGTCGCTGGCGGTGGACGTGGCCCTGACCCAGGGGGCTGGCACCCGCCTGCGCGTCCCCTCTTTCCTGTGCGACAACCACGTGCTGGTCTGCTACGGCAGCGTCAACACCGACGTCTGCTACCTGCGCAGCCTGGTCGTTACCCTGGAGGGCACCGCCTGAGGCCGCGTCCGCATCGGCCAGGCGCCCTGGCGCCCCGCCGGAGGGCGAGATTTTCCTGCAGATGGGCGCCGAGAGCTATTGACAAGGGTATCTGCGGGTTGCTAAGTTAAAGGTTGATGGTCGGGCCCGAGTCCCCGTCCGTTCCCCGATTTGTGTTCCTGCCGTTTTGCTAGCCCAGTCACGTAACCACCCAGCCGTGGGAGGAGTGTCCGCTTATGGTGGTGGCTAGAGCCGTATCGCCCGATTCGCGCCGTCTGCCCGCCCTCACCAAGTCCTACTCGCGCATACCCGACGTCCTGGAGCTCCCCGACCTGGTGCTCGTCCAGAAGCAGTCCTACGAGTGGTTCCTCAACGAGGGGCTGCAGGAGCTGCTGGACGAGATCTCGCCGGTGCAGGACTACACCGGCGGGCGCCTGGAGCTGCGCTTCGAGAAGGAGATCTTCCCCCGCTACGACCCCATCGAGGACATGGTGGAGGCGGTGCCCCTGCAGGACGTGCGCGACAGCCAGGGCAACCTGCTGGCGCCCGCCGGCCGTCCCCTGACGCGGGAGCAGGCCCAGGCCCTCAAGGAGGCCGCCCAGCGGGACGAGGCGCTGGAGTCGGTGCCCGTCCGCCCCTACCGCCTGGACAGGCCCAAGTTCAGCGAGGAGGAGTGCCGCGAGAAGGACCTGACCTACTCGGCCCCCCTGCGCCTGAACGTCCGCCTGCGGGTCAAGGAGACGGGCGAGATCAAGGAGCAGGAGATCTTCCTGGGCGAGATGCCCCTCATGACCCCCCGCGGCACCTTCATCGTCAACGGGGCCGAGCGGGTGGTGGTGTCGCAACTGGTGCGCTCCCCCGGCGCCTACTTCACCCTGGAGCGCGACCAGACCACCGGCCGCCTCCTCTGCTACGCCAAGCTCATACCCAATCGCGGCGCCTGGCTGGAGTTCGAGACCACCGCCCGCGACGTCATCTACGTGAAGGTGGACCGCCGCCGCAAGCTGCCGGTGACCATCCTCCTGCGGGCGTGCTTCGAGCAGGAGGGCGTCCAGAGCGACGAGGCCCTGGGCACCAACGAGCAGCTCCTGGACCTGTTCGCCGACGTGGACAGCGACCCGGAGCACCAGTATATCCGCTCCACCCTGGAGCGGGACACCTCCTGCCGCAACAAGAAGGAGGCCATCACCGAGTTCTACAAGCGCATGCGCCCGGGCGACCCGCCCACGACCGAGAACGCCCGCCGCCTGCTGAACGACCTCTTCTTCAACCCCCGGCGCTACGACCTCAGCCGCGTGGGCCGCTACAAGCTGAACAAGCGGCTGGGGCTGAACGAGGACCTGCGCCAGCGGGTGCTCACCTTCCGCGACCTGGTGGCCGTCATCAGGGAGATGATCCGGCTCAACAACGGCCAGGGCCAGCCCGACGACATAGACCACCTGGGCAACCGGCGGGTGCGGACGGTGGGCGAGCTGATCCAGAACGCCCTGCGCATCGGCTTCCTGCGCATGGAGCGGGGCATCCGCGACCGCATGAGCATCACCGACGTGGCCCAGGCCGCCCCGGCCGGCCTCATCAACGTGCGGCCGGTGCAGGCGGCCATCCGCGAGTTCTTCGGCAGCTCTCAGCTCTCCCAGTTCATGGACCAGACCAACCCCCTGGCCGAGCTGACCCACAAGCGGCGGCTGTCGGCCCTGGGGCCGGGGGGCCTCTCCCGCGACCGGGCGGGCTTCGAGGTGCGCGACGTGCACCCCAGCCACTACGGGCGCATCTGCCCCATCGAGACGCCCGAGGGGCCCAACATCGGCCTCATCGGCTCCCTGGCCACCTACGGCAAGGTGAACCAGTTCGGCTTCATCGAGACGCCCTACCGCCGCGTCTACAGGGAGCTGCCCAAGGACTCGCCCCTGCTGGTGGGCCGCGTCCTGCGCGAGGACGTGCGCGACGGCAACGGCCGCGTCGTCGCCCCGGCCGGCGCCGAAGTGACGCCGGAACTGGCCCGGCGGCTGGCCGCCCTGCCCGACGGCGCCACCGTCAAGGTGCGGCCCTTCGTCTCCGACCAGGTGGAATACCTGTCGGCCGACGCCGAGGAGGGGCACGTCATCGCCCAGGCCAACTCGCCCGTGGACGAGCGGGGCCACTTCCTGGAGGAGCGCCTGGAGGCGCGCAAGGGCGGCCACTTCATCTCCGCCCGCCCCGAGGAGGTGGACTACGTAGACCTGACCCCCAAGCAGACGGTCTCGGTGGCCGCCTCCCTCATCCCCTTCCTGGAGCACGACGACGCCGGCCGCGCCCTCATGGGCGCCAACATGCAGCGCCAGGCGGTGCCCCTGGTGCGGCCCGAGGCGCCCCTGGTGGCCACCGGCATGGAGCGGCGGGCCGCTTCCGACTCGGGCCAGATCGTGGTGGCCGAGGGCGACGGCTGGGTCAAGAGCGTGGTGAGCGACAGCATCACCGTCGTCTACGACGACGGCAGCGAGAAGACCTACCGCCTGTTCAAGTTCCTGCGCTCCAACCAGGGCACCTGCCTCAACCAGCGGCCGGTGGTGCGCAAGGGCCAGCGGGTGCGCAGGGGCGACCCCCTGGCCGACTCCTGCTCCACCGATGGCGGCGAGCTGGCCCTGGGCCAGAACCTCCTGGTCGCCTTCATGGCCTGGGAGGGCTACAACTTCGAGGACGCCATCATCATCTCCGAGGCGGTGGTGCGGGACGACCGCTACACCTCCATTCACATCGAGGAATACGAGCTGGAGGCCCGCGACACCAAGCTGGGGCAGGAGGAGATCACCCGCGACATCCCCAACGTGGGCGAGGAGTCGCTGAAGGACCTGGACGAGTGGGGCGTGGTGCGCATCGGCGCCGAGGTGCGGGCCGGCGACATCCTGGTGGGCAAGATCACCCCCAAGGGGGAGACGGAGCTGTCGGCCGAAGAGAAGTTGCTGCGGGCCATCTTCGGCGAGAAGGCCCGCGAGGTGAAGGACACCTCCCTGCGCATGCCCCACGGCGAGTGGGGGCGGGTCATTGACACCCGCTTCTTCGCCCGCCCCGACCCCGGCCACGGGCAGGAGGGGCACCAGTGCCGCTGGCCCCCCTACGCCGAGATCACCGAGAACCTCTCGGTGGGGGTCAACGCCAAGGTGAGGGTGTTCGTGGCCCAGCGCCGCCCCATCACCGTGGGCGACAAGATGGCCGGGCGCCACGGCAACAAGGGCGTCATCGCCCGCATCCTGCCGGTGGAGGACATGCCCCACCTGCCCGATGGCACGCCGGTGGACATCGTCCTCAACCCTATCGGCGTGCCCAGCCGCATGAACATCGGCCAGGTGCTGGAGACCCACCTGGGCTGGGCGGCCATGCGCCTGGGCTTCCGGGCCGTCTCGCCCGTCTTCGACGGCGGCAACCCCCAGACCATCGAGGACGCCCTCTCCCGCGTCTGGCTGGTGGAGCAGGCGGGGGCGCTCCTGCCCCACCCCTCGTCCCAGCCCAACCCTGTGGGCGAGCGGGTGGACTACGAGCGGGCCTGCCGCTGGCTGCGGGAGCGGGGCTACGACCCCGACAAGGTCTTCTCCGAGCGGGAGGTGGGGGAGGCCAAGCGGGCCGCCCTGGAGCTCTGGCTGGAGCAGCAGGGCGAGCGGGACGTGCGCGGCCGGCCCCTCTCGGAGCTGGACGCCCTGGCCGAGCGCCTGCTGCTGGAGCGGGGCGTCGCCGCCCCCACCTACGGCCGCCAGGTGCTCATAGACGGGCGCACCGGCGAGCCCTTCGACCAGCCGGTGACGGTGGGCTACATCTACATGATGAAGCTCATCCACCTGGTGGAGGACAAGATCCACGCCCGCTCCACCGGCCCCTACTCCCTCATCACCCAGCAGCCCCTGGGGGGCAAGGCCCAGTTCGGCGGCCAGCGCTTCGGCGAGATGGAGGTCTGGGCGCTGGAGGCCTACGGCGCCGCCCACACCCTGCAGGAGATGCTCACCATCAAGTCCGACGACGTGGTGGGGCGGCAGAAGGCCTACGAGGCCATCGTCAAGGGCGACGACATCCAGGAGCGGGGCGTGCCCGAGTCCTTCAAGGTGCTGATGCGCGAGCTGCAGAGCCTCTGCCTGTCCGTCCAGCCTCTGCGGGAGGAGGAGCCGGTGGCCCTGCCCGAGACGGCCACCGCCGACCTGCCCCGCCTGGGCATTGATTTGAGAGGATTCGAGAAGGGGGAGGATCTCCTTGGCAACTGAGAACCAGGAGTTCAACGCCGTCCGCATCTCCCTGGCCTCGCCGGAGCAGATCCGCTCCTGGTCCTACGGCGAGGTGACCAAGCCCGAGACCATCAACTACCGCACCCTGCGGCCGGAGAAGGACGGCCTCTTCGACGAGAAGATCTTCGGGCCCACCAAGGACTTCGAGTGTTACTGTGGCAAATACAAGCGCGTCCGCTACCGGGGCGTGGTCTGCGACAAGTGCGGCGTGGAGGTGACCCGCGCCCGCGTGCGCCGCGAGCGCATGGGCCACATCGAGCTGGCCGCCCCGGTGGCCCACATCTGGTTCGTGCGCGGCACCCCCAGCCGCATCGGCCTGCTCCTGCACATCTCGCCCCGCAACCTGGAGCGGGTGCTCTACTTCGCCCAGTACATCGTCACCCGCGTGGACGTCCAGGCCAAGGAGCGCGCCCTGGCCGACCTGCGCCGCCGCCTGGACGAGGAGCTGGCCCGGCTGGACGCCGCCTACCAGGAGCGCCTGGCCGCCCTGGAGGCGGCCCGCCAGGAGGCCCAGGCGGAGCTGGACTCCCTGCGCCAGCAGGAGGCCGACGACGAGGCCCTGGCCGCTCCCCTCGCCCGCCTGCAGCAGCTCCAGAAGGAGATGGACGAGTTGCAGGCCCGCCACCAGGAGGAGCGGGAGCGGGCCCGCCAGCAGATCGAGGCCGAGATAGACGACCTGGAAGACCTGACCGACCCGGTGGCCGACGACCAGTGCGCCTTCCTCACCGACAGCGACTACCGCCGCCTGAGCGAGAAATACGACAAGGTGTTCGAGGCGGGCATGGGCGCCGAGGCCATCCTGGACATCCTGCGCCGCCTCGACCTGGACCGCCTGGCCCAGAAGCTGCGCCGCGAGATCGCCACCAGCACCGGCCAGCGGCGCAAGGTGGCCATCAAGCGCCTGAAGCTGGTGGAGAGCTTCCGCAAGAGCGGCAACAAGCCGGAGTGGATGATCGTCACCGTGTTGCCGGTGCTGCCCCCCGACCTGCGCCCCATGGTGCAGCTGGACGGCGGCCGCTTTGCCACCAGCGACCTGAACGACCTCTACCGGCGGGTCATCAACCGCAACAACCGCCTCAAGCGGCTGCTGGAGCTGGGGGCGCCCGAGATCATCGTCCGCAACGAGAAGCGGATGCTGCAGGAGGCGGTGGACTCGCTCATTGACAACGGCCGCCGCGGGCGGCCGGTGCAGACGGCCGGCAACCACCGCCTCAAGAGCCTCTCCGACCTGCTGAGGGGCAAGCAGGGGCGCTTCCGCCAGAACCTGCTGGGCAAGCGAGTGGACTACTCGGGGCGCTCGGTCATCGTGGTGGGGCCGGAGCTGAAGCTGCACCAGTGCGGCCTGCCCAAGCGCATGGCCCTGGAGCTGTTCAAGCCCTTCGTCATGCGCGGGCTGGTGGAGAAGGGGCTCGCCCACAACATCAAGTCGGCCAAGCGCATGGTGGAGCGGGCCCGCCCCGAGGTGTGGGACGTGCTGGAGGAGGTGGTGAAGGAGCGGCCGGTCCTGCTCAACCGCGCCCCCACCCTGCACCGGCTGGGCATCCAGGCCTTCGAGCCGGTGCTGATTGACGGCTCGGCCATCCAGCTACACCCCCTGGTCTGCGCCGCCTTCAACGCCGACTTCGACGGCGACCAGATGGCCGTCCACGTCCCCCTCTCGCGGCGGGCGGTGGCCGAGGCGCGCCAGGTGATGCTCTCCAGCCACAACCTGCTCCTGCCGGCCAACGGCGAGCCGGTGGTCATCCCCACCCTGGAGATGGTGCTGGGCATCTACTACCTGACGCTGGAGAAGCCGGGCGCCCGCGGCGAATACCGCGAGGGTGTCTTCCCGCCCCAAGGCGTCTACGCCAGCTTCGCCGAGGCCAAGCTGGCCTACGAGATGGGCCACGTGGAGCTGCAGGCCCGCATCCTGGTGCGGGACGAGCGCACCGGCGGCCAGGTGGTCCAGACCACCATCGGCCGCATTCTCTTCAACGAGGTGGTGCCGCCGGAACTGGGCTTCCGCAACCAGGTGATGGACAAGAAGGGCATCAAGGACCTGGTGGCCGAGTGCTACCGCCGCCTGGGGGAGGCGGCCACCGCCGAGATGGTGGACCGCATGAAAGACCTGGGCTTCCGCTACGCCACCCGCTCGGGCATCACCATCGCCATGAACGACCTGAAGGTGCCCGAGGAGAAGGAGCGCCTGCTGCGCGAGGCCGACCAGCGCATCGCCGAGATCCAGGAGCAGTATGCCCTGGGCCTCATCACCGAGGAGGAGCGCTACCAGCAGGCCGTCCAGGTCTGGCGCGAGACCACCGACGAGATGCAGAAGCTTATCGAGGACAACCTCTCCCGCTACGGCGGCATCTACCTGATGGCCGTATCGGGGGCCAAGGGCAACATCAGCCAGATCGCCCAGATGGCCGGCATGCGCGGGCTCATGTCCGACCCCTCCGGCCGCATCATTGACCTGCCCATCCGCTCCAGCTTCCGCGAGGGGCTGACGGTGCTGGAATACTTCATCTCCACCCACGGCGCCCGCAAGGGGATGGCCGACACCGCCCTGCGCACCGCCGACTCGGGCTACCTCACCCGCCGCCTGGTGGACGTGGCCCAGGACGTCATCGTCCTGGAGGAGGACTGCGGCACCACCCAGGGCATCTGGCTGGGCTACCCCTCCGCGGAGCGGCTGGCCATTCAGAGCATGCGCGACCGCATCGTCGGGCGGCTGGCCGCCGCCGACGTGGTGGACGCCGAAACGGGCGAGGTGCTGGTGGCCCGCGGCGAGGAGATCGGCGAGGAGGCGGCCCAGCGCATCGAGGCGGCGGCGGCCATCGAGGTCCTGGGCCGGCGCCTAGAGGGACAGGAGAAGCAGGTCTACGTGCGCTCACCCCTCGCCTGCCAGGCGCGACGGGGCATTTGCGCCAAGTGCTACGGCCGCGATCTGGCCCGTGGCCGCCTGGTGGCCCCGGGCGAGGCGGTGGGCATCGTCGCCGCCCAGAGCATCGGCGAGCCCGGCACCCAGCTCACCATGCGCACCTTCCACACCGGCGGCGTGGCCGGCGAGGACATCACCACCGGCCTGCCCCGGGTGGAGGAGCTGTTCGAGGCGCGGGTGCCCAAGGGTGCCGCCGCCATGGCCGAGATTGACGGCTTCCTGGAGGTGGAAGACCGGGGCGACCACCGCCTGCTGCGGGTGGTCAGCATCGAGCAGTTCCGCGAGGAATACCCCCTGCCCGAAGGGGTGCAGGTGCTGGTGGCCGAAGGGCAGCAGGTGGAGGCCGGCCAGGTGCTGGCCCGCCTGCCCGCCCCCGAGGAGGGCGACGGCGATGCCCTCCCCGCCCCCGTCCAGGCCGACGTGGTCGCCCGCAGCCCCGGCCTGGTGGAGCAGGTCTCCCCCGACCGCATCAGCGTCGTCTACGAGGAGCGGGAGCAGCGGGAATACCTGGTGCCCCGCACCGCCCGCCTCAAGGCCCAGCCGGGCGACTACGTGCGGGCCGGCCAGCCCCTCACCGAAGGCCCCCTCAACCCCCAGGACATCCTGCGGGTGCAGGGGCCCGAGGCCGTCCAGGCCTACCTGGTGGAGGAGATACAGAAGGTCTACAGCTCCCAGGGCGTCAACATCAACGACAAGCACATCGAGGTCATCATCCGCCAGATGCTGCGGCGGGTGCGGGTAGACCACCCGGGCGACACCGACTTTCTGCCCGGCGACCTGGTGGACCGCTTCCGCTTCGAGGAGGAGAACGCCAAGGTGATGGCCGAAGGCGGCGAGCCGGCCACCGCCCAGCCGGTGCTGCTGGGCATCACCAAGGCCGCCCTGCACACCGACAGCTTCCTGGCCGCCGCCTCCTTCCAGGAGACCACCCGCGTCCTCACCGACGCCGCCATCGAGGGCAAGGTGGACCACCTCCTGGGCCTGAAGGAGAACGTCATCATCGGCCGCCTCATCCCCGCCCGGGCGCCCATCGTGGTGGAGGAGGTGCCGGAGGAGAGGCCGCTGCCGCGCCCCTCCCTCTGGGCGGCCGAGGAGGAAGACGTGGCCGCCACCTTCTTCGGGCCCGAGGAGGAGGAAGAGGAAGAAGAGGAGGAAGAGGAGGCCGAGGAGGAGTAGGGGGCGGGCCGCCGCGCCCGCGGGGGCTGGGGGCCCCTCCCCAGCCCCCTTCCTGCCGACGGCGCCCCCGCCGGGAGATGCCTTCCGTGTCCCGGGACGCTTCCGCGCCCGACGCCTCGCCCCTGCAGGCCGCCCTGGCCCAGTTCCATGCCGCCGCCGACCGCCTGGGCCTGGAGCCCGGCCTCCGCCAGGTGCTGGCCCACTGCAAGCGGGAGCTGGTGGTCAACTTCCCGGTGCGCATGGACGACGGCTCCCTGCGCATCTTCACCGGCTACCGCGTCCAGCACAACCTGGCCCGTGGCCCAGGCAAGGGGGGCATCCGCTACCACCCCAAGGTGGACCTGGACGAGGTGCGCGCCCTGGCCATGTGGATGACCTGGAAGGCTGCGGTGGTGGGCCTGCCCTACGGCGGCGCCAAGGGGGGCGTGGCCGTGGATCCCAAGTCCCTCTCCGCCCAGGAGCTGGAGAACCTCACCCGCCGTTACGCCACCGAGATGGCCCTCCTCATCGGCCCCAACGAGGACATCCCCGCCCCCGACATGGGCACCAACCCCCAGGTGATGGCCTGGATCATGGACACCATCAGCATGCACCGGGGGCACACCGTCCTGGGGGTGGTGACGGGCAAGCCCACCAGCGTGGGCGGCAGCCTGGGGCGGGTGGAGGCCACCGGTCGCGGCCTCCTGCACATGGTGGAGCAGGCGGTGGCCCTGCGCGGCCTGCAGAAGGACGGCCTCACGGTGGCCGTGCAGGGCTTCGGCAACGTGGGCTCGGTGGCCGCCTGGTATCTGCACCGGGCCGGCTACCGGGTCGTGGCCGTCAGCGATTCCGGGGGCGGCATCTACAACCCCCTGGGCCTCGACCCCGACGCCCTCTGGCACCACAAGCAGGCCGAAGGCACCTTCCGCCACTGCCCCTTCGGCGACGCTATCAGCAACCAGGAGCTGCTGGCCCTGCCGGTGGACGTGCTGGTGCCGGCCGCCGTGGAGGGGCAGATCACCGCCGCCAACGCCGAGCAGGTGCAGGCCAAGATCATCGTCGAGGGGGCCAACGGCCCCACCACCCCCGCCGCCGACGCCGTCCTGAAGGAGAAGGGGGTGCTGGTGGTGCCCGACATCCTGGCCAACGCCGGCGGCATCATCGTCTCCTACTTCGAGTGGGTGCAGGACCTGCAATACTACTTCTGGGACGAGGACGAGATCCACGAGCGCCAGCGGCGCATCATGGTGCGCGCCTTCCAGGAGGTGGCCTCTCTGGCCGAGGCCGAGGGCCTGACCCTGCGCGAGGCGGCCATGCTCCTGGCCGTGCGCCGGGTGGCCGAGGCCACCCGCACCCGTGGCATCTATCCCTGAGCCATGCCCAGGGCGGCGCGATAGGACTGCCAGGCCGCCCACAGCGCCGCACGGTCGGCGCCGGCGTCCACCGCCTCCCAGGGCAGGGCCTCGTCGGGGCGGCGTTCCCGTGCCGCGTATTCCTCCGCCGTCAGGCCCGCCTCGGCCAGGGCCCGCTCCCAGGGCGCCCAGGCGAAGGACTCGCGGTGGGTGTCCAGTCGCGCCCCCAGTTCCCAGGCGCGGCGGGCCACCGGCGCCAGGCGCTCGTCGGCGCGGGCGAGGACGGCGGCCAGCAGCGCCCTCTCCGCCCTCTCGCCGATGACCTCCACCCCGGCCCGCTTCGCCCCGGCCCGCAGGGAGG
>FWWL01007669.1_pt1 | contig 14495 bp, 13 predicted proteins | sample 2228331 | NCBI WGS metagenome assembly FWWL01 (sample SAMEA103939775, study PRJEB20133) | metagenome
GGTGCCGGCCCTTTTCGCCTACAAAGCTGAACTTTTGGCCCACCTAGACCGCAACAGGCCCTCAGCAACCGGCGGATAGGGGCCGTTCTACCTTCCACCCAGGGCGGCAGCCAGGCCCCGGCACGGTCTCGGCCGGCGGGCACTGCTTCCGGCCGGTCGCGAGGACCGCCGGGTTCGCCGTTTACTGGGCCGGGGTGAAGGCCTCTTTCCCCGGGAGCTTTAAACCGGCGGTGGTCGCCAGCCGGAGGCTACTGGCGTGCTCCAGGCGGCCGGCTTCTGCCTCCATCAGGCCGAGTCCGGCTTTAAGGCGGAAGTGAAAACTTCGCGCCGGCCCTTTCTCCGGGAGTCTCCGGGAGTCTCCGGGGGGGTCTCAAGGGCCACACTGATCGTGGCAGTCGCCGGGGCCCTAACGGTGTTGGCCAACCAGTGCTGCCCGGCGCGTGGGCCGGCACACCGGTCAACCTGGGCAGGCAACCTAGGTTTGCCCCCCGAGCCCCGGTTTGGCATTTGGCGGTTTCCGGGGCCACCCCGCAACTACGGTCCCGCTTACAGGGTCCTCAGCCGCGGGTCAAGGAGGTCCCGAAGCCCGTCCCCAAGCAGGTTGAAGCCCAGAACGGTCACGACGATGGCGGCCCCGGGAAAAATCGCCAGCCAAGGGTCCAGGAGCAGGTACTGCCGGGCGGCATTAAGCATGAGGCCCCACGAAGGGGTGGGCGGCTGTGTTCCCAGGCCGAGAAAGCTCAGGCCGGCTTCGGTCAAAATGGCGGTTGAGACCGACACCGTGCTCTGTACCAGCAGGGGCGCGGCCACGTTAGGCAATACGTGTCGGATAATAATGCGCGCCTCGGGTAACCCGAGGGCACGGGCCGCCTCAATGTACGGCAGCCTTACAACCGTCAGCGTCGGTCCCCGGATGACCCTGGCAAAGGTTGGGGTGTAGACAACGCCAATGGCTATCATCGCGTTCGTCAGACTGGGGCCGAGGATCGCCGTGATGGCGATGGCCAGGACAATAGGCGGAAGCGCAAAAAGAATGTCCATTGCCCGCATGATCAGGTTGTCCACCCAGCCGCCGTAGAACCCGGCGATGAGCCCGCAGCTGGCCCCAACGGTTACGGCGAGGGCTACCGACAAAACGCCCGCGTACAGGGAACTGCGGGCACCCCAGACAACCCGGCTCAGCAGGTCCCGGCCAAATTCATCCGTCCCCAGGAGGTGCTGTTCCCCGGGCGGGAGGAGCGGACGGGCGATCTGGGCATGGGGATGGTAAGGCGATATTATAGGCGCCGTCAATGCCAGGAGCACCACCGCCGTCACCAGCAACCCGCCGAGTACGACGGCCGGGCCCCGCCGGGCAAGCTGCCCGACGGTACCGACCAGGCCGCGGCGGCCTGACCGCCTGATGGCCAGGACGTCAACGTCAATCATAACGGATGCGGGGGTCGACGGCCGTGTAGACCAGGTCGACCAGCAGGTTAAGTGCCATGAAACTAACTGCGATGAGCATCACGGCGCCCTGGACGACCGGGTAGTCCCGCTGGTAGACGGCGTTTATAAGCGTCCAGCCGATACCCGGCAACCCGAACACCTGCTCGGTAATAACGACCCCGCCCAGCAGATAGCCGAGTTGGAGCCCGATGACCGTAACGACCGGTATGAGTGCGTTGCGGAGGGCGTGCCGAAGGACCACGGCCCGTTCGGCGAGCCCCTTCGCCCGGGCAACTTTAACGTATTCTTCCCCGAGAACTTCCAGCAACGCCGAGCGCGTCATCCGCAACAGGACCGCCCCGAGGCCAAGGGAAAGGGAGAGGGCCGGCAGTGCCATCTGCTGGAGATTGAGCCACGGGTTCTCCCAGGGTTTGACGAAAATAAGCGGGGGCAGCCAGCCAAACCCGAACGAAGCAACAATTATCAAAATCATCGCGACCCAAAAGCCCGGGACGGAAAGGCCCGCAAGTCCCAGTAGCTGGGTCGCCAGCTGGGCGCGGCGGTCGCGAAACGTGGCCGCCAGAATCCCAAGGGGTAGCCCGATCATAATCGACCCGGCCACCGACAGAATGGCCAGCTCGATTGTGAGGGGAAGCCGGGAAGCCAGCAGCGTCCCCACAGGCTGGCCGGTCCGGAATGACCAGCCGAAATTGCCGGTTACCATGTTTCGAACCCAGAGAACATACTGGACCGGCCACGGCTGGTCAAGGCCGAATTCGCGGAGCACCGCCTGCCGCTGCTCCGGGCTGACCCGGCCTTCGGTGCCGGCCAGGATATCAACGATGTCGCCGGGAAGCAACCTTACCAGAATGAAGATGACCACCGATACCCCCACCAGACCGGCAAACCCGGCCAGCAGCCTCCGGATCAGGTAGCGCATCGGAACTCGGTGCTAGGCGGCAAGCCAGGCCTTCTTCAAGAAGAGCCGTCGGCCCGTGAAAGACTGACTGTACCCTTCCAGCTTCACGGAGACCGCCTCGATGTTTTCCTTAACGTACCACCAGTAATTTGGGACTTCTTCCAGAAGGACGCGCTGGATTTCCTGGTAAAGTTTCACGCGCTCGGGCCGGTCCGACGTGGTCCGGGCCCGCTCCATCAGGGGTTCCAAACTCGGGTTCCGGTAACCCCCGGCATAAGTCGGGTTCAGGCTACCCTTGCTGTGGAAATACGGGTAAATGTAACCGTCCGGGTCGGGCCGAAACGTGTTCGCCGAGTTGGCAAGCTGATAATTGCCGGTCCGCGTCCGCTGGACGAAGGTGCCCCATTCGAGCACTTCCAGCTCGGCCTCAACTCCTACCTTTGCAAAGGCTTCTTTCATAATGGTGGCGTTGGCGACGAAATCGGGATACTGCGGTGAGCACGAGATGGTGACTTTAAGCCCCTGGCCGCCGGGAAACCCGGCCTCGGCCAGAAGCCGCTTGGCCCCTTCGATGTCGGCCTTTAAATACGGGAGCGTGGCGGGGTCGAGCGCCCAGTCGCCGTATCCGGTGGGCACCGGCCCCGACGGAACCGCATACCCGAGCATCGCCTTCTGAATCATTTCGGTGGTGTCGACTGCCATTCGTAGGGCCTTGCGCACCTTCGGGTTATCCATCGGCGGTCGGGACACGTTGATGTAAGTCAGGTCTACCCAGGCGTAAGGGGACCGCAGGATTTTTATGTTCGGATTATTCTTGATCTGTTCGGCGCCCTGCGGGCTGAGAACCGCATACTGGATCTGACCAGCCTGCAGGGCGGCAAGCCTGGCGTTTTCCTCGGTGAGGACCTTAAACACCATCCGGTCAAAGTACGGCAACGGTTTGTCCCAGTAATCCGGGAAGCGTTCGTACGTTATGTGGTCCTGGGGCACATACTCGACAAGCCTGAACGGACCGGTCCCAACGGCTTCGATGTTAAGGTTCCTGCGCTCGGCAGCCTCCTTCGGGATTATGCCGCTGGCCCGATTTCCGGCCAGGCCTCCAAGGAGCGCCGGGAAGGGCTCCTCAAGGTTGATCTGGACGACTGAACTGCTGACTGCCTTAATCTCCCTAACGAGACAGAGCCAGTCTCGCCAGGGCGCGGCGGTCTTCGGATTCAACACCCGTTCAAGGCTATATTTGACATCTTCGGCGGTAAGCTGCTGCCCGTCGTGAAACTTGACATTCTCCCTTAGGTAGAAAGTGTACGAGGTGCTGTCGGAGCTTACTTCCCACCGCTCCGCCAGCGCCGGAACAATGTTCATGTTTTCGTCGTACGCCACCAGACTCTCGTAAATGTGGTCATAGGCCTGCAGTGATGAGAAATTCGAGTTCGTGTGCGGGTCAAGGCTAACCGGGTCCACTTCGGCGGCAGCGTAGAGGATGCCGCCCGGTTTCGGTGTACGTCCGGCCTCGGGGGCGGCCGGGGTTGTGGGGGCCGCGGACCGGCAGCCGATGATGAAGGGCCCGGTGGTGGCCAGCGCCCCGCCGGCCGCCAGGTACTTGGCCGCAACCCTGATAAATCCTCGTCGGCTGATGTTTACCGTTCGCACCCGCTCAAGCCACTCGTTCATGTTCTGCTCCCTCCTTTTTCAGTCCCGGTCAAACGCCCACCTCAGACCGGCGGCCGCCGCCTCCACCGCATGCCGGCGCACCGTCCGGGTCCGGGCCAGGCTGAAAAACCCGTGAATCATCCCGCCGTAGCGCAGAAGGTTCGCGTTGACGCCGGCCGCCCACAGCCGCCGGGCATACGCTTCCCCCTCGTCCCGCAAAACGTCATACTCGGCCGTCAGCACAAGCCCCGGCGCAACCCCGGAAAGGTCCGGCGCCCGCAAAACCGACGCATACGGGCTCTCCCCGTCCTTCTCCTCCCGCAGGTAAAGCCCCCAGTACCAGGCCATCTTCTGCCGGGTGAGAAAATAGCCCTCGGCAAAGGCCCGGTAAGAGTCGGTCTCCAGGTTGTAGTCGGTTACCGGGTAGACCAGTAACTGGTAGGCCACCTCCGGCCGCCCCCGCTCCTTCGCCAGCAGGGCCACCACCGCCGCCAGGTTCCCCCCGGCGCTGTCACCCCCGACGGCCACCCGGACCCCCGGACCCAACAGGTCGGCCCGGTTCTCCCAGGCCCAGACCGTTGCGGCATAGGCATCGTCCACCGCCGCCGGAAACCTGTGCTCGGGCGCCAGCCGGTAGTCCACCGAAACCACCACGCACGGGGTCGCATTGGCCAGGGCCCGGCAGTTGCCGTCGTGGGTGTCCAGGTTGCCCACAACCCAGCCGCCCCCGTGGAAATACACCAGGACACCCCGGGCCCGCGCCTGGGGCCGGTAGACCCGCACCCGCAACCCACCCCCCGGACCGGGAATCTCCAGGTCTTCGACCGAGGCCACCGGCTCGGCCTCAAGCCCGGCGGCCATCCGCAGCCGGGCCGCCCGGGCCTCGGCCACCGTCTCCACCGGCCCCCACAGCCGGCTCAGCTCCTCGAGGGCCGCTTGCGCTTCAGGATGCAGGCTCATCCGTCGCCTCCGAACACGGTTCGATTATCCGACCCCCGGACACCACGACCCGACCCCCAAGGACCACCAGCTCAACGTTTTTTAAGTCCGAGACCCGACCCAGGGGGTTGCCCCGCACCACCAGCAGGTCGGCCAGGTACCCGGCCTTGAGCCGCCCCAGCTCCCGGCCGGCCCCCAGGGCCGCAGCCGCCTCGGCCGTGGCCAGGATCAGGGCCTGCTCCGGGGTGAGCCCCAGGCCGTCAACGTAAATCTCAAGCTCCTTTATCAGGCTGTTAAACGGCGTCCCGGGAACCCCGGCATCCGTGGCCGCAAAGAGCCGGACCCCAAGCCCGGCAAGCCGCCGGGTAAGCTCCACCCTCTCGGCCGGGGCCGCCGGGCCTTCCGGCCGGGCCCAGCCCACCGAAAGGGTGGGGCCCACGTAAATCCCCCGCCCGGCCAGCTCGGCGGCCACGGCCTCGTCGAACTCAAAACCGTCTTCGGCCCCGAGCCAGGAGCAGTGCTCGATGGTGTCGACCCCGGCCCGAACGGCCTGCCGGACCCCCTCGGTCCCGTGGCAGTGGGCCGCAACCCTGAGCCCCAGCCGGTGGGCGTCTTCCGCTGCCCGCCGGACCGTTTCGGCCGGATACTGGGCCCGCCGGGGGTTGGTGCCAGGGGTGAGGTTGCCGCCGGTGGCCATGATTTTGATAAAGTCGGCCCCGGCCCGGGCCAGCGACCTGACCGCCTTTATCACCTCGTCGGCCGAATCGGCCTCCAGGCCGAAGAAGTGGCAGTGGCCGCCGGTGGTGGTTATCGGCGCCCCGCAGGCAAAGACCCGGGGGCCGACCACGAGGCCCGACCTGACCAGGTTTCGAAATTCGACGACCAGGTCCGTCGGGCCGCCGCAGTCCCGGACGGTGGTTATCCCCGCCCGCAGGGCGAGCCGGGCGTTGGCCGCCGCCCGGAAAAGGCGGGCCGCATCTGAATCCTGAAGGAACCGGCCGACCACGTCGGGTCCGGCCCCGAAGACCAGGTGGACGTGGCCGTCGATAAGGCCGGGCAGCAGGGTATGTTCGGGGAACTCGAGGACCCGGGCGTCGGGGCCGGCATCCGGAAGGACGTCCCGGGCCGGGCCGACCGCCCGGATCCGGTCGGCCTCGACCAGAACCGCCCCGTCCGGGATGGTGCCGGCTGGCTCCCCGGTAAAAACCTGCCCCGCCCGGAGAATGATGGCCGCCATCGCCTGCTCCGTGCCGCCTGCGCGTTTATATCAAAAACTCGCTGCTGCGTCAAAATTCTGTATGGGGTGGCTCTGTCCCAGAGGCGGTAGGGGAAATTTCGAGGCCGGGCCCCGGCTCGCTCACTCAGGCAACTCGTGCGCAGGTCAGCAGCAAGGCCGACTCGGCCCCCCGCAAAGGTTTTGAATCCGCGGACGGTCCGGGCTCGCATCTTCAGCCTCCGGGCGCATCAAGCGGCCAAAGGTCGCTAAGCCACTCGATAGCCCCGGTGAGCCACCGCGGGCGGCCGCCCAGGCAACTGCGGCGCCGCCGGCTCTGGTCCGGCCGGCTTACCCCTTCGGGATAGTATCTGAAGGCCCGGGCGGCGAAGCCGCTCACCTGTAACGATGAATGACCACCTGCGTGGGTTTTGTCGATGAGCCGTGCCGGGGGGCATTTCTTCGGCCGGTCTTCCGGCTGGCTCAGTCGCTTTCACCGACGCAAGCGGCGGCAGGCACCGCCCCGCTGGTCAAGCTTAAGGGGAGTGCCTGCGCCGTCCCACCTCAAAATTCTACCCCCGCTCCTGGACCGCAGCCACCAGGCAAGTACACCTGACCTGAAGGGACCTGGCGGGTCAACGCTGCCTCGCGCCCGGCAATCCCTGGGCCTGGAGGGTGAAAGACCGCGGGTCGAGGAGATCCCGCAACCCATCCCCAACCATATTGAGGGCCAGGGTTATAAGCACGAGCGCCAGGCCCGGTCCCCAAATCAACCACGGTGCCTGGACCATCACGATCTTGCCGTCGTTAAGCATGCCACCCCAGGTCGGGGTTGGCGGCGGAACACCCAAGCCGAGGAAGCTCAGGGTAGCCTCAGCCAGAATGGCAAAGGAGAAAATAAAGGTGCTCTGGACAAGCAACGGGGGAACTGAGTTTGGCAGGATGTGAAACAGCAGGATCCGCCAGTCACCGGAACCCAGACACCTGGCTGCTTCAACGTAAACGGCCTGGCGGTTGGCCAGTACCGGCGCCCGAAGCACCCGGACGGCGTATGGGGTATAAACAACGCTCAGCGCAACAATGACCGTCTCTAGGCTGGGCTTTAGAATTCCCGAGATGGCAATGGCCAGAAGGATCCCCGGGAATGCCATTAGCCCGTCGAGGACACGCATTACAACCCGGTCGAACGCCGGGTAATATCCCGCCAGCAGGCCCAGAAAGCCACCCACAGCCGTCGTTACCAAACTTACTGATAACCCGACTGCGATTGAGATGCGGCTGCCGTAGATTACCCGGCTGAAAACATCCCGGCCGAAGTCGTCCGTTCCGAAGAGGTGTCCGGCAGATGGGGGACTTAAACGGGCCCCCGGAAACGACTCCAGCGGATTTGCGGGCGCCACCCAGTGGGCAAAAGCCGCCACCAGCAGGTAGGCGAACACAATCACCAACCCTGCCAGCATGGCCCGGTTGCGCATAAGGGCGCGGAGCCGCCGGCTCCCCCTGGCCGAGCGGAGCGCGACCGCCAGCTGTCTGACGGTCAATATCGAATGCGTGGGTCGAGCCATGAGTACACCAGATCCACCGCCAGATTTACCAGCGCGATTGCACAGGTGACATACAGGATAACGCCCTGGATGACCGGGTAATCCCGCCGGAGAATGCTTCCCACCGCCAGGCGACCGAGACCGGGAAGGTCAAAAAGCGTCTCGATAACGACCGTGCCCCCCATCAGCACGGCCAGGCTGAGGCCGATGATCGTGACGATGGGGATGAGGCTGTTGCGCAATATGTGCCGCAGGAGCACAAGTCTGAACGGTAAGCCTTTAGCGTGAGCAACCCTGACATGGTCTGCGGTCATTACCTCAAGCACAGCGGTTCTTGTCATCCGGGCTATCAGCGCAAACTGAACAAGGCCAAGGGAGAGCGCCGGCAATATTAAACTCTGCAGATTGGCCAAGAAGCCGCGTCGAATCGGGACGTATCCGCCTGCCGGTAGCAGATTGAGCTGCACCGAGACAAGGTAAGCAAGGAGCAGGCCGATCACAAAACTTGGTGTGGATAGGCCGGCCAGTGAGACCATCATCAGTATACGGTCGAGCAACCGGCCGTGCTTCAGGGCTGCCAGGACGCCGCACGGGACGCCCAGAACCGTCCCAACAAGCAGGCCATAAAGGGCGAGGAGGACCGTCGGCTCCACCCGCTCAAGGATTATGGAGGTAACCGGCTGGTCAAAAAAGAGCGACTTACCCATGTCGCCCCGCGCGGCATTGGCGAGCCAGCGTCCGTACTGAACCATCAGGGGGTCGTCGAGGCCGAGGCGGGTGCGCAGCTCCCGGACGGCTTCGGCCGAGGCCTGGTCTCCCAGGATAACCGCGGCCGGGTCACCTGGCGTCAGGCGCACGAGCAAAAAGACTACGGTTGCCACGACCAGCAAAACCGGCACCAGGGCAACCAGCCGCTGAATCAGGTAGGTGCGCATCGGCGACTTGCCGGGTTGGCTACCTGGGACTCAGGCGCTTTTCCTTATGTTCGGAATAAAGAGGTCCTGGAAGCCGTTCCAGCCTTCGACGTTGCGCCGCATCGCGTAGAGGCCGTAGTAATCCCCCCACTTTATGATCTGGCAGTCACTCCAGAACTGCGCCTGGATCTGCTGCCAGACCCGGTACTGGCCCTCGAATGTAACCTCATCCTGGAACTTTTCGAGGAGCTCGTCGGTCTTCGGGTTGCAGTAGAACCCGGGCCACTGTCCGGCGCAGCTGAGGAACGGGTAGGCGCTGGGGTCGTTGGGCATGGTCCAGCCGGTCGTGAAGAAATGCCACCCGGACGTTTTACTTCGACGGGCCACCAGGGTTGCCCAGTCAAGCACCTCCAGGTTGACGTTCAGGCCCGCGGCCCGCATCTGCTGGCTGGCCACCTGGCTTGGCTTGTCGATGAAATCGTACTGCCGGGTGGACATGTAAGTGAGGGGCTCACCGTTATAGCCGGCTTCCCGCAGCAGGCGCCTGGCCTTCTCCGGGTTGTTCTGGTTGTAAAATTCCTTGCCGGCATCGGTCCACCAGCGGCCGAACGGCATAAACGACGGGTCGAGCCGCCAGAATTCCGGCGGCCCAAGGGGCTCCATAATCGCCTGGCAGTTGAACACGGCCGCGACCGCCTGACGAAATGTCAGGTTGTCGCACGGTGGCTCCTTCTGGTTGAAGACAAGGACCGGGTAATAGTATGGCTTCAGCAGGTGGGTTTTAATGTCAGGCCGGTTGCGGAGGGTGGCGTACTGGTCAGCTGAGAGATTCATGGCGAAGTCGTAATCGCCCGCGAGCAGGCCTGTGACCCGGGCGCTAGTATCTGGCTGGGGCAGGAAATAAACATCCTTGATGATGGGGATCCGAGCTCCCGCCACGCCATCCGGCGGCTCAGGCCTGGGCTTATAACCTTCAAACCTGGTCAGCTTAATATGCACGTCGGGCTTCCATTCAACAAACTTGTAGGGGCCGGTGCCGATAAATTCGGTGACCCTCTCCTTCCCCGCCCTGCTGACGACCCGTTCCGGCATAATCACCGCAGCCTGGCCCCAGTAAGCCAGGTAGGCGGGTAGGGACCCAAAGCGACCGGACAGCTGGAACACCACGGTGTAATCATCCTTGGCGTCCACAGCTTTGACCCGGGTGAAAAGGCTGCGACCTGTCGGCGCAAGTTCGCCCCATCGCAGTATGGATGCGACAACGTCTTTCGCCTTCATTTCCGTATCATCGTGGAACCGTACGCCCTTACGCAGATAAAACGTGTAGGTTAAGCCGTCAGAGCTTACCTCATAGGAGTCGGCCAGCATCGGCTTCGGGGCGTAGTTCTGGTCCAGGGCGAGCAATGGCTCGTAGATATTCCAGCAGATTATGTGGGTTATGGAGGCCGTTGTGTAATGGTAGTCAAGGGTCGGTGGGTCCCCGATTGTGGCTACCCGTAACGTGGCATCGCTCAGCTCGGCCGTGGTCGGCTGGGGCGCTGACGGTCCTCCCTGAGGGGAAGGGGCGGCCGGGGCACATCCGCTTAACCCGTAAGCGGTGACCCCCGACGCGGCCAGAATCAGCGACCGCAAAAACTCCCGCCGACTCAGTGAGAAAGAAGCCAGCGTACGCGTTCGGATACCGCCTTTCTGCATTGCACCATCCTCCGGGCGAATCTGAGAAATTATAGCTTGCACCGCACCTCTATGCACGGGCCTTGGCAAGATTCATGCCCCATCGGCTTCAGATGCCGGCTGTACCGGGGCAGGTATCTGCGGCCACAGGCCGCGGCCCATCCGTTCCCGCTCGGCAGCGCCGAAGGCGCCCTGCCGGACCGGACCGGCCTGCCACGCTGCCGGGCCTCAACAGCCGTCCGGCACCCGAGCCGGTTCTGACCCCCAGGGTCCCACGTTCACCCGCCCCAGCTTACCCCAGGACCTGGTCGGCTGAGAGCCCAAAACCGCTCTCATCCAGGCGCCTTCGGCTGCCCCCAAGCCCGGAACGGTCGGCTTCGCCGACGCTGGGTCAGGCTTGCCGATGGGCACATACCTGGTCCGGAGTCGACCGGTCGACCAGCATTCCAGGTCCGGTCCTAGGCCGGCCTCAACTTCAGGGGTGACAGCCGCCTCCGGCGGCGCACCCGGGGCCTTGCCATCGGCCAGACAGCCAGCGTCTTAAGTCATCCAGGACGGGCAAGTGGCCTCTGCCCAAAAATTCGGCGATTTTCGGGGCAGTCTCTGAGCCGGACCTTAGGATGGACCAGGGGGCGGTGGGGTCAGTCGGATAAATACCAGCGCACTCATACCCGCAGTATAACGCACGGGAACTTAGACCCTGGTCAGGTCGCATTCCTAATGCACGGAACGACCGTGGCCACCAACGCCCTGCTTGAAGCCAAGGGGGCTCGGGTCGGCCTGATAACCACCCGGGGTTTCCGGCAAATTCTTCACCTGGCCAGGTCTCAGACGCCCGGGCCCCTGGCGGGCTGGATAATCATGGTCAAGCCGGAGCCGCCGGCCGCGCTCGAAGACACACGCGAGATCCGGGAACGCATCAGCGCAAAAGGCGAAGTCATCGAACCCCTTGACGTCGAGGAGGTTCGCCGGGTCGTGCGTGACCTGGTGGAGTCCGGGATCGAGGCCTTAACCGTTTGTCTCATTAACTCGTACGTCAACCCGGTTCACGAGCAGAGGGTTAAGGAGGTCGTGCAGGAGCTTTATTCGGGCTTCCCCGTCACGGTCTCGTCGGAGATTCTCCCGGAATTCCGCGAGTATGAGCGGGCGCTCACGGCCTGCATGAACTCTTACGTCCGACCCCGCGTGGAGGCCTACGTCAAAAACCTGCGGGGCTCGCTCGGGACCCTGGGTTTTCGGGGTGAGCTGAACATCCTGCGCTCAGATGCCGGCCTGATGATCGCCGGCTTTGCTGCGGAGAACCCCGTTTACGGCATCATGTCCGGACCGGCAGGGGGTGTGGCCGGGGCCCTTTACGTGGCCCGGCGGGCCGGCTTTTGAATTGATGACCCAGCCGATCCGCATAGGCTCTCCTCTTCTCCCGGGGGCTCAGACGCCGGCCAGGTACCGCTCCGCCCAGGTGTCCATTCCACGCAACATGGCCTCGCCCCACGCCCTGCCTTCCACCCACGCCAGCCAGGCCCGTTCGAAGAACCCCTTCCCCCAGTGCCACCGCCGCGCGGGTGCCAGCAACCGCACCCGGGGAGCCGGCTCGGTCAGAAACCGCCCGACCCCGAAGCCAGCCCGTCCGCCCCCGACCTCCACGAAGCAGAAGCCTACGCCGTCGAAGCGGGAAGCCGCTCGGCGGCCCTCCAGGTGCGCCGCCACGTGGTCGGCCACCACGGCGGCCTGGCGGTGCGCGAAAACACCCGCTTTGGGCAATGAAAGGGGTACATCCGGCTGGAAACGCCCGGGCAGGGGCAGGCTGACCACGTCGCCCAAGGCCCACACCCCGGGAAAGCGCGTCTGCAGGCTTGCGCCGTCCACGGGGATCAAGCCGGTCTGTCCGGCGAGCGGAGAGTTCCGCACCGGCTCGGGCGCCCGGTGGGCCGGAATGGCGACCAGCAGGTCGTACGGAGCCTCGCTCCCGTCGGAGAGGACGAGGGTACCGTCCCTGACCTCGCTCACCCTCACCTGGGGCCGAAAGCGAATGCCCCGTTGCTCCAGCATGGCTCGCAGCGCCTGCCCGACCGCCGGTCCCGCCGTGGGCATGGGATACGGCTCCGGCGTATAGACCACCACCTGAAAGGAACGCCCCCTCCGGCGGAGGAACGCCTCCAAGAGCAGGGCAGCCTCGTAGGGCGCAGCCGGGCAGCTGTATGGAGTTGCCAGAACGGCGATGGCGACGGTGCCTCCGGGGAACCGCTGCAGCGTTTGGCGCAAGCGGTCAGCGCCCTCCAGGGAATAGAACTCGTGGGCGTGCTGCGCTGCGCCGGGTACCGGGTCCAGGGTACGCTCCAGCCCCAGGCTGACCACCAGAGCATCGGCCTGTACCGTTCCGCGGGTGGTCTCCACCACCCGCCGCTCGGGGTCGATGGCCCGGACTTCGCCCGCGATCACCTCGACGCCCCGCCGGGAAAGCCAGCCGATGTCCCGGGTGATCTGCTCGGGCGTGCGCGCGTCCACCATCAGCCACAGCAACGAGGGCGAGAAGACGTGCCGGAGCTGTCTCTCAACGAGCACCACCCGGTGCCCCGGGGACAGGCGCGCCCGAAGCTCCCGGGCTGCCACCAGCCCTCCCACGCCCCCGCCAAGGACTACGACCGTACCCATATGATGCCTCCCTTGACCCCACGCCGTCTCAGAACACCAGGACCCGATCGGCCCACAGGGTCCACTCGGTCAGCTCGTCCAGTGAGCTGCGCCGGGTCCCTTCCACGAGCTCGTCGGCGGCGATGCCGCGGGCGTCCATACAGGTGCCGCACACGCCGACCTCGCCCTTCTTGCTGGCGATCGCCCGCAGCATGCGCTCGACGTTGTAGTAGCCGTTGGGGGTCTGCTGCCCGGCCTTCGCGCAGCTTGCCGCGTCGCCCATAAGAAACACCCGCACCTCTTCTCCCTCCCGTTTCGCCAGGGAGAGTGCCAGGCGCAGGGCGTTATAGCTCCGCTCGTTGCCATAGGGCGGGTCGTTGAGAATGAAGAGCGTCTTGCTCATGGGCGCACCTCCCGGACATCCCCATCGTTAGGTAGCGCGCCCATCCCTCGGGGAGCTCCTGCCGTGCGCGCACCCCTCATCTGCACGACCTGCAGGACCGTGGGGGCTGCGCATCTTGTTGAGCTGCAGCCCGACAGCGTGCAGCACTCCCGCCCAAAGAACGTGTAGGGCCCGTCAAGTACGACGGTCATGCTCGCGGTCACGACAAAGCCCCCCGCCGCGACCTCCCCGGTGCGGGCCCAGCTGCCCTGCCTGACGCCCGCTGTAGGGAGAGCACGCGGGTTTCCCGCTCGAGCCGGTCAAGGAGCACCTGCCGCATCAGTTCACAGGCCCGGGCCACCTCGGGGCTGGCGAGCTGGTACAGCAGGCGAGTTCCCTGGCGCTGGGCTTCCACCACGCCTACGGAGCGCAGAACGGCCAGGTGCTGCGAGACGTTAGCTGCCGACAGGCCCAACATCCCGGCCAGCTCCCCCGGTGAGCGCTGGGCCTCACCCAGCAGGTATACGATCTTGAGCCTCACGGGGTGCCCCAGAGCTCGGCAGACCTCCGCGTGGAGGGCGAAGAGCTTCTGTTCTACGTCCATTGCGAAATTTAGAATATCAGTAACTAGCCCTGATGTCAAGTCTACATACCTGCTGACCTTCAGATAGGAGATAGGACACGGCCCCGGCGGTCTGGACACAGCCCGCCCCTTACGATAACCCGGAATCGGTCCAGGGCTAACCGGATGAGCCTCTTGAGCCTGAGCCGGTCAGCCCCGAGTAGACCTCGTGCTTTTTTCCCCCGATACACCTCGTCCCGAATAGCCTCACCCACCGGCCAGAAGCATCAGCGGGTGGTCAAAGCTTTTGGCCATCGCCAGCCCAGCTCTGCTCAATCTTCATCCGACCCCGGTAAATCTCCAGGGCCTTGCGGGGCTCAAGGACCGGTTCGTCCAGACGGCCGCCGAAGGCGGCTGGTTCCCAGGTACGTGACACCCCTTAGAAACACCTGGCTTCGCCGGGCTCGACCCGCCGACCGTCCTCATCAGTTATTGTCGGACGTAGCGGGCTCTGCCCGCTTCAATCGGATGACGTACTTTATCCCCGAGGCTTCCAGGGCCTCAAAGAGCCCCAGGTAGCTGAACCAGGCCCTTGACCTGGCCGAACGGTTGCGTGCGGCCAAAGGCCGCTCCCGATTA
>FWWL01007674.1_pt1 | contig 14489 bp, 13 predicted proteins | sample 2228331 | NCBI WGS metagenome assembly FWWL01 (sample SAMEA103939775, study PRJEB20133) | metagenome
CAGGTTGCGCTCGGTGAGGGGCGTGCCCGCAAACCTTACCTCCCCACGAGCGGGCTCCAGCAAACCGTTCAGCAGGCGCAACAGCGTGGACTTTCCGCTGCCGTTGATGCCCAGAATCGCCACGCGGTCGCCGCGCCAGACCTGAAACGATACCCCCGCCAGCGCAGGCGTGCCGTCCGGATACACATAATGCACATCCTTGCACTCGTACAGCAGCTCCTTAGCCTCCATACCTGCCCCCTATCCAGAACGCGCCGATTACCCACAGCACGGCAACCACGAGCCAGAGCGCATCCCGAACGTCCCAGCCCCGCGGATATGCCCGACGCAGGTCGCCGTCAAAACCGCGCGAGCGCATCGCCAGATAGACCTCCTCGTTCAGCGCGAGGCTCTTGGCGAACAGCACCGCCGTCCCGACTCCAGCATACGTTCGCGCCTGTTCGGGCTTCATCACGCCGATTTGCCGACTGCGCCGCGCCAGAACCATCTCCGCCATCGTCTCCATCAGCGTGAACAGATAACGATAGGTCAGCGCCAGCGCGGACACCGCCCAGCGCGGCAGGCGCAACGAGCGCAAACTGCGCAGTAACAGGTGCCAGGGTGTGGTCAGGCTCCAGAGCAGAGCAATCATCACCCCCGCAGTGATGCGCAGGAGGAGCATCGCCCCTGCACGCACGCCCGCGTCGCTGAGGGCGAGCACCTGCCAGCCAAAGAGCGCCCACAGTGTTCTGCCCGGCGTGACCGCCTCCAGCATCACCGGCAGGGATACCGCCGACCCGAAGAGCAAAACCGTGAGTCCGCCCCTCAGCACAAACGTACGCAGGGGCAGGCGAGAGGCTACCGCCACCGATAGCACGCCCGCCAGCAGAGTGAGCAACACAACCGCTTCGCGCGCCAGCGATACCGCCACCAGTGCGCCCAGCGCGGTCAGCGTTTTGGCGAAGGGGTGCAGGCTCTGCAGATAACCCGGCACCCGCGCCCACTCCTCCGCCGCCATCGCACTGCCAACCGCCTCCCGCACCTGCAACAGGGTGCGCTCCAGCCACCTGCCCCGTCCACGCCTGCCCTCTGACGGAGTGACCGACTTCTCACCCGTCACCAGCCACGCGGGCAGGGTGTCCTGCGGCTTACCGGGCTTCCCTGTTTCCGCTGGTACCGGCACCGGTTTTCTGACCAGCGCCCGCGCGGACAGGGCAGTCAACGTTGCGCCGACCACCGCGGAGAGGATGTAGGCGACCGTCTCCCATCCCCTGCCTTCACGTCCCGGCAGGGTGTAGTCGGGCAGGAGCGGGCGCAGAACCCCTTCCCCAAACTGCCGAATGCCCGCCGGGATATAGCCCACCAGTTGCTGTAGCGTCTCCTCCTCCCACTCGCCCCATGCCGAGCCGGTCGCCAGCAAACCCAGCGGCGTGAGCAACAACAGCATCGCCAGCACTGCCCACAGGCGGACCGGCTTATCGGCGCGAACGATCGCATGGTGCGTGAGCAGTTCGGGGAAGTTGCGCCAGAGGTACGCCAGCGCTGATACGGTGATGACCGCCTCCACCGGCGCGGCAACCAGCAGGTGAATATGCACCATCGCGGGAACCGACACGTTCACGCCAAACGGAAAGTACAGAGCGCGCCCCTGCGCATCGTGGGCCATCAACGGCTGAATGCCCAGCATCAAGCCCGTGCTGGCGGCGGACAGCACCGACCCCACATACGCGCCCACACCTGCCGCCAGCAACGCCCGCCCACTGCCCATCTCCGCCCCGCCCGAAAGCAAACGGTAGACCGCATAGCCACTAAAAACCGCCACCAATCCCATGTTGAAGGAGTTCGCGCCCAGCGCCAGCACGCCGCCATCGCCGAAGAACAGCGCCTGCACGCCCAACGCCAGCGATACCGCCAGCAACGCCGTCCACGGGCCCAGCAATATCGCCAGCAGGGTTGCGCCCACCGCGTGCGCCGTGGTGCCGCCCACTGCGGGCACGTTGAACATCTGGATGACAAAGCAAAATGCCGCCCCCAGCGACAGCAGAGGAACCTGTCGGGTAGAGAGCGTCTTTGTCGTGCGGCGTGCTGACATCGCCCACAGGGGCGCCATCACCGCCGCCGCGCCCGCGTGTGTGACCGGACTGAGATAGGCATCGGGAATATGCATGGCTCTGTCTGCCATTATGGCACGGGCTGGAGCACGATTTCAAGAGATGTGCTACGTGCTGGCAGATTAAGCCCGTCGGGAATTTTTCAGAAGATTTTCGCACCCGCCCTGAAAAAAGCTTGATTGTGCTATGCATCTTGCTTAGAATAGAAAGTAGAACGAGAATACGAAGGTTGGCAGAGGGGTGTCGGGCAGTAACCCCACTCCTTACGGCTGCAAAGCGCAGTGGGGGTATCATACAGATACCGAGACCGGCTTGCTGTTGCTGACCTATCGCTACCTTGTGATGGGCAGGTTTTTGACGAGAGACGAAGACGGTTTCGAGTCGGATGGTAATTTATATACCTATTCGCTCAATCAGGTTGTGGCACCGCCGGATGTAGGCAAGGAGATAGAGGACTCACCCAAAGATGTGTACAAACCTATATCGCCTCCTCGCCCGACGCCTCGTCCAAGCCCAGGGTGGCAACTACCCGCGCGATGCCTGTGTATCTTGGGTTTGCTTCTGTGCGCGAAGCCGACCGCCCCGCCGGAAGTCGACGAGCTATATCCGGGCCCAGAGCCACCGTGTAGTGACTACGAGTCACGACATTTCAGGTACCATAACTTCGGCGACGCGGTCACAGCCTGTACCAGAGGTAGACCCGGACCTGTAAAAACGAAAAAGATTGAGAAGAAGGCGAAGGCTTGCCCGGGTGGTGAGCACCGCGAGTATTGGTTTGATGGAGGACGACGCATACTAACCGTTTTGTGTTGCCCGTGCACTACCAGTAAAGGGGTTACTGCTAAGCGCTGTAGATGCAATGTGAAGTTTGCGACTCCAGCGCCAAAATAGTCGCGATGAGGGTATCTACAGAACGCAGAACATACCTGAAGCGTATCTCTCGCCTGACGCGGGCACAGTGCGGTCCGTTTGTTTCTGACGTTAACTGGCTGGATCGGATGTGGCGCTGCGGCACAGACCTGTTCTTGTTCCTGTATGGTCTGCCGCTGGAGATCCAGCTCAAGCTCGCATTGCGCATGTTGAAGCGATACATTCCCAACTTTGAGGCGCAGAACCCCGGCGACAGCCGCATGCGGCAGCTGGTAGAGGTCGCCAGCTCGTGGCTACGGACACCTGAGGCAGGGAAGGAAGCGGTCATGCAGGTGCAGCTTGAGCAGCTCAACGACGACTACAGTCAGCTTCAGTTCGCCGTGGAATCCTTGAAAAACTGGCTGATGCACTGGACTCAGGATAAGGCGCTATCTGCTGCGGCTGCTACGGATGTGCTGGTATTTTGTATCACACAACGAATGTATGATGTCTGGCGCACAGATGACCCGAAGGGCTACGCAGCGGAGAAACGGATGACTCTGCTGTCCGAGACGCTTATGTTGATGGAAAACGAACTGCCTGCGGAGGTATACCAGAGACTGGACAAGGAGTACGGCAAGTTGCTGGCGCGGTTCAGCAATTCCTGGCCCGGCAATATTGCTGCATGGGCAGTGGGACGCCGCGAATGGGCGATACTGGAGCGATGGCTTGCACAGGTGGAGCGGGTGTATCCTTGTGCGGAGTCTCCCTCGCGTCGCGAGCGTCGCTGTCTGCGCGAAATGTCGTTTTTCTGGCTTGTATAGATTCAGGCTCTCTGTTTTTGCTTCAAGCCCTTGATTTGGGGCATGAATGTTGCATATAATGGCAGCCTGGCGGAGGATAGGAATAAAGGTGGCTGGCAGTGGAGACAACCGGCTTGCTATTGCTGACCTATCGCTACCTTGACCCTGTGACGGGCAGGTTTTTGACGAGAGACCCGATAGGCATGGACGGCGGGGTGAACCTGTATGCGTATGTCTGGAACGCAGTAGTCGTGCTAACAGACCCAGTGGGGCTAGCAGGCAACCCGTTGAACGACATCTGGAAGTGCGCCCAAGATTGCTATTTGAAAAGCGACCCAGACGAGTTCCAGAAGTGCTTCATTAAGTGCATGGGGAAGAAGTTTACATCCGACCTGTGCGTGGCATACGGTTGTTATATCCCTTGGCATCGGCTTCCCCCCATAGTTAATTACCATGGATGTCCAAGCTATGGCAATCCGTGCGCGCCTTGGAACGTCTATCACAGCCCTCGAGGTCAGTGTGTAGATTGTGCGGATCTCAAACGAGCATGTTGCGTGCTCCTCGCACGAAACTTGTTGGACGTAAGGAAGTGTAACATTCAGTGGGAGAAACAATGCAGCGAGTGCGCTCATAAAAAGTAGGGAGCCCTTTGCATCGTGGACAGAGAGGGGGCGAATCAAAAGATGGGTAGAGCCCTAGATTTCCCCGTATGGGATGCGCAAGGCAAGAGAGTTGCCGTTGTCGTCGAGGTGAACCGCAAGGTCTTCCTTCGTGTGTTTGCACGCTCAGGCGAGGACATCACGCTGGTGTCAGAGCGCCCCTTGCCCTTCTATCGTGTGCTGAGGCCACAATGGATTGGCAATAACGACCTGGTAGCCTTGCAGGTGCGTCAATATGGCGTCAACGACAAGCCGGTGCTGGACGTGGTGTCCTTGGATTTGACGAGAGGCACCTATTCCGTGCTTGCTAAGAAAGCTGTGCTTTGTAGCGCCTGTCCCGACGGTCGTTACATTGCTCTTCACAAAGACGCTAAAACATGGCCTGCGGTGTATGATGTGGCGGGCAAAAGGGTTCTGCCAGTTCCTGGTCCGTCCGACTCGTTTGGTGCACGCCCTTTCTTCTTCTGGAACCCGGCTGGGGAACGGTTTGCCTTTACGGCTCATTATTCCCCTACCAAGAGCAAGCCGCAGTACAACTGGGGCAACCATCTTTTTGTGGTGTCCGTTACCCGAAGCAAGGTCACCCTGGAGCGAAGGTTCTATCAGGAGATGCAGGGTGGCTACAGTAACTTTGGAATCGGTTGGGTTGACGACAGGACGGTGCTATTTGGTGTTTACACTAGCGCGACACCCTTTCTTTCCCCTCCCTCTCCGGAGCAGTTCACGCTGTATCGGGTAGCCGTCGATAATCCTAACCAAAAGCCTCAGCCCGTATGGATTGCAAAGCAGAAACCCTTCCCCGGAGGTGGTGAAGTAATTTGGTTGCGCGGAGGCGGCATGATGTTTCCGTCTGCAACCGGCAGCGAGTACGTCCTGCTGTATCCCCTGACAGGGAAGCAGCAGACGGTGAAGTTTCCTGAGCCCGCCTTGTACGATTTATGGTGCGCCTCACCGGACGGGCAGCTTCTCACCGTAGTGAACCGGCAAATGGACAAGCTCTATCTCGGCGTTACAGCAAAGCAATCTGTCAGGGAGATCCCACTGTAGCGACTTCTTTGGGGACGAGAGGCAACGGTTTTCAATGAATGGACACCGGTATCTGTCGGAGGCTGGTAGCCATGCGCTCACAGGACAAAATCGCGATGCACGCGCTTCCCGCATGGGACGAAGAGGCGCTCATCGGCACCTACGCTTTGTGTAGCGATGCCAGAGGAGAGCGCGTTGCGTTCTCCGCGCGTGTTTCATTGCCATCAGAACAGGACGTGGTGCAGGCGCCGGGCATACAATGGTATACGGTGGTGGATGTGCACACGGGCAAAGCGGTCGTTGTTGGTCCGCGGCGCCACGAGGTGTCAGAACGAGTCGAAGACTACGTGATCGGATAGTCGTCGCGCCAGCTGATCGTCGTCCGTCGGCGTCTGCTCCATGCGGGTAGTCCATTCCCTGACAACGTGGACGACTCCTACAAAGTGCTGGACACGGAGGTCAGCGTCATATCTGTCTCCGACGACGGAAAAGAGCAGACGCTCCGTTTGTATCGGTGCCCTTAATATCGCGGTCAACGATCCGTGTCAGGGGCATCAGGCTACCTGAGCATGTTTCGCCTGTGCACACACGGTGACTGTCTCCTGTTCACGGAGGACAGGACGGTGTTCCGCCGGGAGCCAGGCCATGTCTATCCGCAGAGATTGGTAACAGTGCCCGACTTCGCCAAAAGCAGACAGGTGGTGCATCGCCTGAGTTTGCACACAGGCAAGGACGAGGTGGTAGGCGAGGCGCCTGTCGGATGGAGATGTGAAGACCTATGGTGTGACTGCAGGAACGGCGCGACGAAGGCAATCGTTTCGTTAAAGCGGGATGATAAGCATCTTACAGGCGTGGCTTCGCGGAGAGGCGCGTTGGTGACGATGCGCGTTCTGGGTCAGGTTGAACAGGCATGGTGGGGAAGCCTGTCGCCCAGCGGGAGATACGCGGTGTTTGTGAACGGCGACGCTGAAAAGGACATCAGCACCGTGAAGATTGTGCAAGCGGACGCGCCAACGAGGGTAATATGGAAGGATGCGATACCCGGCTGGCGTCGCAGGGCAGGATGGTCTGACGACAGTTCAAAGATTGTGCTCTGGCACCCGATCTGGGTTCACGATAAGGAGCACGGCAGGCGGTACCAGCGTCTGTATCAGGGCTATCGCTTTCGGATTGTCGATGTGGCAAACAGGAAGCAACATGCGGTCGAACCCGAATGGTCAGGATGGGTTCAGGTCGCGTGGCACCCGAACAGCAAAGGGTTATTCGTCCTGGCGAACGAAACCCTGTATCATCTGCAACTGGACACTGGCAAATGGAGTTTTATCTGGGCATTCCCATCAGAATGGCGCAACGTGCCGTATCCGGGCGGAAACTCTTCCTGACGGTCATCCCCCGGTCTGCTCCAGCAGGCGCGGCAGGACGGCGTCGATCTCCTCGTCCGTCTCCCCTACCGATATGCCCCTCCACAGATACCAGTGCTCCTCATGTTGCACCGACTCGCCCGGTTCCAGCGTGGTCAATCCGCCCAGGCTCTCCACCTCCAGCATCCGGTTGTTGGTGAAGAACTCGCAGTTACAGCCGAAGTCGGGATAAGTGGCTTTGGCATCGTAAGGAAACCGCTTCAGGAAGACGCGGTCGCCGTTCACATACGCTGACCAGCCCAGCGTGTTCAGCGCACCGAACTTCTGCGGGAACTGCGCACTGCTATCCTGCCTTAACTGCACGTAGCGCCTGCCCCAACGCCAGCGCGGGTCGCTCATATCGGTATAGCCCCACAGCACCAGCGGGCGCACCGGCAGGAGGAAATCGGGATGCGGGCGGTAAGGCTCCTGCGGGACGATCACCCTGCCCCCCGGCGCCATCACCGTCAACGCCCACGGAGCCAGCGTGACGGGCCAGACGTTATGGTTGGTGATGCGATGAATCACATGCACATGGTTGCGCTGAGGGTTCAGCCAGATGCGCATCGACTTCTGGATGCCCGTGCCCGCTTCCACCGGCGCCGTCACCCGCAGAGCCTCTCCTTCCTGTGCCCACTCCACCGGCAGGTTGTCGGGATGCTTGGTACGCTCCACCACCTCGGGCGCAATCCACAGCCGATGCCCGCCGTAGGCGCGATACTCATCGCCGCCGGCCAGCCCCATCTGCTCAGGATACTCCACCAGCTCGTTCACCCCGCCCACGAACCCGAACCGGATGATACGCGGGCCCACCTCGGCGGTCACTATCAGCTCCACCTCGCCGTTGGTCATGCGCAGGCACTTTTGCCAGCCGCCGTACGGTACCACCTCGATCTGCATGGAACACCTCCCTGGTTGTCCACATGGGCAGGATGCCCGTGCTACGACATTTGCATACGTGTTTTTATAACTACTCCTCTCAGCGCCCAGCTTCCTCTCGCCAAAACCGGCAAAAATGATGTGAAAAAGGCTAACCGCTGATGGAAGAACCTCAATGAAATCACTCTCAGGAGGTGTTTCCGAGAATGTTGAACCTGATCCGAAAGGCACGCGCCGAGCGAGGCTTCACCCTTGTGGAGATCATGATCGTGGTGCTGATCATCGGCATCCTGCTCGCGATTGCCGTGCCCAACTTCGTGCGCGCCCGCGAGAGCAGCCGCGCCAAGTCCTGCGTGGCGAACCTCAAGCAGATCGACGCGGCGAAAGAGCAGTGGGCGATGGACAATAACAAGAGCAACGGCGACGCTTGCCAGATGAGCGACCTGGTACCCACGTACTTGAAGTCGACGCCGTCGTGCCCGTCCGGTGGCACCTACACCGTGGGCGCCATCGGCACCAACCCGTCGTGCAGTATTGGTGGCGCACACACTCTGTAGCGTCGTTTCTTCAGCGTTCTTCGGAGCCGATGGGTATCTCCACCCTGCTCTTTCCCATCGGCTCTTTGTTTAGGCAAACCGGAGGTGATCAGCCATGCGAAAAGCACAGCGAACCGGTTTTACCCTCGTGGAGATTATGATCGTCGTACTGATCGTTGGTATCTTGCTTGCCATCGCTGCGCCTAACTACGTTCAAGCGCGCGAGGCTACCCGACGCAAGTCCTGTATCGCTAACCTGCGCAGGTTGATGGTTGCCAAACAGCAGTGGGCGATGGACAACAACCGCGAGCCAACGGACACGCCGGATTGGAGTGACATTGTGGGATCCGACAAGTACATCAAGGGCGACCCGGCGACCTTCGCCACCAGCACCTGCCGGTCAGGAGGTGTATACACGATGAATGACGTCAGCACCCCGCCGCAGTGCTCGCTTGAGGCGACCGCTGGCCACCGGCTCTGGTAAGGAGGCAGACCATGCGACGCACACGCCGATACGGCTTCACCTTAGCAGAGGTGGTGCTATCCATCTTCCTGCTGGGTGTGGTGGCGGTGGTGTTCGGGGCGCTGTATCCGGTCAGCGAGCGGCTGAGCGGCGGCGCCAAATATCGCGCCACTGCCCTGATGCTGGCGGAGCGGCGCATGGAAGCGGTAAAACTGCTCGGCTACGGCAACCTGACGTACGACGGTTTGCGCGCATATGGCTTGATCGACGCCGAGCCAAACACATCGCCGTTCTCTTTCACCAACACTGACAACGCCAAGAACGAAAGCCCGTCGCGTCTTCTGCCGCAGGGCACGGGGCAGATTATCGTCGAGGACGTGGAATGGGATGTGAAGCGGGTGACGGTACGGGTGCAATGGACAGACCGTAACAACCGCTCGCAAGCGGTAGAACTGCGCACGCTGGTCACCAACCTGTGACCACAAGGAGGTGCGTGAGGATGCGAGAGGATTTGTGGAGACCTAACCCCCTGCCCCTTCCCTGCGAGGGAAGGGGAGCAATCGCCTCTCCCCGCGTCGGGGAGAGGATGGGAGAGGGGTCTACCCCCTGCCAGGCGTTCACCGTAGCCGAGCTACTCATCGCCGCGTCGGTCACGCTGTTGCTGATACTCGGGCTGATGCCCCTGATGAGCGCGTCCATCCGCGCCTGGCACCGCAACTCGAACGACGTCGCTACCACGATGGATGTGACCCTCGCCATGCGCAGGATCGCCAGCGAGCTGCGCGCCGCCCGTTCCGTAATGATCGCTGACAGTGGCAAGACTATCTACTACTATCCCATGGACGGTACGACAGGTAAGTTCGCGTTGGTCAACGGCAACCTGACGTGGAACTTCAGCAGTAATGGACAACCTCTTCTGCGTGGCATCGTGACGAACGACCCACAATTTGGAGGCGCCTATCCATTGTTTCAACTGGCGTTTGGCGGCACCAGTCGCGCCGTTATCGTGAGGTTATGCGTTCAGGTCAACACACCGGCTGGCGTGCGAACACATCGGGTTCAGCAGATGGTAGTGCTTCGCAACCAGTGAAAGGGGGTGCACGCTATGAGAAATCTGTTTCGACTGAAGCGTCAGAGGGCGGCAGCGCTGATCACGGCGCTGACCGTGCTGTTCATGTCCTTCGGGCTGGGCACCGCTCTGGTTAGCTTCAGCACACAGGGGCTGAGACATGTGGTGCGCGAGGAGAACGCCCTGCGCACGCTCTATGCCGCCGAAGCCGGGCTGGAATATAAGAAGATGCAGGTGTGGAAACAGTTCAAAGTGGAGCAGAAGTTCGACAGCTTCGTGCCCTGGGAGTCTGCCTCGCCCGAGAATCCCCGTGCGTCCGTCAGCGGCGACATTGGCGGCGGGTTACGCTATGCGGCAGGCATCGTGGGACAGCACATCAACAGCAACTTCAGTCGCGAGCTGACCTTCCGCTCCGTGGGCTGGCTCGATACTAACGGCAACGGCGCACTGGACGCTGGCGAGCCACGCACCGTGGTGGACCAGACGCTGGAGTTTACACTCGATCGGTCGGCTGTGTTCGACTACGCCTACTTCGCCAACAACTATGGATGGATGTACGGCTTTGGGGCGAACGACCTGATTGTGAACGGCGATATGCGCGCCAACGGCAACTTCGACTTCAGCGGCGGCACACCCACCATCAACGGAAGTGTCTACGCCTGCGCTAACAACAAGCTGATTCCGCCTGCCGCCGGCTACGTCAACATCACCCCCACCCAGTGGAGCAACACCTACTACAACAGCCTGAACAACCCGCGCGCCCGGCAGGCATACGACCCCACCCGCCACGGGGCGAAAGGCTCCGCTACCTACGAGCAGTGGCGCGACCTGATTTACGATCAGAACGCGAGCATCGTCAACGGCAGGGTGTCGGGAGCAGTGGTAGCAGATGCGCGGGGCACCAAGACGTACAGCGGTACAGTGCTCGACCCCACGCCGACACAGGAACTGCCCATGCCTGACCTGGATGACATCAGCCGCTACATCAACCTGTCGCAGAACTATGTAGACCAGAAGCAGACCTTCGCCGACGGCACGCCTAACCCCAACTACGGGCAGGGCGCGTACGTGGAGGTGTGGGATAACTCGACGAACAGGTACCGGCGTATCTCCACCAATGGCGTGGTGAACGGATCGTATATCCTGATCGGCACTTCCGACAAACCGATCCGCATCCATGGACCCGTCACCTTCACGGGCGACGTGGTTATCAAGGGCTACGTACAGGGACAGGGCACGCTGTATGCCGGACGCAACGTGCATATCGTCGGCAACGTGCGCTACAAGAACCCACCCGACTTCCGTGGCACCGACCCGCAAGCCATCGACCGGCAAAACGAGAAGAAGGACATTCTGGGTCTGGCGGCGCGCGGTAGCGTGATCATGGGCAACGTCAAGAACTTTGGCTACTATCCCCTGTACTATATGCGACCGCCCTTTACCAAGCCCCGATACGACGAGTACGGCAACCTGATACCCGCTTACGATGCCACGCAAATTGATGAGTACGGCAGGAAGAAGTATCAGTCCCTTTTCAGCGATAACACCATCGCCAGTATCGCCGAAAACATCAATCAGATCGACGCGATACTGTACACGAACTTCGTGGGCGGCGGCAATATCGCTACGGGTGGAGGCGGCTGTACCATCAACGGTTCCATCATCTGCAAAGACGAGGCGATGGTGCTGTATAGCCTGCCACTGCGCCTGAACTACGACAACCGCATCCGTGACCGTGGCCCGGGCACGCAACCGCTTATCGATATCGACCTTCCGCGCGCCCCCAAGATGATACCCAAACTCTGGCAGGTAGTTTCCGGAGGTGCAGGATGATGCGATTCACCTACTTCCTGACAACGGCGGCAGCACTGACTGCGCTCAGCACCTGTGCACTGGCAATCGGGTTCGACCCGCGAGGCGCTCAGGAAGCGGCAGGGCTTTCGCGCGAGTTCGACGATGAGACGCGCCTGAGGCAGATGCAGGAAGCACCGCCACCGCTGGTCGACGTGAAAGAACCGATACCTGTCGAGCGTCCCACCCCTGCGCCCCGTGCCTCGCAAGGTGACGCCGACCCCACTCCGCTGGTGCAGGCAACGCAACCTCGCTTCGACCCGCAGGCGACACGCAGTCTGCAGGAGGCAGAACGCCAGCTTCAGCGCGAGCGACAGAATGGATGGTGGCACACTGTCTGGCGCTTCGCACTCTGGATGGGCATCGGCGTTGCCGGCACGTGGGGCGTGTGGACATGGATGCTCCGTCGTGCATCGCAAGGAATACGCACATCTTAGAAAAAACGGGGCGTGCAGGAAACACGCCCCCACACTCTTCAATTGATGCTGCTCGTGGTCCCTCTTGCTAGTACGGTAGCAGTAAGGCTTAAACGTTTCAAATAATTAGACGCACGAGGTCGCGAAAAGGTTCATTCCGAAACCCCTGTTGGCATCGCGTCAGAAATTGGGTATACTTGACCTGACCAAAATCGAAGTCGGTGGAACAATACCGTGATACCGCTCGGTGACGAGAACCCAACCCGTTCCTTTCCGATCGTCACAGTGGGGCTGATTGTGGCGAACGTGCTGGTGTTTCTTTACGACAAGCTCATCGGCTTCGGCGCGCCCGAGGCGCTTCTCGAATACGCGATGATTCCCTGCACCATCTCCGGCGCGTGCGAGTACCAGATACCGCCTGTCACCCCACACTATCTCACCATCTTCACTTCCATGTTCCTGCACGCCGGTATTCTGCACCTGGGTGGCAACATGCTCTACCTGTGGATATTCGGCAACAACGTGGAGGATGCGCTGGGGCACCTGCAGTTTCTCTTCTGGTATCTGGTGTGGGGTGTGGCAGCGGCGCTGTCTCACGTTGCTCTCAACGCCTATTCCGACATTCCCACTGTGGGCGCGAGCGGTGCGATCGCCGGGGCGCTGGGAGCGTATTTCGTGTTGTTCCCCGCCGCGCGTATCCGCGTGCTGGTGATTTTCTTCTTCATCATCGATGTGGTGGCGGTTCCGGCATTCATCCTGCTGGGGCTGTGGTTCCTGATGCAGTTCCAGTTCCAGCCGGGCGTTGCAACCATGGCGCACGCAGGCGGCTTTGTCGCAGGTGCCGTTACCGTGTTCGCGCTGGGCAGAGACCGCATTCTGCGCCGATTGCGCCGTCCTTACTACTACCGCTACCTGCCTCCGGATTACTGATCGCCCCCCTGCGCAAGGTTTCCGTGCCCTCTTTGCCGAAATGGGCAAGGCAGAAGCAACTGCGCGGAGGAAGAGTAGAGCGGAATGGTTCACCGTATCGGCTGGTTTCTGGTGTGTGCGGGCACGCTGGTTTCTCTGCTCGCATTTACAGCTCGCTGGCGCGCCGAGTCGCTTAACCGACGAGTCGGTATCGCACTTGACGGCGAGCAGATACTGCAGATCAGTGCAGATACCGGTATCAGTTTGACACAAATACTGCAACAGATGAAACAGGCTGGGGCAACTGGCGTCGCCCTGAACGAGCAGACGGTGGAAGACCTGTTCCGCTCGGGTCAGCTGACGTGGGAGCTGTATCCGAAGTTCCCCGCGCCGATCGTTCGGGCGGCGTCGGTGCAGGTGGTGGAACGCGTTCATCGGTCAGCCGGACGACTGCAGTCCAATCCAGCCCTCTGGAAAACGGTGCAAACCCCTTCCCGCAAGAAGCTTCTCGACACACTTCGTGCCAAGCCGGGAGTACTCGTGTACGCCTACACAAACACTGGCGGTGCGGTGGGGTTCACCGTTCCTCTGTCCCCTCACCTGTTCCAGCAGATGGTGGTGGGGATTGACCCCACACTGGCGAAAGCGGTTTCTTCAGCAGGTCTATCTGTGGTCGCCCGATTGGGAAACAGCCCCGCGCCCACGCCCCGTCTCGTGCAACGCGCTGTCGCCGACGCAAGCCGGCTGGGAGCAAAGCTGATAGTGTTCAGTGGCGACGAGGTGCTGGGATTTCGCGCACTGCTATCTCTTACTGCGGACACGATGCGTCAGCACGAAATGCTCTACGGCTCGGTGGAGTTCGGCAAGCAGAAAGGGGACCAGGCTCTCACCCGTCGCTTGCTTGACCGCACGGTGCGGGTTCACAGCGTTACTACCGCTGAGATGGCAACGCTGTCGCCGGGCGAACTGATCGAACGCTATACCCGCGCGGTGCGTGAACGCAACATTCGTCTCTGCTACGTCCGCCTGCCCAGCGGCCCTGGCGAAGACCCCGTGCAAGGAGCGGCGCGTTTCATCGCAGAACTGCGGTCCTCCCTGCAGGAGGCAGGCTATCGCCTCGGCAACCCTCACCCTTTCACCGATCCTGCCGTTTCCGCGTGGGTGTGGCTCATTGCCGGCGGTTCCGCGCTGGTGGCGGGCGTGCTGTTGCTGGAGAGGCTTCTGGCTCTGCGTCACTCGGCGTGGCTGGCGCTGGTGGCGTTTGCTCTGGGAGCCATCCTCGCGCAGGCTGGAGGTGAAACCGGGCGCAAGGCGTGTGCACTGGCGGCGGCAGTGGCGTTCCCGTCGCTCGGCTTTCTGGTTACGAACCTGCTGAGACAGCACCGCACGCCGCTGGGATACGCACTTCTCGCCTTTGGCGCACTGACGGCTTTCAGCCTTGCGGGCGGACTGCATGTGGTGGCTCTGCTGGCATCGCTTCCCTTCATGATCAAAGCGAACCAGTTCGCTGGCATCAAGCTGGCGCACCTCCTGCCTGTG
>FWWL01007678.1_pt1 | contig 14487 bp, 11 predicted proteins | sample 2228331 | NCBI WGS metagenome assembly FWWL01 (sample SAMEA103939775, study PRJEB20133) | metagenome
ATGCTGCTGCATCACACCGTTAGTGTCGGTCGCCCGTACCCAGATCTCGAAATAGCCGTCGGAAGGCAGCGCGATCGTGGCTGTCCAGCGGCGCCAGTCATAGCGATTGCGCGGTGGCTTGAGTTCGTCGACAGCCCGCCAGGTGGCTCCGAAATCGATCGACAGATCAACCGCGGCCACTCCAGCATCGCCATTCCACGCCGCCCCCCTGAGCGCCAGCTGCCGGGTGCCAGCGGGCAGCCGGGTGCCGTTGGCGGGCGACGTGATGATCGACCGGATCGGCATCGATTCAAGCACCACAAACTCCACACCCTTGGGGCCGGAGCTCGGGATCATTGGCGTTTTCGGCACCCGGTAGCTCGTGCCGGTCATTCCGGGCCCGTCATGTTCGACATCGCGGATCCAGATCCGACGAACCCACTTTTGTGAGGCCGAACCGGGCCAGCCCGGGATCACAAGCCGTAAGGGCCCGCCGTGTACCGTCGGCAGAGGCTCGCCATTCATGCCCCAAACAAGCAGCGAATGCTCCTCGAGCGCCTTCTCAATACGGACACCGCGCGAGATCACGTCGCGATTGGGATCGCCCGAAAGGTGCGAGTCGGTGCCGTAATGAGCGGTATAGACGGCTGTTGGCTTTAGCCCGGCGGCATTCAGCACATCACGCAAGCGCACGCCCGTCCATTCCGCGCAGCCGACACCGCCGTTGGTCCATTGGTTACCGCGCGCGGGCGGGTCGAAGAACGACCGCCCATTGCCCCCGCATTCCAGCACCATGCGATAGGTGACAGGCTCGAAGCGCGTCTTGAGTTCGGCCAGGGTCAACGTCAGCGGGTTCTCCACCTCGCCATCGATGGTCAGCGTCCAGGCGTCGGGATCGGCCACTGGCTCGGGTGGGATGCCGTTGTAACAGAAAAAAAACTTGTCGATCGGGGTTGTCTCGTCATCAAGCAGGTGCTCGGGCGTCTCGGCCACGAACGGCCGGTCGCCGAGCACGACAAGCCGTGGATCCTTGCGCACCTCGGCCAAAAGCGCAGCCGCCTCCTCGGGTGTCTGCGCAAAGGCAGCGGGCACGACACCTGCAGGGATGTTGCGCGCAAACGGAATGCCGACTCCGAGCGCGGCTGTGAGCCCGGCAAGGCCAAGGAAGCCGCGCCGGCCCAGACCGACGCCCGCATCCCCCGCAGCCGTGACTTCTGCCAGATGGTCCAGCGGCTTCTGGGACATCGCCTTTCCTCCTCTCAGTCTGAAATTCACCCGGGCCTACCTCCCGTCCCGGATCCCAAGATCCCAACTCCTACGCTAACAAACAACGGCACGAATCACAAGAATAATCGAATATGTCATTTCGAAGAAGCGGCATGCCGTCTTGCAATGCGGACGGAGAACCTGGAGCTTGGCTAATGCCCCTTGGTGCCTAATCGCTCCAGGCGCAAGGCGAGGGCGGCCGAAAATGGAATCGGGGCGCGCGCCGCAGCGGGGCAACCGGATGGACAGGCCCGTGCTGACGGCCTATCTCTGCGCAAGACAAGCGTGAGGTCTCCCATGTCTCACAATCCAATCCGTCCCTGGCGGAGCATCCTGCGCCGCCGCTCCCGGCAGATCTGGGTGGGCCCTGTGCCGGTGGGGGGCGATGCCCCGATCAGCGTGCAGACAATGACCAACACCGACACGCGCGATGTGAAGGCAACATTGACGCAGATCCTCGCCTGCGCTGAGGCTGGGGCGGATATCGTGCGCGTCTCCACACCAGACGAGGAGTCGACGCGCGCCTTGCGCGAGATCGTTCGGGAAAGTCCGGTGCCGATTGTCGCCGACATTCACTTCCACTACCGTCGCGCGATCGAGGCAGCCGAGGCCGGAGCCGCCTGCCTGCGCATCAACCCGGGCAATATCGGCAGCGCCGAGCGCGTGCGCGAGGTGATCCGGGCCGCCAAGGATCACGGCTGTTCGATCCGAATTGGCGTCAATGCCGGCAGCCTTGAGAAGCATCTCTTAGAAAAATATGGCGAACCTTGCCCGGAGGCGATGGTTGAATCCGCGCTTGATCACATCAAGTTGTTGCAAGACAACGACTTTCACGAATTCAAGGTGTCCTGCAAGGCCTCGGATGTGTTCCTGGCGGTGGCGGCCTATCAGCAGCTGGCCGAGGCAACCGATGCGCCGTTGCACCTTGGCATCACCGAGGCCGGCACCTTGCGCACCGGCACGGTGAAATCGGCACTTGGGATCGGAAGCCTGCTTTGGGCCGGGATCGGCGACACGATCCGGGTCAGCCTCTCGGCCGATCCGGTAGAGGAGGTGAAGGTCGGCTTTGAGATTCTCAAGGCGCTTGGTCTCCGCACAAGGGGGGTGCAGATTATCTCCTGCCCCTCTTGTGCGCGGCAGGGCTTTGATGTGATCAAAACCGTCGCGATCCTCGAAGAGCGCCTGCAGCACATCAAGACACCGATCTCACTGTCGATTATCGGCTGTGTGGTCAACGGCCCGGGCGAGGCGCTTCTGACCGACATTGGCTTCACCGGCGGCGGAGCGGGCCATGGCATGGTTTATCTCGCCGGCAAGGCAAGCCACAAACTTAGCAATGACCGGATGATCGACGAGATTGTGGCGCTGGTCGAGGCGAAGGCCGCTGAGCTTGAGCAAGAGGCGACAGCCAAGCCCAGCACCGCGGAAAAGCGCGCCGAGGGTTCAGCGCATATGCTATGAGGACAGGAAAGTGCGCGCGTTAGCCAGCAATTAACCCCTCACAGCGCAGGGTAGATCAAACCGACTCAAGCGGAAGGCGTCGTCATCCGTGCGCGTGCTTATTCCTTTGTCATCCCTCCTGTGTCATGCCTGAGGATTTTGCGAACGCGCCCACGCGCGCAGCGCCCGGTCGGGGTGGACCAGCGGTTGACTGGCCGCCCCGTGCCGCTTCGCCACAGCTTGGTCAGGCGCTGGTTACAGCCCCAAGTGGACGCGCAATTCCGGCCCTCTCTGGACCGCAGAAAGCCGCCATCGTGGCGCGCTTCTTGCTTGCCGAGGGGTTTGACATTCGCTTTGACACGCTGCCTGTGCCGCTGCAGGCGGTTTTGGCCGAGGAGATGGCGCGCATCAGAATCGTTGATCGCGACACGCTCAAGGCGATCTTGCTCGAATTTCTGGAGATGCTTGAGCAGGTGGGCCTTAGCTTTCCGGACGGGCTCGAAGGCACACTCGCGCTTCTTACCAATCGACTTTCCCCCGCAACCGCCGCCTTGCTGTTGCGAAACGCGCGCATCAGAGGAGATGTTGACCCTTGGGAGCGCGTGCGCAAGGCTGAGCCCGAGCTTTTGGCTCAGGTTCTCTCCCGCGAAAGTATCGCGATTGGGGCGATTGCGCTAAGCCAAGTGCCGGTCAGTCTAGCCGCGCGCGTGCTTGGTCAGATGCCTGGGCCGCGCGCGCGGCGGGTTGCTTTGGCCATGGCGCGCCTTGACAAAACACCTGAGCGTGCTCTTGCGCGGATCGGGACGGCGTTAGCCGACGCGCTTGATGAGCTTGCAGCCCCACAACCCAAGACCACGCCACCCGCGCGCGTTGGTGCGATTCTCAATGCAGCCGAGGCCGAGCTTCGTGATGCAATCCTTGCCGAACTTGCCGCGGCCGATGCCGAACTTGCCGCGCAGGTGGAGGCGGAAATTTTCACCTTCGGCCGTATTCCAAAGCGCATTCGGGCGAGCGACGTTCCGAAAATTGTTCGTGCGCTCGACCAATCGGTCCTGGTTACAGCTTTGGCTTATGCCTTGCCCATGGGGCCAAGCACGCCGATCGGGCGGGCGGCAAGCTTTCTTCTCGAGAACATCTCACAGCGTCTTGCCGCAACCTTGCGCGAGGAGGCCGAGGCGCGCGGGCGCGTTCGCGCAAAAGAGGGTGAGGCTGCCCTTTCCGACGTGGTCGCCACCATCCGTGACCTCGTTGATGCCGGCGAAATCACCTTTGTTGAAGACGATGACGGCTGAGGGAAAACCGCCCCAAGCCAGACCGCGGCGGCGCACCCGCTCCGGAAGCGAAAAGCCCAACGCGAAAGCGCGCGCGGCTCTCGAGGCACCCCATTCTTGGGCTGCCCAGAAATCATGCAAGCTGCAGCGAACGCACCGTTTTAACGGGTCACAACTTGGCGGAGTCCTCCCCAACCCCGAGAAGTGCTTCAGTGGCGGGGGCACGCGAGCGTCGCGGTGGGCCCGAAACGCCTGCCGCATTCATTTGTTGGAATGAGGCCCGCGGAGGCGCGGGCGTTCTTGTTCTGTCTCGTGTTATGCCGGCAGAGCTGCTCTGGCACCAAAGGAAAGAGCAAGGAGCGATAAAAAGGGGTGAAGACGAACGCCGCCTCACCCCCCTCATCGGCTTTGCCCACCCGCGCGGCGGTCGCGGCGTGCGCCAGCGCATGGCGCAAGCCGGTGGCTCGAGGCGGCTGCAAACGGGGATGGTGGCCTGTCGGTCGTCGGGACGACCGACGAACAGCCCTTTGCGCTATCGATGCGCAACGCGTCGTCATGGAGTCTTTACAAGAGCGCGCTATCCCATCATGCTAAACGATGCCCAACACGAGGGCGAAAGCTTGGGGCGCGTTTGGACAATTTGCCAACGGGGGTTTGCCGTGGTTTTTTCTTCAACACGCCGTCGGATACTTATCATGGGGGGGGCAGCGCTGAGCCTACCTCTGGTTCGCCAAGTGCCAACCGCGAAAGCTTTTGGCCCGACGCGCATTTCAATCGGGATGCAGCAAGAGCCGACAACCCTTGACCCAACGATCGAGGCAACGGCCTCGATCAACACAATGCTCACGCAAAATGTCTACGAGGGCCTGACCACGGTTGATCGAACCGGCACTGTCCGCCCGCAGCTTGCCAAAAGTTGGACCGTTTCCGATGACGGCCGGACCTATCGCTTTCATCTTCACGAAGGCGTGCGCTATCATTCCGGCGCACCGCTGACCGCCGAGACGGTCATTTTTTCCTTTGAGCGGGCGCGTCAAGAAGGCTCAGCTAATCCACGGCGCGCTATTTTCACGCCGATTGAAGAGATGAAAGCGCTTGATGCGCACACGGTCGAAATTACTCTCGCGCGCCCAGACGCGTTCTTTCTGTTTGACTTAGCGCGCGGGCCGGCGGTGATTGTGCATCCGGATACCGTTGAGACAAACGCGCAATCGCCTGACGGCACGGGACGGTTTCGCTTTGCTTCCTGGACGCGCGGCGACAGGCTCAGACTGGTCAAAAACCCCGACCACCACGATGCAGCCAATGTTGCCCTCGATGAGGTCGTATTTCGCTTTATTGCCGATCCTGCGGCGGCAACTGCGGCCCTGCTTGCCGGCGAGCTTGATGCCTTCCCGGCTTTTCCCGCGCCCGAGCTTGTGCCACAATTCCAGGCCGACCCGCGCTTTGAGGTCATTTTGGCCACAACCGAGGGCGAAACAATCCTCGCCATGAACCACACCCGCGCGCCCTTCGATGATTTGCGCTTCCGCCAGGCGCTTGCGCATGCAATTGACCGCAAGGCGCTGGTTGAGGGGGCAATGTTTGGGATGGCGATCCCGAACGCGACCTTCTTTCCTCCCCACCATCCGGCTTGGGTCGATTTGTCTGACCTTTATCCCTATGATCCCGAGCGGGCCCGCGCTTTGCTTGCGCAAACAAACTATGACGGGCGGCAGCTTTCGATGCGGCTTCCGCCTTTTGCCTATGCGCAGCGGTCGGGAGAAATGATCCAAAGCCAGCTTGCCGCTGTGGGGCTCAATGTGGCGATTGAGAATTTGGAATGGAACCTGTGGCTTGAAGATGTCTTCCGCAACAAGAATTATGATTTCACAATCGTTGCCCACGTCGAGTCGAACGACCTCGGCAATTTTGCCCGTGGGTCCAGCTATTACTGGGGCTATGACGATCCTGAATTCGCCGCGCTATGGGAACAAATTCGCGTCGAGCTCAATGAAGAACGCCGCAACGATCTTTTGCGGCAGGCGCAGCGCCATGTGAGCGAGCGAGCGGTTTTGGGTTTTCTGTTCCAGATGGTCGCGATTGGCATCTACCGCCAGGGCGTGCATGGCTTTTGGGACAGCCAGCCGTTCTTGAGCTTGCCGCTGCATGAGGTGCGCGTTGGCTAAGGGAGCGCGGCCGCGTCACCAACGACATGGCGAACGCGCTGAACGCCGGGTGAGGGGCTGGCGCGAGCGCTTCGTTCTCGGCTCGAGCCCATGCTCTACCGGCTGCTTCGTCGCACAACGGCGCTGATCGCGACGCTTGTCGTGATCTCGCTCGTGGTGTTTTTTGTCATGGCGGTTGTGCCAGGTGACCCCGCTTTGGTCGTTCTTGGCATTGAGGCTGACCCTGGGGCCGTTGAGGCCTTGCGCCGGCAGCTGGGCCTCGAGGCCCCTCTGCATGAGCGCTATTTCAGGTGGATCAGCGGTGTCTTACGCGGCGATTTTGGCACCAGCCTCGCCTTTCGCGTGCCGGTCCGCGATTTGATCCTTGAGCGGCTGCCAATGACGGTGACGCTTGGCACGATCGCTATGGTTGCGACGGTTCTCTTGGCGGTGCTGCTTGGCATGTTTGCCGCCGCAAGCCATCGTGGGCTTGGCGATTGGGCGGTGATGGTGTTTGCCCAGCTTGGCCTTGCGGTGCCAGCCTTTTGGCTTGCCATTTTGCTTGTGATCTTGTTTGCGGTGCATCTGCGCTGGTTTCCGCCGGGGGGCTTTCCGGGCTGGGATGATCCACTGGCCGCGCTCCGCGCGCTGATTTTGCCCGCAACAGCGCTCACGCTCGTGCAGGCGGCCGTGTTGGCGCGGGTCACCCGCTCGGCCGCGCTTGAGGTCATGCGGCTTGATTTTGTGCGCACCGCGCGTGCGCTTGGTCTGTCGCGCGTGCGCATCCTTGGGCGGCATGTGCTGCCGAATGCTCTGATCCCAATCATCACGATCGTCGGCTTGCAGTTCGCCGCCCTCGTTACGGGAACGATTGTCATCGAAAATGTTTTTTACCTACCCGGGCTTGGACGGCTGATGTTTCAGGCCATTGGCAACCGCGATCTGCCAACGGTGCAGGCGCTTGTGCTCTTGTTCGCGGCGATTGTGGTCATCGTCAACTACGTGGTCGATGTGCTTTACGTTCTCATTGACCCCCGTTTGCGCACGCGCCTGTAACGACCCATGCAACAGAGACTGCCTGTCAATTTGATCCTGGGCGGGGTACTTGTGGCGGTGATCGCCACCGTGGCGCTTGTCTCGCTGTTTTGGACCCCGCATGAGGTGGGTCAAATTGCGGTCAGCAACCGCTTTGCCCCCGTCTCGACCGAGCATTGGCTCGGCACCGATCACTTCGGCCGTGATCTTTTAACGCAGCTTATGGTCGGCGCACGGGCCTCCGTAGCCGTGGCGCTCATTGCGGTTGGGACGGGTGCGATTTTGGGCGTCTCGCTTGGGCTTTTTGCCTCGGCGATTGGGGGGGTGGTTGAAGAAGCGCTGATGCGCGTGGTCGATATCGGCTTTGCCTTTCCCACGCTGTTGTTCGCGGTGATGTTAACGGCGGTTTTCGGCCCCTCGCTCGAGATTGCGATCGCCGCGATTGCCTTTATCAATATTCCAATCTTTGCCCGTGTCGCACGCGGGGCGGCTAACCAAATTTGGGTGCTCGAATATGTTCTGGCTGCGCGCGCGGCCGGGCGTGGCCGGCTTGCCATCATGCTTGAGCATATTCTGCCCAATATTGCCGCTCCAATCATCGTGCAGATGACAATCGAATTTGCGGTTGCAATCTTGGCTGAGGCGGCCTTGTCGTATCTGGGCCTCGGGGTGCAGCCCCCGCAACCTTCCTGGGGGCGCATGCTTGCCGAAGCACAGACGTTTTTGTTTGTCGCCCCGCAGCTCGCAATCTATCCGGGCTTGTGTATTGTTGGCGCAGTGCTTGGATTTAGCCTGTTGGGTGATGGCCTGCGCGATATCACCGACCCGCGACTGAGGCAGGTTCGGGTATGATCGCGGTCACCGATCTGACTGTTTCCTTTGGCGCCGCGGCGGCCCTGCGCAACGTGACGTTGACAATTTCCCCGGGCGAAAGGCTTGGCATCGTTGGGGAGTCGGGATCGGGCAAATCGATGCTCGGGCTTTCGCTCATGGGCATGTTGCCTGAGGCTGCTACTGTTTCGGGAAGCATTCGGATTAGGGGGAGAGAGCTTTCAAACGCCCCTGAGCGGCTCTGGCGGCGCTTTCGAGCAAAGGTGGTGGCCATGGTCTTCCAAGAGCCGTTGACTGCGCTCAACCCCCTTTTGCGGGTTGGCACGCTTATGGGAGAGGTGTTGCGCCACCGTCTCGGCCTGTCGCGGGGCGAGGCGCGGGAGCGTGCGCTTGCGCTTTTGTCCGAAGTCGGCCTGCCCGAGGTTGAGGCGCGGATCAATGCTTACCCGCACGAGCTTTCCGGTGGGCAACGCCAGCGCGTGCTGATTGCGCTTGCCTTAGCGTGCGCCCCAAGCGTTCTGATCGCCGACGAGCCCACAACTGCGCTTGATGCTCAAGTTGCGGTGCGGATCCTCGATCTTTTGGTCGCCTTGGCAGAACGCCGCGGCATGGCACTTGTGCTGATCAGCCACGACTTTGCAGCTGTCGCCCGGGCAACCGAGCGGATCGCTGTGCTCTATGGCGGCGAAATTGTCGAACTTGGGCCGACAAAGACTGTGCTTTCGAAGCCACGGCACCCTTACACCCAAGCGCTGATTGCCGCGCGTCCGCGTGCCCGCCCTGCCCCGCGCGACGCCAACGGGCGCCGGCTTCGCCTTCCGACCATCCCAGGAACCGTGCCGGCTTTGGTCGATCTTCCGCAAGGCTGCCGCTTCGCCGGCCGATGCCCTGTTGAATTGCCGCTCTGCAAGACAACCCCCGTCTCTCTTGCACCGCAGGGGCCGGGGCATTTTGCTGCCTGTCACCGGCTTGTCGCGCACCCTGCGCGCCTTGCCAGCGAGACACTGCGATGAGCCCCCCGCTTCTTGAGCTTCGCGCGGTCACGCGCCGGTATGCTCTGCCGCGGCAAGCCATGTTCGACAGCCGGCGTATGATCACGGCCGTTGAGGGCATTTCGTTCACCCTCGAACGTGGGCAGACCTTAGGCATCGTCGGCGAGTCGGGTTCGGGGAAATCGACGCTCGCACGGCTGATCCTTGCCCTCGAGCGCCCCGATGCCGGACAGGTTTTGTTTTTTGGCCAAGATCTCAACCAACTCTCCCGCCGGGCGTTGCGCCGCTTGCGGCCAAAGCTGCAGATGGTTTTTCAAGACCCCTACGGCTCACTTGATCCAAGGCGAACCGTCGGCTGGTCGATTGCCGAGCCTTTGCGCGCCTCGGGGGCATCAGACATTCCCCGCCGCGTCGCTCATGCGCTTGAACAAGTTGGGCTGCGCCCTGCGGACGCGAACCGCTACCCGCACGAATTCTCCGGCGGCCAAAGGCAGCGCATCGCGATTGCTCGGGCAATTGCGGGCCGGCCTGACCTAATTGTGGCCGATGAGCCGGTTTCAGCGCTTGATGTTTCGGTTCAGGCTCAGATCCTGAACCTGCTCATGGACCTGCAAGATGAAATGGGGCTCGCGCTTGTCTTGATCAGCCACGATCTCGCGGTGGTGGCGTGGATGAGCGATCAGGTTCTTGTGATGCACAAAGGCCAAGCCGTCGAAATGGGGCCAACAGCTACTGTTTTGCAATCCCCACAGGCTCACTATACGCGCATGTTGCTCAACGCTGCCGGGGGCATGGAATGATCAACCTTTTGCACCTAACCGACCTTCACCTTTCGGCCAATCGCGCCGATGCGCCCGAAAAACGTGCCCTGTTGCGCGAGATTGCCGGCATGCTCACAAGCTTTCCGCGCCCGGTGAGCGCCGTCATCGTGAGCGGCGATTTAACCGATACAGGCGATCTGGCGAGCTACGCACTTTTGCACGAGATGGTGGCGGAATTTTCGATGCCGGTCCTTTTGGCTCTCGGCAACCACGACAGGCGGGAGAGCTTCCGCGCTGTCTTTGCACGAGAGGGTACGCCTGATGCTCCTTGTCTTGAGCGCTGCGATCTTGGTGCTGTTCAGGTTTTGGTACTCGATACCTTGGTGCCGGGCCGGGTTTCGGGCGCACTTGGGCCCGAGCAGCTGCAGTGGCTTGTTAAGACACTTTCGGAAGCACCTGAAAAACCATCGCTTTTGGTCTTGCATCATCCCCCACGCCTTGATCCCAAGGCATTGCGTTGGGCCTCGCTTGATGACCGTTCAACCGCGGCCTTGGCCGAAGCCATTACGGGCTATCGGGTTCTTGGCATCCTTGCCGGACATATTCACCTAGATCGCATGGCGCTTTGGCAGGGCGTGCCCGTGATCACCAATGTTGGGCTTCACTATGCCGTTGATCCCCTAGCGGGAAACGGCCTGAAGATGGTTGAAAGCCTTGGGTTTGGGGTGATTCGGCTTGTTGACAAGACTCTTTCTGCGCTTTGGACGCGCCTGCGCCCGGTACCGTCAGGGCGCGGCGAAGTGCCCCTCGAGCTTTTGTCGAGTTACCCCTAAGGCTCTGCAGAATTTTCTTTTTCTCGAGGCCCCACTCGATTGCCCAGGGGCTTTCTCCCTGCGCTTCGTTGGCCCCTTCCTGGCGCGATTTTTGTGCTCTTGCCCTTCGAGAGGCGCTCTGCCATGCACGCTCTGCACGAAACCCGTCGCAGAGCGCGCGTGACACTATGCATTGGCTTCTTCTTGCCCTCGCCATCCTCTTTGAAACGATCGGAACAACAGCATTAAAGCTCAGCAACGGGCTCACGCGTCCTTTGCCTGCTTTGGTGGTGCTTTGCGCCTATGGCTTATCTTTTTGGCTGCTTGCGCTGGTCTTGCGCGTGATCCCGGTTGGGATTGCCTATGCGATTTGGTCCGGGCTTGGCATTTGCCTGATTGCGATGATCGGATGGCTTGCGTTTGGGCAAAGGCTGGATTGGGCGGCGGTTTTAGGGATTGCGTTGATTCTCGCTGGGATCGTTGTGATCAACCTCTTTTCAATGACGACGCCCCACTAACCTCCTTCCCGGTGCTCGGGCCGCGTGCCGGGCTGCACAACGACACCTGGGCCGGTCACGTGGGCCGGTACCGCCCCCCTTCCCTGCGCTCGGGCCGTATGCGGGTGGCTCAGCTCTTTCATTTTAGCTACAGACCCGCCCCCGGACCCATGTGTCTTGCGAGCGGCTCTAAGCCGGGTCAGCGGCTTTTGGCTCCTGCAAACGCTCACGCCGCAGGCGCCGGGTCTAAAGTGGCGCCAGCGCAACGGCCCTTCGGACCTCCGGACCGATAGCGCACCGCGCATGTGTGCCGCAAGGCGAAGACAAGAGGGCGCATGGGAGCGCGACCGGCCGAATGCAACCGCGGCCGCTCTGGCAAAAACCTTCCGCCTTCGTTATTGCGGCAGCGCAGCATAAGGAGCCGTACATGGATATCCGCAACATCGCGATCATCGCGCATGTCGACCATGGCAAGACGACGCTTGTCGATCAGATGCTGCGCCAGTCGGGCGCGTTCCGCGAAGGCCAACAGGTGGTCGAACGCGCGCTCGATTCCCACGACCTTGAGCGCGAGCGCGGCATTACGATTTTGGCCAAGGTCACCGCGGTTGACTGGAAGGGAACGCGCATCAACATCGTTGACACGCCCGGTCATGCCGATTTTGGTGGCGAGGTTGAGCGCATATTGAACATGGTCGATGGCGTGTGCCTTCTCGTTGATGCCGCCGAGGGCCCGATGCCGCAGACCAAATTCGTCACCGCCAAGGCCTTGGCGCTTGGGCTTAGGCCAATCGTTGTGTTGAACAAGGTCGACAAGCCCGAGGCCGAGCCGGAACAGGCCCTGAATGCGGTCTTCGATCTCTTTGCGGCCCTTGGGGCAAGCGATGCGCAGCTTGATTTTCCGTATCTTTTCGCCTCCGGTCGGGCGGGATGGGCTGATCCGGTGCTTGATGGGCCAAGGCGCGATCTTTCAGCCCTGTTCGAGCTGATCTGCCGCCACGTACCGCCGCCTGTCCAGCTGTCCCGCCGGGAGAAGCCGTTTCGCATGTTGGCCTCGATCCTTGCCGCTGACCCCTATGTGGGGCGAATTCTCACTGGGCGCGTAGAATCGGGGGTTGCGCGGGTGGGCGATACGCTCAAGGGTCTTGCGCGAACCGGCGAAGTGCTTGAAAGCTTTCGGGTAAGCAAGATTTTGGCCTTTCGGGGGCTGTCGCAAACCGCAATCGAAACGGCCGAGGCGGGCGATATCGTCACGCTCGCCGGGATGGAAAAGGCAACTGTTGCTGATACGCTCGCTGCGCCAGAAGTGACCGAGCCCCTGCCCGCCCAGCCGATCGACCCGCCCACAATCGCTGTGACCTTTTCGATCAACGACAGCCCCTTTGCCGGACGCGACGGCAGCAAAGTGCAAAGCCGGGTCATTCGGGAACGGCTGTTGCGGGAGGCTGAGGCAAATGTGGCCATTCGCGTTGAGGAGGCCCCGGGTGGGGAAGCTTTCATCGTCTCGGGTCGGGGCGAATTGCAGATGGGTGTGCTGATTGAGACAATGCGGCGCGAGGGGTTCGAGCTTTCCATCTCCCGCCCGCGGGTCATTTTGCGCCACGAGGGCGGTGTAACGCTCGAGCCGATCGAGGAGGTGACCATCGACGTCGACGAGGAATTCGCCGGCATTGTGATTGAAAAGCTTACAGGCCCCCGGCGCGGCGCCTTGGTTGAGATGCGCTCGACCGGCCAGAGCAAGACACGCCTTGTCTTTTTGGTCCCAAGCCGGGGCCTTCTTGGGTATCATGGCGAGTTTTTGACAGACACGCGCGGAACCGGGGTGCTGAACCGAGTTTTCCATGGCTGGGCGCCCTTCAAAGGCCCAATCCAGGGGCGGCGCAACGGCGTCTTGGTCTCGCTCGAGACCGGAACAGCCGTCGCTTACGCGCTTTGGAACCTTGAAGAGCGGGGGCGATTGTTCATTGGCCCGCAAGAGCCCGTCTACAGCGGCATGATCATCGGCGAACATAACCGGCCGGGCGATCTTGATGTCAATCCCCTGAAAGAAAAAAAGCTGACCAATATTCGTGCCGCCGGCAAAGACGACAACGTCATCCTCACCCCGCCGCGGCGGCTGAGCTTAGAAGAGGCAATCGGCTATATCGAGGATGACGAACTTGTCGAGGTCACCCCCCGCGCCATCCGCTTGCGCAAGCGGATCCTTGACCCAGGCGAGCGCCGGCGTAAGGCGCGCGCGGAACAGACGGCTTAAGCGCCCCACGCGACCTTACAAAACACCCGCAACATTCTGCAAGCCTGAGAACAGCGGCAAAGCCAGTGGCCGAAGCCCCGATGCTTGCTCAACGCTCAGTGCTTCATGGTTTGGCAAAAGAGCTGAGGCGCCCTTCCTTGCGCCTGCGCGTTCCCGGTCGCGTGCTTAGACAAGACGCCTCGACGAGCACCGTGCGCTTGTTGTGCCTTGATCCACCGTGTGCTCAAAACGGCACAAAACTGCCGTAGCGGCCGGCGTGAAAGACAAGCGGCCTGCCAGGCTCTGACCAAACCCACTCGACCTGCCCCACGACAATGGCATGATCGCCCCCGTCGTGCACAGCATGGCGCCGGCAGTCAAAGCGGGCAAGCACTGCGCCTAGCCCCGTGGGCGGGGGAAGCGCCTCATGGGTAAAATGGCGCGCGATCGCTGCCGCCTCGCTTGGCAAAATATGGATACTAAAGCGCTCCGCCGCGGCAAACAGCTGAAAGCGTCTCGAGCTCCGCGCCGGCGACCACAAAACCAATGGCGGGTTGAGCGAAACGGAGGCAAAGCTATTGGCGGTGATCCCGATCATCCCGCGTTCTGATCCTGTGGTCACAATGACAACGCCTGTGGCAAATTGGCCAAGGGCATCGCGCAAGGCGCGTTCCAAGCCCGGCCCTGGCGCGAAGCCCGGCCTCGATTCGTGCGTCAGGTCAACAGTTTCGGAAACAGTTTTGCTCATTCCATGAGCCTTATAAAAAGGCGCTTTCCGAAAGAGGCCAGGGTCTCGGCTCTTCTTGCTCATTGAAAAAGTCGTCTGAGGGACGCGCCGGTCAAGAGCGCGAAGCAAATTCTATGCGACAAGAGCGCAGAAGCCATGCGGTTCAAACGACTTCTGCTTTGGCCTGCATTCAGTGGAGCCTTCGAAACGTTTCTTCCAAACAGCAACGCCACCCTCCAGCCTGACCGAGGTTGCTCGAGATCGCTTGCCTTGAAACCAATGCGCGTGCTGCTCCCCTCCTCCAAGCCGGGCCCGAAAGCCCACGATGCTTACCCTGCCATTTGTTCCGCTTGGCGTGCACAGGCGGGAAGCTGTAGGTCATTTCACCGACCTCCTCCACGTAACACTGCCATTTGTTCCGCTTGGCGTGCACAGGCGGGAAGAGTAAAGAAGACAAAGGGTGCTTTCTCTTACGGAGCCTTCCGATGCCTGCTGC
>FWWL01007679.1_pt1 | contig 14486 bp, 12 predicted proteins | sample 2228331 | NCBI WGS metagenome assembly FWWL01 (sample SAMEA103939775, study PRJEB20133) | metagenome
AAGAGCCTAGAGATGGCCATGCGGGCGGTATGGGGGCGCTCTCCCGCTCTGGAACCTGGCCCTGGTGCTTTTGTTCGGCTGCTCCTTGGTTCTCTTCCTGGACACGTGCCACGCGGCCTGAAGCCTTTTCTCAAACAGCCTCACTCTCGGTGGGCAGCACTTCCTGCCCGGCTGACCGATCAACTCCCTTCCTCACGCCAGTGGATGCAGGCTCACGAGCTGCCCCAGACCTTGACCCAGGGCCTGTGCGCCTGAGCGCTGTACAGCGCAGGCACCTGCGCCTGCAGCCACGCCTATCATCGCCAGCGGCAAACTGACCCAGGATCGCTGACTGGGAATTGACCCCCGGTTAAGACACCTTCCGAATCGGACAGACATTCGGGAGGTGGTGACGGCGCATGATGGGGTGGAAACGTGAAGCAGCTGTACGAGCTATACGGCGGAGGATGCCACTCCGACAGATCGTGCAGGAGTTGGGGACCTCACGGAACACCGTACGCTGGTACCTACGGACCCCGGAGGTACCCAGGCCCAGCCCACGACCACGCCGGAGCTTCAAGCTGGACGCGTACAAGAAGTTTCTTCAGCGGCGCCTAGCTGAGGGCATAGAGAACTGCGTGGTGCTGCTGCGGGAGATACGGGCGCAGGGGTACACCGGGGCTACACCATCCTGCAGGAGTTTGTGTAGCCGCTGCGCCGGCAACGCACGATGCGGACCACGGTGCCGTTCGAGATGGCGCTTGGCCAGCACGCTTAGGTGGACTTCAGCAATTGCCCGTACGTGCAGCCGGGCGGCACGGTACGCAGGGTGTGGCTGTCCACCACGGCGCTGAGAGATCGGAAGGCCCTCTACATGGAGTTCGTGCCCCGGGACGACACGCCGATGTTCATCCGCTGCCACCTACACAGCTTCAAGTACTTCGGCGAGAGCACGGCAGTACCTCGAGCAGCTGGGCCTGCACCAAGAAGACGGAACGAGTAGGTAGGAGTCGAACCGGCCGCCGCCCCAGACCACGTGCCGGCCCACGTTCACCGTGGCCTCATGCCGCGCATACGGAACGTGACGCGGGTACTCCTGAAGGTCACACCCCTGGATCACGAGGCGCAGCCGATCTCCCGCTTCAAACCGCGTCCCCGAGGGCCAGATCTCGATCTCGAGAGGGAGCACCTCGCCCGGCCGCAGCTTCTCCTCCCGGCGGTGCGGGTGCACCGGCTGCCACTCTGTGCTGGAGAGGGGGTCCAGCTCCCGGTGCGAGGCCCGCAGCCAGCCCAGGGCGACAGGCCCGTCCTCGTGCTGCGCGTAGTGCACAAAGGGAACCACCTGACCCTCGCGGTCCACCTTCTGGATCCCCACGAAGCGTATCCCCGGGGAACCCAAAAGGCGGGATCTGGCCCCTCGAAGACCGCGTACGGGGAGACATCCTCCTCCCGTACACCTGCCGCCGGAAAGGCTCGCACAAGGTACTGCAGGGTCCCCTCGTGCTTGCCATACGGACTCCACGCGAGCAGCGCGGGAACCGGAGGGCCTTCGATGGGCCGGAAAACGTCCGCGTAGACGCGCACCCCGTCCCGCAGCGGGATGGCCACGTCCCGCTCGATGAGCATCCCTGCCTCTACGGTGCGGTCCGGACGAGGACCGACGACGCCCTCCTCCTCAGGACGGTACAGCGGCGCACGGAACCGGTACGTGGTCCGTTCCCCCCTCACTCGGGCCCTGATCTTACCCGCCCCTCCCTAGGGGAGGCAACCCGCACGGAGACCACCCGGGAGATGCCGGGCTCCTCCATGGTGACCCCGTAGAGAACGTCTGCAGCCTCCATGGTGGCCTTGTTGTGGGTGATGAGCACGACCTGGCTTGAGCGGGCGAGCTCCCGCACGAGTTCCACAAACCGGCGGGTGTTCTCGTCGTCTAAGGCCGCCTCCACTTCGTCGAAGATGCAGAAGGGACTGGGGTGCACCCGCAGAAGGGCGAAGACGAGGGCCAAGGCCACCATCACCCGCTCCCCACCCGAAAGGGCCTGGATGTCCCGCACCTTCTTTCCGGGCACCTGCACCCGAATGTCAATCCCTTCCTCCCCCTTCTCGTCCGTCACCAGCTCCAGGGTGGCATACCCGCCCCCGAACAGGCGGCGGAAGCAGTCCGCAAACGCCTCGTTCGCCTCCTTCAGGGTCTTGCGGAAGCGGGCCTCCAAGAGACCCTCGATTCGCTGGAGTTCTGCGAGCAGGAGGGACCTCGCTTCCTCGACGTCCGCCACCTGCTTCTGCAACGTCTCCAATCGCTCGCGGACCCGCGCGTGCTCTTCCACAGCCCGGAAGTTCACGGGTCCCAGGACCTCCCGCTGCATCCGGAGCTCCTTCACCCGCCGCGAGAGCTCCTCCTGGCGAAGGTCCGGGGGCGCGGCGGCATCCGCGTCCTCCAGGGTGAGCCCGAACGCTTCCTCCACCCGTTCTCTAAGGGCCGATCGCTCGGCCTGGAGCTGTGCCCGCCGAACCTCGAGCCGGTGCACCACCTCCTCCTGTTGCCGCACCGCCGCCCACGCAGCCTCCCTCACCTCCACCAACGCCTCGGCCTCCTCAGTGGCCCGATCCCGCTCCTGAAGCAGGGCGGCGATGCGGGACCGCACGACCTCCTCCTGTGCCCGCAGGGACTCTAAGGTTTTGCGGGCCTCCCCCTGCTCGGCAACAAGCCTCCGGATCTCCTCCGCGAGGGCTAGCCGCTCCGCCTGAAGGGATGCGATTCGTTCCCGGAGCGACCGTTCGGCCTTTTCGGCCGCCTCCGCCCGGTGCCGCAGGGCCTCCTGTTGCGTCTGGAGCTCTACGAGGCGCAGGCGGATCCGGGTGTGCTCCTGGCGCGCGGCCTCGAGCTCCTGGCCCTTGCCCGCAAGGGTATCCCGTCTCTGGCGGAAATGAGCCCGCACCTGCGCCAGCTCCGCCTCTAGGGATGCGAGGTCTGAGATCATCCGCTCCAGGCGAGCCGCAACCTCCTGGGATTCGGACACTACCGCCTCAAGCTCCGACCGAAAGTCGACCTCTGACTCGCTCATGCGCGTGATCGTCTCCTCCACCATCCGGAGCTCTCGCTCAAGCCCAGCCGCCTGGAGCTCCGTTGCGCGCAACGCCTGCGTGAGCTTGTGGAGTTCGGCCTGGCGGGCATCCAGCTGTCCAACGAGCTCTTCCCGGCGCCGACGGACACGAGATCTTCGGGCCTCGAGGCTCGCAAGCTCTGTGCGGAGCGCACAGAGCTCCTGAGCGCGGTCGAGCGGATGGTCGGAGCTCGTCCGGCCCGTGGCCAGCACCCCTTCCGGGCTTAGGACCTCGCCCGAGAGGGTAACGAGGCGGCCCGAAATCCCCCGGGTTCGGAGATCGATGGCGGCCTCCAGGTCTCGCACGACCCACGTGTCCGCGAGGGCCGCCTGGACGAAGGACGCTACCTCCGGCCGACACCGCACGAGGTCGCGGGCGGCGAAAGCCCCCTCCGGCGGGTCAGATCCGTCCGGGCACGGGCACAGGAGTTCCGGGACGAAGAACCGTACGCCGTTTGCACGATCCCCTAACCAACGGAGGGCAGATCGGGCGCTTGTGAGGGAGTCCGCGAGGAGGGCAAATAGGGTGGGTCCCAGGGCCGCCTCTACTGCCCGCCGGTACCGAGCGTCCACCTCCAGGAAGTCCACAACGGCTCCCCATACCCCCCGAAGTTCCGGTTCGTTCGCCCGGCTCAAGAGGACTTCTCGCGCGCCCTGCTCGTACCCCAGTAGCTTCGCCTGCGCCTCCTCCAGGTACCGCAGCCGCTCAAGTCGGGCCGAATGGATCCGGTCGAGCTCCTGCTCTTCTGCCCGCACCCTTTCCAGCTCCGTCTGGATCTGCTGGATCTGTGCCCGGAGGGCGTCGGCGCTCTCGCCGAGGGTCTTCATCTTTGCGGTGCATTGCTCGAGTTGCGTGCAGAGCTGCGCTCGGTGCGCCTCGACCGATTCCTGCTCCCTCAGGAGCCGCTCGAGCTGTTCTTGGATCCGGTGGATCCGGGTGCGCAGGGTCCGAAGACGCTCCTCCGTGGCGGTGCGCAGGGCCCGGGTTTGAGCAGTGGCGTGCTCCAGCTCCAGAAGGTCTGCGCGCAGCCGCTCCACCTCCTCCTCCAGGGCCCGCACCTCCTCCGTCAGGGCCTCCATCCGAGCGCGGGCCGTCTTTTCGTCCGCGACGGTTGAGTCCAAGTCGGCCTCAAGCTTCGCCTGCTGGGTGTGGAGGGCCTCGGATTCGGCGAGGAGGGCCGTGAGCTCGGATGTGAGCCGGGTGATCTCGGCCTCCAGGTACTCGTCCCGCTCCCTGGTGGACCGCACCCGTTCGGACAGGAGCCGCAATTTGGCCTCGCACGCCCTGGCCGCCTCCACCGCGGAGAGCAGCTCCCCCGAGGCGGCCTCCAGGCGGGCCGAAGCCTCCTCGGCCTTCGCACGCTTTTCGGCGAACACCCTTTCGAAGGCCTCTGCCTGCGCCCGCAGCTCCGCTAAGCTCTGCTGGGCGGCCTCGTACTGGGCCTCGAGCCGCTCCAATTGCGAAGCCAGGCGGCGGAAGGCCTCCACGTGCAGGTACAGCTCCGCCTCCCGTAGGGCCCGCTCACACGCGAGGTAACGCTCCGCGGCCTCCGCCTGAACCGCTAGGGACGCCTGCTGGGCCCTGAGCTCTTGGAGGAGGTCCCCGAGGCGCTCGAGGTTCTCCTGGACCTGCTGCAGGCGTCGCTCCGCTTCCTCCTGCCGGCGCTGGTACCGGGCGATCCCCGCGGCCTCCACGAGCCATGCCCGCCGCTCCTGCGGGGAGGCGTTTAAAATGGCCTCCACCTCGCCCTGGGCGATCATGGCGTAGGAGCGGCCGCCCAGCCCTGTTCCTGAGAACAGCGCCTGGATGTCCCGCAGGCGGCAGGGAGTCCGGTTCAGGAAGAACTCGCTCTCGGAGGCCCGGGTGGCCCGCCGGGTCACGGTGACCTCGGAGAACGCCACGGGCAGGATGCCGCTCGTGTTGTCCAGGGTGAGCTCCACCTGGGCGAGCCCGTGCGCTCGACGGGTGCTGGTGCCCGCGAAGATGACGTCCTCCGTGCGGTGGGTGCGCAGGGCCCGGTGGGAGGTCTCCCCGAGCACCCACCGGATGGCGTCAAAGAGGTTGCTCTTTCCGCTCCCGTTGGGCCCCACGATGGCGGTGATCCCGGGCCCGAACTCCAGCTCCGTCCGGTCCGCGAAGGTCTTAAAGCCCTGGAGCTCCAGCCGTCTCAGGTACATCGAGGAATCCTTTCGCCCCCTCTCCCGCTACCCCTCCCGCACGGACCGGTAGACCTCCAGGACCCGCTCTGCCAGGGCGGCCAAAGACCACCGGACGGCCTCGGCCCGGGCCTGCGCCCCCAACGTCGCGCGCAGCTCCGGCTGATCCGCTAAGCAAGCGACCGCATCCGCCAGGGCCGCGGGATCCGGCGGGACCAGAAACCCAGTCCTCCCGTGCACCACGGTCTCGCTCGTCCCCGTCGCGTCCACCGCGGCCACGGGTAACCCGCACGCCATGGCCTCCACCACGGCTAGCCCCTGGGTCTCCGTACGGGAGGCGAACACGAACACGTCCGAGGCCTTCATCCACCCGAGGACCGCCTCGTGCGGGAGAGCACCTGCAAAGGTCACCCGGTCGAGGATCCCCTTGAGCCGGGCCTCGTGCTCGAGGAGGTGCCGGTCGGGCCCATCGCCCACGAGCAGCAAGTGGAGGTTTCGGCCGCGCGAGGCCAGATGAAAGGCTTCCAGCAACAAATTCAGGTTCTTCTCCTGTGCGAGCCGGCCCGCGTATAAGACCAGTACCCGGTCCCGCGGGATTCCGAGCACGGCCCGGTCCGAGGCCGGAATCCGATCGATCGCCGCGAGGTCCAGCCCCGCGGTGGGGATCACAACGATCCGGCTCCGCACCCCCTGGGCCTCCAGGAGCTCGGCCACGGCCCGGGAGGGCGCGATGACCGCGTCGCACCGGTTGCAGAACCGCACCACGTGGGCCCGCACGGCCCATGCGGCAAAGGACCGGGGGACGCACGGGACGTAGTGGACGTACTCCGGGTACAGGGTGTGGTGCGTGAACACCACGGGAACCCCCAACGCTCGCGCGGCCCGAAGGCCGAGTTGGCCCGCGGTGAAGGGGGAGTGGACGTGCACCACCTCCGGCTGGATCGCCCGTACCTGTCGTAGGAGTCCCGGCTGCACGGGCAAGAGCAAGGGGAAGTCGGGATAGCGGGGGAGGCGGAAGGAGGGGAGCCGGTAGACATCCGGTTCTGGGTCCCGGTAGCCAGGATAGGCGGGCGCGAAGAGGGAGGGCTTGGCCCCGAGCCGGCGCAGGCCCTGAACGAGGGCCCCCACGGAGTGCACGACCCCGCTCAGCCTGGGACGGTACGAGTCCGTGAAGAGGGCAACCCTCACGCCCACCAGTCTAGCCGAGGAATGCAGGGGTTTTGGGGCTCGTTGGAGCAGGCGGACTTTAGGTAGACTACGAGAGCCGGAACATGATCTACCTGGACAACAGCGCCACCACCAAGCCCCTCCCACAGGCCGTGGAGGCAGTGCATCGGGCCCTTGAAGCAGTGTGGGGGAACCCTTCCTCCCTGCACCGCATGGGGCTTGAGGCCGAGCGTCTCCTCGGAGAGGCCCGCTCCGCCCTCGCGGCCGCCTTAGGAGTGGACCCTGCGGAGGTGGTGTTCACCTCCGGGGCCACGGAGGCCAACAACCTCGCCCTGTGGGGCGTGGCCTTAGGCCGCAAGCAGCCGCACGTGGTCATAAGCGCCGTCGAGCACTCCTCGATCCTGGAGGTGGCCCGCCGCATGGAGTCGCGCGGGGTACAGGTGGACGTGGTGCCCGTGGACGAGGAGGGGTTTGTGCGGCTGGAGGCCCTACGGAAAGTGGTGGGGCCTCAGACGAGCCTCGTGAGCGTGATGCTCGTGAACAACGAGGTGGGAACGGTACAGCCGCTTGGAGCGGTGGTGCGGATCCTGGACGAGGTGGAGTCGCGGTCGGGCCGCAGGCCGCTTTTGCACGTGGACGCGGTCCAGGCGTTTCTGAAGGTCCCGGTGCGGCCCCGGGCCCAGGGGTTCGACCTCGTGAGCCTCTCCGGGCACAAGGTGGGAGGCCCCAAGGGGATCGGGGCGCTGTACGTGCGCAAGGGCGTGCAGCTGGTGCCCTTGCTGGCAGGCGGGGACCAGGAGCGGGGGATCCGGCCCGGTACCGAGAACGTCCCGGGAGCCGCGGGGTTTGGAGCTGCGGTCCGGGCCCAGCTCGACTCCTGGCCGCGGGACGCCCAGCGCATGCAGGCGCTGCGGGACCTCCTGCGCACCCTGCTCTCGGAGATCCCCGGCGTAACCTGGAACACCCCGGACCACGACGCCGCCCCCCACATCCTCAACCTCACGGTGTCGGGCGTGCGGGGGGAGGTGCTGGTGCATCGGCTGGAGCAAGAGGGGGTGTTCGTGAGCACGGGGTCCGCGTGCCACTCGCGGAAGGCCCGGCCGAGCCACGTGCTCCTGGCCATGGGCCGCACGGAGGAGGAGGCCATGCAGAGTATTCGGCTGAGCCTCGCGCCCTGGACCACGGAAGCGGAGGTCCGGACGGCCGCGGAGATCCTCAGCCGGGCCGTGGCGGAGCTGCGGCCGCATCCGGTGAGGCGATAGCCGTGGAGGACGTAATCCTGGTCCGGTACGGCGAGATCGGGCTTAAGGGCCGCAACCGAGGGTTCTTCCTGCGGCAGCTCCTGCGCAACCTCCGCACGCGCCTGCGGGACCTGAGAGCGGAGGTGGAGAACCGCTACGACCGGATCGTGGTGCAGCCCGTGCAGGACAAGGAAGAGCTCCTGGCCCGGATCACCCGGACCTTCGGGGTGGTCTCCGCGAGCCCTGCCCTGCGGGTCCCTCCGAAGCTCGAGGCCATCGAGAGGGCAGCGGAGGAGGTCACGGCACGGGCCCTCGCGGGTCGGCCAGGGGCCACCTTCCGGGTGAGCGCCCACCGCCGAAACCCCCATTTTCCCCTCCGGTCCATGGAGCTGGAGCGCCACCTCGGGGCCGTCCTCCTGCAGCAGTTTGAGGGGCTCACCGCCCGCATGAAGGACCCGCAGATCGAGGTGTGCGTGGAGGTGCGGGAGGAGGCGTACGTGTACACGGAGACCGTTCCGGGACCAGGCGGGCTGCCGGTGGGGACGGGCGGCCGCGCGGTGGGCTTACTGTCGGGCGGGATCGACAGCCCCGTGGCGGTGTGGATGATGGCCCGACGTGGCATGGAGGTCTTGCCGCTGCACTTCCACGCCTTCCCCTTCACCAGCGAGCGGTCCAAGGAGAAGGTGGTGGCCATCGGGGAACGGCTCGCGCAGTGGACGGGTTCTCTCCGGCTTTCCGTCGCGCCGTTCGCGGAGGTGCAGCAGGCCATCGCCCAGGCCGTCCCGGAGCCCCTGTGGACGCTCGTGATGCGGCGGATGATGATGCGGGTGGCGGAGCGGGTGGCGGAGCGCGAAGGTGCGCGGGCCGTGGTAACCGGAGAGAACCTGGGACAGGTGGCGAGCCAGACCGTGGAGGCCCTGCACGTTATCGAGGCCGTAACGCGCCTCGTGGTGCTGCGGCCGCTGGTGGGCATGGATAAGCAGGAGATCGTGACTCTTGCCCAGCGGATCGGGACCTATGAGCTCTCCATCCTCCCGTACGAGGACTGCTGCACCCTGTTCGTCCCCCGCCATCCCCGCACCCGTCCCTCCCTGGAGGAGGTAGAGGCGGCGGAGCGGGCGCTCGAGGTGGAGGTCCTCGTGGACCGGGTGGTAGCGGGGATGGAGACCATCGACCTCACAGAACCCGTCCGGGTCTAAGGGATCCCGAAACGGACGGGCCGAGTCTTCCCGTGCTCCGTCTTCAGCCACTCGATCTGTCCCGTGAGGACGTCCCGGGCATACCGGAGCAGGGCGAGGGGGGTGGTCACCAGCTGGTGGGAGCCCATGAGGAGGTAGCTTCCTAACGCCCCTAGCACCCGGAGGGGGCGCCAGCCCAGTTGCGTTCCGATGGCGGTGGCGAGGGCCCCCGTGAACAGGAGGAAGGCGGCGTTCGTGGCCACCGGAGGGAGGGACCGGCCGAGGGGAAGGAGGTAGAGGGGCTCGAGCAGGTTCCGCAGGAACAGGGCCGCGCCGTAGACGTAGCTCGCGAAGATGGCCGCGGGGATTGCCACGGATCCCGTGAGGAAGAACACCAAGTCCAGCTTCTGGAACCAGGTGGTGCGGCCCAAGAGGATCTGGAAGAAGTAGTCGCCAAGCGCCATCAACACTCCCTCCGACCACCGGGTGCGCTGGCGGACGAGCGCCCACCAGTCCGGCACCGACTCCTCCCAGACCACCGCCTCCTCGCAGTACCGCACCCGCAAGCCCGCGGCCCAGAACCGGATGGCCAAGTCGATGTCCTCCGTAAGGGCGTTCGGATTCCAGCCGCCGAGCATCAGCAGGGCGCGCCGGTTCACCACCATGCCATTTCCGCCCAGCAGGACGCACGCGCCGAACCGATCCCGGGCCCGTTGCATCAGGGTCTGAAAGACCCCAAACTCCACCTCCTGCCCCCGGCTCAGGACGGTGCGCAGGGGGTGGTAGAAGAGGCGCCGGCCTTGAACCCCCACCACCCCTGGCTCCAGCAGGTACGGAACAGCCCGCCGCAGGAACTCGGGGTGAATGCGGGTGTCTGCATCGAACACCGCCACCAGCTCCCCCCGCGCGTGCCGCGTGCCCACGTTCAGCACCGCGGCCTTCCGGCCACCCTCCCCCGAAGGCACCCGCACCACCCGGGGAACCACGGGAAGGGTCTGCGCCAGGGCCTCGACCACCGCAGCCGTACCGTCCGTGCTCCCGTCGTCCAACACGATCACCTCGAACCGAGCTTTCCCCTCCGCGTCGTGGTAGCGGAGGGAGCAGGCGGAGCGCACGCTCCGGGCGATCACCGCGGCCTCGTTCCGGGCAGGGATGAGCACGGTCACGAACGGCAGGCGATCTAGCTCCGGTACGGGCTGTGGTCTCAGGCGGGCGAAAACCCCGAGCAGGTGCATGCCCATCCCGTAGAGGGAGTACGCGAGGAGCACGAGCTGCAGCCACCGGATATCGCGGGTGCGCACGCTGTAGACGATGAGGGCCACCCACACCACCCCGCCCACCACCACCCAGAGGAGCACCTCCGGCCGCCGGGCCCGCACGGCACTAAACCTGAAGAGGCTGCGCGCCCCTCACGAGGCGCGGCAGGGACTCCCCGTACGGCGGGTAGGCGATCCCCGCGTCCGTCACGATGGCCGTCACCAGCTCCGCGGGCGTGATGTCGAAGGCGTCGTTGAGGGCAGGGGTCCCCTCCGGTGAAATGGGGATTCCCAGGAGGTGCGTCACCTCCCGGGGATCCCGGGCCTCGATGGGGATGGCCGTTCCGTCCGGCGTCGTGAGGTCGATGGTGGAACGGGGAGCCGCCACCCAGAAGGGAATGCCGTGGTGGCGGCTCAGGACCGCGAGGGTGTAGGTGCCGATCTTGTTGGCCACGTCCCCATTCGCCGCGATCCGGTCCGCGCCCACGATCACCCGGTCCACCATCCCCCGCGCCATCAGCCAGCCCGCGGCTCCATCCGGGATTAGGTGGAAGGGAATGCCCGCCTGCAGGAGCTCCCAAGTGGTGAGCCGGGCGCCCTGCAGCACCGGCCGTGTTTCGCATACGTACACGTGGATGCGCTTTCCCGCCTGGTGTGCGACGCGCAGAATCCCGAGCGCGGTACCGATCCCGGCCGTCGCCAGCCCCCCGGTGTTGCAGAGGGTGAGGATGCGCTCCCCGGGCCGGATCTGCGCCGCGCCGAAGGCGGCAAGCCGGCGGTCAGCCGCCACCTGCTCCTCCAGGATCCGGTGGGCCTCCTGGAGCAACGTTTCCACGTTGGCCTGCGGATCTCGGGTGGGGTCCAGACACCGGAGGAGCCGATCCACGGCCCAGCGCAGGTTCACCGCCGTGGGCCGGGCACTCCGGATCTCCTCCGCGGCCCGTCGGACCTCGGCCTCGAATGAACCCGGATCCGCCGCGGCCTGATGGGCCGCGAGGGCTAAGGCGTACGCGCCGGCAACACCAATGGCAGGAGCCCCCCGGACCCGCAGCGCCCGGATGGCCGCCACCGCCTCCCGCCAGTCCCGCAACCGGAGCACCCGCACCTCATGCGGGAGGCAGGTCTGATCCAGCAGCTCCAGGGCATCCTCCCGCCAGGCGACGCTCGCTAGCGCCATGAGGGGCCTACAGCGGGAAGAGGGGGCCGGTGGTCCGCGGTGCGTGGGCAGCAGGAGCGGTGATCACCACGTGGTTGGGCGCGAACAGGAAGATCTCCTCTCCCACCTGCTGGATGTGGCCGTCCAGGGCGTAGTCCACCCCGCACAGGAAGTCCACGATCCGCTGCGCGACTTCCCGCTCCACCTCCCGGAGGTTCACGATCACAGGCCGCCGGTGCTTGAGGCAGTCCGCGGCACCCTTCGCCTCTTCTAGGCTCTTGGGCTCGAGGACCACGATCTCCATCTGTCGGTTCGTGTGCAGGCTGAGGATTGGGGTCCGGCGGCGCCGGGACTCCTCCTCCAACGGCTCTTCTTCCTCCGGTTCCTCGTCGAATCCCAAAAACTGCATCAGCCGTGCTATGGCTCCCATACGTCCACCCCGCTTTCCCTTGCGTATTCGCCCCTGACTCCCCCTATCCCTTCACCCGCGGGGTCGCTCCCCGAAGAGGGCCCGGCCGATCCGCACCAGGGTGGCTCCCTCCTCCGTCGCCACCTCGAAGTCGTCCGTCATGCCCATGGAGAGCTCCGGCAACGGCACGCCGAGACGGTCCGAGAGGTCGTCCCGCAGCCTCCGCAACTCCCGGAACACCCACCGCACGGCCTCCGGGTCCGGGCTGAGGGGCGCGATGGTCATGAGGCCCACGAGCTGCAGCCCCTCGCACCGCACCACGGCCTGCGCGAGCGCAAGAGCCTCCTCGGGCGGGACCCCGTGCTTTTGGGGTTCTCGCGCCACGTTCACCTGCAGGAGCACCCGGACGGTCCGACCGTGCTGCACGGCCCGGCGACTCAGCTCCTCTGTGAGCGGGACGGAGTCCACGGAGTGGATCCACGAAAAGAGGCGCACCGCCTCCCGGGCCTTGTTCCGCTGCAGGTGCCCCACCATGTGCCAGGTGACCTCCGGAAGGGCTCGAACTTTCTCCCGCGCCTCCTGCACGTAGTTCTCCCCGAGATCCACGAGTCCTGCCTGCGCGGCGGCCACGGCCACGGAAACGGGAAACCCCTTGGTGACCGCCACCACCCGCACGGAGGAAGGATCCCGGCCCGAGCGGCCGCACGCGGCCGCGATGCGGGCACGGACCGCGGCGAGGTTCTGCTGGACCTGCTCCGGGGCGATCATGACCGCAGGGCGATCAGGCCCTCCATCCGGCCCACCCGCCCGTCCCTCCGGTACGAGAAAAACCACTCCGCGTCACAGGCAGTGCAGGCCGGGCAGAAGCTCACCTGGAAGACCCCGCATGCCCGGAGCTGGGACCGGGCCACGGCCCGGAGGTCCAGCATCCAGTGACCGGGCCGCGCGGGCCTGAGCGCCCCGTCCCGCCAAGGTCCCAGGGCCTCCACCACAGGGACGTCCACCTCGTAGCAGCATGGGCCGATGGAGGGCCCGACGGCCACCGCGATCCGGTCCGTCCGGGCGCCCCGGGCCACCATGGTCTCCACGGTGCGCATCAGGATTCCGGATGAAAGGCCGCGCCAGCCTGCATGCGCCGCCGCCACCACGCCCGCCTGTGGGTCGGCGAGGAGCACAGGGAGGCAGTCGCTCGTCCGCACGGTGAGCACCACCCCGGGTGAGGTGGTCACGGCGGCGTCCGCCACGCCCAAAAACCCTCCGCCGTCCTCGGCCCGGACCTCGACCACCCGGGCCGTGTGCCGTTGCAGGAGCTCCACGCACCCGTCCGGCTCGAACCCCAAGGCCACAAGCACCCGGCCACGCAGAACCGGGTCCGTGAGGGGGTCCGGGTGGGGAAGAGTACTCCGGCGGGTCGTGAACGCATGGACCACACCGTCTAAGGCCCGCAGCACCCGTGACCGCAGGCACCAGAGGCCCCCGGCTTCTACCAGCTCGAAGTCCGGCCCAAAGGTCATACGTTCTCTAAAGATAACGCGGGAGGGGAGTTCCCTCCCGCGTCGCGGTCCGGATCAACCAAGCGCTATGGTTCTCGGCCCCACTTCTCCGCGAACTGCTCCCGACTCAGCCGGTAGTAGTCCGCGTTCATCTCGACGTACTCCTTCCACTGCTCCGGGACGTCCGACTCCGCGAAGATGGCCTGCACCGGGCAGACGGGCTCGCAGGCCCCGCAGTCGATGCACTCATCAGGGTTGATGTAGAGCATGAGCTCGCCCTGGTCCTCCTCCGCCCGCGGGTGGATGCAGTCCACGGGACACACCTCGACACAGGACCGGTCCTTGGTCCCGATACAGGGCTCCGCGATCACGTACGTCATCGTTCCCCTCCTTGCGTGGGATTTGGGTTAGACCGCCTTGCGCTCGCCACGCTGCACCCGGTCCGCCAGGAACTCCACGTAGAGGAGCAGGGCCTCCAGGACGTCCGGAGGCGCCACCCGCAGCTTCTCCAGGGTGGCCTGCAGCCGGGCCCACAGGACCGGGCTCGCGGGCTCCGGCCGGCTGCTGCGCAGGTCCACCACGTCCGCAGGGGTCACCAGGGCCGCCACCCGCTTCATCACCGAGGGCCTCACCCCTAAGGCCGGGGCCAGCCGCTCGATGTACCAGGGCTTGCGCAGGTCCTGGAGCCCCCGCTCTCCCCGGGAGAGCACGCTCACCGCGATCCCCGTCTCCTCGCTGAGCTGCCGCAGGCTCTTGCCCCGTCCGCGGCCGTAGAAGTTCTGGCGCAGGGACCGGATATAGTTCCCAAACGCCTTCGCCCGCTCCCGGGAGCCAGGTTGTCCCGCCGTTCCTACCATGGAACACCCCATGCTTAGCTTAACCGGTTTTTCCGCGGGATGCAACGGGGCCTATGTTGCTGACTTGGAACAACGGAGGGAGCGGGGTGGGGCCTGTAGAAACCCCTATCCCGTGTGCGACGGATCCGTGGGTCGGCTTGAGCAGGCCCTGAGGGAGTCGGTCCGGGGGGAGGTCCGGTTCGACCTCTACTCCCGGGTCCTGTACAGCACGGATGCCAGCATCTACCAGGTGATGCCCATGGGGGTCGTGATCCCGTGGGATGAGGAGGACGTCGCCGCCACCCTGCGCATCGCCGCGGAGACCCAGACCCCCATCATCCCCCGGGGAGCGGGTACGAGCCTCGCGGGCCAGTCCATCGGACCCGGCCTTGTCCTGGACTTCTCGAAGTACATGGACCGGATCCTAGCCGTTCCTTCAACCGTAGTCGTTTATTGCACGACCACGTCGCCGGGCGAACGGCGCTCCCGACTTGCGCCGGGGAGTTTCAC
>FWWL01001635.1_pt1 | contig 14485 bp, 25 predicted proteins | sample 2228331 | NCBI WGS metagenome assembly FWWL01 (sample SAMEA103939775, study PRJEB20133) | metagenome
CATCACCTCCGCGGCCACCACCTGCTTCTGGCGGGACCACCGCATCAACATCATCGACACGCCCGGGCACGTGGACTTCACCGTAGAGGTGGAGCGTAGCCTCCGGGTTCTGGACGGGGCTATCGTGATCCTCAGCGCGGTGGAGGGCGTGCAGCCGCAGTCCGAAACCGTGTGGCGGCAGGCGGACCGCTACCGGGTGCCCCGGATCGTGTACGTGAACAAGATGGACCGCACGGGCGCGGACTTCCTCCGTACGGTCCGGATGGTTCGGGAACGCTTGGGTGCCAATGCGGTTCCCGTGCAGCTTCCGATCGGCGCGGAGGAGAGCTTCCAGGGGGTGGTGGACCTCGTGCGCATGAGGTCCATCATCTACCTGGACGACCTCGGGACCCGGTCGGACGAGACCGCGATCCCGGACGACCTCCAGGACTCCGCGCGGGAGTACCGCGAGAAGCTCGTGGAGGCGGCCGCGGAGCTCGACGACGAGCTGTTGCTCACCTACCTGGAGGGGAGACCTATTCCCGAGGACCTCCTCAAGCGGGCCATCCGGAAGGGCACCCTCACGGGCCGGCTCGTTCCGGTCCTGGCAGGGGCCTCCTTCCGGAACAAGGGCGTGCAGCCTCTCTTGGACGCGGTGGTGGACTACCTCCCCTCTCCCCTCGACGTTGGCCCCGTGCGGGGGACGAACCCCGTGACGGGAGAGGTGGAGGAGCGGCTGCCGGACGAGCAGGCCCCCTTTGCCGCCCTCGCCTTCAAGATCATGACGGACCCCTATGTGGGCAAGCTCACGTACTTCCGGGTCTACTCCGGCCGGCTTACCGCGGGAAGCTACGTGTACAACGCTACGAAGCAAACCCGGGAGCGGGTGAGCCGCATCCTCCAGATGCACGCCAACCACCGGGAGGACATCCCGGAGGCCACGGCAGGAAACGTGGTGGCCGCGGTCGGCTTGCGGGTGACCACCACGGGAGACACCCTCTGCGATGAGGCGGCCCCCATTCTGCTTGAGGCCATGCAGTTCCCTGAGCCCGTGCTCTCCGTGGCCATCGAGCCCAGGACCAAGGCGGATGCCGATAAGCTGACCACCGCCCTGGCCAAGCTGGCCGAGGAGGACCCCACCTTCAAGGTCCGCTACGACCCCGAGACCGGACAGACGCTCATCTCCGGGATGGGGGAGTTGCACTTGGAGATCATCACGGATCGTCTCGTGCGGGAGTTCAAGGTGGAGGCGAAGGTTGGCCGGCCACAGGTGGCCTACAAGGAGGCCATCCGGGGACGTGCCCGGGGTGAGGGGAAGTTCATCCGGCAGACGGGTGGCCGCGGGCAGTACGGACACGTGGTTCTGGAGATCGAGCCGCTTGCGCGGGGCGGCGGGTTCGAGTTCGTGGACCGCACCACGGGAGGGGTGGTGCCCAAGGAGTTCCACAAGGCCATCGAGCAGGGGATCCGGGAGGCCATGGAGACCGGGGTGTTGGCGGGATACCCCGTGATCGACGTGCGGGCCGTCCTCGTGGACGGCTCCTTCCACGAGGGCCGTCCTCGTGGACGGCTCCTTCCACGAGGTGGACTCCTCCGAACTCGCCTTCAAGATCGCGGGGTCCTTGGCCTTCAAGGACGCCGCGACGAAGGCGGGGCTGGTGTTGCTGGAGCCCATCATGCGGGTGGAGGTCACCGTCCCGGAGGACTACCTGGGAGAGGTGCTCTCGGATCTCAACGCCCGCCGCGGCCGCATCCAGGCCATGGAGGAGCGGACCGGGATGCGCGTCATCACCGCCCTGGTACCGCTCGCGGAGATGTTCGGGTACGCCACGGACCTGCGGTCCATGACCCAGGGACGGGGGTCGTACACCATGGAGTTCTCCCACTACGAGGAGGTGCCGCCGAACGTGGCGGAACCCCTCCTCCAGGGACGGCCGGTGGCCGTGCGCGCGTAGGAGGAGAGCGGCATGGCGCAGCGCATCCGCATCAAGCTCCGCGCCTTTGACCACCGGCTGTTGGACCAGTCCGCGGCCATGATCGTGGAGACCGTGCGGCGGACCGGGGCCCGCGTGAGCGGGCCGGTGCCGCTTCCCACGGACCGGAACCTCTACACGGTGATCCGGTCCCCACACACGGACAAGACCAGCATGGAGCACTTCCAGATCCTCACGCACAAGCGGCTCATCGACATCCTGGAGCCCACCCAGAAGACCGTGGACGCTCTGATGACCCTCGATCTCCCCGCGGGTGTGGACATCGAGATCAAGCTGTAGGGGGTTAGTCCGATGGTCGCGATCTTGGGACGGAAGCTTGGGATGACGCAGGTCTTCGACGAGCGCACGGGTGCGGTGGTGGCCGTGACCGTGGTAGAGGCCACCCCCAACGTGGTGGTGGGCCTGCGGACTCAGGAGCGGGACGGCTACCGCGCGGTGCAGCTGGGGTTTGAGCCGGTGCCGGAGCACCGGGTCAACAGGCCCATGCTGGGCGTGTTCCGGAAGGCCGGGGTGCGGCCCCACCGGATCCTGCGGGAGTTCCGGATCGAGGACGGGGAGGAGTACCGGGTGGGACAGGAGATCACGGTCTCCGTCTTTTCGGAAGGGGACAAGGTGGACGTGACGGGCACGAGCAAGGGAAAGGGATTCGCGGGGGCCATGAAGCGGCACGGGTTCGGCGGCCAGCGGGACTCCCACGGGGTCTCCCTCATGCACCGGGCCGTGGGGTCCATCGGCACGAGCGGTGTGGGAAAGGTTTGGAAAGGCAAGCGCATGCCCGGCCGGATGGGGGGCGAGCGCGTCACCATCCGGGGACTGTCGGTGGTGAAGGTGGACCCCGAACACCACCTCCTCCTCATCAAGGGCGCCGTACCGGGCCCGAGGGGAGGACTCGTGATGATCCGGAAGGCGAAGGGGTGAGGAGGATGCCGGTGGTGACCAGGTACGACGCCCAGGGGAGCGCGGTGGGGGAAGTGGAGCTCCCCGCAGCTATCTTCGGCATCAAGCCCCATAAGGCCGTGGTCCACCAGGCGCTCGTGGCTCAGTGGGCCGCGGCCCGGGCAGGGACCGCGTCCACCAAGACCCGGGGAGAGGTGGCGGGGAGCACCCGGAAGATCTGGCCTCAAAAGGGCACCGGCCGCGCCCGCCACGGCGACATCCGGGCTCCCATCTTCGTGGGCGGCGGGGTGGCCTTCGGCCCCAAGCCCCGGGACTACACCCAGCGGCTCCCCAAGGCCATGCGGCGGCTCGCGATCCGGTCCGTGCTCTCCGACGCGGTGGCTACGGGCCGGTTGCGGGTGGTGGATGGGTTCGGGGTTACGGAGGGCCGGACCCGAGAGGTGGTGGCGTTCCTGCAGCGGATGGGGCTATCGGGCCGCATCCTCCTCATCGCTCAAGACGACGACAAGCTCCTGTGTCGAGCTGCCCGCAACCTTCCTCAGGTCGTCGTCTTGGGCCCTGGAACCCTGAACGTAGCCGATCTGCTGTGGGCGGACCACATCCTGCTCCAGCGGGATACGATCCCGCGGATCCAGGAGGTGCTGACATGAGGGATCCCCGGGAGATCCTGCGGCGTCCCATCCTCACGGAGAAGAGCATGCGGTTGATGGAGATGGGGAAGTACACCTTTGAGGTGGCCAAGGACGCCACCAAGCCGGAGATCCGGGCCGCGGTGGAGCGGATCTTCGGGGTAAAGGTGGCCAAGGTGAACACCCTTCGGATCCCCGGGAAGACCCGGCGGAGGGGGCCGCACACCTACCGGACGCCTGACCGGAAGAAGGCCATCATCACCCTGCGGCCCGGGTACAAGATCGACTTAGAGCAGATCGCGTAGGAGGTCCAATGGGCATCAAGAAGTACGCACCGACAACCCCGGGCCGGCGGATCGCCACGGGCTATACCTTCGAGGAGATCACCAAGGAGGAGCCGGAGCGGTCCCTGGTGGTCCCCCTCCACCGGCACGCGGGCCGCAACAACCAGGGCCGTATCACGGTGCGGCACCGGGGCGGCGGGCACAAGCGCCTGTACCGCATCATCGACTTCCGCCGGGACAAGGACGACGTCCCCGCCCGGGTGGTGGCCATCGAGTACGACCCCAACCGGACCGCCCGGATCGCCCTACTCCAGTACGCGGACGGCGAGAAGCGGTACATCCTCGCGCCCGTAGGGCTACAGGTGGGAGATGTGGTGATGAGCGGGGAGAACGTGGAGATCAAGCCCGGGAACGCCCTCCCCCTCGCCAACATCCCCACGGGGACCCTCGTCCACAACGTGGAGCTAGTGCCCGGGCGGGGCGGGCAGCTCGTGCGGGCCGCGGGGGCCGCAGCCCAGGTCATGGCCAAGGAAGGGGAGTACGCGCTAGTGCGCCTCCCGAGTGGCGAGCTCCGGAAGATCCACGTCCGGTGTCGGGCCACCATCGGGCAGGTGGGCAACGTGGAGCACGAGGCCATCAAGTACGGAAAGGCGGGGCGACGGCGATGGCTGGGGTGGCGACCTGCCGTGCGGGGCGTGGCGATGGATCCCCGAAGCCATCCCCATGGCGGCGGGGAGGGCCGGTCCCCCATCGGCATGCCGAGCCCGGTCTCGCCCTGGGGGAAACCGACCTTGGGCAAGAAGACGCGCAACCCCCGCAAGCCCAGCACCCGCCTCATCGTGAAGCGCCGGAAGTGAGGGGATCGGGGATGGGCCGGTCCAAGAAGAAAGGTCCGTTCGTGGATGCGCACCTGCTCGAGAAGATCCGTGCCCTGAACGAACGGGGGGAGAAGCGGGTGATCCGCACCTGGTCGCGGCGGTCCACCATCACCCCGGAGTTCGTGGGGCACACCATCGCGGTGTACGACGGCCGCAAGCACGTGCCCATCTACATCACGGAGCAGATGGTCGGACATAAGCTCGGGGAGTTCGCCCCCACCCGCACCTTCCGAGGGCACGGCGGCGCAGCGGCAGAGCGCACCACCACCGTGCGGCGGAAGGAGGAGAAATAGCGATGGAAGCACGGGCCGTCGCCAAATATATCCGGATGTCGCCGAAGAAGGTCCGCCGGGTGGCGAACGTGGTCCGGGGGCTTCCCGTGAACGAGGCCCTGGCCATCCTCCGGGTCCTGCCCCAGCGGGGGGCCCGGGTGATCGAGAAGGTCATTCGGTCCGCGGTGGCCAACGCGGAGCACAACCTGGACCTCGACCCGGACACCCTCGTGGTGGCCCGGATCTTTGTGGACCGCGGGCCCGGTGGAAGCCTGTGGAAGCGGATCTGGCCGCGGGCGCGGGGACGGGTGAACATCATCCGCCGCCACACCTGCCACGTCACCGTGGTGGTGGCGGAGCGGGAGTGAGGAGGGAGGAAGGTGGGTCAGAAGGTGCACCCCGTGGGGCTGCGGATTGGGATCATCCGGGACTGGGAGTCCCGGTGGTTCGGGACCAACAAGAGCTTCGCGGACCAGCTCCACGAGGACCTGCGGATCCGGAAATACATTAAAGAAAAAATGTTCCGCGCCGGGATCTCCCGGATTGAGATCGAGCGGCAGGGCAACCGCGTACGGGTAATCGTCCACACTGCCCGGCCGGGAATCCTGATCGGCCGGGGCGGATCTGGGATCGACGCCTTGCGCCAGGAGCTCAGTGCGCTGGTGGGCAAGGACGTCCAGGTGAATGTGCAGGAGATCCGCCGCCCGGAGCTCGAGGCGCAGCTGGTGGCGGAGACGGTGGCCCAGCAGCTGGAGCGCCGGGTCTCCCACCGACGTGCCATGAAGCAGGCTGTCCAGCGGGCCCTGCGGGCCGGAGCAAAAGGCATTAAAATTGAAGTTTCGGGCCGCATCGCAGGTGCAGAGATCGCCCGGTCCGAGTGGTATCGGGAGGGCCGGGTCCCCCTCCACACCCTCCGGGCCGACATCGACTTCGGGGTGGCCGAGGCCCTCACCAAGTATGGCCGGATCGGGGTGAAGGTTTGGGTGTACCGGGGGGACATCTTCCCCGAGTCCCGGAAAGAGCTCAGTGCGGCTCGGGGATAGGAGGGAAGGACGATGTTGATGCCGAGGAGGGTGAAGTTCCGAAAGCAGCACCGGGGCCGGTGTACGGGAGCCGCCTACAGCGGGAACACCGTGGCCTTCGGGGAGTACGGGCTCCAGGCCCTGGAGCCGGGCTGGGTCACCGCCCAGCAGATTGAGGCGGCCCGCCGGACCATCACCCGGCACATCAAGCGGGGCGGGAAGCTGTGGATCCGGATCTTCCCGGATAAGCCCGTGACCCGCAAGCCCGCGGAGACCCGCATGGGTGGAGGGAAGGGGAATCCGGAGTACTGGGTGGCCGTGGTGCGGCCCGGCCGCATCCTCTTCGAGCTGGGCGGACTGCCCGAGGAGGTGGCCCGGGAGGCCCTGGAGCTCGCGGGCTACAAGCTTCCCATCAAGGTGCGGTTCGTCGCGCGGGAGGAGCGCGTGGGGAGGGTGGCCCATTGAAGGCCGCGCAGCTGCGGGAGCTGAGCACGGAGGAGCTCCTCCGCCGGCTGGAGGAGATGCAGGAGGAGGCCTTCCGCCTCCGGATGCAGATGAGCACCGGAAAGGCCCAGAACCCGTCCCGGCTCCGGGAGGTCCGCAAGGACATCGCCCGCCTGAAGACCGTGCTGGCGGAGCGGGGGGTCCGGGTGTAGGAGGGAGCCGTGGAGCAGGCAAAGGTTCGGGGAAAGCGGAAGGTCCTCGTGGGCGAGGTGGTGAGCGATAAGATGGACAAGACGGTGGTGGTGCGGGTGGAGACGGTGACCCGCCACCCCCTCTACCAGAAGCCCGTGCGCCGGCACAAGAAGGTGAAGGCGCACGACGAGCACAACGCCTGCCGGGTGGGGGACGTGGTGCGGATCATGGAGACCCGCCCCCTCTCCAAGGAGAAGCGGTGGCGGGTGGTGGAGATCCTACAGCGGGCCCACCCGGCCGCGGTGGAGGCTCCGGAGGAACCGGAGGGGGCTCGGACGGAGGAGGGATAGCGTATGCTCCAAAATCTGTCGCGGGTGAAAGTAGCGGACAACACGGGGGTCCGAGAGATCGGCATCATCCGGGTTCTCGGCGGGTCTCACCGCCGGTACGCCCGGGTGGGGGACATCGTGGTAGCGTCCGTGAAGGACGCGGTGCCCAACAGCCCCATCAAGAAAGGGGAGGTCGTGCGGGCGGTCATCGTGCGGACCCGGAAGGAGATCCGCCGCCCGGATGGGTCGTACATCCGGTTCGACGACAACGCGGCCGTGCTCATCAACGAGCAGATGAACCCGAGAGGTACCCGGATCTTCGGACCCGTGGCGAGAGAGCTGCGGGATCGGCAGTTCATGAAGATCATCTCCCTGGCGCCGGAGGTGCTCTGAGATGCCCGTCATCGGGGCGGCCCGCACGAAGATGCACGTGAAGAAGGGGGACCTCGTGGTCGTCATCTCGGGGAAGTACAAGGGGAAGCGGGGGAAGGTCCTGCGGGTCCTCCCCAAGAAGGGGCGGATTATCGTGGAGGGGGTCAACGTGGTGAAGCGCCACATGAAGCCGTCCCCCAAGAACCCTCAAGGCGGCATCGTGGAGAAGGAGGCCCCCATCCCCGCTTCCAAGGTGATGCTGGTGGACCCCGAAACCAAGGGCCGGACCCGGGTAGGTGTGCGGGTACTCCCGGACGGCCGGCGGGTGCGGTACGCGAAGAAATCGGGAGAGCTGATCGACAAAGCGTGAGGGACGTATGGTACCGAGGCTGAAAGAGAAGTACCTGCGGGAGGTCCGACCGGCCCTCCAGGAGCGGTTCGGGTACCGGAACCCCATGGAGATCCCGCGGCTTGAGAAGATCGTGCTGAACATGCGGGTGGGCGAAGGGGCCCAGGATCCTCGGGCGGCGGAGCGGGCCGCGGAGCAGCTCGCCATCATCGCCGGGCAGAAGCCCGTGATCACCCGAGCCCGGAAGTCCATCGCGGCCTTCAAGCTCCGCAAGGGGGCGCCGATCGGGGTCATGGTCACCCTGCGGGGGAACCGCATGTGGGAGTTTTTGGACAAGTTCATCCACACGGCCCTGCCCCGCATCAAGGACTTCCGGGGGATCAGTGAGCGGCAGTTCGACGGACGGGGCAATCTCAACCTGGGGGTCCGGGAGCAGCTGATCTTCCCGGAGATTGACTACGACAAGATCGACAAGATCCGCGGCATGGACATCGCCATCGTCACCACGGCCCGTACGGATGAGGAGGCGCGGGAGCTTTTGCGCCTGCTGGGCCTTCCCTTCCGAGAGCGGGAGCCGGTTGCCGCGGCCTCCTAGGGAGGAACCATGGCGCGCAAGGCGTTGATCGAGAAGTGGAAGCGCCCGCCCAAGTTCCGGGTACGGGCCTACAGCCGCTGCGAGCGGTGCGGTCGGCCCCGGGCCGTGTTCCGGAAGTTCCGGCTCTGCCGGATCTGCCTGCGGGAGCTCGCCTATCGGGGCGAGATCCCCGGCATGACCAAGGCCAGCTGGTAGGGAACGGACGATGAGCAAGATCACAGATCCCATCGCGGACATGCTCACCCGGATCCGCAACGCGAACGCCGCGGGCCACGAGGAGGTGCAGATCCCTGCGAGCAAGCTCAAGGCGGAGATCGCCCGCATCCTCAAGGAGGAGGGGTACATCGCGGACTACCGGGTGGAGTCGGACGGCAAGCAAGGGATCCTGCACATCCGGCTCCGGTACGGCCCCAAGAAGCAGCGGATCCTGTTGGGGCTGAAGCGGGTGAGCAAGCCCGGCCGCCGGATCTACGTGCGCCGCGACCAGATTCCCCGGGTGCAGGGAGGACTCGGCATCGCCATCCTCTCGACCTCAAAGGGGGTAATGACGGACCGGCAGGCGCGGGCGGTCGGGGTAGGCGGCGAGGTGATCTGCGTTGTGTGGTGAGGGGAAGCCATGAGCCGGATCGGACGGATGCCGGTTCCCATCCCGCCGGGGGTTGAGGTTCGGGTGGACGGCCCGCACGTGTGGGTGCGGGGACCGAAGGGAGAGCTCGAGAAGACCTTCCACCCGGACATGCGCATCCTCGTGGAGGACGGAAAGATCGTGGTGCAGCGGCCCAGCGACCTCCGGCACCACCGGGCCCTGCACGGCCTCACCCGGGCGCTATTGGCGAACATGGTGCGGGGTGTGGTGGAGGGATATACCAAGGAGCTGGAGCTCGTCGGGACCGGCTACCGGGCAGCCCTGCAGGCCGGGAAGCTCGTGCTCCACGTGGGCTTCTCGCACCCCGTGGAGTTCACCCCCCCTCCCGGGATCACCCTCGAAGTGCCGGTTCCGACCCGCATCGTGGTGCGGGGCATCGATAAGGAGCTGGTGGGACAGGTAGCGGCGCAGCTGCGGGCCATCCGGCCGCCGGATCCCTACAAGGGGAAGGGCATCCGGTACGCGGGTGAAGTCCTGAAGCTTAAGCCCGGGAAGGCGGGTCGTGCGGGTGGGAAGAGGTGAGGGTCATGATTCAGAGCGTAGATCGGAACCTGAGGCGGAAGATCCGGCACGCCCGCATCCGGAAGAAGGTGTTTGGGACACCCGAGCGCCCCCGCCTCAGTGTGTTCCGTAGCCTCAAGCACATCTACGCCCAGGTAATCGACGACACCCGTGGCCATACCCTCGCGGCCGCAAGCACCTTGGACCCCGAGATCCGAGACCAGCTCCGGGGGCTCCCCAAAACGGAGCAGAGCCGTTTGGTGGGACAGCTCATCGCCCGCCGGGCCCTCGCGAAGGGCGTGGTGCGGGTGGTCTTCGACCGGGGGGGCTACAAGTACCACGGCCGGGTGCGGGCCCTGGCAGAAGGCGCCCGCGGCGAGGGGCTGGAGTTCTAGGAGGTTCCGATGGCAGAACCCGTAAACCCGAACGAAGTCACCTTCACCTTCGAGAAGACCGTCTCCATCGTCCGGGTGGCAAAGGTCACCCAGGGCGCCAAGCGGTTCAACTTCCGGGTAATGGTGGTGGTCGGCAACCAGGACGGCGTCGTCGGCGTGGGGATCGGCAAGGCCGCGGAAGTCCCGGATGCGGTCCGCAAGGCCGTGGAGGATGCGAAGAAGAACCTCGTGCGGATCCCACGACGGGGAACCACTATCCCGCATGAGGTCATCGCGAAGTTCGGGGCCTCCCGGGTTCTGCTGAAGCCTGCGAGCGAGGGGACGGGCGTCATCGCCTCGGCCGCGGTCCGGGCCGTGATGGACGCCGCGGGGATCCGGGACGTCCTCACTAAGGCCCTGGGGAGCACCAACCCCATTAACCTCACCCGAGCAGCCTTTAAGGGCCTCCTGATGCTCCGCACCCCCGAGGAGGTGGCCGCCACCCGGGGCAAGCGGGTGGAGGAGATCCTGGGACGGGCCGCCGTAGGAGGATAGGAGTGGGTGGGCGGGTGCGCATCACCCTGAAGCGGTCTCCTATCGGGACCCCCGAAGACCAGCGGGCCGCGATCCGGACCTTGGGACTGCGCCGGTTGGGGCAGTCCGTGGTGCGGACGTGGTCTCCGGAGGTGGAAGGAGTAGTCCGAAAGGTCCGCCACCTCGTGGTGGTCGAACCGGAGGAGGGAAGCGATGCCGCTACGGCTGGATAACCTGGCCCCTCCGCCCGGTGCCAAGCGCCGGCGCAAGCGGGTCGGGAGGGGAATCGGCAGCGGACATGGGACGTACGCCGGCCGGGGGATCAAGGGACAGAAGGCGCGGAGCGGGAAAGGACCTCGACCCGGGTTCGAGGGAGGACAGACCCCCCTCAGCAAGCGGCTCCCCTTCCAGCGGGGCGTGCGGGCGTACGGCTCCTCCCACACGGGAGGAAAGCCCCGGCCGGGCTACGTGGAGGTGACCCTGAAGCAGCTCACCCGGTTCGAGCCGGGGAGTGAGGTGACCCCGGAGCGGCTCCGGGAAGTTGGGGTGATCTCGCGGAAGGGCCGGATCAAGGTCCTGGGAAGCGGGACCTTGAGGCATCCTCTGATCGTCCGGGCGCACGCGTTTACCGCCTCCGCTCGGGCGGCCATCGAAGCCGCGGGAGGGCGGGCGGAGGTCCTTCCGTGATCAGCGGGCTTGCAAACCCCCTGCGGATCCCGGACCTCCGTCGCCGGTTAACCTTCACCGCCCTCATGCTCGCCCTGTTCCGGCTCGGTGCCCACATCCCGGTTCCGGGTGTGAACGTGGAGGCCGTCCGGCAGCAGTTCCAGCAGGCCGCCCAGGGTACGGCGTTCGGATTCTTGAACCTGCTGGTGGGCGGGGCGCTCGAGAACTTCAGCATCTTCGCCCTCGGGGTCATCCCCTACATCACCGCCTCCATTATCATGAGCCTGCTGCAGGTGGCCTTCCCCCGCCTCAAGGAGATGGCGCGGGAGGAAGGGGAAGCGGGCCGCCGCCGCATCGGGTGGTACACCCTCTACTTGACCATCCCGCTCGCGGCCCTGCAGGCATGGGGTCAGACGGGCCTCATCCAGGCCTTCAGTCAAGGCCGAGCCATCACGGACTTCAGCCCCCTCAACTGGGCCCTCATCCTCTCCACCCTCGTGGCGGGCAGCATGGTCCTCACCTGGATGGGGGAGGTCATGACGGAGCACGGGGTCGGCAACGGTGTTTCGCTGTTGATCTTCGGCGGGATCGTGGCCCGGATCCCTCGGCAGATCGCGGCGACCCTGGCCACCATCCAGGTGGGCTCTGCCTCCTTCCTGCTGTTCCTCCTGGACGTCGTGCTGGTGATCGCGAGCATCATAGCCGTGATCTTCCTCACCCAGGCCACCCGGCGCATCCCCGTGCAGTACGCGCGGCGGGTGGTGGGTCGGCGGGTTCTGGGCGGGCAGACCACGCACCTCCCCCTCAAGATCGTGCAGGCCGGGGTCATCCCCATCATCTTCGCCATCTCCGTGCTGCAGTTCCCCAGCACCGTAGCCAGCTTCGTCCCTTGGCAGCCCCTCGTGGACTGGGGTCAGCGGCTCCAGCCGGGGCAGCACTGGCTGGGAACCATCCTCTACGCGGCGCTCATCATCGTCTTCACGTACTTCTACACCGCGGTCCAGTTCGATCCGGACGAGGTCGCGGAGAACATCAAGAAGTACGGGGGCTTCATCCCCGGGATCCGGCCGGGCCGACCCACCAGCGAGTTCCTCATGCGGGTCACGGAGCGCCTCACCTTCGTGGGGGCGCTGTTCTTGAGCGCGATCGCCGTACTGCCGCTCCTGTTCCGGGCCGCAAGCAGCCTCACCCTGTACCTGGCGGGGACCTCCGTGCTCATCGTGGTGGGCGTAGCCCTGGAAACCATGCGGCAGCTGGAGGCCTACGTGCTGATGCGGCACTACGAAGGCTTTCTGCGATGAACGTGGTGTTCCTGGGCCCCCCGGGCGCGGGCAAGGGAACCCAGGCCGCCCGCGTCTCCTCATGCTACGGGATTCCTCACATCGCCACGGGAGACATGCTGCGGGAGGCCATCGCGGCCGGAACGGAGCTCGGCCAGCTGGCCAGGTCGTACGTGGAGCGGGGGGAGCTGGTGCCCGATGAGGTCATGCTACGCCTTATCGAAGAGCGACTCCGAAATCCCGATGCGGAGAAGGGCTTCCTCCTGGACGGATTCCCCCGCACCCTTCCTCAGGCCGAGGGCCTAGACGCCCTCCTGGACCGGATGGGGCGGCGGCTTGACGTGGTGGTGTTCTTCCGGGTGCCGACGCCGACCCTCCTCCGCCGCCTGGGCGGTCGGTGGATCTGCCGGGCTAGAGGCCACGTCTACCACGAGGACCACCACCCCCCCAAAGTTCCGGGGCGGTGCGACCTGGATGGGAGCGAGCTCTACCAGCGGCCGGATGACCGGCCGGAGGCAGTTGCCCGGCGGCTCGAGGTGTACGAGCAGCAGACGGCTCCTCTCTTGGAATACTACCGGGCCCGGGGGGTGTTTCGGGAGGTGGACGGGGGAGCGGGGATCGAGGAGGTGACGCGGGCGGTCTGCGCCATCCTGGACACGGTCGGGCGGGAAGGCAGCCGATGACGGGTGTGCGCACGAAGGGCATTTACATCAAGACGAAAGAGGAGATCGAGCGCATGCGCCGGGCAGGCCGGGCCGCGGCCCGGGCCCTCCGGGTGGTGGCGGCGGCCGTGCGGCCGGGGATCCCCACCGCGTACCTGGACCGGGTGGCGGAGGAGGCCATCCGGCGGGAGGGTGGGATCCCATCGTTTAAGGGCTATCGGGGCTTTCCCGCCAACATCTGCGTCTCCGTGAACGACGAGATCGTGCACGGCATCCCAGGCCGCCGCATCCTGCGGGAGGGGGATCTCGTGAAGATCGACCTGGGGGCCTACGTGGACGGGTTCCACGGGGACGTGGCCACCACGGTCCCCGTGGGCCGTATCCCTGCGAGGATCGCACAGCTCGTGCGGGTCACGGAGGAGGCCCTCTACCGGGCCATCGCCCTCGTCCGGCCGGGTGTACACCTGGGCGACATCGGCTACGCCATCCAGTCCTTCGCGGAGGCCCACGGGTTCTCCGTGGTCCGGAACTTCGGGGGACACGGAGTGGGGCGGGAGCTGCATGAGGATCCCCAGGTCCCGAACTTCGGAAAGCCCGGCAAGGGGTTGGTGCTCCGGCCCGGGATGACCTTCGCCATCGAGCCCATGGTGAACCTGGGCAGTGCGCGGGCGGTGGTGGACGGGGACGGGTGGACGGTGCGCACCGCGGACGGCAAGCCCTCCGCCCACTTCGAGCACACGGTCGCGGTGACGGAGGAGGGGTGCGAGATCCTCACCCTGCTGGACGAGGAGGCAGTAAGCCGGTAAGATTATCGTCTGCGCGGAGCGGGATGTCCGCGAAGAAGGATGTCATCGAGGTCGAGGGGACCGTGGTGGAGGTCCTCCCGAATGCCATGTTCCGGGTGGAGCTCGATACGGGCCACCGGGTCCTGGCCCACATCTCCGGGAAGATGCGGATCCACTTCATCCGCATCTCGCCCGGGGATCGGGTGAAGGTGGAGCTGAGCCCGTACGACCCCACCCGGGGCCGGATCACCTACCGGTACCGGTGATCGGTCCTTCCCCGCGGAGGATTCCAGAGGAACGGGAGGGAGGTTGGATGAAGGTTCGGAGTTCGGTGCGGCGGATGTGCGAGAAGTGCAAGATCATCCGCCGCCACGGGCGGGTTCGGGTGATCTGCGAGAACCCCAAGCACCGGCAGAAGCAGGGCTAGGGAGGGGGCCATGGCGCGGATCGCGGGCGTGGATCTCCCACGGGAGAAGGCCGTGGAGATCGCCCTCACCCACATCTACGGCATCGGCCGGTCCCGGGCCCACGAGATCCTGGTGCGTACGGGGATCCGGCCGGGCGTGCGGGTGCGGGATCTCACGGAGGAAGAGGTCTCCCGGATCCGGGACGTGGTCGAGCGGAGCTACAAGGTGGAAGGCGACCTCCGTCGGGAGGTGGCCATGAACATCCGGAGGCTCATCGAGATCGGGTCCTACCGAGGCCTGCGGCATAAGCAGGGGCTCCCGGTGCGGGGCCAGCGCACCCGCACCAACGCCCGCACCCGCAAGGGGCCCCGGAAGACGGTGGGAACCGGGCGCA
>FWWL01004524.1_pt1 | contig 14478 bp, 15 predicted proteins | sample 2228331 | NCBI WGS metagenome assembly FWWL01 (sample SAMEA103939775, study PRJEB20133) | metagenome
TTACTCCCCAAAACAAACGAGCGCGCCAGGGCGGTTATTTTCTGGTATAATTGACCTGCATGGACTAGTCCTATCAGCGGCTTACCCCTGCGGATATGGAGACCTGCGAATTACTCTCGTGAAAGGATTGCATACGTCATGCCTCTCGAAAAAGAAACCAAGAATCAGGTGATTCGGGAATACCGTCGCCACGAGGCGGATACTGGCTCACCGGAAGTGCAAATTGCTTTGCTGACCCAGCGCATTCGTCAGTTGACCGAGCACTTACGCGCCCACAAACACGATTACTCCTGTCGGCGCGGCTTGCTCAAGCTGGTTGGTCAGCGTCGCCGACTACTCGCTTACCTGCGGCGCACGGACTATCCCCGTTATCTCTCGCTGACCGAACAGTTGCAACTGCGCCATAAGTGATTTTCGTGAATCGATTGGGTAGATGGGTATTCCCATCTACCTTTTTTCTGCGCGGGGGATGGAGAACAATATCTCCTCCTCTGCTGTTCCTCAACACATCACCCCGCTGTGTCAGGAATTGAGACAGATTGCCAACGGCATAAGAGCGGGTTGGCTGTTTCTCTCAGTCCCTGACGAGCGGGGGAAATAGGAGAAAATCTATGAAACCCGAAAGAAAACGTTATTCCACCCTGGTTGGCGGACGAGAAATCGTTATCGAAACCGGGTTGCTTGCCGCGCAGGCAGGCGGAGCGGTGACTGTGCGCCTGGGCGACACGGTGATGTTTGCCGCGGCGACGATGGGGGAACCGCGCCAGGACGTCGATTTCTTCCCGCTCAGCGTAGAATACGAAGAGCGCCTGTATGCGACTGGCAAGATTCCAGGCTCATTCTTCCGCCGTGAAGGAAAGCCCTCCACGGAAGCCATCCTGACCGCCCGCCTGGCCGATCGCCCCATTCGCCCGCTTTTCCCGCAGGGCATGCGCAACGAGGTCCAGGTCATCATGTACTCGCTTTCGGCGGATTCCGAGAACCCCATTGACATTCTGGGAATCAATGCCGCCTCCGCGGCTCTGGCCATTTCCGACATTCCCTGGAACGGGCCAATCGGTGCTGTGCGCGTCGGCCGTCTGGATGGCCAGTTCATCGTCAACCCCACGTTTGCCGAACTCGAGCGCTCGGACCTTGATTTGCGCCTGGCAGGTACGCGCGAGGCTATTCTAATGGTCGAGTGCGGCGCCAAGGAAGTGCCGGAAGAGGTCATGATCGCGGCCCTGGAGTTCGGCCATCGCGCCCTGCAACCATTGATCGATCTCCAGTGCCAGATGATGGCCGAGGTCGGCAAACCAAAGCGCGAGGTCGTGCTTTGCCTGCCTGACGAGACCTTAAAGCAACAGGTCTTCGAGCGCGTGCGCGAACCGTTACAGACCTTGCTGGCACAGCCGCTTACCAAACAGGAATTCTACGAGGGCATCGCGACGATCCAGGAGCAGGTTCTGGCCGAGTTCGCGGCAAGCGAGGCAGATACCTCAGCAGAAAGCGATCCCTTCCGCCAGGAAATGATTGCCGAGGCCTTCCGCGAGGCTGAGAAGCGCTTTGTGCGCGAATTGATTTTGACCCAAGGCCGGCGGATCGACGGCCGCGCGCCCGACGAAATCCGCCCTATCTGGTGCATGGTAGACGTCTCCCCACGCGCGCATGGCTCTGGGCTGTTCACGCGTGGGGAAACCCAGGTGCTCACCCTGGCTACCTTGGGCACCCTGGCGGAGGCCCAGGAGCTGGATACCTTAACGCCGGTAGAGACCAAACGCTACATGCATCACTACAACTTCCCGCCGTTTTCTACGGGCGAGGTCAAACCGTTGCGTGGACAGAGTCGCCGCGAAGTCGGTCATGGCGCACTCGCCGAACGCGCTTTGGAGCCGGTCATTCCCCCTGAGGAGACTTTCCCCTATACCCTGCGCCTGGTCTCGGAAGTGCTTGCCTCCAACGGTTCCACTTCTATGGCCTCGGTTTGCGGTTCTACGCTGGCGTTAATGGATGCTGGTGTGCCGATCAAAGCCCCGGTGTCAGGCGTGGCCATGGGGCTGATCAAAGAGGGCGACCAATATGTGATTCTGACGGATATCCTGGGGACAGAAGACCACCTGGGCGATATGGATTTCAAGGTAGCTGGCACGCGACAGGGCATTACTGCCATGCAGATGGATATCAAAATCTCCGGCCTGAGCCGCGCGGTCATGGCCGAGGCACTCGAGCGAGCGCGTCGCGCGCGACTAGCCATCCTCGATGCCATGCTGGCCGTCTTGCCGGCGCCACGTCCCCAGTTGAAACCTCACGCGCCGCGCATCTTTACACTCAAGATTCCCGTGGATAAGATTGGCCTCCTAATCGGGCCGGGTGGTAAGACGATTCGCGCTTTGCAAGAGGAGACCGGCACGCGCATTGACATTGAAGACGACGGCACAGTGTATATTGCCGCGACCGAAGAGACGGGCGCGGCTATGGCACGCGAGCGCATTGAAGCCATGACGGAGGTGCCGCAACTGGGCCGCATCTATACTGGCAAAGTTACTCGCGTCACCGATTTTGGCGCCTTCGTGGAAATTATTCCTGGTGTGGATGGCATGGTGCACGTCTCGCAGTTGGACAGCGAACGCGTTGGCCGGGTGGAAGACGTCTGTAAGCCGGGTGACGAACTGACCGTGATGGTCACGGGCATTGACGAAACCGGAAAAGTGCGCCTCTCGCGCCAGGCTGTGCTGGAAGGATGGAGCGTGGAGGAAGCCCAGGCTCATGACCGGCCCGGTGGGAGCCGCTCTGGACATGCCTCTCGCCCTCCGCAAGGTGGTCGGGATCGCCGTCCCAGTGGGGGACGGAACACCCCTAACAACCAGAATAATCGCCGGGGTGGTCCTCCCAGGCGGCGATGAACGATTGGCGGGCTAGCCCGTCCGCGTCAAGTTCCGCAGGAGGCCTGCACAAAGAGAAAAAACGAACGGGACCTGAAAGAGGTCCCGTTCGTCTAAAGAATGCGCAGTACGATGAGACTGCTTATGCGCTCTGCAAGCCTGTGTTGATCTTGGTGAAGACGTTGCCGATAATCGGGCCGAGCACAGTCAAAACCGCAATAACCACGACAGCAACCAGAACAAGAATCAGCGCGTACTCGACCAGACCCTGGCCTTTTTCCTTGGCAGCGAACAACATGGCTTTTCACCTCCTTTCTGTGTAAGATTCCTTTGACGGGCCAGTTCAAAGGTATTCTCATTATAGTCAAATTCGGCCGCGCGTGCAACAGTTTCGCGTTACAATCGCCTTACAAACCCTAGGGGGTTTTCCCCGCTGGTACTGTCAGGGTAATACGCGTACCCTGACCGGGCGCGCTATCTACCTCCAGGGCGCCGCCGATCAGTTCGGCGCGTTCCTTGATGAGCTTCAGGCCCAGGTTGCCTTCGTCCTCGAAGGCCTCGGGAGTCATCCCCTGGCCGTTGTCATCCAGGACCAACTTGATCAGGTGGTCACCCATGTCCAGTTGAATTTTGACCAGCGAAGCCTGGCTGCTGCGCGCGGCATGCCCCAGGAGTTCCTGTGCGGCGCGGAAGATCATGACTTCCAGATAGGGTTCCAGACGCCGTTCCTGACCGCTTACGGTCACGCTGACTTCCACGCCCATTTGTTCTTTGAAGGCCTCGGCATAACGGCGAAGAGTAGGAATCAGACCCAGATCGTCCAGCATCATTGGCCGCAGTTCGAAGATGAAGTTTCGCACTTTCTGGAAGGTGTTCATCGCCGCGGCTTTGAGATCGCCGAGTTCCTTGCGTGCTTTTTCCACGTCCACGTCGAGCAGGCGCATGGCGATTTCGGTCTGCAAGATGAAGTTCGAGAGCGCCTGAGCCGGACCGTCATGCATCTGGCGCGAGAGGCGCTGCCGTTCTGCTTCCTGGGCGTCTACCAGCATCTCAACGGTTTCCAGCGCTCCGCTTCGGCCGCCTGTCGCTCTTCCACTGCCTCCACCTTCCAGCCCCTCGCGCAGGCTTTCCAGCAAAGTCTTCAATCGTTCCAGATGGGCTTGATCACTTTGCAATTTCTCCAATTGCCCGCGCATCACGAACAGCCGTTGTTGGACATCCAACGCGGAATCGTAAGCCATGCGAATTTCCTGAGGGGGTGTCTTTTCCAACTGACTCTGAATTTGCTGGAGGTGAGCGGTGATTGCCGCGTTGCGCTGGGTCAACTTACTTACCTCGCCACGACTCTGTTCCAGCATCAAAGTAATTTCTTTCAGGGAACGAGAAACTTCCTCGAGCTCGGTTTGGATTCTCTGCAAGGGGTCCTGTGGGACAGATGTTTCCTCTACGGCCATGATTTCACTCCTACTGCCGGGTATTTTCTGGATTCAACCGTACCCAACCATGGCGCAAGGCATACACCACAGCCTGGGTGCGGTCAGCAACGCCGAATTTGCGCAAGATGGAGGTAATATGATTCTTGACAGTTTGTGGACTGATGTTCATCGCGCTGGCAATTTCTTTATTGCTCAGCCCGCGTACGATATAGCCTAACACGTCCATTTCTCGCCTGGAAAGGGGACGGAACGGAGTCCCGGGTTCGCTATACATGCGCTGTGCTTTCTCCGTTTCCTCCGCCAGCCATCTCTCGAATTCCAGGCGTGTCATGATGCGATCGCCCATGACGTAATTCCCTTTCATGATTTCGAGCACGGTCTGTTTCAACCAGGCGGGATTCACATCCTTGGAGCAATAGCCCCTGGCCCCTGACCAGGCCGCATGGAGGACTTGTTCGCTGTCGTCATAGGCGGTCAACAGCAACACGCGTGTTGGCAACGAATCCTGAGCAATACAATGGGCTACTTGTTGACCGTTCATGCCAGGCAGGTTGATGTCCAGGATGGCAACATCGGGGGTCAATCTGCGAATCAATTGAAGCGCCTCCACGCCGTTGGCGGCCTCCCCGATGACCTGAAAGCCCGGCTCGAGCGCCAGCGCGTTCGTCACGCCCTGTCGAAACAAGGGATGATCATCGATAACGACAATACGAATGCTATCCATGGCCAGAACAGGCCCTGCGAACATGCCCGAATCTGTCCTTGCCATGAGTATAGCATAGGAGGGCAAAGTAAGCAATTTGGACCTTTCGGGGGGTGTGCACTCAAAAGTTGTCAGTGCCAGGCGTTAGGACGGTAGTTAAACTGCCGTCCTAACACAGGCAAAGCAGAGATTGTCTCAACTTGACCAGGCCATCTGCATGGGAAGTGGTTGTGGCGCAAGTCTCCGACTTGCGATGGGGCAAAGGATTGGGCCAATTTGCCCTACTTGTGGGAATAGATAGGTCTCTGACTGGCAAGCAACGACAAATCTCCGAATTGCCCCACAGTGCGCCAGACAAGTCTTCGGCGCGTCTCCGGACAGACCAAAACTCATACGTGCTGCTGTCAAAAATTACCCAGAGTAGGTAATTGCCCTTTCGCATGGAAGTCTCCATGCAGATGTTGATTCCGTTAGCGAAGTCAGAGAGCTGCTGTGGAAAAGGCAAAAGCGAGGAACAAAAGGCGAAGTTCGAGAACGAATAAACGACTGGCTACCGCTCATGCGTTGTACCACCAACGCGAGTAGATAGGGGATGTGGTGGCATGGCAGAAGGTTGGCGAAGCAGGAAATACCGTCCACGAATTACGAGAACGAATGTCCCTCGTCCACCGTCCATCGTCCACCGTCCATCGTCTTCCGACAAGTAGTATAATCATCATATGCCCACACAACATGCGAAACCTTTTCTGACTGTGATGGGGTATTGGTTGTTGCCTCTTGTTTTCCTACTTGGCCTGGGCACGGGTTATCTGTTGTGGGGACGGGCGGGTACGGCAACGGGCACTTCCACCCCTTCCTTGACCGATGACGATCCTGGCCTGGGTCCGGTGAACGCCCCTGTGACGATTGTCGAGTTTGGCGATTACCAGTGTCCCTACTGCCAGCTCTGGCATGACCAGGTTCTTCCGCAGCTACTGAGCCTGTATCCTGATCAGATTCGCTACGTGTATCGGGATTTCCCTCTGGGCGGGCATCCGGAGGCCTTGCCAGCAGCCATTGCAGCCAACTGTGCCGCAGAACAGGATGCCTTCTGGCGCTTCCACGACGCTCTCTATAGCATGACCTATGGCCTGAACGATGAAGCCTATCGCCGCTATGCGGCCAACCTGGGCCTGGACACGGATCGCTTTGCCACCTGTTTGAAGAGTGAGAGCGCCCGTCAGGAAGTCCTGGCAGATTACCGCGATGGCATTCGCCTGGGGGTACAATCTACGCCCACCTTCTTCATCAACGACATCATGCTGGTCGGAGCGCAACCCCTGGAGGCCTTTCAGCAAGTCATCGAAGCCGAATTGGCTGGGAAGGATTGAAGGATGAAAAAGTTCGTTGCGATTGCCGGAAATATCGGGGTTGGGAAGTCCACCCTGGTGCAAATGCTGTGTGAAAAACTTGGCTGGACGCCGTTCTTCGAACCGCTCGCCGAGAATCCCTATCTGGCCGATTTCTACCGCGATATGAAGACCTGGGCGTTCCATTCGCAGATCTTCTTCCTGACCCATCGCCTGCGTGCCCATCACCAGTTGGCACAATATCCTTCCTCGGTTATTCAGGATCGCTCGGTTTACGAGGATGCCGAAATTTTCGCCCATAACCTCTTCCTGCAAGGATACCTCCGGCCGCGTGATTACCAAACCTATCGCGAACTATACCTGACGGTCATTGAGTTCCTGCCACCGCCGGACCTGGTCATTTACCTGCGAGCCTCGGTGCGGACGTTACTGGAACGAATCAGCCGGCGCGGGCGCGAGTACGAGCGTACCATTCCAGCCGATTACCTCGCCAGCCTGAATAACCTCTACGAGACCTGGATCGCCAATTTCACCCTGTGTCCGGTACTGACCGTGCCGGCCGATGACCTGGATTACGTCGCTCATCCCGGTCACCTCGACTTGATTGCTGCGAAAGTGGAAGAAAAATTGACCGGCAAGGAAGAGGTAGTCTTCGATGCGGAGGAGGTGGAGCAGGCGCGCCGAACTTCCCCAGGACGCAAGGAACGCAAGAAGGAGAGTTCATGAAACTGGGCATCATCGGTCTGCCCCAGAGCGGCAAAACGACTATCTTCAACGCCCTGACGCGCGGCAATGCACCGACTACGGCCAGTGCCGGCCGTATTGAGGTCCATACCGCCGTGGTAGACGTCCCGGACCCACGCGTGGATGCTCTGGCCGCCCTCTTCAAACCCAAAAAAACCATCTATGCCAAGATTACCTATGCAGACATTGCCGGCCTCGAGGGCAGTGCCACGAAAAGCGGGATTTCGGGACCACTCTTGAACCAGTTGGCGCAAATGGACGGTTTCATCCACGTCGTGCGCTGTTTCCCGGATGCTGTCGTTCCTCATCCCCAGGGTAGTGTCAATCCCCAACGCGACATCGCCGCGCTCGAAACCGAATTGCTACTGAACGACCTCATCGCTGTGGAACGCAAACTAGAGCGCTTGCAGGAGGAGCGCAAGAAAGGTGGTGCGGACAAAGCCCTGAATGAACGGCAGACGACCCTCTTTACCCGCCTGCATGAGGCTCTTTCGGCGGAACGGCCTCTGCGCACTCTGGAACTCTCTGCCGACGAAGAACGTCTCCTGTCCGGCTTCGGTTTGTTGACGCGCAAACCGATGCTGCTCTTGCTCAATCTGGCGGAGGGTCAGCCCACGCCGCAGATTCAGCATCCCTGTCCTCAAGTGGCATTGCAGGGCAAGCTGGAAATGGAAATCGCCCAGTTGCCTCCCGAAGAGGCCAAACTCTTTATGCAGGAGTATGGTATTGAGGAACCTGGCTTACATAAGATGATCCGCCTCTCCTATGACTTACTGAACCTGCAATCCTTTTTCACGGTAGGTGAAGATGAGGTGCGTGCCTGGACAGTGCGTCGTGGCGCCACGGCCCTGGAAGCTGCCGGCGTCATCCATACCGATTTACAGAAAGGATTCGTGCGCGCCGAGATCGTAACCTATCCTGATTTGCTCGAAGCTGGTAGCCTCGCCGAAGCACGTGCTCGCGGCAAGTTGCGTCTGGAAGGGAAGGAGTACGTGTTACAGGAAGGAGAAATCGTACATATCCGTTTCAACGTCTCCAAGTAGGAAGAGCACGCTTGGCCGGCCCTCGCAGACAGGGTTGTTCCGAATGATCCTACCCTACTTGGCTTGGAACTCTCTTTGTCGCTTTTACGTCTGGAAATGGACGTTTGTATAGCAAGTCGTCTCGTTTCAGGAAGGAGGAACAGCGATGCGACCGAAAACGATACTTAAGACCACCGCTCTGACGCTGGTCTTGCTGGTGACACTGGCGTCTCAGGGGGGCTCTCACCCGGTCCAGGCGGCGTCTACAATCCTTCGTCAACCATCTAGCATGGTTTCTAGCCTGGCGATGGGCACGCGCGCCAGCCAGCCTTTGGGGGCAGATGCCAGCCTCTCCGCTGTGACCTCGGTGGTCTTGGACTTTGTGGCTGATTATTGTTCTGCCACCTGGACAAACGATACCGGCGCAGTCTTGCCCTGCCCGGGCACAGTTGGCAACGCAGATGGCTATGTGCTTCGCAAGGACGGGCCGCAACTGGAAAACGGCACAACCAGTTCTCTGCCGGGGCTGATTACCTTCCCGCGCAATGTGACGGATGGTGCCATCCAGGGTGTTTTTCCGGCCGTGACTGTCCAAAGCGGGGATCGTTTCCAGGCCACAGTGGGTTGTGAGTATGGAGCCACCTCCTGTTTTGTCGCTTTCCGCTTGGACTATCAAATTGGGAGTGGCGCGGTGCAACGCCTGTGGACCTTCTATGAGAGCTACGATGGCATTTCCTATCAGGCGGACATAGACCTCTCCTCGCTCGCCGGACAAAGCGTCAAATTCATCCTGCGAGTAGATGCCTATGGCTCTCCGACCGCAGATAGTGCCCTGTGGGTGGCGCCGCGCATTGTGCGAGGCATGGGTACTAGTTCTCCTACTCCTACTCTTTCTTCTACTCCTCCAACGGCTACCCCCACCGCGACTCTTGGCTTGCTGTCTACCCCTGGGCCCAGCGGCTGTGACCGGGCACAGTTCATCGCGGATATTACCATTCCCGATGGTACCTTGCTTGCCCCCGGCACGACGTTTACCAAGACCTGGCGCCTCAAGAACGTCGGTACCTGTACCTGGACGACTTCTTATGCTTTGGTCTTCGTCAGCGGCGACGCGATGGGCGCGCCAGCCGTTGTCAACCTGCCCTCCAGCGTAGCGCCCGGCGCGACCGTAGACCTTTCTGTCAACATGACCGCGCCCAGCATCGCTGGACGCTATATTGGCTATTGGAAACTGCGCAATGCGGCCGGTGTACTCTTTGGGATTGGCGCGACTGCTAGCCAAGCGTTTTGGGTGGAAATCAACGTCTCTGCCACGTCCTCCGTGGTCTATGACTTCGTCGCCAGTTACTGTTCTGCCACCTGGACGAACGATGCCGGCGCGGCCTTGCCCTGCCCCGGCACAGAGGGTAGCGCCGATGGCTATGTGCTTCGCAAGGACGCTCCGCGACTGGAAAACGGGGTGACCAGTTCCGTGCCAGGGTTGATGACCTTCCCGCGCAATGTGACGAATGGTTTCATTCAGGGCGTTTTCCCGGCCTTGACCGTGCAAAGCGGGGATCGCTTCCAGGCCGTTGTGGGTTGTGAGTACGGGGCTACCTCCTGCTATGTGGTCTTCCGCCTGGATTACCAAATCGGCAGTGGCGCGGTGCAGAACCTGTGGACTTTCTACGAGCGCTACGAAGGACTCTACTATCAGGCCAACATAGACCTCTCCGCGCTCGCCGGGCAAAATGTCAAGTTCATCCTGCGAGTAGGAGCCTACGGATCACCGGCTGGTGATCGCGCCCTGTGGGTAGCGCCGCGCATCGTGCGGGGGTCCGGCGCTCCGATTACTCCGGTTCCCACGTTGCCCCCAGGCCCATTGCCCACCCCTGGCCCAACCGGCTGCGATCGGGCGCAATTCATCGCGGATGTAACGATTCCCGACGGCACAGTGATTGCACCGGGTGCAACGTTTACCAAGACCTGGCGTCTTAAGAACGTTGGCTCTTGCACCTGGACGACCGCGTATAAAGTGGTCTTTGCCAGTGGCGATGCCCTGGGTGCTACGACTGCCAGCCCTCTGCCGGTGAACGTGCCGCCTGGTTCTACGATTGACATCTCACTCCCGATGACCGCTCCCACGAGCGATGGGCATTATCGTGGCTACTGGCTGTTGAAGAACGCTGCCGGAACTACTTTTGGCGTGGGTTTGAGCGGCACTGTGCCCTTCTGGGTAGATATCAATGTTTCCGGCAGCACGTATACGGCCGTGTACGATTTCTATGCCAGTGCCTGCGATGCCGTCTGGACGAATGGGGCGGGCACTCTGTTGCCATGTCCTGGTACGGATGGCGATGCCAGCGGGTTTATCCTGAAACTGCCCTCGCCTCAATTGGAAGATGGCACAACCGGCGCACCAGGCTTGTTGACCTTCCCGCAAAACGTGACCGATGGCCTGATTCAGGGCAAGTATCCGGCTTTTACGGTCCAGGCAGGGGATCGTTTCCAGGCGATTGTTAACTGCGCCTATGGCGCCAGCGGCTGTTACGTGACCATGCGTCTGGATTATCAGATTGGGTCCGGGCCGGTGCAGACTCTCTGGTCGTTCCGCGAAAGGTTGGAAGGGATGTACTACCGCGTTGACCGCAGTCTGGATGCCCTGGTTGGTCAGAACGTGCAGTTCATCCTGACCGTGCTGGCAACCGGCTCGCCGATTGGCGATCGCGCTCTGTGGGTGGCGCCGCGCATCGTCCGCCCGTCGCCGTGATTCCATAGCGATGCCCGGCGTTTCGTTCGTGATCCGGCCTCTCTTGCCACAAGACGCGGACTGGGTGCGTCCGCGGCTGGCCGAACGCTGGGGGAGTGAACGGATCGTTGTCCATGGTCAGGTCTTCTGGCCTGCTGAGTTGCCCGGCTTCGTTGCTCTCGAGGCCGGGCAACCGCTTGGCCTAGTGACCTACTCGATTGTCGGCCAGGCGTGTGAGATCGTGACTCTGGATTCCTGGCAGGAGGGGAAAGGAATAGGCATTGCTTTGCTGGAGGCGGTCAAGCAGGCCGCCCGCGTGGCGGGCTGTCGGCGTTTATGGTTGATCACCACGAACGATAACACGGCTGCCTTACGCTTCTATCAAAAGCGAGGGTTCGTGCTTGCGGCGTTACATGTCAATGCTGTGGAGCAAGCACGAGCGATTAAACCAGAAATTCCCCTGATAGGCATGGATGGCATTCCTATTCGCGATGAGATCGAATTGGAGATGACTCTATGAGCGATTCTGTCCTCGAAGTGATTCAACGGCACGTCTCGGTGCGTCATTACCGCCCTGACCCCCTGCCGGCGGCCCTGGTGGAGACGATTGTGGCCGCCGGACAACGGGCTTCGACCTCCTCCAACATGCAGGCGTACAGCGTGGTGGCCGTGACCCGGGCCGAGACGCGTCAGCGGCTGGCCGAACTGTGTGGCAATCAGGCACATGTGGCCGAGGCACCGCTTTTCCTGACCTGGTGCGCTGACCTGGCGCGGCTGGAGCGAATCTGTCAGCGACGCGGTTACCGCCAGACCTCAGAATACCTGGAAAATTTCCTGGTCGCCGCGGTGGACGCCGTCATCGCGGCTCAGAATGCTGCCCTGGCGGCCGAATCGCTTGGCCTGGGCATTTGCTACATTGGTAGTATCCGCAATCATCTCCGTGAAGTGATCGCTTTGCTCCATTTGCCGAAATTGGTTCTCCCTATCACCGGCATGACCGTTGGGTGGCCTGCCAGGCAATCCAAAGTGAAGCCACGCCTGCCGTTGCGTGCTGTGTTGCATTGGGAGCAGTACGATGCCAGCGGCGAGGAAGAGGCTATCCAGGAGTATGATCGGGTTATGATCGAAAGTGGCATCTATAAAGGACGTCAGATCGCTGCGCCGGATCGTTCGGTCAGCGAGGAGGACTATGGCTGGAGCGAGCATATCGCCCGTCGTGTTGCCCAGGCAGTCCGTACGGATTTGCGCCGTATTGTGCAGGAACAGGGTTTCTTGTTGAAATAGGAGGATATTCCCTATGGAAGAAATATTCGCCTTTGGCGTGCGTTTCGTTGTAGCCATCCAGAATCTGGGGGAGTGGCAAATACCCTTGATGAAATTCTTCTCTTTTTTGGGTAGCGAGGAATTCTACATGCTGGTTTTACCGGTGCTCTACTGGTGTCTCAGTACACCATTAGGAGCGCGAGTAGCGGTGATCTTGATGTTGAGCAGTGGTATCAACGATGCCCTCAAATTGGCTTTTCATGCTCCCCGTCCTTACTGGTACAGCCAGCAGGTTCAAGGTTTCGCGAGCGAGACCTCCTTTGGTGTTCCCTCTGGTCATGCCCAGAACGCGGTGGCGATTTGGGGCATCATGGCCGCCTTTTGGAAGAAGAGCGGGGGATGGGTAGTGGCCGTCCTGTTGATGTTCCTGATCGGTTTCTCGCGCTTGTCGCTTGGCGTCCATTTTCCCCATGATGTGGTTGCTGGCTGGCTGGTCGGCGCGTTGCTTCTCTGGCTGACGCTGCGCGCCTGGGCCCCAATCGCGCGCTGGGCCAGGAAACAACCCGTGGGGCGACAGGTGTTGCTGGCATTTCTGGCCTCGCTGATTCTGATGGCTCCCTCGGCGCTGTTCCTCTGGCTGACCGGCAACTGGCAGCCGCCTGCGGAATGGGCCATGTATGCGGCAGGGGCGCGTTCGGCCGATGGTATGTTAACGGTGGGCGGTTCACTTTTTGGCTTACTGGCTGGCATAGCCTGGCTGGAGCGGACGGGCGGCTTCGAGACGCGCGGCACCTGGTGGCAACTTCTCCTGCGCTATCTATTGGGAGTGGCCGGCGTATTGGCGATTCGCTATGGCCTCAAGGCTGTGTTCCCGGCTGGAGATACCTGGCTTGCTTACCTGTTGCGCTACGTGCGGTACGCCTTGATTGGTCTGTGGTTGACAGGGGGCGCGCCACTGGTGTTCCTCGGCTGTCGCCTGGCGGGACGCGCACACCGAGCTGCCTCATAGTAAGTGGTCGGGAAGTAAGGTTTCTACGCGGCGGATGACGGGCAGGAAGTAACCGCCCAATCCGACCAGAGCAATGCCGATTCCGCAAAAAATGATCAGAAGCGCCATGCCAGAACCTGGCGCGGTTCCTACCCAACTATGAAAGAACGTGGACAGCCCAGACGGGCCGGCACTCATGGCCGGCTCTAGCCAGCGATCCGCCAAAAGGCCGGCGAGGAGCGGCGCGGCCGGTTGCGCGAACCAGGCGATCAGCCGGCGCGCTGAAAAGACCCGTCCCTGGATGTCCGGCGCTACTTTGGCTTGCCAGATGGCTTGATTCGAAGCGTTAATCACAGGACCAACGAGCGCTTGCGCGAAGATGAATGGAATCCAGGAAGCCAGACTATGTCCGAAACCGAAAACGGTCGTGAAGACCCCGGTCAAAAACCACCCAAGCAAGACCCCGTGAACCCGACGCTTGAACCCACCCCACAGGCTCATTAACAAACCGCCGACCACACTGCCGATAGCCGCCGCGGATTGAATCGAGCCATAGGCCACGCTATTATCAGCAGTGCGCAGCAGAATCATCGGCGCCAGGACGGTAAAAGCCATGCCCGCGAACAGATTCCCGGCGAAGAAGAGCATTTGCAAGCCCAATAAGGAAGGGCGCCGAAAAATATATTGGAACCCGTAGGCAGCTTCCTGCCAGATGTTCCCTTTCCCCATTTCTCCTTCTACGGTACGCGGCGGTTGGGGAACGAGGACTATCAGCAGTGCGCCAATGGCCAGAAAGAAGGTTACCACGTCAATCAACAGGATGCCGGTCAAAGTGATGATCGGCAGGAGCACGCCAGCCAGAATAGGTGCCAGGACACCTGGCCCGGCCTCCATCAGGGAGAGGAGGCCGTTGGCTCGCCCATACTGTTCCTTGGGTATCATGACGCTGATAGCCGCTGAGTAGGCCGGCCACTGAAACGTGTTCCCTAATCCATACAGCACGGCTGCCGGATAGAGATGCCAGAATTGCAACTGATGGCACGCCTGGAGAATCAAGATACCACCCGTCGCCAGGATGGCGACCATGTCGCTGATCATCATCATCAACTTGCGGCTGTGCCGATCCACCAGGACGCCGGCGATAGGAGAGAAAGCCAGGAAAGGCACGAGATAGCAAACCTGCATCACCCCCATAGCCGTGGCCGAGCGAGTCTGCTGGAACAGCCAGATGGATAAGGCAAAGCTACTCATTCCGGAAGCCAGAATGGAAATGACCTGCCCGGCCCAAATCACAAGAAAGCCTGCCATCCCGGACGGGCGGGGGACGCGTGCTGGGGACATGGAAGGTGACAACCCTATTCGACGAAGATCTCGACGCGCTCGC
>FWWL01005661.1_pt1 | contig 14472 bp, 18 predicted proteins | sample 2228331 | NCBI WGS metagenome assembly FWWL01 (sample SAMEA103939775, study PRJEB20133) | metagenome
TTACTAGCCATGTTAATAGGTTTGGCACAACAATATCTAGAGAAGAGGTTAGAGGTTAGCGATCGTGCTAGAGGTATAATATTAGAGGTTAAGGAGGAAGAAGGGTTAGGAGTTACAGCAAATACCATACTCTTAGATGGCAGGTTAAAGCAAGGGGATCAGATAATCCTTGCAAAGATGGATGGAATAGTTATAACTAGGATCAAGGCTTTATTGCTACCAAAGCCATTGGATGAGATGAGAGATCCTAGGGATAAATTCCAGAGTGTAGAAGAGGTATCTGCCGCTATAGGTGTAAAGATAGTATCTCCAGATATGGAAGGAGCCTTAGCAGGGATGCCTATATATGTAGTAAAGAGCAATGAAGATGTAGAAGTATTAAAGAAGTCTATAGAGGCTGAGTTAAAGAGCATAATAATAGATACCGATAAGGTTGGCTTGATACTTAAGTGCGATACACTAGGCTCTTTGGAAGCTATAACAGATATGCTCAAACTATCCAACATACCCATACGCAAAGCCGATATAGGTCATGTTACCAAGCGTGATGTGATTGAAGCAGATACTGTTAAAGAGAAGGATAGATACCTTGGTGTTATATTAGCATTTAATGTTAAAGTATTGCCAGATGCTGAGCAAGAGGCAAGTAGTAAGAATATAAAGATATTTAATGAGAATATAATCTATAATCTAATTAGGGCATATAAAGAATGGGTTGAAGAGGAGAAGAAGAGAGAAGAAGAGTATATATTTTCAACTATAACACTACCTTCTAAATTTAGAGTAATGAAAGGATTTGTCTTTAGAAAGAGTAAACCAGCAGTCTTTGGTGTAGAGATATTAGAAGGAAGGTTAAGACAGAAGGCTCAGGTTATGAATGAAGAGGGTAAAGATGTTGGCATTATACACCAGATCCAAGATAAAGGGGAGAATATACAAGAGGCAAGGAAGTATATGCAAGTTGCTGTATCAATGCAAGAACCAACCATAGGTAGACAGATTGATGAAGATGATATACTCTATACATATCCTAAAAGCGAGCATATAAAATTATTGATGAAGTTTAAGGATAGGCTTGATGAAGGAGAATTAAAACTCTTGGAAGATATAATAGAGAAGAGAAGGAAGGTTGAAGCATTGTATGGATATTAAAAAGGCTAGATTCCTAGAGATAGAAGTGGTTCATTTCATCCTCTTCTACCCCTAGGAATCTAACTATTATTAATTACATAATTTTATATTTAATCCTTTGCAAGTTATATGCTATACATACAAACTCCATTATTGATAGTATATTCATAACTATAATAAGATTAAATATAACAATTCTTGATCTATTAGCATGGAGTATAAGTATATAGCAGTATATTGCAAGATGCATGCTAGATCTGAGAATGATAGCAGAACTATACTTAATATACTCTCAAAGGCTAGAGAACTCTTTAATAGATTAGCAGCATCATATGCAGATGAGAAGGATATAAGGATACTAATATTTGGTATTGAAGATATCAATAAAGCATATGAATACCTTCCTAAAGAACAGATAGAGGCTTATGAGTGTAATAACATAAAGGAGATGTGTGATAAGATATGGAAGATAACTAGAGATAATGAGTTTGAGAATAGGATATATCTAGTATTAACGAACTGGCAATGGAAGTATGTAGAGCCATTGCTAAGGCTAAAGAGTGCTAGATATAAGTTCTTCTACGAGGCTGCTTTAGATGTAAGAGGAGTAGAAGAGATCAAGCGTGAGGTGAGTTATGAGAAGATTGCTAAGATAGATGCTAAGGAAGGAAGGTTCCTACGTTTATTGGATATGATAGGGAGTAATGTAAGTACAGATCTTAAGGGATAGATACCTTATTATTTAATTTAGTTATAATACTCCTCATGCCATTAGATCTACAAAATACACTAAGGATGGTTGAAGAAGAGATAATTGCTATGAAGAAGAGGCAGCAGTTTGTAGTAGGGAGTTATCAGCAACAGACAAGGGAAGATATATTCAACAAGTTTATCAATGCTGAGAATTCATTATTAGCAGTAACTAAAGCAAAGGTTAAGGAATTGAATATCCCAAAAGATAGTATATACCTTGTTAAAGGCAATAGGAAGGAAGTTACTTTAGCAGTAAGAAGGATAGATGATGAGCGATCCCTTATAGTTGAGATAGAACCAATAATCTATCCAACCAACTTTAATCTAAAATTTATACTAGATGAGCCTAGCGTAACTCTCTATAGCCATTCTATGACTAAAGGCATTCTATCGCTAAATGCTACGACAACCATAAGAGCCATTGATGAGATAAGAGTCATCTCGCTTGATGATATGCATGAGTATATATCATTATGGATAGATCCATCTAAGGAAGGGTTTAGAGATAGGTTAAATAGACTCATTAGTAAGCTTGGCTCTGAAGAGTTCCTCATAGAATCCCTGCTTACTCTAAGTAAAGACCCAGATAGTAGAGAACTAATCTATCTATGCCATGATCATGCATTAAAGGGTGAAGATCATACTCATAAGATGGTAGAGATAAACTCTGTTAGCAGTATAATAACCAAACATTTAAGGTTATAAGAATTGTATGCTATGATAACACTTTAAATTCTATATCATTCTCCTTTAGAGCCTCCATAAGCCTTTGTGTATGTTCAACATCCTCAGTCTCTAAACTTAATGTAACCTTTGCCCTTCCAACAGATACATCTTGGCTTAAACGATCGTGCAAAACCTCGACTATATTAACTCTATTAGCAGCTATGGTATCTACTACTCTCTTTAACTCTCCAGGCCTATCGACAAGTTGTATAGCAATCTTTAACATCCTTCCAGTCTTTACCAAACCTTTGGATACTATCTGCCCTAAGAGATACATATCTATATTGCCTCCAGTTAGAACACTAACTACCCTCTTTCCTTTTAGATAGTTAGAGTTTGATAATAGATATGCTAAACCTACTGCACCAGCAGGCTCTACTACCAATTTACTCCTCTCCATTAGTAAGAAGATGGCTTTAATTATCTCTTCATCATTAACAGTTACCATCTCATCTATGTTATTTGATAATATCTTGAATGTCAACTCTCCAGGATGCTTAACTGATATACCATCCGCTATGGTAGAGCCATTACTAATCTCAACTATACTTCCATGCTCTAGAGATAGTTTCATGGCATTGAATGCTTCTGATTGCACTCCTATGATCTTGACGCTTGGCTTTAGTCTTTTAAGCACTATGCTAATGCCAGCAGCAAGACCTCCTCCTCCTACAGGAAGTATTATGGCATCGAATTCGCTCAATTCATCAAGTATCTCCAATGCTATAGTACCTTGCCCAGCAATTACATATGGATCATCAAATGCATGGATTATTGTTAATTCTCGCTCTCTTGCTATCTCTAAAGCCTTATCCCATGCTTGATCATAAACGAATCCATGGAGAATAACATTTGCTCCATAACTTCTTATCGCAGATACCTTTGCTGGTGATGCATTTACTGGCATTACAATAGTACAATCTATTCCTAGCATCCTAGATGCATAAGCAACTCCTTGTCCATGATTACCAGCAGATGCTGCAATCACTCCATTCTTCTTCTGCTCATCAGATAAAGAATTGAGCTTTACATACGCTCCCCTAACCTTAAAAGATCCAGTCTTCTGCAAGGATTCTGCCTTTAGATATACCTCAGCATTGCTAAGCCTGCTAAATGTATTGGATCTAAACAATGGTGTATGGTGTATTATACCTTTTAGTACTTCTCTAGCATTCATTATATCTTCTAATGTTACCATAGCCTCATTTAGCATAATCCAAATAAGGATGAGGTTCTGTTATATGAATTTTTGTAATGCTATGATATCGATCTATCAAAAATAAATTAGAATGAGATCTTTGGTCTATATACACCAAACACATCTCTAAAGGCATCACTTATCTCTCCTAGTGTTACATAATTCTTCACAGCCTCGATTATGTATGGCATTGTATTCTCATTACTCTCAGCAACTCTACGCAACTTTGATAATATCTGCTCAACCTTGATCTTATCCCTATTAACCTTTAACTCTTTCAACCTTGCTACTTGCCTCTTCTCTATCTCTGGATCTATTACATGTATCTCAGTTTTGGTATCTTCTTCATCAATAAACTTATTAACACCAACTATTACTCTACTCCCTTCATCAACCTCCTTCTTTAATCTATAAGCATTCTTCCTTATCTCATCTTGGAAATATCCCTTCTCTATAGCCTTTAATGCTCCTCCCATGCTATCTATCTTTTCTAGATATTTGTTAACCTCATCCTCTATAGTATCTGTCAAATACTCTATATAATATGAGCCTCCTAATGGATCTACTACTCTAGTCACACCAGACTCATATGCTATTATCTGCTGTGTCCTTAAGGCTATCTTTACTGCATGTTCAGTAGGAAGCGATAAAGCTTCATCTTTGGAGTTAGTATGTAGAGATTGGCAGCCTCCTAAAACAGATGCTAAAGCTTGTAGAGTAACCCTGATTATGTTATTATCTGGCTGTTGGGCTGTTAGAGATTCTCCACTAGTCTGTACATGGAATCTCAAATGCATCGATTTAGGATCTTTAGCATTAAACCTCTCCTTCATTATCTTTGCCCATATCCTCCTTGCTGCTCTAAACTTTGCTATCTCTTCAAATATGTCTATTGTACAGCAGAAGAAGAATGATAGTCTAGGGGCAAACTCGTCTATCTCTAAGCCTCGTTCAATACAAGCGTTTGTATATTCTATAGCATTGGCAAATGTAAATGCTAGTTCTTGTATAGCGGTTGCACCAGCCTCTCGCATATGATAGCCTGATATACTTATTGGATACCATTTTGGAATATGCTTACTACAATACTCTACAGAGTCTACGAATAACCTTATGGATGGTTCTGGAGGATATATGTAAGTATTTCTAGCAATATACTCTTTCAATATATCATTCTGTAAAGTACCTCTCAATTGATCTTGAGATACTCCTTGGCTCTCTGCAACTGCAATGTAGAATGATAACAAGATGTTTGCTGTAGAGTTTATTGTCATAGAAGTACTTACTTGATCTAAAGGTATGCCATCAAAGCATGTCATCATATCCTTTAAGGAACTAATAGATACGCCAACCCTTCCAACCTCTCCCTCACTTCTAGGATGATCTGCATCATAACCTGTCTGAGTAGGGAGATCAAATGCTAGACTCAATCCAGTCTGGCCATGCTCAAGAAGAAACTTGAACCTAGCATTGGTCTCTTCAGCACTACCAAAGCCAGTATACTGACGCATAGTCCATAACCTTGTTCTATACATCTCTGGATAGATGCCTCTAGTAAATGGATACTCTCCAGCATCTTCTTCCCTTATCCTTACATCTTTACTAGTATAGATCCTCTTTAGGCTTATGCCAGAATCTGTTACAAACTTCTTCTCTTCCATAGAGATCACTTTAATATACTTGTTATTATCTCTTCAGCAGCTGTATATGGATCCATCTCCCTCTCTAATACCATCTTTACATATTTATTATCTTTTAGTGCATTCATTACTCTTTCTCTAATAGCATCATTAACTATATCTATTATCTCCTTTTCAATCCTTCTCATCTCCAATTCTTTATAGTTTACATCCTTCTTTCTTATTACTTCTTCTATACCATCTACCAATTCCATGATACCTTTGCCTTCCAATGCTATAGTTTTAAATAGCATCTTATCTCCTTTATCTATTATCAGATCTTTAATATCATAGTATAACTTTTCTGCTCCTTCTAGATCTGCCTTATTAACAACGTATATATCTCCTATCTCAGTAAGGCCAGCCTTGATTGCTTGAATGCTATCACCAGTTTGAGGGTTAAAGAGTACGATTGTAACATCTGATATATCCATTATGCCTACATCCAACTGCCCAGCACCAACGCTCTCTATTATTATCCTTCTAAATCCAGCAGCATCTAGCACTCTAATCGCATTTGAGACTGCTCTAGAGATACCCCCTAATGCTCCTCTAGAAGCCATACTCCTTATGTATATATTCTCATCCAATGCGTGCTGTTGCATTCTAATCCTATCTCCGAGTATGGCTCCTCCACTAATAACGCTTGTAGGATCTATAGCCAATACAGCTATCTTAAAATCTCTCTTCCTATACTCTTGAATTACCTTATCTATTAGAGTGCTTTTACCAGCGCCAGCTGGTCCAGTTATTCCTATGACTCTTGCATTACCCACTCTATTTATTATGCTCTTAATCAACTCCCTAGATTCTGGCAAGCCATCCTCGATTACTGATAATGCCCTTGCTATAGCAGTCCTCTTTCCTTCAAGTAAGGCTTTACTCAACTCTCTTGCATTTACTAACATATACTCAACATCTTTATACTTAAAGTGCTAATAACTGTTATGGATGTATTGATAGGAACTTCAGGCTATTCATACTCTTGGAATAAAGCAAAACCTTCAGCATTTGAGTGGTATATAGCACAAGGCTTTAACAGTGTTGAGATAAATGCTACATTTTATAGACTACCTACTATGAACTTGAGTAAGACATGGTCAAAGGCTCCATCATGCTTTAAATTCTCTATCAAGGTTCATAGATCGATAACACATTACTCTCGATTAGGTGCAAATGCAATAGATCTATTTATAAGATTTAGGGATCTGCTAAAGCCTATAGAGGATAAGGTTAGATTCTGGCTATTTCAGATGCCTCCATCTTTTAGTTATAAAGAAGAGCATGTTAGCAATATCAAAGATTTTGTATCAAATTTTAATGAAAGAGAGAGATTCGTCTTTGAGTTTAGGGATAATGCATGGTGGAAGTATGCAAGTAAGATGATAGATCTAGGAATAGTATTCTGCTCAGTAGATGCTCCAGATCTTCCAAGAGATATCATAACTAGCAATGATGTAATATATCTAAGGCTACATGGAAGGTATAGATGGTATTCCTATCTTTATCAAGAGGATGAGTTGAATGATATCATCAATAGAATATATGCATTGAATCCAAGAGAGTTAGCAATCTATCTAAATAATGATTATGGTATGCTTACCAATGGAATCTACCTCTTGAATAGGCTTACCTCTTGAACCTCTCGCTATACAATCTCATAGATCTTACAATAACCTCTTTAGCACTTGAGATATCATACCATCCCACTATCTCTACCTTCTTACCCTCTAGATCTTTATATACTTGAAAGAAGTGTGCCATCTCCTTTAGAGTATGCTTCTCAATATCATCTATATTCTTTAGACTATCATATCTAGGATCACTTATTGGCACACATAGAATCTTGTCATCTATAGTATCTGAATCGTTCATTCGTAGTAACCCTATGGGCCTAGATTCTATAAGCACTCCTGGATATGTAGGGTTTGTAACCAGTACAAGTGCATCTAGAGGATCTCCATCATCTCCCAAAGTTCTAGGTATCAATCCATAATCTCCTGGGTAATGGAGGGGAGAGAATAACACACGATCGAGTTTTATTGTATTGTTATCTTTATCATACTCGTATTTGTTCATAGAGCCTTTAGGTATCTCTACTATAACATTGATTATATCTGGTGCATACTTGCCTGTGCTTAGATCATGCCATAGGTTCATAATTGTTGATTATAACAAAGGGTATTTTATCTATACGATTTCTGTCTTCTCCTTCTTGCTCCAGGACCACCAAACTTCTTTGGTTCTACTTGCCTAGGATCGCCAGATAATAGATGCTTATCATATGCTAGCAATTTAGCCTTGATATCCTCTCTAACTGATTTTGGTAATGGATGATGGCTTGCTTCTAATCTGTAGCCAGTCAGAGCTCTTGAGATTGCTATTGCTGCAGCAAGAGCCTGTCCCATTACTCCCCCGCCTTCAACTCTAACATTTATATCAACGGTATTTATAACATCTCCAGCAATTCTTAATGGAGTGAGTATTATCTGCTTAGCAACCTCTGGAGTCATTATCTCTACTGGTATATTATTTATCCTAACCCTTCCTTTACCTTTAACTATACTTGCTACTGCCCTCGCACACTTTCTAGATGCTGGATATAATTCTAGTGTACTCATCCCTTCCAACCTATAAGTCTAGATATCTCATATATAGATGTATAATATGCAAGGGGCTTTGTTATCATTGCATCTTCAATCCTTATAGCATTAGTATTTGCATACTCTTCAGGAACTCCTATATATACTCTTAACCTCTTCATTGCTTCTATTCCCTTTGGCTTTCTTCTTGGGATCATGCCTCTAACCATCTTTCTAATTATATTATCTGGCTTTCTTGGATGTATTGGAGTATGCTTAGGGTTTATAACACTACTTATCTGTAGATACTCTCTATACTCCCTTAATATGCTATCTTTATTGCCGCTAATTACAGCCTTTTCTGCATTTAGTATTATTACTCTCTTACCATTTAGTAATAACTTTGCTACACATGAGCATAATCTACCAGCTATATGCTCAGTAGCATCTATTATAATAGTATCCTTCTTATTTGCAATCTCTCTAATCTCTTCTATGCTTACTTGTCTAGCCAATTATTATAACCTCCTTACCATCTGGATATCTATTAATCATCTCATCTATAGTTAGTATTATACCTCCAGCATCCTTTATCTTCTTTGCTGCCATCTTTGAGATTGCAAATGATGCGAGTATAATTTTATGATCTATATTACCATCGCTTAATACCTTGCCAGGAACTATGACCTTGCTACCATCCTTTGTATACTTGGCTATCTTGCCGATGTTAACAACAACTCTTCTTGATCTGCTCCTCTCTAACATTCTAGCACTTGCTAACCATACACCTACTCCATTGCTCCTTGCTGCTTCCTTTAACTTATTTATCGTGTTAATTAGTATTGGATTCTGCATACCTTTCCTCCTTTAACTCCTTAACCTTACCCTCAAATCTTCTCAACTTCTCTGATAAAACTCTTACGCTCTCACTCAATATCTCAGTAGCAGTTAACGAGCCAATACTTTCCAATGTTAATATATACTCATCCTTACTCTCATCCACCTCTTTTAATACAGCTATGGATACTGGCTGCCATTTTGCATGCATCTTCCCTACACCCAATCTTGCATAGGCCTCAAGTTTGATCTTCTGATCACTTGCTAACACTACTATTGGTATATTAGGATTGATTGGTTTTACTACATCATCTTCAGATACAAGATCTGATGATAAAACCATTCGCTGTTTATCTACAGCCTCTACATCTAGGTAGAGCATAACTCTACAATTTGGGCATCCTAGACTGCTCTTGCAAGAACACTCATCAGCACTTACAAATCTATTAAGATCTGTCCTTAATGGAATTAAACCTACCCTATGAACCAAGGCTTCATCATGCATGGCAGATGAGTTATGATGCAAAATTACATCATCAATAGCCATGATTGGGATCTCGCTTATTGATATCCTTCTTAATGCATTGATATACTCTCTAGGAAAACCTAGGAATCTTACCGATATTGACTCATCTGATCTCTCAATTATATCCATAGATGCCAATGTAACCCTATAGAGATGATTTGCTATTTAAAAATGTAACTAAGATTTCCTTAGATAAATATATAGCAATGAGAGCTTTAGAATATATAGTATTAATATATTATAATATGCATGACAGAAAGATTCACTATAGTTAGGCTAACCATAGAAGGAGAAAAGTTCGAGATATTGGTAAAACCAGATCTAGCCTTGGACTTTAAACTAGGGAAGAAGAGAGATATATCTAACATACTGGTATCTGATGAGATATACTCAGATGCTAATAAGGGCACTAGAGCATCACAAGAGAAATTACAAAGGTATCTAAAGACTACTGATATATTTGATGCTGCTAAGATTATATTAGAGAAGGGCGACCTTAATCTAACTGCTGAGCAAAGGAAGCGATTGGTAGAAGAGAAGAGGAAGCAGATAATAAATATAATTGCTAGAGGTTATGTAGATCCTAGAACTCATCTACCACATCCTCCATTAAGAATAGAACAGGCTCTCGAAGAGTGTAAGATCTCTATAGATCCATTTAGGAGTGCAGAAGAACAAGCAAAGAATGTGGTAGAGCAATTGAGAAGATTATTGCCATTAAAGGCAGAGAATATGAAGATGATGATAATAATACCAGCACAGTTTGCTTCACAATCATATAGTATATTAAAGAGCATGGGTGAGTTACAGAATGAAGAGTGGCAGAGCGATGGTTCATTAAAAGCAATAGTTGAAATACCAGCTGCTATGCAATCTATACTGATGGATAAATTGGGAAACATAACTAGAGGAAGTGTACAAGCAAAGGTGATTAGATGAGCGATATTAAGAGGAAGTATGTATTGCCAGGAGATCGTATAATTGAGGGTAATTATAAAACATTATCGAATGTCATAAAGATTGATAACACAATACGTTCAACTAGGATAGGCATAGCAGAGATATCTTCAGAAGGCGTTAGAGTGATACCATTATCTGGTGTATATATACCAAGAGTAGGGGATCTAGTAATTGGTAAGATAATAGGTCATTCAGCATTAGCATGGCAGGTTGATATAAACTCTTGTTTCTTTGGCCATCTTCCAGCACAAGATGTCTTTAAAGATTTCAACCCTGCAAAGAATGATCTTAGGACAAAGTTTGTTATAGGAGATCTAATTACATGTAGAATAGTTGCGTTTGATAGAACAAGAGATCCATTACTAACTGTAGCAGACAAGGATCTTGGAAAGATTGAGAAAGGTGAGGTTATAAAGATCTCTCCAACCAAGGTTCCAAGGTTGATAGGTAAGCGAGGATCTATGATACAGACTATAGAACAGACTACAAAGTGCGGCGTAATTGTAGGTCAGAATGGAGTAATAGTTGTTTATGACTCAAATAGGGATGCTATCTTATTAACAATAAAGGCTATAAAGATGATAGAGAGAGAGGCTCATACAGCAAATCTAACCCAAAGAATAAAAGAGATGCTTGATAAAGAGAAGGAGGGGTATAGATGAGTAGGCTCATAAATAATAACATAAGGATAGATGGTAGGAAGATAGATGAGTTAAGGCCAATTAAGATAGAGGTAGGAGTATTAAAGAATGCTGATGGTTCTGCCTATATAGAATTTGGTAACAACAAGATTATAGTTGCTATATATGGTCCTAAAGAGGTACATCCCAAGCATATGGAGATGCCTGATAGAGCTACTCTGAGATGTAGATACCACATGTCTCCTTTCTCTGTAGAGGAGAGGAAGAATCCAGCACCATCGAGAAGAGAGATAGAGATATCAAAGGTTACTAGGGAGGCATTAGAGCCAGCATTGATACTAGAGGATTATCCTAGAACTGCTATCGACGTTTATATAGAAGTGCTCCAATCAGATGGAGGTTCAAGATGTGCTGGTATAACGGCTGCGTCTGTAGCACTAGCTGATGCTGGGATAAATATGAGGGATATGGTAGCAGCATGTGCTGCTGGTAAGATTGATGATACCATAGTATTAGATATTAGTGATATAGAAGATAAGGAAGGGCAGGCTGATATGCCTATAGCATATATGCCCAATCTTAAACAGATTACACTGATGCAATTGGATGGGAAGCTTAGCAGAGAAGAGTATCATAAATGCTTAGAGATGGCCTTAGAAGGATGTATGAAAGTGTATGCTATACAGAGAGAAGCATTAGCAAAGAAGTATTTTAGTTCTGAGAGTGAGGTGAGTATTGGTGAGTAAGAAGAGCTTAGTGCTAGAGCGTTTGAGAAGGGAACAGATGGAAGAATTACTTAAGGTAGGTAAAAGGTTAGATGGAAGAGGCTTAACAGATTATAGAGAGCTAAAGATAGAGACAAATCTTATAAAGAAGGCAGAGGGATCTGCACTTGTATCTCTAGGTAATACACAAGTAATTGCTGGTGTAAAGGTTGAAGTTGATAAACCATTTCCAGACACTCCAGATCAAGGCTTGCTTATATGCAATGCAGAGGTTTTACCATTAGCATCTGCATACTCTGAACCAGGACCACCAGATGAGGATGCTATAGAATTAGCAAGGGTAGTTGATAGGGGAATTAGGGAGACAGAGATGATAGATCTTAAAAAGTTAGTAATTAAGGAAGGGGAAAAGGTCTACGCTATATTCATAGATGTTAGTATATTAAACATAGATGGTAATCTATTTGATGCTACCTCTTATGCTGTCGTTGCTGCTTTATTAACATCAAAGATACCAGTCTATGAAGTACAAGGGGATAATATAGTCAAGACTGGAAGTTTTACAAGCATGCCAATAAATACTATACCCATATCCATAACGATGGCAAGAATAGGTGATGTCATAATCGTTGATCCAACTGCAGAGGAAGAGACATGTATGTATGCTAGGACTACTATGACTATAGATACTCAAAAGCGTATATGCTCTGTACAGAAAGGAGAGGTTGGAACCTTTACTCAAGAACAAGTAAAGTATATGATAGACCTAGCAATAGATAAGAGCGAGTATATAAGAGAGATAATAAAGGGTGTTATTAATGGTAAAGAGGCATAGTGAGAGTCTAAAAGGATTAGGAGTAAAATATGGTGCTACGGTAAGGAAGAGGTATACCAATATCTATAATACCTTAAAGAAGAAGAGAGTGTGTCCAAAGTGTGGATCTCTAAGATTTAAAAGGATAGTTATAGGTATATGGAGATGCTATAAATGCAATTATACAGTAGCAGGAGGGGCATACGATATAGTATCAAAACACGTCTAGAGTATTTTTTTATATTGGTATAACTTATTGTCTATCATTCTAATTCATCACTATAGCTAATCATTATCATCTTATAATACTCATATATTATCAATCCATTATACTAATTGCATCAATAAAATAAGTTAATTAGTTGTAATATATCTATCATCAATTATAATATTCATATACTAATGCTTATATATTATGTTTCAATAGTTAGTCTGAGGAATATGGCACAGATTCCAGCACTGATACCAAAAGAAGTAGAGATACAGAGACTGAAGAAGACACTGATAATAATCATAGCACTAGGCTCAATAGCAGCATCAGTTGAAGTAGACAACTTTGTAGATGGCTCATTACACCAAACAAGCATTAGAGACTCTGCATTCACTCCAGCACACTGGTGGCTCTACTCCCACTTTATAGCACTACCATTAGGCTGGGCAGCAGTGATGATCTATGATAGAAGGATACCTAGCATGAGAGGTCCAAACAACAGTGTAAACACTGGTCTAAAGGTTACAGTAATTGGTTACCTAGCAACGATGTTTACCATAGGCATAAATGAGATGTGGCACTTCTGGTTCGTAGAAGAGGTATTTGCAGTACCAAACCACTGGAGCTTCAACATGGGAGTAGTAGTAGCATTCATGGGTGCTCTAGCATACGTAGTTAGATTGTATGTAAGGCTAGTAGAGCTTGGTATGGAGACTCCACCAAGGAACCCATACGTAGCAGAGCTATACAAGCTAGCATTAGAGGGTAAGCTATATAGCAGAAGCATACCATAAAATTATTATTTATTTTTTATTTTTTGATAGCATTAATAAAGTAGAATAACTTATTATATAGTAATGAAGGCAGTAATACTTGCAGGTGGCTTAGGAACTCGATTACAACCATATACATTCTTCTTACCCAAACCTATGCTACCCATAGCAGATAAGCCATTACTTGAGTATATCATCTCATGGCTAAGAGAGAATGAGATATACGATATAGTTATATGTACAAGTTATCTTGGTAAGGCTATAGAAGATTATTTCAGGGATGGTAGATTGTTTGATGTTAGGATAGAGTATGCTAGAACTGAGAGACCACTAGGAACTGCTGGTCAACTAAAGAGTGCTGAAAGACTATTAAATGATAGATTCGTCTGTGTTTATGGAGATAGCATATACGAATTCCCTTTGAAAGGGATAATAGAGTTACATCTAAAGAATAAAGCGTTTATAACAATGACGCTAATGAGATATACCAAAAGATTAGATTATGGATTTATCGAGGTTGATGGCGATGGTAGAGTAAAAGCATGGCATGAGAAGCCTGAATACAAAGGCTTAATAAATATAGGTTGCTATGTTATGGAACCATCTATATTTGATTACATTCCAGATAAAGAAGTGGTGAGCATGAACGATCTATTCATAAACTTACTAGATAAGAAGGCAATCTATAGTTATATAATAGATGAAGGTTTTAGAGATATAGGTAATAAGAAGGCTTATAAGGAAGCATATAAGTATTATCTAACAAGGTTAGGAAAGATCTAGATCATTGCTTCTAGCAATTAGTATAACCTCATCATCTCTAAAGAGATCTGGTATTACTGCTACAGCCTTTGCATTGAGAACCTTCTCATATATCATCCTTTGTGCTTCATTCCTTATACCAGTGGTAACTTTT
>FWWL01003849.1_pt1 | contig 14467 bp, 17 predicted proteins | sample 2228331 | NCBI WGS metagenome assembly FWWL01 (sample SAMEA103939775, study PRJEB20133) | metagenome
CTGCGCGCGCGGCCGCGGAATTTGTCCCGCACGACGGTTTGGCGGCACGGCCACAAAAGAGCGCCCGAACGACAGCCGGTCTTCTCGCCGTGTTGACGGAAAGGCCGAACCCTTGGCAAGCGCGCGGCTCGTGGCAACATGGATAAACTCAAGCGCCGTGCCCCGCCTTGGCTCGGCAAGATCGATGCGATCGCGCGGCGTACATGCGGGAAGCGCAAAAGCAATAAGGACAACAGCAAATGGTCAGCGCATGCCGCGCTTCTATGCCCTTTGGCACGCGAGCAAAGCCCGGGCGCCCGTGTCAACACACGGTTTTGGCGCTTTTGTTTCCATCTGTGACGCTTTAGACACGCCAAGCGCGCAACCTTGGATCTTAGCCATGGCCAATGACCCAGAGTTTCTTGCAGCGGCAAAGGCAGCCAGTGCGGCGATGCGCACGCTGTTTGAGCCAACGCCGCTTCAACGCAACCGGTATCTGTCTGAGCGCTACGGAGCCGACATTTGGCTAAAGCGCGAAGATCTTTCGCCGGTGCGCTCCTATAAGATCCGTGGGGCGCTCAACGCGATGCAGAAGGCGCTTGCGAAACGGCCGCAAGCAGGGCCATTTGTATGCGCAAGCGCGGGCAATCATGCGCAAGGGGTTGCCTTTGCTTGCCGCCATTTTGGCGTGCGAGGCGTGATCTTCATGCCGGTGACCACGCCCGGGCAAAAGATCGCAAAGACACGCGCCTTCGGCGGCGATCAGGTCGAGATCCGGCTCGTCGGGGATTATTTCGATCAGGCGCTTGCGGCTGCAGAGGCATTTTGCGCCATCGAAGGGGGGCATTTCTTGTCGCCCTTTGATGATCCGGATGTCATCGAGGGGCAGGCCACCATCGCGGTCGAGCTCCTTGACCAAATGGAGGGCGCGCCGGATTGTCTCATCGTGCCGGTGGGCGGTGGCGGGCTTGCTGCGGGACTTCGCCGCTATTTCCGAGCCGCCGAGCTTGCCAGCACATTTTGGCTTGTCGAACCGGCAGGTGCGGCAAGCTTTGCCGCTGCGTTGCACGCAGCCCGGCCCGTACGGCTTGCTGCGCTTGACACCTTTGTCGATGGTGCGGCAGTGGCCGAGGTTGGACGCCTTTCGTTCGCTGAGCTTTTTGATGTGCCGCTTGCGCATGTGGTCACGGTGCCCGAAGACCGGCTCTGCATTACCATTCTTGAAATGCTAAACACCGAAGGCATCGTGCTTGAGCCTGCCGGTGCGCTTGCGCTTGATGCTCTGCGCGATCTTAGCCCAAAGATTGCCGGAAAGCGCGTGGTCTGCATGGTCTCGGGGGGGAATTTTGATTTCGAGCGTTTGCCCGAGGTGAAGGAGCGCGCCATGCGCGCCGCCGGCCTTAAGAAATATCTGTTGTTGCGCCTGCCCCAGCGCCCAGGCGCACTGCGCGACTTTCTGCAGGTGCTCGGCCCACATGATGACATCGCCCGGTTTGAATATCTCAAGAAATCAGCACGGAGCTTTGGCACCGTGTTGATCGGAATCGAAAGCGATCACTCGGACAATTTTAGCGGGTTGTTTTCTCGCATGGATCAGGCAGGTTTTGTCTGGCGCGATATTACCTATGACGAGATCCTGGCAGATTTCTTGATCTGAGCGCAGAAGGGGTGCTGCGCCGGGCGCAACGCGCGACGGGGGATTTGCTCTCGGACTTGGCTCAGGAGCGCGCAAGCCGAAGCGACACCAATTCCCGGGGCTTGACCGACCCCTTGCAGCGCTGGCGCGCCACGCTTAGGTGCTGGCGCGCCACTGATGCACGACGATGACCCTCACCACCTGTGTTTTGATCGCCGATCCCACGCGCGCCGCACTTTCCGAGGCGCAGCTTGACGCTGCGCGGCAGGCGCTTGCCGGGGCAGAGGAAGCCGGCCCTGTGCGCTGGCTCGCCCCTGCTGCTGCAGCTGAATTTGATTTGCCGCAACCGCCCGCGCCAGACCTTTTCTGGCCAATCTGGCGCGCGCTGCAACAGGAGGGCATCGATCTCAATTGTCTGCCACGCGCCAATCGGCGCAAGCAGCTGTTTGTGGCCGACATGGACAGCACTATGATCGGCCAGGAATGCATTGATGAACTTGCCGACCTTGCCGGGTGCGGCGCGGCGGTGGCGGCCGTGACAGCGCGGGCCATGAACGGCGAGCTCGCCTTTGAGCCAGCCTTGCGAGAGCGGGTTGCTCTTTTCCGGGGCCTTTCCGCGCGCTTGCTCGATCGCGTCTGGGCGGAGCGGATCCGCTTTACGCCGGGCGCTGCGACCTTGCTTGCCACGCTTAAGGCGCACGGGGCCTTCACGCTGCTTGTCTCGGGCGGCTTTACGGTGTTCACTGAGCGGGTTGCCAACGCGCTTGGCTTTGATGCGCACCGTGCCAATCGGCTTTTGCTCGAGGGGGGGCAAATCCTTGGGCGGGTTGCGGAGCCCATTTTGGGGCGCGCGGCCAAGGCTGAGGCTCTTGCCGAAGCGGCGGTGCGCTTGGGTGTGGGCCTCGAGCATGCTTTGGCAATTGGCGACGGCGCCAATGATCTTGACATGCTGACCGCAGCCGGCATGGGGGTTGCTTTTCGTGCCAAGCCGAAGGTGCAGGAAAAGGCGCCACTTCGGATCAACCACGGAGATTTGACAGCGCTGTTGTATTTGCAGGGCTATCGGGCCGATGAATTCGTTCACCGTCCCAATCCAGTTCCGCGCCTGTCCTAAACGGCGTCTCGGGCAGAGCTCCGCACACGCAAAAGGTCTTTTGCCGCGCGTTTTTTTCACGGTCTCGGTTGTGCGGATCGTGCCGCATGAGGTCTTCGCGCGTTCGCCTATGACCGAGGTCATGAGCAACCGCACGGCGCGTGCTTCGTCCCGCCAATGACAGACAAGTGGCAAAGGCCCTTTCGTTTAGGTTGGAAACGTTTGGGTTCGCCCGTGCTTCATTGCAGCGCCCCGCGGTTTGCAACGCGCCAGGTAACGCGCCGCGCGCGCCGCGGGCGCGAAAGCCCGTGTCCGCAGGAGCCAAGCGCCCCCGTCCGGCGCTGCGGGCGCGCACGCCTGCACGAGCCTTTTTCCGACCTTTTTCCGAGAGCTCGGCCTGTGCGCTCGGCCGGGAGGTCAGCCAAGCAGGCAGAACGCGCCGCGCGCAGAAAACAGCAGATGCAGAACGGCCCACAGAAAGCCGAGTTCACGCGCGGTGAGACCGCCCATGAGGCGCGCAAGCGCTTCGGTTGCCCCGGGGTGAGACCCGCGGCGTCTCAAGCTCTTTTTCAAGCTCTTTGGGAGCCTTTGGCTCCACGTTTGGGCCCGAGCAGGGGCGCAAAAAACGGCTTTGCTTTGGCTTTGGGGCAAGGCTTTGCCGCTCTCCGATGCCTTTCGCCCCCTGGCTCTTGCTGATCGAGGTGGCCGCACGCCGCGTCGCCCTTGCACAGACCGGGGGTCGGATCTACGCGCCGGTGGCCGCCCCGTGTCAGCGCCGCGTTTGAAAAATCCCCATGAGCATGCTTAGGAGAGGGCGCCTGTGTGGCAGTTCAGCGTCAAGCCCGGCCTCCCAAGTATGGCGACGACGCTTTTCACCCGCCGCGAGCCCTGCATGCGCGGCGGTGGGCGCGCTATTCCCCGATTGCTGAGCTTCTTCGCTAAGGCCAGAGCGAACGCTTCTGAGAGGGGGTGCGTCGAAACCCTCACTCCGGTTGGGCATCTTTGCCGCGCTTGCTGAACGCGCAGGAAGAGGGCCTTCTTTCGCACCGCTAGGCTCGAGGCCCGAGTCTGCGGAGCGCGGGGACACGCTTTGTGCTCCGGCAAGCGCTTCGGCGATGGCGGCAATCCGATCAATATCGATCCGGTTAAGGAATTTGTCTGAGCGGTCTTCTGTGAGCGGCGCTTCGAGGGGATGGCCGCGAGAAGCATCGCTGTCTGCGTCGTTTGCGCTGAGCAAAGGGGTTTCTGGTGCCCCAGTTGGGCGCAAGACCGCCTTGCCAGGGTGAGCGGCACCTTGCGCCTCCTCTTCCCCCTCCCATTCCGCTTTCGCGGCCAGTTCTGCCTGAGAGTGCTGCGCCGAAGCACCGCTCACGGGCCGCGCGTGCGAACGTGCCTTCTCGGCAAAGGCAGGCGCGGGCATTTCCTCGCCCCTCGGAGATAAGATTGGCTCACCCACAGCCCCCGATGCCCCTGAAAGCCGGCGCGTTGCTGGAGCAAGCGCTGACTCGACCCCTGTTTGCGCCGACGCCGCTTCGGACGATTTGCGCTGTTCAAGGAGCCGCCGAACCCGTGCGCTGCGCAAGTCGATCTTCGTGCTGAGAAGCGGTGGGCGTCGGGGCGGCGGCAGGGGCCGAAACCGGTCGTTCAAGAGCAAGCCCACCCGGCGTTGCCGTAAAAGCCGCTCTGCACGTGGGTCAGGGATTTTTGCCTCCGCCCCGGGAGCGTCCGCCGCAAGCGCCTCATCGCCCGGCTCCCGGCTCGGGGGCGAAAGATCAGCCCTTGGGCGAAGCTCGAAAGCCTGCCCCGCCTGACCGGCCTCGGGCAAAGCCGCCTCTCCAAGTGCAGCAAGCACTGTTTTGTCGATGCGCTTCACGACCATCCCTGTGCCTTGCCAACCGGATCGAAAGACACAGGGACGATAACCGAAGAGGCCTTAAAATTTTGTCAAGCCGCGGGCGGCGCCTCAGGCGAAACACCGGCCACCCCAGAGGGTGAAGCCTGCTTTTGCCGCAGCAACTCTTGCCGGTAAAGCGCGAAAAAGTCGATTAATTCGAGATTGAGCGAGGGGAAACCCCCGTCGCGGGTCACATCGGCGATGATCCGGCGGGCAAAGGGAAACAAAATCCGAGGGCATTCGACCAGAAGGAACGGATGCAGCTGTTCTTGCGGGATCCCTTCGATCTGAAAGAGGCCGGCGTAGTCAAGCTCGACCAAAAACAGGGGTGTGCCGCCATCGCGCGCGCGCGCCTCGATCTGATATTTCGTTGCGACTTCGAAGAGATTTGCTTGCGCTCCCGAATGTGCTTGCGTGGGCGCCTCGCGTTTGCGGGCATCAAGGCTGACCTTAACCTGAATATCCGGCTGACCTGGGGGAAGAACGGCGCCTTGTTGCGCAAGCGCGTTTTCAAAAGAAAGATCGCGCACATATTGGGCAAGAATCTGCACCCGCGGCATGAGCGCGCCTTGAGCCATCCCTGCCCCGGCCGGCCCGGCGCGGCCGTTCCCGGCAGGTGTGGCGTTCTTCTGCGGCGCGGACGCATCGGTCATCGTGGTCTCCCTCAGTTGGACAGGTTGGATAGCAGCTCGCTTGAGCATGCTCAATGGGGCGGGCGCGGCAAAAAGCGCTCCGGTTCTGTCTCTGGCGCTCTGCCCGCATCCGGAGCAGCCTGAGCCGCTTGCGTTACCTCCACGCACTGACCCTCGATGACAATCGCGCCGCTCGACCCTTGTCGTCGACCCTCGGCTTTTCTGAACTCCCGGCGCGAGCCGGGCAAGGCCCGCGTGAGCCCCCAGAGCACGCCCTTCCGCACGGGCGAGGTCAAAAGGGCCAGTCCCACCGCATCGCTCACAACGCCCGGAATAATCAAAAAAAGTGCCGCGAGCAGCACCAAGGCCTCTCCCGCAAGGGCACGCGCTGGGTCATCAGCCAGGCGCAAGGTCTTGAGCAACCCAAACGCTCTTCCACGGATAAGGATGACCCCAAAAGCTGCGCTCACCAAAACAGCGCCCAAAACCGGCAGTAAGCCAAGCCAAATGCCAAGAAGAACAAGCAACGCGATCTCAACGACAAAAAAGAAAAAGATGAGGGCAAGGATGGCGCGCATGGGGCTTTCACGGATTTGTTGTGGTAGACTTGATCACCATTCCGTCTTAGATAAGGGCAAGGGATCGCGTTGGCATCCCGTGCTCTGGAATTTCACGCACTGGAATGCATGGTGCGACGGAAAAGTTGGTTTTCGCCGTGACACAAGCTGAGGAAAGATGGATTCGTCAGTGCTCCAACTGTTGGTACTAGCCGGAATTGCCGTGTTTTTGATCTTGCGGCTGCGCGCCGTACTTGGCTCGCGTGAGGGGTTCGAGCGCCGGCCTGAGCCGGTTGCAACCGCCCCGGCCGAGTCGAAGCGCGGCTTTGAGGCGATCGAGGGCGGGATTGATCACGACATCACCGATCACGTTCCGGCCGGCTCGCCCGCGGCACAAGCCCTTACGCAGATGAAGCGGGTGGAGCCGCATTTCAACCTTACCGAATTCTTAGCTGGTGCGCGGCAAGCTTACGAAATGATTCTAATGGGCTTCGAGCGCGGAGAGCTTGACGACCTTGCCCCGCTTTTGTCGCGCGATGTCTTCGAAAGCTTTGATGCCATCATTCAAGAACGCGAGCGCCAGGGCATGAAGGTCCAGGCAGAGTTTCACGGTATTCGCGAAGTCGAAATTGTCGACGCTTACTTTGATCCGCGAACGCGTGAGGCCGAAATCACCGTGCGGTTTCTTGCCGAAATCTCTTCAGTCGTGCGCGACCGTGAGGGTAAGGTTGTTGCCGGCGATTTGAACACCATTCGCCAGCAGCGGAATGTGTGGACCTTCGCACGCCGCATGGGGTCGGACAATCCAAACTGGCGGCTCGTTGCGACCGATGGGTAAGGGCTCATCGGCCGACGACTCTCTGGCTTGGGTTCTGGCTTCGGTTGGGTCGCAGAAAAGCGCTTTCAGCGCCTCTTCCGTTGGCTCTTATTTGCTGGCTGCGGTGCGAGGGCCCTTTCAGGCCTGATCCCGGTGCTTGGTCTAGGGCAGAAGGCAGGTGACGTGGCCAAATTTACTAAGGTTGGGTCTTTTCGTGTCATGCCGCACCACCCAGGATCGGCCCCTGAACCGACCTCGCCGCAAGAAGCGGCCCGAATGGCCTCAAAGAGAAAGGACTCCGACGCCGAGCTTTGGGCAATGGTCATCGCAACCGTGCGGCCGCTCAAGTGTGACGCGCGCGCGCTCTGCAGAGCGGCGAGCCCAAGCTCGAAAGACGCGCCGAACTCAGGCGATCCACGCGTGCGTCCGTGTTTTGACACCACGCGCGACAAAGCGCACAAGCCCCTTGCACAGCGCAAGGTGAGCGAAAGCCACGCCGCGGAGGCCAACGGGCAAACGGGCCAGCCCTTGGGCCAACCGTTGCGCACACAGGACACAAGGCCAAAACCGGCGGCGGAAACTGCCCTTGCTGCAGTGCTCACAGGGGCGAGCTCAGCCCGCGAGAACTTGGGCAGCCGTCTTGCCGCCCTTGCGCGGGTTGGAATTGGCGGCGGGCACGCCAACGCGGCCAGTGCCAAGGCGCAAAGCTTGGTAAAGCCAAGTGTGGAAGAGCGGCTTGCCGCCCGCACCGGCGCGCTTCACCGCAAGCAGGCCCGCCGCCTTAACCAGGGAAAAATCGAACCGGAAGCGCGGCTTGACTTGCACGGCTTGACTCGCGACGAAGCACGCGCCCGGCTCACGGCTTTTTTGCTTGCAGCTCAAGCGCGGGGGTTGGGGCTTGTGTTGGTGATCACCGGCAAAGGGCGCGGCGGCCGCTTAGAGAGCGCTTTAGACATCATGCCAGAAGCGCAAGGCGCGACCGCCGGCGCAATTCGGCTTGAATTTCCAGATTGGTTGGCAGCCCCGCCGCTAGCCCAGATCGTGCTTGACGCGCGCCCCGCCCACCGCCGCCATGGCGGCTCGGGAGCCTTTTACCTTACCCTGCGCCGCGCGCGCTGAGCCAAACGACAGAAGCCGTTCTGGCCAAGGGGGGGCGGCTTTCGAAAACGCAGGCAGCGCAGACTCGTGGGCCACTCCGCGCAAGGGAAATCGCGTTCTTTGTTTTGCCATGACATTTTCCGTCCGACGGCCTCTTTGGCTCTCGCATCGGGATTTGCTTAACATAAGCGCTTGGCGTAGCGCGCTTCGTGAGGCAAATCTTGGCCCCCTTCCCACGCAAAAGCTTGCAAAACCTTTGGCCCTGAAGCCAACGCGCGCCCACAGGGTGCGAAAGCCCGGAAATTTTTCATGCCTCGAAAGGAAAGGGGTTCAACGATCTGCCGGATCATACGGCCGCTTCGGGCACTGCCCGCGAACGCCGAAACTCGCATGGGAAGTGGCAACGTTGGTCGGAGTGGCGCGATTTGAACGCGCGGCCCCTGCCTCCCGAAAGCAGTGCTCTACCAGGCTGAGCTACACTCCGACCGCAGTGCCGTGCCTACTCAAATGACGGCTTTTTGGCAAGAGGGCGCACGTTATCAACCACCCGCTTCGGCCCAGACACCTCGGCCAAAATCACAAGCCCCGAAAGAACAATGATGAGAGAGCCCGCCATGGTCCAAACATCGGGCCATTCGTCGAAAATCACCGCCCCCCAAAACACGGCCCAGAGGATTTGCGAATAATGCATGGGCGCAACGCGGGTGGCGTCGCCGAACCGGTAGCCAAGCGCAAGACTACCCATCGCGGCCAGGGCCAGAACCCCAAGCGCCAAAGCGAACGCCCAATCCTGCGGCGTCATCGGCTGCCAAGACCACGGCAGGGCAAGCCCGCAAACGCAGGCCATCGCAACAAGCGGCCAGAACAAAACAACCGTCATCGGCTCGGCAGCGCCGATTCGCCGGGTCGCTAGCCCAACACTTGCCGAACAGGCCGCGGCAAAAAGGGCAAAGATATGGCCTGCCGACACCGCCGCCATCCCCGGCCGCAAGACGACAAGAACGCCCAAAAACCCAAGCGCGACAGCCGCGAGCCGCGCGCGCGTGAGGCGTTCGTGCAAAAGCAAAGGCGAGAGTGCAGCCACAAACAACGGAGCGGCGAAAAACAGCGCGTAAGCTTGCGCAAAGGGAATGCGGGCAAAGGCCGCAAAACCAAAAATCATGCCGCCCGCTACGCCGAAACTCCGCGCCGCTATCGCCCAAGGATGCTGCGGCCAGAGCGGGCCTGGCCGCAGAAGCAGCCAAAGCCCTACCCCTGGCAGCGCAAACAGCGCGGCAAGAAAAGCAATCTGCACCGCAGGCAGCCGCTCGGCCAAAAGTTTGACGAGCACATCGTGGCCCGCATAGAGCGAAAAGCCAAGAAACCCCAAAGCCGGGCCCGCCGCAGCCTTGGTTGTTTCGCTCACTGGCACCAGAGCTTTGCGCAAAGGCTTATCCACTCTGCGTCTCAGCACCGCGCAAGCGCGCCCCGGTGGCGCGGCTCACACGCTCGATCACCTTTTTGGACAGCGCCTCAAGCTCGCCCTCGGTCAGCGGCTTTTCGCGCGGCTGCACGCGGACGGTAATGGCAACCGACTTCATGCCGGACCCAAGCTGCGCTTCTGCCTTTGGGCCAGAAAACTCGTCGAAGACCGTCACGCTTTCGATCAACTCTTTGTCCGCGGCCTGGGCAGCCTGAACAAGCTGCGCGGCTTCTGTTTGCGCGGGCACCACGAAAGCAAAATCCCGTTCGATTGCCATCAAGGGCGAAAGCTGCAAGGCCGGCCGCGTTGTGGTGGTGCGTTTCGGGGCGGGCACATGTTCAGGCCAAACCACCAGCGCAACAACGGGCCCGCGCAGGTCAAATGTGCGCAGGATCTTGGGGCGAAGTTCACCAAAGATGGCGAGCACCTGCTTTGGCCCCAGTGTGAGCCGCCCTGAACGGCCGGGGTGAAACCACGCCGGCACCTGCCGGTCAATCTGCAAGCGCGCGGGCGCGCCGAGCTGAGCCAAGACCGCCTCGGCATCGGCACGCATGTCAAACACATCGGCCGGCCTACGGCTTTGGTGGGGATCACGCGGCGCGACGGCTCCAACCCGAATCGCCGCCGCCTGCATCACCTCCTCGCCCGGCTCTGGCCCATAAAAGGCGGGGCCAACCTCGAACAACGCCATATCCATAAAACCGCGCGCCTGGTTGCGGGCCGCTGCTTCCAGCAACCCCGGCAACAGATCGGGGCGCACATGCGTCATCTCGCTCGAGATAGGATTTTCAAGCGCAAGCGCTTGCCCACCCCCACCAAAGAGCGCGGCTGCCGTGTGCGCAATGAAACTGTAGGTCACGCATTCATGATAGCCGAGCATGGCCAGTGTGCGCCGGGTCAGACGCTCGCGCTTTTGCTTGAGGGATAGAATGGGCGGGGCTACCCCAAGCGGGCGCGGCAAGGGCGCCGCTTCAAGTCGAGACAAAGAGGCCACACGCGCGATTTCTTCAACAAGGTCGACATCGCTCTGGATATCCGGCCGCCAGGAGGGTGGAACCGCCTCATCGCCCGTAAGCTCAAAGCCAAGATTCCGAAGAATTTGGCGTTGCTGCGCTTCGGGCACCTCCATCCCAACGATCCGGGCAACTGCGCTTGGGTCAAACCGATAGACGCGGCGCGTCTCAGGCGGCGCGCCATCCTCAGCCAAGGTCGACACTTCCCCACCGCACAAGGCCACAATCATCTCGGCCGCGAGGTCAAGGCCTTTGCGCGTAAAGGCCGGATCAACCCCGCGCTCAAACCGATAGCGCGCATCCGAGGTTATCTTCAGCGCACGCCCCGTTGCGGCGATGGTGATCGGGTCCCAATAGGCCGATTCGAGCACGACCTCGGTTGTGACCTCGGTGACACCGGTGCGCTCACCCCCCATGATGCCCGCAATTGATTCAACCGCCTCGGCATCAGAAATCGCCATCATGCCAGGAGCCAAGCGGTAAACGCGCGCATCGAGCGCCAAAATTTCTTCGCTGCCCTGAGCCGGGTGAACACGTAAGACCCCCCCGCGCAGCTTACCCGCATCGAACACATGCAAGGGCCGCGCGTAGGTGACGGTAAAATAATTGGTCACATCGACCAAGGCCGAAATTGGCCGCAGCCCAATGGCGCGCAGCCTACGCTGGAGCCAAGCCGGCGAAGGTCCATTTTTGACGTTGCGAATGACGCGGATGGCAAAATGGGGGCAGCCCTTCTTCCTGAGCTCTGGGTCGATCGAAACCGCGACCGGGCAAGGAAAGCTTTCGGCGAGGCGCGGCTCGGGCAATGGTTTAAGTCGGCCCAAGCCGCGCGCGGCCAAATCGCGCGCAACCCCGCGCACCCCCAAGGCATCGGGGCGGTTTGGCGTGATCTTGATGTGAAAGACCGGATCAGCCAGCCCTGCCCATTCGATAAAACGCGCCCCAACCGGCGCTTCCTCAGGAAGTTCAATGATGCCGTCGTGATCGTCCCCGATCTCAAGCTCGCGCTCGGAGCACAACATGCCGTTTGACTCCTGGCCACGGATCACGCTCTGTTTGAGCTCAAGACCGGTTCCGGGAATAAAGGTTCCGATTGGCGCAAAAACCGCTTTCATGCCGGTGCGCGCGTTCGGTGCCCCACAGACAACTTGCACCTCCTGGGCAGGCGCATCCGGGCTTTCCCGCACTTCGACGCGGCAAAGCCGCAAGCGATTGGCATCCGGGTGGGGGCGCGCCTCGATCACCCGCGCGATGCGAAAGGCACCAAGCTTGCGCATAGGATCGATGACCTCTTCGACCTCAAGACCAAGGTCAGTGAGTGCCTCGGCCAAAACGTCGACAGAGGCCTCGGTTTCAAGATGATCCTTAAGCCAGGAAAGCGTGAACTTCATCGCAGAGCCTTTGCGCCAAGAGCAGTCGATGAGCCTCTGTTAGCGAGCCACGTGCGGCAAGAAAAGCCATGCCGCAAGGGGCCACCACACAACCCACCGAAAACCGGGCATGCACTGCAACGCTCAAGAGCTCGTTAGCAGACACCATGCGCCGCGGGCTTGGGCGTTCGGGTGATGGAGCGCAGCGCGTTTTTTTCCCCACCCCAGAGTGCCACAGCGCATGGTTTTGCGGTGGGAGGAGTTCGCTGCTCGTGATTTCTGCTTCCGATGCGTGCTTGCTGCGGGTCGGGGGCGGGGCCGGCGGCACTTTGTTTCGCCCCCAGAGGGCCATACCCGCTCGCTTTCAGCCCACGCCGCGGCTTAACTTTGGCCTCTCGCGCAGCGCCTCTTCAGTGCAGATTTGAGCCTTTGTGGATTTGACACAGAGGTACCCGCTGATCGTGTCTCGAGCCCTGGGCGTGCAATGCTCTCACAGCCCAAGCGTGATCACGATGCGCGCCCTACTTTTGAGCCAAAACAGTGTGCGAGCGCTGTGCCTCTGGCAGCGGTCCACGACAACCTGCCCTCGTCTAGGCCCGCCACCTGCGGGAAGCCAATCCAAGCGAATGGCCGCCGCGGTGCCATGCGCCGCAGATCAGCGCCGACGCTTTTTGCCCGTGCTTTGCGTCTCTCGCTCGGTCTCCTCTTCTGTCCCAGTTTTGGGCAGGTTGAAGAGCCGTTCAGCATCGGCAAACGGGTCGCTTTGCCCCTCCTCGTCCTGCGTGGTTTTTTGGTCAGCCGCCTTCCCGGCTGAGGGGGGTTTCAACGAAAATTTTTCGAGCCCTTCAAGCGCGCGGGCACGCCGCAAGTCGCTTGGCCTGGTGAGCGAAATCTCAGCCAAGACGAGTTTTCTGCGTTCGTCATCGCTCATGACATGCCCTTCGGCCGCCTTGCGCTGGGCTGCTTTTTGCACCTCGGCATCAAGTTCTGATTGCTTACAAAGCCCAAGCGCCACCGGATCGACCGGCTGCAAGTTTTGGATATTCCAGTGGGTCCGGTTGCGGATTGCCTCAATCGTGGCCTTTGTTGTGCCAACCAGCTTCCGGATCTGAGCGTCCTGCAGCTCCGGGTGAAATTTGAGCAGCCAGAGGATGGCAGCCGGTCGATCTTGCCGCTTGCTCAAGGGTGTGTAGCGGGGCCCGCGGCGTTTTTGCTCGCCAAGCGCAGCGGAAGTCTGCTTGAGCTTCAGCCGATAGTTGGGATCGGATTCCCCGCGTTTGATTTCTTCTGGATCGAGCTGCTTTGCGGCAATCGGGTCAAGCCCGCGCACCCCTGCCGCCACATCGCCATCGGCAATCCCCTGCACTTCAAGCTCATGGAGACCGCAAAAATCGGCAATCTGCTTGAAGGTCAGGGTCGTGTTTTCGACAAGCCACACGGCCGTAGCTTTGGCCATCAGGGGTTTGTTTTGTGCCATTGTTGCGCTCCTCGTCTTCACGCAGCCAAGCCGAACCCGGGGCCGGATCTCCGGCCGCGGCGGGGCGCCGCCTTCCTCGCGCTCGGGGAATAGGCCATCTATACTCCGACCCGGCCACAAGGAAAAGACCCATTTCGCCGAGCGTTATGATCGCTTGGCTCTACAAGGCTTTGGCGCGCCTCCTCGTTGGGGGCAGAGCTCAGCGCCCGCGGTTTTCCCGCTTGCCCCCCAGATCGGCATGGCAGGGGCTGGTTTGGCAGCTGTTGGGCTTTTGCTCCTCTGGCTGCAGACGCTCACCCTAGCCGAAAAAGGCGCGGCCGCGCCGCCTTTGCGCAACGCCCTGGCGTTCGACCGTTATGTGCTTGCTGCCTCCTGGCTTCCGAGCTCCTGCCGGCTTGACCGGCGCGCAGCCGGCAATTCCCGCTGTCGTTCGGCGCCACCTTCAGGCTGGGCGTTGCATGGTCTTTGGCCGCAATTTCGAGGCAGCGCGTGGCCAGAATTTTGCGAAACAAGCTTTCCGCCGCCCGCCGAGGCTGAGTTGCGCGCGGTGGCCGATTTTTTCCGCAGCGCTGAAAGTGCCCTTCATCAGTGGCGAAAGCACGGCTCCTGCACAGGGCTTTCGGCTGAGGACTTTCTCACACTGACCCGCCAGACATTTGCTGGGCTCAACCGGCCTGACCTAAGCGCACCTTTTTCGGGTCCAGCTTTCGACAATCCCCGCTCCGCAGAGCCTCCCCCGACCGTCGCACGACAAGAGCGCCAAAGCCCTGTTTCGGGTGGGCATCACGGCGCAAGAGGATGCCCAGTACGAATCTGCGCCCGTTTTACCCCTGCACGCGCTCGTTGCTCAGGTCCTTGCGGCTCATCCACAGCTTTCCCCGGAAAATCTCGTTGACACTTGCCCTAGGGACGTTTTGCTCGAGCTTCGGCTCTGCCGTTCTCATCGTCTTGAGCCCCACCCCCGTGACAGAGCCATGCGGCGATGCCGCGCTCGGGAAGTGCGGCTTCTTCCAGAAGACTGACGGCTTGGCGCGCCGCAGACTGCCGTGGGTCAGGGCTTCTGCCCACCCGCAAGCACAGAGAGTGAGGTTCGGTAAACGAAGCGCGCGTTTCCGCGCTCTGTCGGCCAGAAAACGGCCTTTAACGCAGCTTGACGTTTCGAGGATCGCGCTCATCGGGGACACGTCCCCCTTACAGGCAATCAACAAACGCAACCGGGCCAAACACAAGAGCCGAGCCGCAACCGGCAGGCTTCCGCGCACCGTCACAATCGTGACGTGCCTGGTCTTGGCATCTCGCACAGTCGCTTTCGCTTCGCATGCGGGTTATCCTGCATCCCAAAGCGCCTGCGCAAGGCACTGCAGCTTTAGCTCATTATTTCCTCCCCCGCACCTTCCGGCCCCTCTCTTCCGCATCCTGAGCAAAACTCTGCGGCCTTC
>FWWL01007690.1_pt1 | contig 14465 bp, 10 predicted proteins | sample 2228331 | NCBI WGS metagenome assembly FWWL01 (sample SAMEA103939775, study PRJEB20133) | metagenome
TTTCTAATGACATTCCCGTTTACAGGAATGGGAGTAAATTGTTTTGTAAAAAACGGGTTATCTCCTTTATCACAGATATACTTCAAAGCACATTTACAACATTCACCCCATTTCCTATTTTCTTCTTCCTGTTTTTCATAAATTAATTGTTCTATTTGAGTTATGTTTTCTGGCAGGGCTTGATGTTTTCTTCTCCACTTCAAGTGTCTTGTGATTTTATGCCATGCCCAGAGAGGGATATATAGCCGTGGATAATTTAATATCCATGGTAGAACTAAGGAGTCAATTCCGCTATGGAAAGAAGTTTTCTCTCTTAATTTCATTTCCAGTATTTTTCGGATTTTATAACTCCGGAGTTCCCATAACATTTGAGCAAAGTCAAAAGCAAATTGGGCGTAAAACTCCGAATCAGTGAAGAATTGAGCCATATTGACAATATTGGAAAACAGTATATTACCTAGAAGACAGAATGGAATTCCGAGAATATTCACAGGGACATTTATCTGATTGGGTTCTGGGAGAATTGCTTTCAAAATTTCAATAATTTCATTCGTCTTATATTCTTTTTTGTTGGGGGGATAGGTAAAGAAAGGAAATTTTTCAAAAATGGTAACAGAGGAAACAGATTTCAATATTTCTATAATCGTTTCCCTATTTATTTCTTTTTCCAGAAAGAAGTTTAGGGGTATAAATACTCTCAAAGGGATGTTGTTTTGATTACAAACTTCAATCCATTCTTTTATTTCAGATGGAGAATGTTGGTTTAAAACAAGAAAAATATCCAATAAGTTAAAGGAAGTTAGAGTTTCAAAATTATGAGGAGGGATAGGTAAAGAGGTTCCCCATGAAAGTTCACATTGGACTTCTTGTTTCACAAAATATGCAAGGTCACTTAAAACCTTAAAATTGTCATCAATATTGGAATAAAAATCAATTTTATCTACTTTGAATGTGTTGTGTAGGACACGGGTCCATTTCTTTAAATCTTCAATCGGTAATACTTCACCCGATTTATTGGTATGAAAAATAAAACCCCGCGTAGATGGGAAAATCTTGTTTATTTTTAGATTTAAGTTTTCCATTTTAATCAACTCTTATTGATAATAGACTTTGTTTTTCTCAATACATCATATAAAAGTGGAAAATGAGTTTGAATTGTGATTTTAGTTAACATCCATTCCCGTTGCCATTTCCATTTACCTCTGGGATACATTGCCTTTTCTCTAAATTTTTCATTCCAGAAATAACATACCGTACTGCATCCAATACAACCATTTTTGCTGATGGCATGAGAAATTTCTGCTTTTATTTCGGGGGCTTCTATTATTTCGTCAAGGGTTTTGTTACTTATATTTCTATTTTCATTTTTTTCCCATCCTGAATAATGCCAGCACGGCAAAACCCATCCTTCTTCATCTATGCCTAAATGGGTTTTAGGAATGGGACAATTTTCACCCGGGTGCATAATGAAATAAGGATAACGATAACTTAACTCAAATCCTTTTATCATTTCTTCTGACAAAGAAACATGATTACTTTCAACTCTATCTCGTTTAAGGATTTCGTATAATTGATTAATTGCCTCTTTCATATATTCGGAAGGGACTAATTCTTTTTGATGATAAGTCTCCGAAAATGAGAATCCGTGCCATACAATAGGAAACTGCTTGAAATATTCATAAGTTTCAATTGAGCGATTATAATTACTTTTTTGAATTACTGTGTTGATAGCAACCTTAGCCCCTTTCTCAATCAGTGCCAAAAAAATTTTATTTGTTTTCTCAAAATTCCCATCGCCTCGTATGTAATCGTGAACTTTACCAATCCCATCAATAGAAATATTAATGATGATATTTGGATGTTCCGCATAATAGTGTATATCTTCTTCCGTCATACGCGTCGCATTTGTAAGAATCCAGATTTCTATAGAATTTTGTGATAATATGTCAAGCAGTTCTTTTAAATAGGGGAGAAGGGTAGGTTCACCTCCACCAATAACAACGCGTTTTACCTTTTTTCGCAAAGCAAAGTTTGCAATATGAAGTGCCTGCTCGCGTGATAAACTCCTCTTGTCACGCGTAATTACAGGACACATTCTACACTGTAAATTACAGCATGAGGTCGCACAAATGGTGATTTGTTCAAGATTGTAAAAATTTTCCGACATAATTATTTCACAGGTTTGTTCTGAAAATTATGGTAGAAATATATTAAAGTATAACATTGAAGAATATTGTAATATAAATTGAACATTTAATCTTGATAAAGAGGTTTGGTATGGCTTACGAAAAGGAATGTGCTAACTTAGTTCAGTATCGTGTAGAAGGTTCCGCTTCTCTTCATGAGATAGTATTTTTTCTGACCAATAGATGTAACCAACGATGTTTAACCTGCTGGCAATGGGAAGATGATTTTAAGTCTATTAGAAAAGAACTTTCAGATGAAATGTGGATACGGTTATTGACGGATGCTATTTCGTTAGGGGCTAAACATTTTTATATTGTAGGGGGTGGGGAACCTATGGTAAGGGGAGATTTAGTAATAGAATTGGCAGAGATTGCAAAACAGAACGATTTGTTCTGTGTATTACATACAAATGGGACTTTACTCAAAAAAGAACAGATGGACAAATTAATATCACTGCGATGGAATCAGATTATATTTAGCATTGATGGACCGAATCCAGAGATAAATGATTTTATCCGTGGAAAAGGGACATTTGAGAAGGCAATTTTTAATTTAATGTATTTGAGTGGAAATAGAAAGAAGGATGGAAATATTTCCATTCCTGATTTAGGGATAAATTTTACGATAACGAATAGGAATTATCTATATATAGAAGAAATGGTAGAGTTAGCCAAAAGGACAGGCTGTGGTGGTATCCATGCTACATTGGTGCAACCTTTTAATAAGCAAGCGGAAGAGTTTGTCCTAAGAGATGAAGAAATTGAAAAATGTAAAGAAACACTATTAAAAGCACAAACAAAGGCAGAGTCTTTGGGGCTTTACCATACTTTTAATGCTGTAATGGAAGGTCTGGAAAGGAAATCAACAATTAAAAATAGTAATTCAAAAAATAGAGAACATTACAATAGTTTTATAAATACTTACTGTTTTGAGCCCTTCCTCTCGTTAACTATTTCTGCGGAAGGGAAAGTTAGCCCATGTTGTATGTTCTGGAAAGATGAGAATCCTTCTGTATTGGAACATACATTAAACGAGATATGGAATGGCTCATTTTTTAGAGATATAAGAAATAGATTAATTACAGGAGATATTCCAGATATTTGTATGAATTGTCCTTCTCAACTCCGCCAGCGAAGTGAAAATATCAGAATAGAATTACAAAAAATGGGGGAGAAGACAGCAAATACCCCATTAGCCTTACTTGTAAGATTTATAAATAGGTTGAGAAAAGAAGGTTTATATTCCGCATTAAGACGGGTCAAAGAGTGGCTGTATATAAAAACAGGAAAACTCTAATTATTCATAATTACTTTATTTGTTTCCTAAAATTTGTTTTCTGCCTTTGTTCCAGCCAGATAAATGAGATAGCCGTTGAAACAGTGTAAGGGAGATAATTTCAAAAGTGCGTTTATAAGGAAGATTTTCTCTTCTACACTTATTCCACTGGTATTTCATATCGCGAATACCACTCCGAATACCTGTCATCGGTGGAAGCATAAGGTAGCCAGGCCAGTAGTTTTCGTAATCAGGCATTTGCTCGGGGTTGGGATAAATTTCGTCTATATTCAGAGTTCTGTGAAGAACAATACTGCAACCGTAGCCATAGTTATACCAAGTTTTAATAAAAGAACGGAGATTGGTATCAAAATCATGATAAATAATAGCGTCTTCTTGATAAGCGAACCGCCATCCTTCTTTCCATAGATGGATACATGCGGAAATATCTTCACCTCCCGGATTGCGTATATCGCCTGCAAAACCACCTACATCCAACAATGGTTTCTTCAGAAAAGCACAATTACAGGTGACGAGGTAGTGAAGTTGTTCGGGGGGCTCTAAAACGCGATGGAATAAAAAGTGTCTCGCAAACATAGATTTTTCAGATACTGCTTTTACTCGTCCGCCAACCCCAACTATTTTCTTTTCTAAATTTAGAGGGGAGGTAATCCGTGTTAACCAGTGAGGGTGAACCCTGCAGTCGGAGTCGGTAAAAGCTACAATATCTCCACGAGCCATTTCTAATCCTTTGTTTCGGGCAACACCGGGTCCACTGTTTTTTGACAAACGAGTATATCGAAATTCATACGGATGTTCTTTCTTTGCCCAATTCTGGCATATTTCCGGCGTCATATCAGAAGAAGCGTCATCTACAATGATGACTTCATACGGCTGGTTATATTCTAAGGTATCAAAAGAATTCAAAAGATATTGTAACCGCTGATGGTCATTATACGCAGGGACAATTATGGAGGTTTTAATATTACCTTTCATCTTGTATATCCTGTTCAGGGAAATTCATATTTTGGAATTGAATACCACCATCAAAAAGTAAGTGGTAGCCAGGGGGTAAATGGAATAGCGATTTTTGTTCTGGCGTTGCTATGGATTGTATCACACGAGCACTTAGTGAAAACTCTGGATTAATAGCACTCATCCGGAAGAAGTTGTTTTGATTTGTGAATAAGCAGATTGTAGGTAATTTTTTGCCTATTGCTTTTATATACTGAGAAGGCGAATAGTTTTTATTCAAATGTATATATTCTGTCTGTTGAGGTGGAATTTCCGGAAACTCACCTTTTTCCAGACTGGTTTCCCAATAAGTATATGGATAGACCAATCCCACAGAGATATTGTATTCCTCTAAATCAATGTTTTCTTTGACTTCACAACCGATTTTTATATGAAGGCAATCCCTGTCAGGTTCAGGGGTTAATTCCCATTTTAGACATATAGGGAATCGTTGTGATTCCCCTTCCATAATCCACGAGTTATCTTTGCGATATGGTGTATTCCAGAGGAATGTTTGGCTGAGAAACCACATCCCTTGCAACCGGAATTGTGTATGGAAATGAATGGATTGTGTTATCGGTTTCTTTGCGTTCTTATCAATGAACTCAATATAACCTTCTCCCAATCTCGCTTCAATAGAATTTAAGCGAATCGTCCTTTGTTCAAGCCATGAGGACTTCCAATTTTCGTATTCTTCTCGTGTTGCAAGTGAAATTTTCAGTATCCCTATAAAATGTTTTCCCAATTTTTGCAAATCACTTGTCTCAGGAATTTGCAAATGGCAACTAATAAATCGTGAGCGTCCTATATAATCCGTATTCCCAATAGTTATAGATGTCCCCGGTTCTTCTGATTGAAATTCTATTTTCAAATAGGGATACTCTTCATTATCACAAAATAGAAAAGCTGAATTTTCACCTATTTTGGGAGGCATCATAGGTACCCATCCTAAATTTCCGGGATGAATAGGAGCAAATTTCCCTTCATTCCCAGAGTAGAAAAATCGGTTATATGCCTCTGGCAAGAAAATACGAAACTCCAGTGCCTGAATGGGAATTTCTTTTAGCAAATTATATGATGGTTGTATAACCATTGTGTTTTCATTAATTGTCGCTTTCCATTCCCATTGGAAAGGCAGTCTATAGAGAGTTCCATAAGATATAAAAGTATTCTTTTCTCTTTCTTCTACATACCAGTCGCCCATGGAGGAAGTGTGAACCTGCTGAAAATGGACAGTGACACCTTCTATTCCCAGAGGTGATGTTATTTCTTTTTTAGAGTGGAAAAGGGAAATTTTCCCATGACTGAAAATGGCTTCAAAGTCTTCCGCATTATTTGTAATGGTATGTATCCCTTCTGCTCTGCCTATTTGTCTTAAATAAAAGTCAATCGTTGCAGAAACTGTTCCACGGTCTATTAACTTACCACGGTCCAGAAGAAACACACGATTGCACAAAGCGTTTACCGTTCCAAGGTCATGGGATACAAATACAATAGTTTTCCCCTGTTCTCGAAGTTCACCTATTCTTTGCCGACATTTTCTCTGGAATTCTTCATCGCCTACCGATAATACCTCGTCAACTAAAAATATATCTGGATTAACAAAAGAGGCTACTGCAAATCCTAAACGGACATACATACCACTACTATATGTGTCCACCGGTTGGTCAATGAATTCCCGTATGCCAGAGAAATCAATAATTTGTTCTATCACTTCATTTACCTGGGCTTTTCGCATACCTAAAAGCCCCGCATTCAGGTAAATATTTTCTCGACCAGTAAGTAATGGATGAAAACCTGCTCCCAATTCTAATAACGATGCAACTCTTCCATGAACTATAACTCTGCCTTGAGTAGGAAGTGTGACCCCTGCAATTATCTTTAATAATGTGCTTTTCCCCGAGCCATTTTTCCCTATTATACCGACTGTTTCCCCACAATAAATATCAAAATTAATATTATCCAGAGCACGAAATCTTTCTACTTTTTTCCCGCGTATCCAGTCAAGAAATCCTCCCTGTCCGCGCAGGTCTCTGAATCCCCTACGCACAGGATATTCTTTCGTTACATTTTTTAGTTCAATAATCGTATCTGACATATTTTATAAGTAATCCGAAAAGTTTGCTGATTGCCTTCTGAAAATATATATTCCAATAAAAAAACAGATAATACTTACAAGAGCAGAATATATCAAAAATGATAATGAGGGTGTTTGACCATAAAGTATACTTTCACGGAGGTTTGTCAATATCCCTGCCATGGGATTCAGGATATAAATATAGTAAAACCAGTAAGGTAGGTTGTGATTTTCACACGCATGGCGGACCCAATCTAAAGGATAAAAAACAGGTGAAGCATAGAAACCAAAAGTTAGTGCAACATTGACCATATTCCCAATGTCTCTAAAATGGACATGACCTGTGGAAAATATAAAACCTAAGCCAGCAGATAATAAAAATAAGATAGGAAAAATAGCAATCATCCAGATTAGATGAATAGATAAACTTTTCTGAAATAAGAGATGGATTATTATTAGGGTAAGAAAACCGATAGATAGATTTACTATGGGATAAATAATAGCAGAGAGAGGAATAACTTCACGAGGGAAATAAATCTTTTTCACCAGATTTTGATGATTAATAAGAGATACAGTAGCACTTGATACAGAACCTGCAAAATATTGCCAGAAGATTAGCCCACATAAGATTTGTGTTGCCATCGGAACTTCAGAACTACCTGAATTTGGAATACGCTGTTTAAACACAAAGGAAAAAATGAAGAGGAGTAATAGCATTAGGGTAACAGGTTCAATAATCGCCCATAAAAAACCTAATAGAGCATAACGATATCGGGCTTTAATTTCTCGTAGGACCAATCCCCATAAAATTTCCCTCGCCTTAATTAAGTCAAAAGGAACCTGGCTAATAGATTTTTGTTTATCGCTATCATAATATATTGTTTTTACCAATGGGCTCATATTCTTTCCTGTTATGGATTGGGGAACGGGGGTAATGATTTCATTGGGTCGAAACTACCACCGTCCATACCAGCACCAGAAGGTGTTTGAACACCTGGTGGAGGTGTTATCGGTTGTTCTAATGGGACACCGCCTGGTGTTAACAATGGTGCAACGAATTTTTCTAAATCGAATGGTTGTTGTTCTTCTTCATCCGCTAATGGTTTGAATTCTTCTGATGTTACTTTGAATTCATTATCAATAATTTTTACTGTCCAGACTTTCCGATTTCTCAATTTTTGAGGAGTAGGTTTTTCTACAGGCCAGGAACGACGAAACTCACTGTAATAACATCCAATTTTATCAATCGGTATCTGTTGAAATTTCAGGTTTTTCAAAGCGAGAGAGTTTATGACCAGCCAGTAATCGTCTTTTTCTGGACTTAAAAATTGAGGATTGGCGATAATACTGGAATTATCAAAATTACGCTCCTGCCATTTTGCGAAGGTAATTTTTTCGTAATCATTCTTCTTATAACTTTCCCAGTGCACACGAACCTCTTTGCCAAAATGGAATATTAGATTTAAGTCAAATTTGTTAGTCTCCGGGTCAAAAGGTGCTAAGTGATATACCGCAGAACTTCCTTTTTCGGATTTCATACTGGAGATGCCACAGAAATCATCTCTCTCATAGGAGATTATGTTTCTAATGAATTGATTATTTGCTGGTTTCCTTCGGTCATCTTGATAAAGAGTTAATAATTCAGGGTAACGAATACTATATGGAGGTTCTTTAGGTTTCATTGCTTCTAATCGTTCATCCATCACATCCCAGCAATATCCGTCCCACCGTGCATCAATATGTATCGCAGGAATACAATCCACAAAGATATTATTTTCCACAAGATTATCTCTACCTCCGCCAATCATAACTCCACAAAGAGGAACACGATATATAATATTGCCATATACCGTTACACCACTACTGCAATCGTCTAAATAAATTCCCCATGCCCATAGTGGAGACTCGTACTCGTAATTAAACTCCTCAGATGAATTTTCACTGGATAAACCAAAACCATACACATCATGAAAAATATTGTGACGAAGAATATTTCCTCTATTCGTCCAATCTCTACCCATGTAGAAAGCCCCTGCATCTCCCGTTTCCTGACATACACGGTATATCCGATTGAATTCTATAATGTGTTCATTTCCACCTAAAATAATCGCAGAATGGGGAGAGTCGTGAATATCGTTATGTGCAATTCTATTGCCAACACCACTGATAGAAATAGCAGGATGGTATGTTTTATGAATTCTGGCAAAATTGTATATATGATTATTAATAATCTGATGTCCCCCGGGTTCCAAAGTTTTTTTGTCTCCACCCGCAACGGAAATACCCCCACCGCCTAACTCAAATAGGTCGCAACCTTCTACACGATTGTTCTTACCCCCATTAATAGCAACAGCGGTATTATAAATACCAGAAAAAGAGCATTTTGCGACTAAGCATTGTTCCGAGTTTTCTATTACTATACCGGTATCATTGGAACCTATAAAGTTTAGTCCAATTATATTGATATGTTTTGCATTTTTGATATGGAAAAGATTGTTGAGAGTTGCAAAAATAGGTTTGTTCTCACTACTTTGTTCTCTTATAGGTATTGAGAAGTAAAGTTCTTGACTATCTTTGTCGTAATACCACTCATTATCCGTATCCAGTAGAGCAAGGTGATTTTGAAGATAAAACCTTCTACCTTTTTTTGCTTCATAATTAAATTTCCCGTCAATTTCTATGATACCTCCTTCTTTTATAGATTTCACTTTTGCTATTTGAAAAGCCCAGTTATAATTTGAAAAAGTAGCCACCTCAAGGTTTTTTATATCCGCATTCAAAATAATTTCTGGAATTAACGAACACTGGAAGGAATTCCCCGCTGTTTCTTCGTTAACTTCTGTTATAAAAGCCCATTCGCCTCCGGGTAATTGTTCTTCACTTAAATTAGGCCAGCGGGCTAATGTTTGGATTTTTCCATTGAAAAATAAAATACGAGGTTCAGAGGCTGGACTTTCTACCTTTGCTTTATATATGTTTCCCTGGTAATTTTCCAGATTTTGAATTTCCTTCCCACCTATTATGAATACTTCCTCACCTTTATAACTTTGCCAGATAACAGGAAATTCTGCACTTCCAGAATCTTCCTCATTCAGTTCTAATGGAAAAGAAAGTTCATATTTGCCTTTACGAATAAGAACAATTCCTCCTTTCTTTTCCGCTTTTCTTAATACTTCACGAAGCATATCCCTGGCTTTCTCTAATGTTTTGAAGGGACCGTCACTGCCTCCATCTACGGGTTCCGGAAATGTTCCACTCCAACTATCATTCCCTTCCGAAGAAACATAAAATATAGGATATGGTCCAGAAAAAGCACTACTGGATAATAGGTAGATAAATAGCAAACAGAAACTCATAATCATCTTCATAAGACACATAATTTCTCCTTTACTTCTTTATTTTTCTCATAGTCAGGATAATGTTCTACTTTTTGTACTTATTTTCTTTAACGATTTTATATATTCAGCAGGAACAACGGGTCTTTGCAATAACTTATTTTCCTGTTCCCACAAGTTTTTGAACCATACAATAGATTTTTCTTCACCAAGAATTTTTTGAAAAACAGAGAAAAAGTCAACGGGTTCTTCCGGCACAAGAGAAAATCTTTTATTTCCCCATTGCCAGGAGGTAGTAATAATTTTAGCGATTAATTCGTGAGGGGAAATAGGCTTTATCATTTTCCTGCATGCAATAAGTTTTAATCGGTGATTCCCAGAAGGACTTCTTTTTATAACAAAATCTCCCGAAGCGATTTCTGGCAAAGCAATACTGATTTTCTTCTTCTCATCATAGAGACTTAAGATTATCTCTAAAATTTTTACTTTTATTTCATTGGTTTCTTTTATAGAAAATGTGTGAGGCTTGGGGACATTTGTAAAAAATTGCAAATCTTTATTTACCCCTAATTCTTCAAATCCACTGAGCCACTGGGTCAGGTAGGCATATATTTTCCGATGAAACTCTTTACGCTTATGCCTATCTGGAAAGAACAAATAGTCTCCTGAAAAAGGCTTTACTACGAAATCTGGGCATTTCTTGTGGAGAACAATTAAATTCTGATGTTCTGCCTTTGCTATTTTTGAATATTCATCACCATCTTTCGCAATAACAAAGGCAAAATAGGCAGATTTCATTTTTTGATTTTCTGCTTTAAGACGGAAAATGAACTGATATTTTCCTTCCTGAAATAAGTGAAATTTTAAACTGGTTATAGGTGAATTCCCTAAAATTTTTTGAACCGTTGGTATGACAAATTTATCTTTACCACCTAAATAAGTATTAAATGAATTTACTAAGGTATCAAATTGATAAAACCTTTTGAGTTCATTTCCCCAATAATCATAAAGAGGTCTAAAACCCGTCCAGAGGACTTTAATAGGTGAATGACTATACTTTGACTGTGCCAATTTTTTCATGAGGGAATATCCGATAATATTTAAGTTTTTATTTATTTAATGAAATTATATTATTTTATATGATATGCTTTCTCTTTCGTAAGTTTTAGAGAGTTTATAAATCCTTGTATCCAGAATAAAAATATTTCCGTTTTATTATAAAAACTTGAACCTTAAAATTAAATATCTATTACTCCTCTACCTATCAGTTATGTCCAGAGAAAATACAAATATCTTGATTATTCTGTTTGTTTTTTTGTGTGGAAGTATTTTTTCTGCCGAAGAGAGACCATTTATCAATATTCAAATAAAGGAAAAAAATATTTTTACAGAACAGAAATTTGAAGTTGATGTTCTCATAAAGGCGGAAAAAACAAAAGACCCGTATTGTTTTTTCCCACCTGTATTAAAAACCACCAAAGTAGATGATAGCCTTTCTCTCAATATAAAAAAGATTAGCACAGAGGAAACGGAAAATGAGGTAAATCTTAAAATTCTATTGGAAGGTATTGCTCAGGAACCAGGAGAATATGAAATTGGACCTTTAGAAGTGCCTTATGTTCTACTTACATCAGATATAGAAGGAATGTTTATAAAAAATAATACAGGTGTTATCCCTACTTCTCAATGGATTGTTCCCTCTATAAATATTAAGGTGAGAGATGGATGGTTTTTGAAGTATTCAAAATTAATATATACAGGTTTAGTAATAATAATTTTCTTTTCCCTATCTCTTATTTTAATTCTACTTTTTATATACAGAGATAAAGGCGTGAAACAAAAAGAAGAAATTACAGTAGGAGAAACACTACATATAGCGAGAAAATATCGTTTGGATGGGAATTATTACGAATATTTGAAAACTCTTTATGAGATTTTGAAAAAATTAGAAGGAAAAGGAGAAAAAGAAGAATATCAGCGGTTAGAACAAAAATTGAGAGATAAGATGAACGAAGTAGGTTATAGAGGTATCAAACCCACAGAACAAGAAATGGATGTAATCTGGAAAGAAGTAACAAACTTTACAGCCAGTATAAATGTAAATGAGAATACATAAATAATGTAGAAAGAAAGGAGATAAATTATGTCTATGAGTGTTCAGACAATTAGAGCAAGGGTAGAACGCTATGCGGATATATTAGCAAAGGTTCAGGATGAGATAGCGAAAGTTATTGTAGGCCAGCAATACATGATTAGTCGTATGCTCGTGGGATTATTAGCAAATGGACATGTCCTGTTAGAAGGTGTCCCTGGACTTGCGAAAACAACCGCAGTAAATACTCTTGCTAAAACCCTGGATTGTTCTTTCCGAAGAATTCAGTTTACACCGGATTTACTCCCAGCAGATTTAATCGGGACATTGGTGTATAACCCCAAAACAGGTGAATTCACAACAAAGAAAGGACCTGTTTTCGGAAATATCATCCTGGCGGATGAAATCAACCGTGCCCCTGCAAAGGTGCAGAGCGCATTATTAGAAGCCATGCAAGAACGACAGGTAACAATAGGGGATAATACTTACAAATTAGAAGAGCCTTTTATGGTTCTGGCAACCCAAAATCCAATTGAACAGGAAGGGACATACCCTCTACCTGAGGCACAGGTAGACCGCTTTATGTTGAAATTAAAAATAACATATCCCAACCGCAACGAAGAAAAAGCTATTCTGGATAGAATAGATTTACTTCATCAGCCCAATGTATCCACTATTCTTTCCAAACAACAGGTCCTGGAGATGCGGGAGATTGTAAATCAAATTTATGTGGATGAAAAGATTAAAAACTACATTGTAGATATTGTTCATGCGACACGAAATCCAGACCTCTTCGGACTTAAAATAAATCATCTTATAGAGTATGGAGCCTCTCCGCGTGCATCCTTATACTTACAGCAGACTGCAAGAGCATGGGCATTTATGCAGGGAGAAGGGAATGTCTTTCCACACGATATAAAAATTATGGTTCCCGATGTATTGAGACACCGTATCAAGGTATCTTATGAGGCAGAGGCAGAGAATATTACAAGTGAGGATATTATCCAGAAAATTTTAGACCATGTCCCCGTTCCATAAGTAGTGAGGTATTGGTTGTTATGTTAACAGCAGAAATGTTAGCAAAGGTCCGAAGGATTCAAATTCGGACTACAAAGTTGGTAAACGATATTTTAGCCGGTAGGTATGAAAGTGTTTTTCGGGGGCAGGGAGTAGAGTTTAAAGAGGTGCGGGAATATGTGCCCGGAGATGATGTGCGGAACATTGATTGGAATGTTACTGCGAGAACCGGAACGCCTCATGTAAAAGTATTAACCGAGGAACGCGAACTTACCATTATGCTTGTAGTAGATGCAAGTGGTTCGCAACGATTTGGTTCCGTATCTCAATTTAAGTTGGAACTCTCAGCGGAAGTCTGTGCAGTTCTTGCTTTTTCTGCTATTCAGAATAATGATAGAGTGGGACTAATTGTATTCACAGAGGATGTAGAATTGTTCCTTCCACCTCGTAAAGGTAGAAAACACGGCTTACGAGTTATCCGAGAAGTGTTATATCACGAACCTAAAAGCAATCAGACAAATATATCAAAATCATTAGAGTTTCTATCACAGATTCTTAAAAGAAGGTCTGTAATTTTTATATTATCTGACTTTAACGATGTAAATTATGAAAAGACATTAAGAGTTCTTACTCGCAGGCATGATGTAATTGCATGTATGATTACAGACCCGAGAGAATTATTCCTACCAGATGTGGGGCTCATCAGTATAACAGATGCAGAAACAGGGAAAGAGGTTATAGTGGACACTGCCAATCCAAGATTTAGAGAAGAGTATTGTAAAAAGGCAAAAATGGAATTTGAACGAAAAAAGAAACTCTTACTCCAGTCAGGTGCAGAGTTCTTAGACATACGAACGGATAAGCCTTATATTGATGAATTGTATCGTTTCTTCCGCTCTCGTGAAAGAAGAATTAATCGCTGAAAAAGATTTATGGAAAAGTTATTGATATGATGATATTAGGTATAACATTCTACATATACTTAATGATAGTTTCCGCGGAGAATGTCTATGTTGAATTAAAAAATCAACAGATTCCATGGTTCCGTTCCGCAGAGTATATTGTTCGTCAGTCGGGGAAGAATAAAAATTGTCCAGAGTGGAAAAATTTATATGAGGATATAGAAATAATAGAAAAGCCTGTTATAGGGGAAGAGGGTTGTGTAAAAAAGGTGATTATAGACCCATTTAAAGCAGGTAATTTTTTAATCCCTCCAGCAACGGTGAAAGAAGAAAATGGGAAAGAGTGGAAGACTTCTGCTTTTGTGCTTGAAGTTCGTGAGCCCACAGATAAAGAGAAGGAGGAATTACAAAATACAGCAGGGATAATTGAACCCAGAATGAAAAAATCTTTCAGAAATTTAATCATAACAAGTTTGATTGTTGTAAGTGCCCTAATCACGGCTCTAATTTTGGGTTATTTAATTAAAAGGTTTTACAGGAAACAGGAAACAGTCCTGGAAAAAGTA
>FWWL01007691.1_pt1:0-12500 | contig 14464 bp, 10 predicted proteins | sample 2228331 | NCBI WGS metagenome assembly FWWL01 (sample SAMEA103939775, study PRJEB20133) | metagenome
GATCTGAGCGAAGCAGAAGTGATCGAGGTCGTGCGCCGCGAGGCGAAGCGCCGCAAAGAGGCGGCTGAAGAGTTTGAGCGGCTCGGCGCATCGGATCGCGCCGCCGCCGAAATGCTGGAATATCAGGTGTTGCAACAATATCTACCGCAGCAGCTCACGGAGGCCGAAATCGAGGAGATTGCACGCGCCGTGATCGCCGAGCTGGGCGCTGACTCGCCTAAACAGATGGGACAGGTCATGCCGGCCGTGTTGGCGAAGACGGGCGCACGCGCAGATGGGAGAACGGTGAATCAGGTGGTGCGGCGCCTGCTTGCCCGCTAACTCTACACGCATGGACATTCAACGGTTCTGGGGGGCGGTTCGTCGCACATTGCGCAGCGACCGTCTCCACCAATGGATTCTTTCGCTGCTGATGTTGGCCTCTCTGGCCATCACGATGGTTGCGTTGCTGGCCTGGCAGCTCCCCTACGGCAGTCGCCTGTTGCTCCAGCCGGGCGAGATCGCACCGTTCACGGTCGTTGCGCCGCAGCCGATCACCTTCGAGAGCGAAGTTCTGACCGAACGCGCGCGCGAGCGCGCAGCGCAACAGGTTCCGGATCAATACGACTTCGAGGAAGCGTCGATTCGGCGACAGCGCATCGAGGCTGCCCGTCAGGCATTGGCGCAGGCGACCGCCATTCGTCGGCAAGAGGAGAAGACGCTGGCGCAAAAGACCAACGAGCTGCTGGCGATCGAGGAGTTGGGGCTGGACGCCGAGACGGCTGTGCAGATCCTGTCGCTTTCGGATGAGCAGTGGGCGCAGGTCGAGCATGAGGTGATCGCCGTGCTCGACCGCGTCATGCGCCTCGAAATCCGGGAATCGACGATCAACCAGGCGCGCAACAGTGTGCCCGCCCTCGTCAGTCGGAGCCTGGATGAAGACGCCAGCGACGTGGCGATTCAGCTGGTGAAAAATCTGATCCGTCCCAACAGCTTCTACAACGCCGAACGCACCGCCGCCTTGCGCGCCGAGGCGCGCGCCGGCGTTCCCCCACAAACCATCACGCTCGTCAGGGGCGAAACGGTCATCCGCAGCGGCGATCGCGCCACGCCCGAACAGGTCGAAAAACTCGCCGCCCTGAGCAAATTGCAGTCCGAATGGGATTTCTGGACGGTGACGCGCAACGCCGTCTTTGTCCTGCTGTGGCTCACCGTGACGCTCAGCGCGCTGGCGAAAGTGCGGCGTCCCTTGCTCCAAAATCTGCGCGAACAGGCCCTCCTGCTCGTCATCACCGTGATCTGGCTGCTGGCCGCAAAGGCGATGATCGTGAATCATCCGCTGTTGCCGTTCATCTACCCGCTGGCGGCCTACGCCATTCTGGTCTCGGTCTTCTGCAAAATGCGCGTGGCGCAGGTATTGATCACGATGTTCGCCTTGCTGTTGCTTTATATGCTGCCGACAAACGCGACCATGGTGATCTATCAGACCACCGGCGCCATGCTGGCCGTGTTGCTCGTGGGTCGCGCCGAACGGCTGAACTCCTTTATCTGGGCGGGCGTCGTCGTCGGCCTTTCCAATCTCGCCGTGCTGATCGCCATGTCGGCGCCGTTTAGCACCTACAGTTCGACCATGCTCGTCGAACTCCTGCTTGCAACGGTCGTCAACGGCGCCCTGACCGCCGCCATTGCGCTCATCGGTTATTTTGTTTTGGGCAACCTTTTCGACATTGTGACGCCGCTGCAGTTGAACGAGCTGAGCCGTCCGACGCATCCTCTGCTGCGCCAGGTGTTGTTGAAAGCGTCCGGCACCTATCATCACACCATCCTTGTCAGCAACCTGGCCGAACGCGCCGCCGCCGCCATCGGCGCCGACGCCCTGCTCGTACGCGTCGGCGCCTACTATCACGACATCGGCAAGACCGTGCGGCCCTATTTCTTCGCCGAAAACATCATGGACGGCTCCTCGCCCCACGACAAGCTCGACCCCTTGACCAGCGCGCAGATCATCATCAGCCATGTCAAAGACGGCGTCGATCTCGCGCAGAAATACAAGCTGCCCGAACGCATTCAAGATTTCATCCGCGAACACCATGGCCGCTCCCTGGTGAAATATTTCTACCTGATGGCTCAGCAACAGAGCCAGGATGGCGCCACGGTCAACGAAGAGGATTTCCGCTACCCTGGCCCCAATCCGCGTTCGCGCGAGACCGCCATCGTGATGTTGGCGGACACCTGCGAAGCGGCGGTGCGGGCGATGCGGCCGTCCTCTCGAGAAGAGCTGGAACTGCTGGTCAATCGCCTCATCGACGAGCGGGTGGCCAGCGGCGAGTTGAACGATTCTGACCTCACGTTTCGAGACCTGCAGACAATCAAAGAAGTCTTTCTGCAGGTGCTCCAGGGCGTCCATCATCCTCGCATCAAATATCCGGAAAGCGCGTCCGTGCAACCACAGGAGCAGCCCGCTCGGGCTCCTGAGGGCAACGGAGCGGGGCGTAAGACGACGCAACGCGCAGGCTGGGAGGTGGAGGGCTTGGAGGAGCGTGCCCTGTCGTCGGATGTGCAACGCACGCCTGCCATGGAAGGATAAAATGGATACGCCGTCCCTTGGATACGACATTGCCGTCGAAATCGATGAAGCGCTCACCGATTCCATCGACGTGGCTGCAATTCGCGCTGCGGCGGAGGCAACGCTGCGCCGACTTAACGTCGAACGAGCCGGGCTGACCGTTGCGCTCACGACGGACGAGTATGTCCGCAGCCTGAACGCACAATATCGAGGCATCGACGAGCCGACCGACGTGCTCACTTTTGCTGCGCAGGAAAGCCTTCCTGGCGCGCCGTCGCTTGCGTTGCCTGCAGAGGCGCTGGAGGAAATGCAACACTATCTCGGCGACCTGGTGATTGCATACCCCTACAGTGCGCGCCAGGCCGCGCGCTACCAAAACAGCGTCACCGCCGAGCTGCAATTGCTGGTTGTTCACGGCGTGCTGCACCTGCTCGGCTACGATCACGACGATGAGACTTCTGAGCGCGCCATGGGGTCGCTGCAAGAGGAGATTCTGGCGCAGTTCGGTCATGCAGCGCTGGCGCGACGCATCTACGAATAACCGGACGGGGAAAGGGATTCAAGACGGATGATTATGCAATCTTCGCATTCGGCGCAAGGCGCCATCAACGGCCGCGATCGAGGTTTCTGGCCCGGCCGCTGGTTCAGCCTGAAGGCGGCCATCCACGGCGCGCTGCACACCATCCGCACGCAACCCAACGTGCGCATCGAGCTGGCGGCGCTCCTGGTGGTGACCGTGGCGGCTTTCTATTTTCAGGTTTCGGCGCTGGAGTGGGGGCTGCTGGGGCTGACCATTTTTCTGGTGCTGGCGCTGGAATGCATCAACACAGCGATCGAGACGGTCGTCGACCTGGTCTCGCCCCACTACCACCCGATGGCCGGACTCGCCAAAGACGTAGCCGCCGGTGGAATGGTCTTCATGGTGATCGGCAGTCTGTGCGTCGCAGCGGCGATCTTCGGCCCGCGTCTCTGGGCGCTCCTCGTCTGAATAAGAATTCGCGCAACCTCCGAGGGCGACCACGTTTTTAACCGGCGACGCCTCTGGCGCGCAGCGCCTCCAGTGCGGCGATGGCGGACTCCAGACGAATGGACTGCACATAGTCGTAGACGGAGTCGATCAGCGCATTCATAGGCGCGCCTGCAGCATTCATCTGCGCCAGCTCGACCAACACCAGGATATACTCCTCTAGCAGGCTGCGCTCGCCTGCGAAGCGCAGCGCCTTGCGCAGCCAACGATTGCGCACTTCGATTGCGCCGCGCAGATGCTCGATGCGCGCCAGACCCACCAGCGCCTGGACGTAGGTGTACGGATAGAAGTTGGACCGATCCGCCTGCGCGGCCATGAGCAGACGCTGCGCTGCCTCGATCTGGCCGCGCGCCAGCGCCACCAGGCCCAAACCGATCTCTGCGCTGTTGCGATAGACGCGGAAGAGGGCGGCGTCCACCGGCATCTCCACAATGCGGCGGAAGCGGCGCTCCGCCTCGTCGAGCCGACCGGCCTGCAGCGCCAGAAAACCGCTCGAGATGCGCGGCCACATGCTGCCTAGCTCGCCTGCAGCGCCCGCCACGGCGCGGTTGATGGCGATGCTCTCCTCATTGAGCGCCTGGCTCTGCTCGGCGTCGCCCAGGATGCGCGCGGTCAACGCCAACTGATGATAGGCGGCGCTGGCGATCGACGGCTGATTGGTCTCGGTCGCCAGGTCAACCACGGTTTCAAGCACGCGCGTCGCCTCACCCACCTGCCCCTGAACCAGCAACACCCAGCCGTATTCAAAAAGCGGCACAACGGCGTGCACCGGCTCCAGGAAGAGCAGGAGGTCTTGCTCCGGATTCGGAATTGGAGGGGGAGCCGGCTGATAGCGCGTCCACTCTCCGTCGACCTCTTCCACGGGCGCGTAGATGCGACTGCGCCGCTTCAGCAGGTCCAACAGGACGCGTGGGATCGGCGCATCGGTGTCGGCGCTCAGGATGGCGTCGAGAAACTCGTCCAGCACCTGATTGCTCTCCGCCTGCTGTCCGAGCAGGCCGAGCATCGTGGTCAGGCGGCTGTAGGTGGCCAGCATGAGCGTGCGATCCCCGTGTTTTCGCGCCCAATTTTGCAGCCGCCGATAGGTTTCCGTCACTCCCTCCGGATCGAACAGCCCTTCAAAGGCCATGCCTCGCCCCTGGAGCGCCTGTCGGGTGAGCTCCGGGGAGGCTTCGGGGAGAGATTCGAGCAGCTGCAGGCTGCGGTCGAACGCCTCCACCGCCTGACGAAAGCCGTATGTGTGCAAGAGCTTTTCGCCCGCCTTGATGCTGTAATGCGCCGCCTGCAGGCGATGGCTGCCGCCCGCGCAGCTGTAGTGAAAAGCGATCTCGCCCGGGTTCGTGGTCTCTTGACCGAGGTCCACCAGCGCCTCCGCCACGGCGAGATGAAGCCTGCGCCGCTGCAGCAGGCTCAAGCGGTCGTAGACGGTTTGACGCACCAGATGATGAGCAAAATCGATGCGTTCGTCAGGCCGTTCGATCAGGAATTTGCGCTCCAGCAGCGTCTCCAGCCCACCCAGCGGATCGAAGGTTGCGGCGCTTTCCAACAGGTCCAGGCTGAAGTCGCGACCGATCACTGCGCACAGGTTGAGCACGGCGCGCGCCTCGGTGGGCAGCCGCTCGACGCGTTCCATGATCAGCTCCTGGATGCGCTGGCTGCGCAATTTGGGCGGAGCGGCGGGCGCATGCTCCTCGGTCAGCTCATCGAGCAGCGCGTGCAGCGCGTGATTCACGTCCCCCAGCGACAGGCGCTCGTCCAGGTCGTGGAGCGCTTCCGCCACAAACAGGGCGTTGCCTTGCGTCGTTTCGTAGAGCAGTTCGCCCAATCTGGCCGTCTGCGCCGCATCGACGCCTGGCGTTTGTCCGTCCGCTCTGCCCAGATGCAGCTGCACGAGCGTCTGTACATGTTGGCGGGTGAAACGAGGGACAGGCACCTGAGCATCGCGCTGCAGACGATGAACTGCGTGAACAAAGGCCGCCAGCGCCTCATTCTCCCTCAACTCTTCACTACGATAAGCCATCAATAAGAGCAACGGCAGATCGGAGATGCGTTGCACAAGGCGATTCAGCGTCGTGAGCGTATCCGCATCTGCCCATTGCAGGTCATCAATAAAAAGCGCCATCGGCCGCAGGGTCGCCAGCGCGATCACGGTCGTCACGAGGCCGTCGATGAGGCGCTGGCGGTTTTCTTCGCCAACGGCCGGCGAGTCGATCACCGCAACGGGAAGATGAGAAAGTCGATCTTGCAGGCTGGGGATGATCTGCGCCAGCGCCGTCAACGCGCCGGCCGGAAGCGCCTGAATGTTTGCATCCGGCAGTGCGTAGAAGTATCTGGCGAACGCATCGGCCAGGGGGCCAAAGGGAAGGTCGCGCTCGAGGAACTGACAGCCTGCGCTGATGACGGTCATCGAGCGGTTGGCCGCCTCGGCGAGCAACTGATGGGCCAGGCGCGTCTTGCCTGCGCCGGCTTCGCCGTAAAGCATCACCCACTCCCCGCGTCCGCTCAGCGCGCGCTCCAGTCGCTCCCGCAGGATCGTCATTTCGCGTTCGCGCCCGACGAAAGCCGAGGGGAAGCCGGCGTCGAAGGCGGTCAACAGGGTGCGGGGAGGCAGCTCAAGCGAGCGCTGTTCACTGACAGACGGAGGTAAAATCACCTCCAACGGGGGGCGCATCACCAGCGGAGGGGTGACGAAGGGCCGCGTCTCGATTTCTCCCTTAAGAATTTGTTGGTGCAGGTGCTGGGTCAACGGGCTGGGATCTGCGCCCAGTTCTTCGCTCAGGATGGTGCGGCAACGTTCATAGGTGAGCAGGGCGCCTGCGCTGTCGCCCGACTCGGCCTGAAAGCGCATCAAGGCTTGATAGGCGTTTTCGCGCACTTCATCCCGCGCCAGAAGGCGGCGACAGAGGGAGATCGCCTCCGGGTAGCGCCCGGCCTCTGCATGCAGCTCCGCCGCCTGCAGCAAAGCGCCAAAATAGCGCTCGCGCAGCCGATCTCGCTCCACCTGTAGCCAGTCGGCGTATAGATCGGTGACGAGATAATCATCCTGGTAAAGGTCAATGGCGCGTTGCAGCAACTGAAGACGCAGCGCAGGATCGGCGCTGTGGTGTGCGCGGTTGAGCAGATGCTCGAACTCTTCGACGTCGAGCCAGATTTCCGGCGCCAGACGAAACGCATAGCCGGGCGTCTGCGTGACAATGTAGCGCGAAGGCGCGCGACTGGGGCGATCCGGCTCGAGCACATTGCGCAGCGCATTGACCGCGCTGCGCAACGTCGTGGCGGCGGCGTTCGGCGCGCTGCTCGGCCACAGAATCTCGATAAGCACATCGGTGGAAACGGCGCGCGGGCGCTCTGTGATCAAAATTTTGAGCAGCTGTCGCGCCTGACGCGTGTGCCAGTCGCCTTCCGTGACCGCAACGCCATCGCGCACGACCTGCAACGCGCCGAAGGTGTAGATGCGAATCCTGGGCTGAGGTGCGCCTGCCTGGCGTTCATCGATTGTTTTGATCTGACTCATGGACGAAGGTGGAAAATCCCCACGCACAACGACCGATCGGTGTGTTATCGTTCCGATCGCCGCTTGACTACGCTTTTCAGAAATTGCATCTTCCATTGTACCTTACGTCGCGTCACGCAGGCAAGAAAGTCATGACGCAGTGCGTAATCACGCTTCATCCCTATCGCTCTTCCGCCTCTTTGCCTGTTTCACAATTGCGCCGTCATTTTGTATTCATGGTACAATTTCGCGCCATGGCGAAACAGTATTACGGCGGACAAGCCGTCATCGAGGGCGTGATGATGCGGGGGCGCAAAAGCATGGCGGTCGCCGTGCGCGACCCGCATGGGCGGATTGTGGTTCACGAAGAGCCGTTGACGGCGAAGATTTACACCGGCGCCTGGGGGCAATGGCCCTTTGTGCGCGGTCTCGCCATGCTGTGGGATGCGTTAGGGTTGGGCATTCGCGCCCTGTTTTGGAGCGCCGAGGTCGCTGCGCGCGAAGAGAAGGACGCACAGGTGGAGTTCACCGGCCCGGTGGCCTGGACCACGATCGCCGTCAGCCTTTCGTTTGCTGTGGCGCTCTTTTTCCTGTTGCCCACCTTCGCCGCACGTCTGCTCGCCGTTTATGTGAACGACGATCCGCTCGTCGACGCCCTGTTCGAGGGCGTCATTCGGCTGCTGCTGTTTATCGCCTATCTCTGGGTGATCGGGCGGTTCAACGACATTCGTCGGGTGTTCGGCTATCACGGCGCCGAGCACAAGACCATCAACGCCTATGAGGCGGGCGCGCCGTTGACTGTGGCCGAGGTGCAAAAGTTCAGCGTGCAGCACACGCGCTGTGGAACCAGTTTTCTGCTCTATGTGTTGGTGATCAGCATCCTGCTCTTCGCCCCGCTTACCTTTTCCGACGTGGAGCCGGGCTGGCTGGCGCTGCTGCTCCGTTTTGTCACGCGGCTGGCTTTGGTGCCGGTGGTCGCCTCGATCGCCTACGAGATCATTCGCTTTAGCGCTGCGCATGACCGCAACCCCTTCATGCGCATGTTGATCGCTCCGGGCCTCTGGCTACAAAAGATGACCACGCGCGAACCGGATGACGGCATGGTGGAATGCGCCATCGCCGCCTTGCAGCCCGTCCTGATCGCCGACGGCAAACTGCCCGTTCCAGGGGGCGAATCGACGCTTCCGGCGGAGCCTTCCGCCAATCTGGAGTCCCCAGCTCCGGCCGATTAGCATCTTTTCAAGGAAGGGTGCGGGCGATGCGCAGAATGTCCTCGGCGTAGCGCCGGTGCAGCTCCGGCAGCGTCTGCCAGTCGCCTCCTTCGGCCAGAAAAGCGCTGAGCCTGTCGATGCCCCAGTGGTAGGCCACCAACATCCATTCTTTCTCCGGTCGGCCCTGGCGAGCAAGCTGCGTGCGCAGATAATCGAGATAGATGGCCGCCACCTGGACGTTGCTGTAGCTGTCGAAGGGATCGTTGACGCCGACGACCGGCGCCCATTCTCGCCACGTCGTCGGCAACACCTGCATCAGCCCCATGGCGCCGGCGCTGCTCAGCGCCAGCGAATCGAACCCGCTCTCAACATAGGCCTGCGCCGCCAACATGCGCCAATCGAGGTCGTACTGCGCCGCGATGGTTTGAAACATCTGCGCGTAGGTCATCGGCCCGCCCGGCGGTGGAGCGCTGACGTCGGTGTAGGGCGCTGCAAGAGCGCGGACCGGCCCACCGCTGCCCGGCGCCGTCACCTGGTCGGGCAGGACGAGGGGGGCTGAAGGGTCCGGTTGCAAACGGGGAGCGTCGGCCGACCGCGCCGGAGCGGAAGATGAAGCGGCCGCAGAAGCGAGGGGCTGATTGAGCGCCACAACGATCACAGCGGGCGCCGGCTCCCCTGCGACGGCAGGCGGCGGAGTCGCTGCGTAGCGCATCAGCAGGACGCTCACAACGACGAGCAACAGCGCGCTGGCCGCCGCCACCGTCCCCAGCGCACCGATGGCGGCGAGCTGCCACAGTCCCAGGATGGGATGCACTTCAACGCTCCTGCGCACCTGCGCCAGCGTCTCTCCTTCGTCAGAGCATGCGCGCACGGTGAAAAGCAATTCTCGACTGTGCAAACCGATCCAGGGCAGGCGGTGAACTGTCAGGCGCAACGGCGCATGGAGGCGTCCTCCTGGCGGCAGAATAAACGTCTCGCTGCCGGGAAGGCGAAGCGAAGCGGCCAGCGTCGTCGTCCACCCTTCCAGGCGCACAGTGAGCGGGCAGTTGCCCTGATTGCTCAGGCGCACGGAAACGTCGAGCGCGCGTCGCCACCACGCCGCCGGCCCGGGCATTCCTCTCACCTCGAGCGCCAACCGCTTGAACGGAAGCACTCGCAGCGTGAAGCCCAACCTGACCATGCGCAGCGGCTCTTCCGGCGAGCGAACCACGACGGCCAGCGGGTGGTCGCCGGCTTCTGTGCCGGCGTGGCGGGGCGGAGAGAGATTCAACTCCAGGGTGATGCGCTCGCCCGGCTCCAGGCTGGCCTGCACATAGGGCTCCACCATCCAGCGCTCGTCGAGCCAGCCTTCCACGTACACGCGCGCAGAGAGCTTGCGACGGCTGTTGTTGAACACAGTCACCGGCAGCGCAACCACATCGCCGGGCTCCACCTCCCAGCGACGCGCGGGGAGCGTGGCAATCAGAACCTCGTCGAGGCGGTCGGGGATTTCCCACGCATGCGGGGCGTTTTCCGACGAGATCGCATCCACGCCCGACAGCTCATCGAACTCCTGCACCGGTGGCTCACCGCACTCGAGGGATAGGGAATCGGGCGGCGCCACCGGCATATTCAGCGCCTTTCGGGTGGTCGGGTGGGTCTCGTCGCCAGAAAAGGTTGCGTCGTCCGTTTGCATGCAGGTAGTATGGAGGGTGCGATGGCGGCTGTCAAGTTCGGGAACTGCAGCTTTCCTTGCGCCGTTGAACAGAGCGAAACAGATCACGACAAGAACGTCAACACGGTCACTGAACACAGGGCGGAGCTGGGGGATAATCAGGGATATGAAATTCGGCGTTCGATTCTGGCTCTTGATGGCGGCGATTGTGCTGTTGATTGCGTTGACGTTTCCATTCGCCTGGCGCGCCTGGGTGGAACGCACTTACGCCGCTGCAATTTACACCTTGGAAGAAGCCCCTTCCGCGCGCGTGGCGCTTGTGCTGGGGGCGCGCGTCTACCCCGATGGTCGATTAAGCCCGATGCTGGCGGATCGCGTGGACACGGCCGTTGCTTTGTACAAGGCGGGAAAGGTTGAAAAGTTGTTGATGAGCGGCGACAACAGTCTGGAGGACTACAACGAGCCTGGCGCCATGATGGCGTACGCGATCCGGCAAGGGGTGCCGGCGGAGGACATTCAACCCGACTACGGAGGGCGGCGCACCTACGACTCCTGTTATCGCGCCCGCTATATCTTTCAAGTCGAAGAGGCGATCATCGTCACGCAAGAATTCCACCTGCCGCGCGCGCTCTTTCTGTGCAAGAGCCTTGGCATCGCCGCCACCGGCGTCGTCGCCGATCGTCGCCAGTACCATCCGCGCAGCATCGCATGGTCAGAGGCCCGCGAAACGCCCGCCACCTTTGCTGCGCTCCTGGACATCCTCCGTCGTTCACCGCCGCCCGTCTTGGGCGATCCGATCCCCATCCGGTAAAGTTCGCCTATTCAATCTCGATCGTTTGCTCCGAATGCCCCTTGCGCCAGTTGCCATTGGCGTCCCCCACCACCCAGGAGGTGGTGATGCGGATCGTCATACGGCTTTGGGAACGCACGGGCGCATCGGCGCGCACCTGAATCGGTGGAGCGGACGGTTTGGCGGGTCGGCTCAGGAGCGTCTGCAAAAGTCGCCAGCCAACGCTGGCGGCCAGACTGGCGGCGCCCACCAACAGGGGGGCTGCGGCTTTGCCAACCAGGGCAGGCAGCGTGCTTTGCGGCGCCGGCAGCGCCGCCTCCATATCGTAGCCGCAGTGGCTGCAGTGACGCGCCTCCAGCGCAAAATGGTTGCCGCATTGCGGACAGATGCGTGAGACTTCGGTCATTTTGTTTCGCTCATTTCATTCAAACAGCGCCCAAACAGCGCTTCCGGCGCATTCCTGAGAGATGTAAACTGCCCTTGAAGCGACTTCTTTGTAGACAGTCTATCATCACCGCTTGTCTGCGTCAACGCACTTAACACCCTGCTTCTTCGCACCTGTGTCGTACGAGATGGTTTCGCAACCCTTCACAAAGACAACTCGATTTTTTCAGAACGATTTGCACGAAACTTCACCGTCGCATACAATACCTTGCCGTCCAAGTGTAATTTCAACCCGCCAAATCTGACCAAGTGTACGGAGGACGAACATGCAACCGAAAACGATCCCGCTTGCGTCGAAACGCACCTCGACCTGGATGGCGCTCCTTTTGATCGTAGCGCTTTTGTTGCAGGCGTGTGCGCCGGCTGCTCCTGGCGGCGTTGAGAGCGCTGCGCCGGAAGCCGCCCCAGCCGGTCCGGTCGTCAATGCGCTCGGCAAAGAGCTGCCGCCTGATGCTGCGCCGCTCGATCAGCAGGTGTTGATCTATCCCTACAGCGGCTGGCGCACTTTCACCACCATCGACTTTTTCCAGGCCGTCTATGAGCGCGCCGACGCCCTGACCGATCTGTTGTCAGATTCGCTCGTGCGTCTTGACAAAAATTTCCAGGTCAACCCCGGCGCAGCCACGGAGTGGTCGGTCGATGAAAGCGGGCTGGTCTGGACCTTCAAACTCGACCCCAACCTGATGTGGAACGACGGCACGCTGGTCACCGCCGACGATTACGTCGCCACCTTCCGCTACGGCGCCGACCCAACGCACGCCTGGGACTTCTCCTGGTACTATCAGGGCGTGATCAAGAACTGGACGCAAGCGGTCAACGGCGAAGTTCCGGTCGAAGAGATCGGCGTGCGCGCCGTAGATGCGCATACGCTGGAGTTCACCACCGAGATGCCGGCGCCCTATCTGCCCGCCATGCTGCTCTACTCCGCCCCGCTGCAGAAGAAAGCGCTTGAGACGCACGGCGGCCTGTACAATTCCAACCCGGCCACGTCGGTTTCGTCCGGCCCCTACAAGCTGGTCGAATGGACTAAAGATCAACGGTTGGTGTACGAGATCAACCCGGACTACAAAGGCACGAACATTCCGTACATTCAGCGCCTGGTCGTCGTTGCGATCGGCCAGCCCTCGCAGCTCCTCCCCGCCTATGAAGCCAACGAAATCGACTTCGTCTGGGGCAGCGGCACGCTTTCGCCGGCCGACCTGGAGCTGATCGAAAACGACCCAGAGCTAAGCGCGCAATATCATCCGCACTACGGCGACTTCCGCACCTACTACTTTGCGTTCGACGTCTCCAAGCCGCCGTTCGACAATCTGCTGGTGCGCCAGGCCTTCGCCCA
>FWWL01007692.1_pt1 | contig 14462 bp, 9 predicted proteins | sample 2228331 | NCBI WGS metagenome assembly FWWL01 (sample SAMEA103939775, study PRJEB20133) | metagenome
GCTGCGGTTTTGGTTGGCAAGGGAGCTATCAGGTCTGGAGCTGGTCTTGTTACAATACTTACACCTGATAGCGTATATATACCGGTAGCTTTGGGAGCCTGTGAGTATATGGTTATTCCAGCTCCATCTGGGGGACGTTCCTTTTCGGAAAGAGCTTCGGAACTTTTTGATGAGTTTGTGGAAGGTAAGTCAGCAGTGGTGGTCGGACCGGGTATATGGACATACGACGGAGTTAGAAAGCTTCTCTTTCATATTCTTAAGGTGCTATCTTGGAGGAAGGTTCCATGTGTTCTTGATGCGGATGCTCTTAACATATTAGCTGAACTCGGTCATAACTGGGGAGATATGCTTCGCTCTCTTGATGGTAGAGTAGTCATAACTCCGCATCCCGGTGAGGCTGCTCGGCTTCTTGGTATCTCAACCTCAGATGTGCAAAAAGATAGGGTCAGATCTGCTCTCAGGCTTAATGAAATTTCAGGAGCTGTGGTGCTTCTCAAGGGAGCGAGAACTATAATAACTGACGGAAAGGAGATATACATAAACATGGAGGGCGGTGTTGAACTTGCGACCGGCGGAACAGGGGATGTCCTCACAGGAGTCATAGGTGGGTTGCTTGCGCAAGGTTATAGTCCGCTTTATGCTGCGTGCGTTGGTGCAGTTTTACACGGTGTCGCAGGAAAAATCGTATCTGAGGGCAAAGGATTTCCTCTCTCTCCCGCTGAGGAAGTTGCAAATAATATTGATAGAGCTTTTGCAAGACTTTTTGATGTAGGGTGAGAAAATAGAAGAATTTATACTTTGAGCAGATTTACTATTGGTCCTGGTTCTGCGATGAGTTCAATATTTTCTCTATCAATTATTTCTCCATCAAAGTTGACGCCACCCCATGCTTTTATTTCAACTTTTTCTGCTATGTCGCTGAAAGAGTGAGGTGGGCGTTTTCTACCTGTTGCGAATAATCTGAAATTTCTAAGAGCTGTCCAAGCATCTCCTGAATATGTGAAGAAGTAAAAACCATTTTTGTATTTCTCGGGTTCTACGAATGGCCTGAAGAAGAGGGCAGGTTCTCGAAAAACAGAACCTACAATCACATAGTGTTTCAGGTATGGATACTTCTGTCCATCAATCTTCATTTCTGCTTTCACCTGCCTTATAAGCTTCTCACTATCCTGTCCTATCACAAACTTTGCTATGGTTGAGTAGATAGCTTGCAGTATGCTTCTTTTTGTGGCGAGGCGGGATTCTATTATTCTTTTGGATATGAGGTAAGGTGTTCCCATAAAAAAGGTGAAACATATCCTTGAAGAGTCATCATACCTGATTTTTATTGTGTTGAATTTTCTCACGTTGTTTCTTGGTATTGCGGATGCGATTTTAACTGAGCTCAGGAAATCATATGCTCTGAGCATTATATCATCAAGGTCTCCCTTCAGGGGTATCTTGTCTGATATTGCATTGAGGGAACCGGCCTTACCGTGAAGTACCGGAATTTTTATTTCGTTCTTCATACCTGTTTTCCTCCACAAAGTAGATAGCCCGAGATTAAGAGTTCCATCTCCTCCAACGAAGCACCAGACATCAACGGAATTTATGTTTTCGGATATTATTCTATCTACTTCCTGTGGGGTCTGTGTTTCCTCAACCACTACTGCGAGCTTTTTTAAGATAGCTTTTATTCTTTTTGATATACCTTTTCGCACGCGCTTTGCATTCAAGTTGCATATGACCCCAACTCTCATCAAAAATTAAGAAAATAACTTTATTTCTCTTTTCGTCTTTTGCAATCAGAGTGTCTATCTGGAGTTCATAATATGTTGATGATACTGATCTGGCTAATTTAGCTAAATGATTAAAAATAACAGTAAAAATGTATTATGTTATAGAGAGTGAAAAAGATAAGTATGCAAAAGTATAAGTATGCAATAAAGGAAATTCTGGCGTGAAGATGGATATGAGTTTTTACAAATTACTCCTGAGAACAGGAGCATGCGGAGTAGGTTTTATAGTGGATATAAAGGGGGGGGAGAGCAGGAGAATACTTGAGCTTGGTGTGAGGGCTGTAAAGAACCTCGTTCACAGAGGTGCTGTCTCAGCAGATAAGAAGACTGGTGATGGGGCAGGTGTGATGACGCAGATCCCATATAAGGTAATAAGAAAAGACTTAAATAAGATGGGATTGAATGTTACAAAAGATAACATGGCAGTTGGCGTTTTCTTCTTGCCACAACCAGTAGATAGTGAAACTGAAGAAAAAAGGAAATTTATATTTGAGGTATCTGAGAGTTTTGCAAAAGAACTCGGTTTTGAGCCGGTTGCATGGAGAGACGTACCGCAGGATAAATCAGCTCTCGGAGATATAGCAAAGGAGAGCTGTCCAGACATAAAACATTTCATCCTTACATTCAGTAGTTCGAAGGAAGTGGAGCGAAAACTTTATATACTCAGAAAGTTTATTGAAAAAAAAGCAAGAGAAAAAAACATAAAATTGTATATACCATCTTTTTCATCAAGAAAAATAGTTTACAAGGGACTTTTTATTTCAACACAGATAGACAAATTTTATCTTGACCTCCAAGATGAGGATTTTGAAACATCATTTTGTCTCTTTCATCAGAGGTATAGCACGAACACCCATCCTCATTGGTTCATAGCGCATCCATTTAGGTTCCTTGCTCACAATGGTGAAATAAACACCTTACTTGGAAACATAAACTGGACAAAAACCCGTGAGATAGCGATGTGTGAAAACTCTGCGTGGAGCAGAGATGAGATTGAAATAATAAAGCCTATAATATGGGAGGAAGGAAGTGATTCATCTATGCTTGATAATGTGCTTGAATTCATCTATTTTTCTGGGAAGGACCTTCCTACATCTGTTGCTATGCTCATACCCGAGCCTTATGAAGTTGTTCCAGATATGCCGGATGATGTGAGAGCTTTCTTTGAATACTATGACTGCGTGATGGAGCCGTGGGATGGACCAGCGGCTATCGTATTCTCAGACGGAATAGGAGTTGGAGCATGTCTTGATAGAAATGGACTAAGACCCGCAAGGTATGCTATAACATCAGATGGAATAGCTATCATGTGCTCAGAGCTCGGAGTTACTGAAATACCAATTTCTGATTTCATAGAAATAGACAGACTTGGCCCCGGTGAGATGATATTCATAGACACAAAAGAAGGAAAGTTTTACAGAAATGAAGAAATAAAGAAGATCATAGCGAGTAAAAAAAATTACCCTTTGCTTGTGAGGAAGATAGAAAAGATTCAGACCGATATATCAGACTCATCTGAGTTTCAAGAAGATGAGAGTATACTTTTGAGGAAGCAAAAAGTTTTCGGTTACACCGAGGAGGATATTGAGAAGTTTATAAAGGAGATGAGCCTGAAAGGGAAAGAGGCAACTTATTCTATGGGAGATGATACACCATTTGCCTTTCTCTCGGAGGTATCCAGAAACCTTTTTTCATACTTCAAGCAAAGGTTCGCTCAGGTCACAAATCCACCCATAGACCCATACAGGGAGTATATAGTTATGTCCCTTACAACAACAATAGGTGAGAGATTTGATATATTTGATGAGGTAGAAGCTGACTTAGTAAAACTTGATAGTCCAATCATAAATAGAGAGGTTCTTGAATATCTGAAATCAAGATTTACTTATCGCGTTTTTGATATGACTTTTCAGCTTGGCGAATCTCTGAGGGCGAGATTGAAGGAGATAGTTTTGGAAGTTTGCGAGGCGGTTGAAAGTGGGGTGAAGCTTATAATTCTCTCTGACAGAAGAGCGGGAGAGGATGACAGAGTTCTCGTCCCATCCCTTTTATGTGTTGGAGCTGTGCACAGGGAGCTTGTCAGAAGGGGTCTTCGCCTTAAAGCATCAATCATTCTTGATACCGGTGAACCGAGAGAGGAGCACCATTTCGCTTGTCTTCTTGGTTATGGAGCAGATGCGATATACCCATATCTTGCTTTCAAAACCGCCTATAACCTGAGGGAGGAGCATAGGGGTAAGGAGATAAACATAACAGATAGAGTTGAGCTTGTAAGAAATTACAAAAGGGCGGTAGAAAATGGGATAAAAAAGATAATGAGCAAAATGGGGATTTCTGTTCTGTCAAGTTATAGGGGAGCTCAGATATTTGAGATTATAGGTTTGAGCGATGAGGTTGTCAATGAGTGCTTTGAGGGAACTCCTGCTTGGTTTACGAGAGATGGTTTGGGGTATGAACAGATCGCGAGAGACTATATTGAGTTTTTCAAGTGGGGAGAAGACAGTTCTGCACAACTTCCGAACCTTGGATTTTTCAAGTTCATAAGAGGTAAAGAATATCATCAGAAAAATCCTTTTGTTTTCAGACCACTCCATAAATTCACCGAGACCGGAGATAAAAATTTTTACATTGAATTTTCAAAACAGCTTTTGAGCAGGCCGGCATACCGGGTACGAGACCTTTTTGATATAAAGCCCATTGGGGACCCTATTCCTCTTGAAGAGGTTGAACCTGTGGAGAGTATAATCAGGCGTTTTTATGTATCTTCTATGTCTTTCGGGGCACTTTCTCCAGAGGCACACGAAGTTTTGGCGATAGGTGTGAACAGGATAGGTGCTAACATGGGAAGCGGAGAGGGTGGAGAGGATCCGCACAGATATGAACCTTATGAAAACGGTGATTGGGCGAATTCAACAATGAAGCAGATAGCATCAGGTAGATTTGGTGTCACAACTGAATATGCTGTGAATTGTAAAGAACTTGAGATAAAGATAGCTCAAGGAGCAAAACCGGGGGAGGGTGGACAGCTCCCGGGTATAAAGGTTAGCGAAACGATAGCGCGTATAAGAAGAACTGTTCCCGGGATAACTCTTATATCCCCTCCACCCCATCATGATATATATTCTATAGAGGATCTTGCCCAGCTTATTTATGACCTCAAGAAGGTCAATCCTTCCGCTCGTGTTTCTGTAAAGCTCGTCGCAGAGGCAGGGGTTGGAATTATAGCAGCGGGAGTTGCCAAAGCATATGCTGATACTGTGCATATCGCCGGTGATGAGGGGGGAACTGGTGCTTCTCCTGCGAGTTCAATAAAGAACGCAGGGAATTCCTGGGAACTCGGAGTTCTTGAGACTCATGCTATACTCATATGGAATAATCTGAGAGACAGGGTGAGAATAAGGGCCGATGGTGGTATTATGTCTGGCTGGGATGTTGTCAAATCTGCCGTTCTCGGCGCCGATGAGTATGGATTTGGTAGTTCTGCGATGATCGCTATAGGTTGTGTCATGGCTCGTCAGTGTCACCTGAACACGTGTCCTGTTGGAATAGCAACGCAAAGAGAAGACCTTAGGAAAAAGTTTCCCGGATCTCCCGAGAGGATAGCGAGATACTTTATCGCAGTTGCCGAAGAGGTTAGAGAAATTCTCGCATCACTCGGGGCACGTTCTCTTGATGATATAATAGGAAGGATAGACCTGATAAAAACAAAAGAGGTATTTATTTCGAAAAGGGGAGAAAAGAGAAATATTGCGGATTACCTCAAAAGATTTTTCCTCAATATAGCAACAGGGGGTGAGAATCCTTTCTTGATAGATATACCGGATAGTCAGGACGGAAACGGATATGACGTTCGGAGTGAGAGCCAGAAGATAAAAGATAACATTCTTGACAGAAGTTTGGAGGAACTTATATCAAGAAAGCCTCTGAGAAATACATGGGTTAGGAATGATAGACCTGAGACAGAAGATGAGGACCTCGGTGGTCGCATTGTAAAAGATGTATGGGAGAGGCTTGAGAGAGGTGAGAGAGGCATTAAGTTATCATATAAAATAAGAAATGTCCACAGAACTGTTGGAGCAACGCTTGCGGGTATGATAGCGAAAAAGTGGGGTGATGGTGTGTGTATAAAGGAGGGGCTTGAGCCGGGGGCAGTTGAGATACACTTTGAAGGTGTTGCTGGACAGAGTTTTGGTGCTTTCCTGGTCAGAGGTATGAAATTTGTTCTTCGGGGTGTTGCGAATGATGGTGTAGGGAAGGCTCTATCTGGTGGGGAGATTGTCATTATACCGCCATTCCCTGAGGCTGTTGCTGTGGGTAATGCTTGTATATACGGGGGAACAGGTGGATATTTATTTGTCTCAGGAAGGGCGGGGGAACGGTTTGCGGTCAGAAACTCGGGTGTCTTTGCTGTGGTGGAGGGAGCAGGAAACCACTGTATGGAGTATATGACAAATGGTGTTTGTGTTGTTCTTGGTAAGGTTGGAAAAAACCTTGGTGCTGGAATGACAGGGGGTATAGGATATGTTATAAAGCAACCTCTACTTGAAAAGTATATAAACCGAGAATTCGTATACCTCAAAGATATAGAGGATGAAGATGAGTTTATTCTTTTTGAAAGATTACTCCGCATTCATCAGGCGGAAACTGGCTCAAAGACCGTATCTCACATACTTTCAAAACCAGAGGATGTTCTTATGTTAATACCTTATGAGTTCAAAAAATATATGAAAGATTTCGTCAAGCGTTCCATAGAGCGCTTAGAAAAAGATTTTCCTTTAGAAAAGAATTTTCCTTTAGAAAAGGATCTTCCTTCCTTCCGGTAATCATGCGCAGAAAGTATGCGGTAAATACTTCAAAAATCGTCAAGGAAATAAGGAATTGTGGGTTCATCCTCTTTTCAAGGGGTTTGGTCGACACTCGCTCTGGTAATATTAGTGTGCGCTATGGGGATAAAATTATAATCAAAAAGACGGGTAAATCCCTACCTTTTCTCACAAGTAACGATGTAGTCAGAGTTAATGTTTATCGTGAGACCCGAAGGGATAGATTTGCCTCTTCTGACCTCAGAATACATAGAGAGATTTATATGCTTGCAGATAAAATGAGAAAAGATGTTGGAGCAGTTATACATACTCATTGTCCCGAAGCGGTCGTGCTCTCTTTCTACTACGAAAAGATAATTCCTGAGGACTTTGAGGGAAAACTTTTTATGCCTGAGATTTACTTTGTTTCATATGATGATGTCCCAAGGTATGTTGTTGAATACTCGTGTTGTGTTGCGAAGGGACATGGTACTTTCGTGGGCGCAAAGGATTTGAAATCTTCTCTCTTCCTCACCCTCGCTATGGCACACTCTCTCAAAATATTCCTTCTGAAAAAACTGATTGAAAAATAATTCTTTATTATTTTATTCTGCCCCTCAGAAGATCGCTCGTTCCCTTTTTCTCAGAAGATCCCTTATTCTCTTTACTTCCGGCTGATCAAAAGGATTTATACCAATAACACTACCACAGATCGCAACTGCTATCTGAAATGAGAAAAGGAATTCCGTTATGCCTGATAATGTCTGTTTCACCTCAACTCGCATAACTGGTATCTTCTCAGAGAAAACTTGAAATGTCGTCTGTGCCTCTATTATATTTGCCCTGTATTTAGGGTGATAATCTGGTATGATGAATATGGCGCATTTTCTCTTTGGATTTGCTAATATAAGTTGTGCAACCGAGTGCTGAAAGTGCGGACCAAGAAGTGGAACCGGTGTCATCCCTCTTCCATCTTTGCCAAGACTTTCCCCAATAAGTTGTGATATATTTTCTCCAATTTCAAATAATGCCCTTGAATAGAAGCAAAGGAAAATTTCCTGGCTTGTTTCCTCATTCTCAATCATAAACTCAGCTATCTTAAAATGAAGAGAGTTTGGATTTTCAAGCTCTCTCCTTACCTTCTCCATTGCTGAGCTTATGAACCGGCTTTTTCTTCTCATCCTAAGATATGGCATGATTATAAAGAAAGTTGAGAACCTTCCAGATAGCTCAGGAGGAAAATTTATTTTTCTCCATCCAAATTTGCTCGCAAGTTTGTAAAGGGGTGAGTTCTCCATCGTATTTACCACAATAGATGGGAAAAAAGGTTTACTCTTTTGTTTTTTTTGTTGTTTTATTATATCCATAACAAGCTCTTCAGTTTCAAATGTCTCACCAGACTTTGAGACTATGTAGATCACCTTTCTGTCTTTACTTTTCTCAGAGAGCTTTTCTACAAGAGTATATCTGTCTTCTGGAGATTCAAAAAATTCTACGCTGGGATCTCCGGTTGCTCTCAATATACCTTTTGGTCCCGATGATGATCCCCCTATGCCTAACCATAGCAATTTGTCCACATCCGGTATTTTCCCGATCTCTATTTTGTCAGCTATAAGAAATATCCACTCTTTTTTTTGTATATCTTTTCTCAATATACTTTGAATGTCTTTTCTTATTGTTTTACTCTCCATATTTTTCTCTTTTTGTTTTCGTTTTCATTTTTTGTCTGTCTCGTATTTTTTATAGAAAATTTGAAATTTTGAAAGATGAGGTTAGAGAACAGGGCAGGTAGGGTTTTCATAGTTGGGATAGGTGAGGATGGTATTTTGGGTTTATCTGATAGGGCTAAGGAGATTGTAAGGGGGGCTCGGGTTTTGGCTGGGGGGAAGCGTCATTTGGACCTCGTTATGGGTTTTTCAAATCCGCAAAAAGTCATAAAGATAGGAGCAGATATAAAGAAGGTAATAGATGAGATAAAGGAAGAACTTGACAAGGGAGAGGATGTAGTTGTTCTCAATTCCGGCGACCCGCTGTTTTATGGTTTTGCAAAGCGTGCTTTTGAGGAAATTGGTCGTGAAAGGTGTGAGGTTATTCCTTCTGTTTCTTCTCTTCAGCTCGCCTTTGCGAAGATAAAAGAGAGCTGGGAGGATGCAAAACTTCTGAGTATCCACTCCGCAAAGGTCGGCCTTGAGGAGCTAATATGGGATATAATTGAGAGCGAGAAGATATTTATTTTGACATCAGGCAAAGATGACCCGAAAAATATTGCAAATTTTCTTTTAGAAAACGGTATAGAGGTTGAGAGGTTCTGGGTTCTTGAAAATCTCGGGGGAGAAGATGAGAGGATACTTGAGCTTAAACTTGACAAGGTTATGGAGTATGATTTTTCTCCTCTTAACGTTGTGATTATCAAAAAGAGGAAAGAGCCAAGGAAATATGAGTTCGGTCTTTCTGAAGATCGTTTTTTTCGTAAGGGTGGACTTATAACTAAAGGGGAGGTTCGCAGTGTTGTTCTTTCAAAGCTTTCTGTTTTTGACGGAGCGGTCATATGGGATATTGGAGGTGGTTCCGGGTCTGTTTCCATTGAATGCGCGCGTCTTGCACGGAAAGCAAAAATATACTGCATAGAGAAAAGACAAGATATTTTGGAATTTATTCGAGAAAATATCAGAAAATTTAAGACATATAACGTTGAGATCGTATATGGTAGTGCTCCTGAAATACTCAGCGCTCTTCCTGACCCTCATTCAGCTTTCATAGGAGGGGGAGGTGAAAAAATAGAGGAGATATTTGAAGAATGTCTTTCAAGGAAAACTTTGAGGAGTATTGCGGCAACCTTTGTTGTGCCTTCACATTTTGTCAGGGCATTAAATTTCCTCGAAGGAAAAGGCATAAAATACGAAGCATTTTTCATAAATATATTGAAACTGAAAAAGGTAGATAGATTTGATATGTTTGATGCACATTCAACCGTTTTCCTTCTTCACGCAAAACCAAATGAATAATCTTGACTGCAAACGAATAATCCTGCCCGCACGCCTGCACGTTTTGGCAATATTTTCCACATCCCACATTCCTTATCAGTGTGGTCTCTGTATTGAACCTTACGATGTTTACGCGTCATCTCTTTTTTATGTTTCAATTTTTTTATGTTTCAAGTTTCCGGTACTATAAAGTCTATTTGCTTTGGTATAATATGGAAGCTTTTTGGCGTATGTCCTGGAACTTCTCCCTCCATCTCTATGAGTAGGTTGTCTGAATTTTCTATTTCAACCCTTGTTGCTTTGAAATATAGAACCTTCCCCGTTCGTTTCGCTTTTTCAAGTCCTTCTTTTCCTTGATAAAGGAGTGGTAGGCTTTTTAGAGTTTCGATCGGTCCCATATCTTTGACCACCACAACATCAAATTTTCCGTCGTCGGGTTCAGCAAAAGGTGCTATCTGCATACCGCCTCCGTAGAACCTTCCGTTTGCCACTGCAACAACTCTCACATTCGCCTCAAAATCCCTGAACATCTCCTCATCACTATCGGTTTTTATCCTTACCCTCTTGAGCTTATATGTAAAGTTGCATATAAGGGCAAAAATGAGAAAAGGAATCGTTCCTCTGAATATCTTGCCATATTTGTTGACAAGTCTTGCAACATCTCCTCCCATCCCAAATTCTGTTATGTTTATATAGTATCTTTTAAGAGTTTCTCCCTTGGAGTCTATAAACTCACATAACCCAACATCTACCTTTTTTGTTTTCCCTTTAAGTATTAATTCTATCGCTTTATCTGTATCTTTGGGTATATTCATTGTTTTTATGAAATCACTCCCTGTTCCCACGGGGATTATTCCCATTGCTGGTCTTAAGTTTTCTTGAATTTGCATAATTCCATTTAGAACCTCGTTTAAAGTGCCGTCACCACCTACAAAACATACTCGATCGAAACCTTCTGAATTTTTGGCAAGTTCAATTGCTTCAAGAGGGCGTGATGTGAATACGATCTCAGAAAATAAATTCTGATATTTCTCTCCTATATAATTTGCTACTTTCTTTCCCCTACCCCCCGCAGACTTTGGGTTTATAATCAGTTTTATCCTATTCTTTTTCTCCATCATGAACTTTTTTTAATCACTTTACAATTTTTTTGCTGTTTGTTTTTTTCCTTCATATTTCCCCAAAGATAAATCGTATGAAGTTTTATGTCACAACTCCTATATATTATGTAAACGATAAACCACATATAGGTCATGCATACACTACAATAGCTGCGGATATACTTGCAAGATATAAAAGGCTAATGGGATACCGTGTTTTTTTCCTCACAGGAACAGACGAGCACGGAAAAAAGATAGAGAAGGCAGCAGAGGAAATGGGTGTATCTCCCAAGGAGCTCGCAGATGAAACACATCTGAAGTTCAAAGAGTTGTGGAAAGTCCTGGACATATCATATGATAAATTCATAAGGACTACAGACCCGGAACATGAAGAAGCAGTGAGATACTTCTGGAAGAAGATGGAGGAATCCGGAAGCATATACAAGGGAAAATATGTAGGTTGGTATTGTATTCCTTGTGAGTCTTTCGTGCCATCTTCTCAGGTTCAGGATGGGAAATGTCCAAACTGCTCGAGGAACATAGATGTTATTGAGGAGGAGAGCTATTTTTTCTCTGTTGAGAGATATAAGAAAAGATTGATTGAACTTATTGAAAAGGGCGATTTTGTCAAGCCTGATTTCAGGAAGGAAGAGGTTCTCAATATGATTGAGGACCTTGCAGATATATCCATTTCGAGGTTGAGGGAGAGGGTATGGTGGGGTATCCCTGTTCCTTCGGATGAACGTTTTACGATTTATGTCTGGGTGGACGCACTTATAAACTATATCTCCGCGCTCGGGTATCCCGGCGGTAGCCTGATGGATTTCTGGCCTGCAGATGTACATATTGTTGGAAAGGATATTTTAAAATTCCATGCGATTTTCTGGCCTATGTTTCTTTTCTCTGTAGGTCTTGAACCGCCGCGTATGGTCTTTGCTCACGGTTGGTGGAAGGTCAGGGGAGAAAAGATGTCAAAGTCTTTAAGAAATGTTGTCGACCCTTTTGAGGTCTCAAGTGTTTATGGTGCAGATACTCTGAGGTATTTTATGTTTCGCGAAATTTCTTTTGGGCGTGATGGAGATTTCTCTGAGGAGGCAATATCAAGAAGATATGAGAATGACCTTGCAAAAGATTTTGGAAACCTTGTTCTGAGGATATCAAAATTCGCCCAAACTAATTTTCCCGGAGGAGTAAGGAGATTGGGACAAGTCTCTTTTCCTGACATATCTACAGAAGACATTTTTGATAAGTGGAATGAGAGTATGCAAAAGCTTGACTTTTCAGGAGCTTTAAATTATGTTTTCCACCTCATCTCCTACGCAAATAGGTACATTGACGCAAAGGCTCCATGGGAGCTTATAAAATCAGGGAGGATGGAGGAGGCAGAAAACGTAGTTTATGCTTGTGCATATCTCGTCAAGCTCATAGTTTTTATGTTATATCCCTTTTGTCCAACCACATGCAAAAAAATTGCAGAAAGATATGGGTTTCCCTCTTTACTTGATGAGGTTTCTGGTTTGAAAAGAGATATTTTGGGATATGATCAGGTCTTCAGGATATCGAGCACGGGTGTTCTCTTCCCAAAGCTTTTTGGCTGAAACTCTTTCAGAGCTTTGAAAAATGGTGATGGATCAATATTTCCGTTTTTCCTTTTTTTCTTTATTTTCTTCGCAGATTTTCCTAACTCAGCAGATACATATATGGGTTCTATACCTGTCGGGTCAAATCGAGTAACTTGAGCTCTATCAAAATTCTTCAGAAAATCTTTGGTTGCTCTTTTTGCCATACTTATGTATTCTTGAAGAATTTTTTTTATATCCTCGGAGGGCTCTGCAGAAAATTTTAATTTCTTCCTCATGAGTTCTTTCAAAATATTTATCTTGAGTGCATTCATGTATAGCTCAGTATTTACTTTTGTTGATTTTACTATTGTTCCTTTTAGATTACTTCCAAGGAAATCAGCGCATAGTTGGTTTTCAGGGATTTTCTGTATATCCTTTATCTTTTTCCAAACATCATATGGCACGAGCTTATCTGCTTCGGTTTCAACTTTAAGGTGAACCGCTCCTCCGTATTTTCCCGAAAAGGCGGAGTAAAGTGTAAAATCAGGAATAAGAAGATTGTGTGCTACAACATCCTGCGCAAGATGACACATATACCCTATCATAAATGCGCGTAGAAAATCTTTATTTGCATTATCGAATACGAGAAAAACATACTCCCAATTGTGCGGATGATAATCCCACCTTGAAAAATTTTTCCCTATTATGATATCAGCCATTATACTGCCCCATATGAACTGTGGGTAAAACCTTGATGCTATCTTTGATATACCTGTTGCTATCGTGTTGAGGTCTACCGATGATGTTATAAGTGTATGTATCCCCGGACCCCAGCAGAACCCGTAAGATGGAATAAAAAAAATGAAAAATGCAATCAAAAGAGCGAATAGGAGCATATACTAAATTTTATCATCTCTGAAATTTTATCAGAAAGCTTCAAAAAATTATTTAGATTGTATTTAGATTGAATTATTGAATTTGAATTATTGAATTTAAAATATTTTTTCTGTGTTCTTTGATAGAATTTTTTTTGTCATTCCGGTTTACGGTTCTTGTTCGCCGGATTTGCCGGGTTTGTTCATGAAGATATACAATATGGCAATGGGAATGCCAACTCTTCTTGAATACAAAATTATATTCGTTGTGGATGGTGATATTGATCTTATGCATAAAATATCATCACAGTTTTCAGGTGAAAGTAGGGTCAAGTGCATATTGAGATGGCGTGGGGGACAACATTCCGCCATTTTCTCCGCCATAGAGTTTATAAAAAAAAATGAGATGCAGATCAAAGATGCAACGATTGATAGTAATGATGAGAACACAAATTTTGGAACCTCAAACTTTTTTGTAGCAGTTATGGACCAAGATGACGACCCGAGTTATTTTCCCCTTCTTGCCTCAATAATGAGGGAGAAGAAAGCCGACACGGTTGTAGGACTGGTTCAGAATAAAGAGCGTGATTTTTGGAGGAACGTGGGAACATACTTTTTCTATTGCATTGTTTGCTCTCTGATGCGCTTGAAATCTCCGAAGAAAGCACCCTTATTGTCTTTTAAGGATATAAGACTTTTATCCACATATTCATTGGTATTGGGAGACACAATAATCAAGATGAAGAGAACTTCAAATTACATTCTTTCTCTTTTCCTTTCTGCTCAGAAAATTGAATTTTCCAGATTACCTCGAAGAAAGCAAAATGAATGTTCATCGTATTCTTTCTATCAGCTTCTATCTCTATCTATAAGAACCATTGTTGATATTATACGTTTTCAGATATAGGTTATTGCAAATTATTATATTTTTCACATGCGGCTTTTTGGTACGGATGGGATCCGATTTGTTGTGGGGCCAGATAAAAAATACGGCGATGAACTTGTGTTCTCACACTATCTTATATTTCATATCGCCGTATCTGCGTTCCGAGTTTTGGGAGCTGGAAAGTATGCCATTGTATTTGATACTCGTTTTTCGTCTTCTCTTATATCATATCTTTTTTCGTCTGTTTTCGCTTCATGTGGGGCAAATATACTGATGTGTGGTATACTACCAACACCCGCAGCCTCTGCTCTAACAATATCTTTTGGACTTGGCGGAGCTTTCTCAATATCCGCATCACATAACCCACCAGAGTTCAACGGAATAAAATTCTTCCTAAAACATGGCCTCAAGGCAGATAGAACTACTGAGGAAAAAATAGAGAGTGAATTTTCAAAATTGATACAAGGTGATTTGC
>FWWL01001672.1_pt1 | contig 14459 bp, 15 predicted proteins | sample 2228331 | NCBI WGS metagenome assembly FWWL01 (sample SAMEA103939775, study PRJEB20133) | metagenome
AATCCAACAAGAATGATAGAAATTACAATCTGGATAATTCTTAAAATATTATGAGAAGTCATACTATTTTTATTTTGCCTTTTTGGCAAGAGCTATTGCAAAGTTTGCTACAGAAAATATAAGTGCTGTCTCAAGTAATGCTAGGGGGGTAGCAAAAACTAAATCTTTCATCCAAAAAGCTATCGCCCACAAAACTACTGCATTTACTAAAATCATAAATAGACCAAAGGTAAGCAGAACAAAAGGACCGAAAAAAAGTTTTACAGCGGGTTTGAGAAAAATGTTAAATGCGGCAAGAACAGCTGCAATTTTTATCAGGGAAATGAAGTCTCCTTTTAGTTCAACTTCTTGCAGAAAATAATCTGCAGCAAGAAACGCTAAGGTATTTATCGCAATCTGTATAATAATATCTCCTAAAAATGACACAATAAATAACATATCAGAATCTGGTTTTATTGTCAAAAAATAATCACAATAAAAATCTAGCTTGCCATTTATGCCATATTATGTTATCCTTTCAAAGTAAGCTAAGTTAATGAATAATTTTAAATTTTATGGTTCCGGAAATTCGACCTGGAATGAAAGTAAGGGTCTGGACAAAAATAAAAGAAGGAGATAAATGGAGATCAGTACCTTTTGAGGGTATTGTAATTGGTCGTAGACATGGGAATGAGCCGGGAGCTACTTTTACAGTAAGAAGAATTGGAGCAGATGAAATTGGAATTGAACGTATCTTTCCAATCCACTCTCCTTTAATTGAAAAAGTAGAAGTTCTTGCTGCACCAAAGGTTAGAAGAGCAAAGCTCTATTATCTTAGAGAAAGATCTAGAAAAGAGATGCGTGCCAAATTAAGAAAAATGCAAGCAGCTAAAGCATAATTTAAAATTGAATTAGTAGCGCCGGATGCGCGGGTGGTGGAACTGGCAGACACCGACGTTTGAGGGGCGTCGGCCCGTAAGGGCGTGAGGGTTCAAGTCCCTCCCCGCGCACCAAAGGACGCGTAGCTCAAATGGTTAGAGCGTCTCTTTTACACAGAGAAGGTTCCCCGTTCGAGTCGGGGCGCGTCCACAAAATTCATCTTGCAAATAAATTAAATAGATTTTAGAATTTAAAAATTGAGATTCTACTAAAAATCTTATGCCAAAAACTCGTTCAGCTAAAAAGGCATTACGCAAAAGCCTAAGAAGGCGATTAAGAAATCTTGCCAAAAAAAATTTAATTCTTCAAAAAGAAAAACAATTTAGAAAAGCTCTTGAGGCAAAAAATTTTGAAGAAGCAAAAGAGGTTCTTCGTGTGCTTTATAAACTTTTGGACAAATCTGCAAAAACAAATCTAATTCATAAAAACGCTGCCAGGCGCAAGAAATCTCAATTGGCAAGGCGTCTAAATTTTGCAATATCTAGCAGCAGCTAGATACCCAATACTAATTCTTCAAGCGCAATTTCAGCTTGCTGCCTGCCTGTTTTAATTGAATAGTCAAATAAAGCAAGGCGTTTGATAAAGTCTTTGATTTCTTTTTCGCTAAATTTAGCTGCATATTTTCTGATCTTTGATATCCAGAAAGGGTGTTTGCCTTCAAAAAATTTTTTTGCTACTTTATCTGCTTTTTTCAGCATGAGCATAGCTCTAAAATGACTAGCAATATTTGCAGCAATAGAAAGCGGCGAGATACCGTGCAATAAACTTTGATGCAATAATCTTAAAGCTAGTTTTCTGTTTTTATTTAGCAGTGCATCAACCAGAGCAAAATCTTTTGGGTGTGGAATCCAGGTGCGCAATTCTTTGAGATCATCCAGATTAAGGCGCTTACCGGGACGAAAACAAGAAAGAATAGTAAGTTCATTCCAGATTGCTTCTGTATTTGAGCCGTAAAGTTCTAGAAGTGAAATCTGCAGATCATAAGAAATTTCATTTCCTAATTCTTTTGCGCTATCTCTAATCCATTCAAGCAGCTGATTGCCTTTTAAAATTGGGAATAATTTTAAAATTGCGTTTTTTGGGGTTATCTTGGGCAATTTCTCAAGAAAAAATATCAAAAGATCTGATTCAGAAATCTGAAAAATTTCTTCATTCCAACTTGTTGCTTTTACTATCGCAATTTTTCTCTCATTCCAAAGAGTACTTTCTTCTAAAAATGCCCGCAGTTTTTCTTTGAAGTTATCTTCTTTTGCATCAAATTTTTGAATTCTAAGTTCTCCCTTTGATTTTTCTTTATTTAATAATTCTTCAAGAGCCTTTCTTGTTCGAAAAGTGTCTTCTCCAGCAAAAATGATAACCATAAGTTATAAATTCTATAATGCTTCTGTCACGAAAACTTCTGTCGGAGGAACAAGCGATTCTTCAGTTGGAAGTAAAATTGTAAATGTTGTTCCACGTTTCTCTATTGATTTTACGCGAATATCTCCTCCATGTCTTAAAATAATATTTCTTGCAATATAAAGCCCAAGTCCAGAGCCCTCAGTTTCTAACTTCAGCGCAGCTTCTCCTCGGAAAAATTTGGTAAAAAGTTTAGCTAATTCTTTCTCACTCATTCCGATTCCAGTATCCTGGATTGTAATTTGGACATAGGGTTGATCTTTTAAAAGTTCTATTGATACCCTAACTTCCCCATTTTTTACGTTATAAAGGATGCCATTTTCAATAATATTTTGAAAAGCCATTGCTATTTTTTCACGATCTAAAAGTAGCTGCGGAATTGTATCTTTTGGTGGATAAAGTATTAATCTGACTGAATGGGATTGTGCTGTTTCTGTCAATGATTCAAGAACTTCTCTGATTAAAGAAACAATATCCTGCTTTGACATTGAATATCCGAATCTACCCTCTTCAATTTTTGCAACATTTAATAGATCATCGACTAAATTTGTAATTCTTTCTACAGCAGAAAGAGTCTGCTCAAGTATTGTTTTTTGCTCTTGAGAAAACTCTCCGAAACTACCTTTGAGTATACCATCTAATGCCCAACGGATACCAGCAAGAGGTGTTCTCATTTGATGTGCAGCCACAGTAATAAATTCGCTTTTTGAGCGCAGCAGTTCAATCTCGCGCGATCTATCTCTCACTACTTTGATAAAACCAATTAGTCTACCATTTTCATCAAAAATTTGATTGGTTGAAATCTCAAGATGCAGTTCTCTTGGATCCATAATTGTTACTTCGGTCACTTGCGGCCAGCCGCTCAATGTTTTTTTGACTACTTTAGCAGCAAGTGAAGGGAAAATAATTTGCGTAATAATTTTGTAGCGAGGATTGGCAGCCCATTCCGGACTAATTATTTGTCCCACCAATTCCTCTTTGCTTACTCCAGTAATTGCCTCTCCAGCTTGATTTATAGAAATGATCCGAAAAGATTGATCATAGGCAATAACACCCTCGGAAAACCCAGCAATAATTGCTGCATTTTGATTTTTCTCAATCTTTAGGGCAAAATTTGTTTTTGCTGCATTGATTCCATGCCAGATAAGATAAACTAAAAATCCAATTGCAAACAATAAAAATAATAGAGCAAGCCAGGGCTGAAGCATTACAAAAAGTATAATTCCATAACCCAGAGAAAAGATAAAAAATACCCATGCGCTTCTAAGTTCTTTCAATTTTGCATATAAAATAAATTTTTTGAGCATAATTTAAAGCTAGATACAAAGCCTCTTTCAATTTTACACTGTTTTCAGTCTAGAAAGAAGGGTTTTGAAGCCAAGTTCCTTGAAAATTCTTTCTGCTTCTGTCCTTGATATATTCTCAATGCGATATATTTCTGGATTTGTTTCTATTGGACAAGAAGTATTGATAATTGCAAGGGATTTTGAAAGCAACACCTGTGATTTGTGCTCCAGTAATTTTTGACGAAGTCCGGAAGTAAGGGGAGGTTCTAAAGAGTTTTTACTTTCAATTTCATTATAAAGATTTTCAACCGTACCGTATTTTGAGATTAATAATGAGGCAGTTCTTTCTCCAATTCCTGGCACGCCGGGAATGTTATCAGAGGGATCACCGCGAAGTGCTTTATAATCAACTAAAAATTCCGGTCCAAAGCCATAACGACTTTCAACTGCTTTGCGATCATATATAGTAGTTTCAGAAATTCCTTTTTTTGGAATAACTATTTTTGTCTGTTCTGATGCAAGTTGAAGTGTATCCAGATCTCCTGAAAGAATTATCAATTCAATTTCGGGATAATTTTTTGAGGCAGAGACCAGTGTGCCGATGATATCATCTGCTTCATAAATCCTGGTACACCAAGAATTTTAATTCCTATAGAGCTCAATAATTTTTTTGATAATTCTATTTGGTTTGCCAAATTTTCTGGTAGAGGGGGCCTTGTTGCTTTATAAGCTTCGTAAGTTTCGTGGCGAAAGGTTGGTCCTTTAAGATCAAATGCTGCAGCAATATAATCAGGTTTGAAATCTTTGATTGCTTTAAGTACCATTGAAGTAAATCCGTATACTGCTCCAGTCGGTTCTCCTTCCGGAGAAGTAAGAGGAGGAAGAGCATAAAATGCACGATGAATAAGAGAATTAGCATCAATAATGAGAAAGCGCCGCATAATTTTTAATCTAAGTTTAGCGCAAAATATAATGCTTTTTTATTCGGACTGGCTTAAAAAGCTTAGAGATCTTTTCAAAGAGCATCTTGGCTTTTTTAGAATTGTCACGGGTGTAATTGCAGGTATAAACATCAAGAGTAAGATAATTTAATTCAGGCCAAGTATGGAATGCAATATGAGATTCCCTCAAAGAAATAATTCCAGTTATGCCTCCTCCTTTGAACTTAAAATAAAGGCGCCCCAGTTCAAAAAAACCAGAGCGCTCAATAGCGTTGGAAATTTCCTTTCTTAAATCAGGCACCTTCATACTTTGCAAACTTCCGGGCTTGCTATAAATTTCTGCAAAAAAATGTATTCCTGTCGGGATATTAGGTTTCATTTCAAAATCTTTCAATTAATTTAATTAAAAGCCTAACAGGTGCACCGGCTGAACCTTTAGCAAGATACTCTCCTTCAATAGAGGTCATTCTAGGAGCAATATCTAGATGAACCCAGGGATAATCTTTGGCAAACTGGTAAAGAAAAATTGCTCCAATAATTGCTCCTGCGTATCTGTAGCCGGGATTTTTAGCAACTACATTGGCATAATCGGCAAAATTTCCTTTAATATCTTCCTCAAACTCATCCCATAAAGGCAGTGGCCAAACATAATCACCGCTTTCTTCTCCAAGCTCTCTAAATAATTTTTCTAATTTTTCATCTTTGGTAAATAACGCGCTTGCTCTTTGCCCTAATGCTACTATTGCAGCGCCCGTTAGAGTTGCAATATCAACAACTAATTTCGGATTATATCGTTTTGCATATGTTAGGGCATCCGCAAGGATAAGCCTTCCTTCTGCATCTGTGTTAAGCACCTCAATCGTTTTTCCTGACATAGAAGTAAGGATATCTCCTGGACGATAGCTTGATCCAGAGGGCATATTCTCTACTGCGGGAACTAAAGCTACTACATTTTTCTTAATTCCAAGCCGAGCTGCCAAAATCACAGAATAAATTGCTGCAGCGCCTCCTGACATATCCAAGTGCATTTCTAATATCGCAGTTTCTGGTTTTAAATTGATTCCACCAGTATCAAATGTTACACCTTTTCCTACCAAAACGATCGGGTTTTCATTCTTCTTTGGTAGGTACTCAAGAATAATAAATTTTGGTTTTTCTTCTGATCCTCTAGCAACTCCCAAAATAGCACCCATCTTAAGTTTCTCCATCTCTTTTTCATCTAAAATCTCTACTCTAATAGGCAGACCCTTTACTCCCTCTATTGCTGCCTCTGCTAGTTTTGTTGGCGTCATATCTCCTCCCGGAGTATTTGCTAAAACTCTACACTCATTTACAGATTTGCCTATTATTCCTCCCTTATTGAACCCATACTTTACTTTTTCGCTTATTTTCCCGCACACTATTATTTCTTCAACAAAATTACTTTTTGCCTCTTGCGATGTTTTATAATCAACAAATTCAAAATTAGCCATCTCAAAATTAGTTGCTAAAATTTCCGCTATTCTCTCATCACTAAGTCTCAACTGTGGAATTTGAAAATCAGAAAAATTGATCGCTAACCTTTTGACTTTATTGGCTTTTGCAAGAGAGATGATTTTTCTAGCAATTAAAATAAATTTCCTTAAATTAACCTCCTTCTTCGGTCCAATCCCAAGATAAATTGCTTTTTGATTTGATTTAAGAAGCGCCACATAACTTTCCTTTTCCTCACTAAGAAATACCGGGGAAACACCCCTCGCTTTGCCAAGTTTTTCTTCAAAATTAATTTTTATCTGGTGCATATACTAAAAAAGTTAATATATTTTTATGCATTTCTCAAGTTTTTTCAGATCACTTCCTTTTCTTAAAATTTTAATTTCTTTTTTTGATAAATCAATGAGTGTTGAAGGGGCAGAAATCAGTTCTCCTCTGTCTAGATAAAAAACTTTATTTTTGAAATATCTTTTTGCCTCTCTAATGTTTTTTGCAGGACTTTGATTTTCAAAATTGGCGCTTGGAGCAACAATCGGACCTGAAATCTCTAAAATTTTTTTGATAACGCCGCCCATAGGAATTCTAAATGCTAAAGTTTTTGAGCCGCGGTCAATATAGGAAAGTTTATTTTGGCTTGATGCCAGAATAAAACTTACCTTTAATCCCTGAAGCTTTTTGATTATTCTTTTCTGCTTTGAGCTAAGCTTTATTTTAAATTTTTTTAAATCCTTGATATCTGAAATTAGGATAATAAATGGCTTCTTGGGGTTTCTCTTTCTTAATTTATAAATTTTCTCAACCGAATCTTTTTTAAAACTTGAAGTACAAATGCCATAAATTGTGTCAGTAGGAATTACTCCAATCGCACCTTCTTTCAAAAGTAGTGCCGCTTTTTTCCAATCCAAGCCCCTTTTCCCTTTGTATCCTCCAACCAGAAAATCGCTTCTAATTACCCTATGGCAAGGAATATTAGGATCTTTATTTCGTGCCATTAAATTCGCTACTGCCCGATATGCTTTTTCATTTCCTGACTTTTTTGCAACTTCTTTATAAGTCAAAAATTTTCCCTCCGGTATTTTTGAGACTATCCTTAGAACTTTCTGCTTGAATGTAGTTTTAGTATCTAGCAAGAAAGTTTAGGGTGATAATGGGACTGTAAATGGCATTGGCTCCACTGGCTGTACTCTTGTATTAGTCCCTATGCTTTTTTCTAAACATTCTTTCAATTCCTGGGTCATTGTCCAACCGCATTTTCCATCAGCCTGTTTTTCACAACGGGCAGTTTTGTAGCAAGCAAATTCTGGTTTGAATACGCAAGGGGTCATAACATCCGGATTATCGCTACAAATTTCTCCGGAACAGCCTCCAATATAGCAACCCTTGGCAACATAAGGTATGGTTGGTAAAGTAGGAAGTTCTGTTGGGTATTTACAAGATGTCTCGCAAATATTTGCATATTGACAACCAGGATATTTTTCTTCTAAGGATTTTGCAGCTTTTAAGCATTCATCTTTAGAATTTCCGCAGGAAGGAGCAATTAGAGGACAAACTGCTTTTGGTACTTCAATTCTTGTTGATGGAGTTTCTTTAACTGGTGGCGGAGGCACTGTCGGTGATAATGGAGGAGTTTTTATCTCAATAGGTTGAGCTGGCACTGCTTTTAGTTTTTCTTCAATCATTCTTTTAATTTCTATTTTTTCTGGTTGAGGTAAGGGGGTTAATACTGGTTTTGTTTCTTGTGGTATTGGCACTTTTTCTGGTTCTACTGGTTTTGGTTCAACTATTTGAATCAATACTTTTTTAAGAGCCTTTCCTTCAAAAGGAACATTTTCAATTGAATACCAGGCTTCGGATGAAGTTAATTCAGGTGGAGTTTCGGGAGGTGTTGGTACTTGAGGAAGTATTGGTATGATTGGTTGAATTTTTTCTACTATTTCTTTAATTTCAGTTGCTGGTGCTGGTTGAGCTACGATTTCTTGAACCATTTGAACCACAGTGTTTTCCAAAACTTCTTTTGTTTCTTTTTCCTCTTCTGGTAATTCTTCTGAAATTCTGGTTATAACTTCAAGAGTTTTTAATCGACTAGTTTCTTGGGAAGGATACGGGAGATTTGCTTCGATTAATGGAATTTTTATTTCTCTTCTTCGTGCTGAAATCTCTCTAATAATTTCCTTACCCGCCGGAGTAACAGCTTTATAAGCGGTCTCTGATAATTCATTTAGAGGTTCGACATTTTTTTGTTTTAGCTCATCAAATAAAGCTGTATGTTGAATGACTCTTTGGAATGATTTTTCAAGAAGTTTTTCTGTGTTTGGATTTTTCTCATCTAAGGTTTGGATTCTTTGAACTAATTTTTCTTGAGATTCAAGATAATTGTTTAAAGCTTTGTCTAAAGCTTCTTTATCACAAGATTCTTGAGTGCATTTTTCATTGACAACTTTTGCGGTTTCTATAAGTTTTTCATCAGTGTATTTTAATTCAAGTTCTGCTTTTTTAACTGGATCAAATGTCAAGAATTTTCTAATTCCTCTTCCCCATTCTTTCAAAAAGTAAAAAGGGCTTGTTGGTAAAATTCCAACATCTTCTTTTCCAATCAAAATTGTCGACCATTTTTGAAATGGATTCTCCTGAGCAGAAATATACCCGACCCCTAAAAGAAAAATAAAGAAAATTGAAAAAACGATGAGTAAGTTTTTCATATTTTTTAAGTTAAGAATTAGAATCTGACCTTTTAGTAGTAACAATTTTAGCATAATTTTAATAAAAAACAAATATTTTCTTCATTCTTTCCGAGTCTTAATCCTACTCCTGTTGTTGAATCCATTTTTTTATCTGAGAGTTTGTCTTGGTAAAACATGGTGTCATCGCTTTTTCCCCAAGCTGCGCTTGACGCTCTTAGATGACAGGTAGATTCTCTATTTTAACTACTATTTTCAGAAATTTTTAAAATACAAAATCCAGCCATTTTTGGCTGGATTTTGTTATCGGCATTTCTGCTTATCTTTAAAAAAATTATCTTATTCTTCTGGTATTTCAACCCTTTCTAAGTCCTGAGTTTCAACTGCTGAGGCTCGGCAATCCTTGGCTTCTTTAGCAAATTGACCCCAGATTGTTTTTCTTGACTGATTCCATTCGGTTCTTGCAGTTGTTAAACTATTTCGATATTTTTCCCAAGCAGCTTTGATAGCTGTATGCCTTTGAGCTGGATCCTGAATAGACCAAGCAGCCAAAAGCTCGGTTTTTCTTGTCTCGCGAGCGGTCTTTATTTTACCAGAATAAGTGTCCCAAGCTGACGAAAGCGCGTTTTCTCTTTTTTCCACTGCTGTTTTCATACAGTTAATATCAACATTTCTATCTATCACTGCTTCGCTGGCTCTTGCCCTAAGCATATTTTTTAAAGCCGCTCTCGTTGCCGGACCAAAAAAACCAAGAGCCGGGAGGCCATTATCTCGCTGAAATTTTTTGATTGCTTCTCTGGTCAATGGCCCCAAATTCTCGGTGGTTTCAAGATCAGCTGGAAGATACCCTAATGATTTAAGTATTTCCTGGAGTTTTCTGACATGGGGACTTCTTGTTCCCGGCTGAAGATTTACTTCAGGAACGGCTGTTTCGAGAGGAACTGGCGAAAGAAGCGGCACCGGCGTTGCTGGAGTAGCAGGAACTGCTTCTTGAGCTGATGCTTTAATTCCTCCAAGAATTAGCCCAGCAAGTAGTAAAGACGCAATAAAAAATTTTTTTCTCATAATTCGAATTAGTTTACAACTTATTTAATTTTTCGACCTTTAATTTCCGCTGCCTTTAATTTCATTTCCACTGGCGGGGTTAAAATAATTATAACAAAGTTTTTTCGAAAAATGGATAATCTATGCAAGAAAATAATAATTATAAATTTATTGAATCATTCTTTCCAGGCATTAACATTATCATAATAAAAAACCCCAAAACTATCTCCAGTAGTTGGACCTATTTTGTTTTTATCAGCTGGTTTATCTTCTGGTAAAACATAATCATCGCCAATAACTATAAAATCAGCGCTTTGGAAGTATTATTCTTTTATTTATTAATTCTTTTTTTAATAAAAATGGTATAATAATAAGAATAAATATAAAAATTGGAATCAAAATCTATTTCTTCATTATTATTTAAAATTCAAATAGAAATGCTAAATTCTGAACAATTCAAATTTCAAAGAGAAGCTCAAAAACAGGAACATTACTGGATTGAAATTGTAGAACGATTATCAAAGGAACGGGGAAAGGTATTAGATCCAATTGAAATCAAAGCAATTGCTATTCTTACAGCTTTGGAAATTCCACTCGGTCCTTACTCTGCTATAGAATTATCAAGAACAGAAGAAAGCATTAAAAAAGACAGAGTAATTGCTGAATATATCACTAATAAACCACCTAAACTAATAGAAGTAGAAACATATGATGGAAAGAGGATTGAAATTCCTTCTTTTGACATTCGTGATATTTATCCTGACGGTTTACCATCAGAACTAAGAGAGGTGCTAAACGAAGAAACTTTAAATTATCTCGAGATTGAATATAAACATCAAAAAGAATCGAAAAGACTAACAAATAATATGATTAAAGTAAACCGCGAGTTAAGCTTTCAAATGGGCGAACCACATCTCCATTATACAAGATTACCTGGCGGTGTTGATTTGATAATGCATGGATACTTCCATGATTTTATTTGGCAAATTATAAATGGCGGACATTTGAAAGAAAATAATAAATATCCAGCAATTATTTGCATCGAGACCCATTCGAAGTTGCCTTATGGAAAAACATTAGATGCGTATTGGAATGATCCCCATTATCAACTTGGTCATTATGATGTTTTAATGAAAGAAGCAGTGGAAGAGGGATTCGATGGGTTATTTACCGAAGTAGATCCTCGAGCTGCTGTCCATATAGATATAGATGAAATAATAGATGAACTACCTGATGATTTTTTCAGAGAATATTTTAAATATCTTAAAAAGAATGTGCCTACTCTAGCTAATAAGATCGAAAATGAAAGTAGAGAGAGAAATATCGATCATCTAAAATTATTAAAAGAATTACTATCTCTACAATCCTTTCCTAAGGTAGTTGAAAAGCAAATCTCTGCTTTAAGTTTAGAAACAGGAAAAACATATTTTATTGTCCCTTATATCACTCAAGAAGGTGAAATTTCCCTAGAACCAACATTTTTTGAACTTGGAAGGCTTTTTTTCGCTGATGCCTTAACTGCTATAAGACTTCATCTAATTGCGCGATTAATGAATGTAGGTGCTATTAAAAAGGGCTTGATTGTAGATTATGAAGGAGCTGGTCATCTTTACAGTAAAACATTTTTCTTAAACTATCCTTTATATGCCATGGAGGTTGTTTTAAGAATGATACATTATCTAAAAGAAGGCGAGATTAAAAAGATTCCTCAAGTTTATGAAATCTTTAGAAATATAGATAATGAAACAATTATAAGAGAAATTACAAAATTAGCTTTAAGAACTCCAAGCCTTGACAGAAGTAAATTAGAAAAAGTTGAAATTGATGTTTTAAAAATTTTAGGTATCGATCCTACAAAAGTTGTTCCATCTGATGAAGAAATTAAAAGAATGAGGAAAAGATTTGAACGAAAATTAAATAAGTAATGGGAGAAATAAAAACTCTAAGAGATTAATTCGTAATAACCCTTTTAATCAGATCTTTACTTATAATTTTTACTCTTCCCAAGCAAAAACTCCATCATAATAAATAAATGGTCCTAAAATGGCTGCTTTTTTAGATTTTTTCCATCCCATAAGAAGTAAAACCATTCGTCACCTTCCAATGCAATGCTGCCGGTTACCGTACAATCTGGCAAAGAGTAAAAATCACTTGTATATTCTATCTTCCTTCCTTCAATTTCTTCTAAAAGTGTGTCACCAATAAAAGGAACCATTCTACCATCTTCCAGCTTAACAACTCCAGCTAAAGTACCATCTGGTTGAAAATGTATACTTTTTGCATCTTTTATACTCTTTCCTCCAATTTCTTCTAAAAGTTTGTTACCAACAAAAGGAACCCCTCTACCATCTTCTAATTTAACCATACCAGCTAAAGTGCCATCTGGGCGGGAATGAACATATTTTGCATTTTTTACTCTCTTTCCTTCGATTTCTTCTAAAAGTGTGTTATCAACAAAGGGAACCCATCTACCATCTTCTAACAGGACGGTACCAGCTAAAGTGCCATCTGGGCGGGAATGAACATATTCTGCATCTTCCACCCACTTTCCTTCGATTTTTTGTAAAAGCTTGTTATCAACAAAGGGAACCCATCCCCCCACCTCTAATTTAACAACTCCAGCTAAAGTACCATCTGGTTGAAAATGAAGATATTTTGCATTTTCTATTTTCTTTCCTCCAATTTCTTCTAAAAGTTGGTTATCGACAAAGGGAACCCACCTATCCTTCTCTAATTCAACAACTCCAGTTAAAGTGCCATCGTGTTTAAAATGAGTATATTCTGCAATTTTCACCTTTTTTCCTCCAATTTCTTCTAAAAGCTTATTACCAACAAAAGGAATCGCTCTACCATCTTCTAATCTAACATTACCAACTAAAGTGCCATCGGGCAAGGTGTCTATATCATAAGTAATTTTAACTTTATTTCCTCCAATTTCTTCTAAAAGTCTATTACCGACAAAAGCAACTCTTCTAAAATCTTCTAATCTAACGATACCAATTAAAGTGCCATTGGGCAAAAAGTGAACAATTTCCACCTCTTTTATCTTCTTTCTTGAAATTTCTTCTAAGTTTGTAATGTGCTCAATAATACGACCCTTTGGAAGTATACCCTTGTTTTCAGGAGAATATCTTCTTAAGGCTTCTACCATGGTTCAATTTTTAATGAAAATTAATTAATTCGACCTTTGTTTAAATTTTAACATACTTTTTACTCTTCCCAAGCAAAAACCCCATCATAATAAATAATTCCAAAACTATCTCCAGTAGTTGGACCTATTTTGTTTTTATCAGCTGGTTTATCTTCTGGTAAAACATAATCATCGCCAATAACTATAAAATCAGCGCTTTGGAAGTATTGAATATAAGGTTCGTCTTTTCTTCCACTTTGATAAAGAAGTTGGTCATTAAGATATAAAGATAATTTCCATTGAGAAATTGTTATGCCGTATTCATCTTTGGTTGACTCTGCCTTTTCTAAAATTATTTCTATTAAAGACCATTGATTTTGGGGTAAGGGTGGAAATTCTTTCCAGATAATATGCCTTCCTCTCTCCCATTCTTTACCAGTTGTAACCACAAGCATCATTTTTTCATGAGAATACTTTAAAGAAAACAATTGATTGCCTCTCACTCCTTCTTCATCTCTTTTTCCGCCAATGCCTTCATCTTTCGTGCCTCTGATTTCAATTTGCTGAAGATATTCTTTGCCTTGAGGATAAAGATAAATTTCTTGAACTAACTTTCCTTCTTTTATTGGTTCAGGATAATATTGACGGAAATTTGTTTTAAGATATATTCTTGCATCAATTTTGACCATTTTTTGTCCTTCAGGAGGTTTTATCTTATTTTCTTCACTAACAACTTGAATTAATTCTGGCCATTCTTCAATTACTCTATCTGTACCATAGCGAACATCATCTCGATAAATGACTTCTGTTTTGCCTTCGGTTACTTGCCAATTAGCTGGATCAAAACTTTTATCTTTATCTAAAACTAGCTCTTCAAAACCAGAATTTAAAAGAATATTTAATCTCCACGCACCATCTTTGCAGACCCAATTTCCTGGAGCACCGGGTTTTGGTCCGCAATCTTGTGAACCTTTTTGTTGATCTTTTTGACTCCTTTCTTTAAGCTTCCCTTCCGCTTTTTCTAAACACTCTTTTAATTCCTGGGTCATAGTCCAGCCACATTTTCCATCAGCTTGTCTTTCACAGCGGGCGGTTTTGTAGCAAGCAAATTTAGGATCATACCAAAAACAATAATATTGTCCAACCGGATCATCACTACAAATTTCTCCAGCACAACCACCAACAAAACAATCTTTAGCTACAAATTTTTCTTCTAAAGATTTTTTTTGTTTTAAATTAAAGAAAAAAATTATTCCTCCTAAAAGAAATAAAATAATTAAAACTAACACAAAATAAATTTTATTTTTGCTCAACATAACTAAGATCTATTGTGGTAAAGTTATCTTCTTTTATAATTGTAATTTGCAAGACGACATCCTGTTTGACAAAATTAACCTCTACTCTTTCAGGTGATGGTGAAGTTTCAAAATTAAGTTTCCATCCTTCTTGAGATAAATAATTAAGATACCAATTTTTAACTTCGGCAAGATTTGCTTTTGTCCCATATTTAATAAATATTGTTCTTGGACCACCAAAACTTATATCAGAATACTCTAACATCACTGAACCAGGATATCTTGCAAGAGGTTCA
>FWWL01002636.1_pt1 | contig 14456 bp, 13 predicted proteins | sample 2228331 | NCBI WGS metagenome assembly FWWL01 (sample SAMEA103939775, study PRJEB20133) | metagenome
CGCGAACCGGCGACGCGCCGTTTTGCGCGCTGCCGGCGCGGAGCGCCTTGGAGAAAACAGTGTGAAGGTAACGTCGCCACGGTAACATCGTTGATGGGCTCGAGCGTTAACGCAAGGCTTTGTCGTCCCGAACTTGTTACGCCGGTTTTATGCGCACTCCGCGACTTTCGGCTGGAGCGTTTTACGCAAGGCTTTGTCGTCCCGAACCCAGGCGTGCTTGCAAGACTCAATTCTGCCATTCCTCAGGATCCACGCCCCAGATCATGCGCCGTTCAACCCAGCCGCGATGACCATCGACCGCAAGCCGGCACCAATCGCGCTGGCAAGAGAGAATCCGTGCAATCACACCGCTCTCAAGCAAGGCAACTTCGGGCGCAGACCGGTCTGGCGAACGGCGCAGCGGGGCGAGATCCTGCGTGACAAGTGCCGTGCGCACCCCGGAAAGGGCGGAATAATGCACCCATCCGCCGTAACCGTCGACATCTTCAACGCGCCGCCATTGTTCGAACTCGGCCGTGATCCGGAGCGGAAGCCCGGGCTGCAGATAGATCCAATCGACACGGTGGCTGCGGGAGGGCCCGCGGCGTGCGCGCGCCTCGGGCAGCTTGAGGGAAACATAGCGCGGCAGCGGCAGACCTGTGACCGGGCCGATCGCGCGACGATGCTCGCCTCGCGACTGAGCGTGGGCGGCGGAATTTGCCGCGCTCAAAGCAGCGCCTTCGACGTGCGCATCTGGCGCGCGCTGCGGTGGGGCTGAGGAAGCCTGCGCAAGGGCCGCCGTTCCCCCGCAGAAGGCACTGGCTGTTGACAAAAGCGCAAGGACGAGCAAACCCACCCCGGCTCTCGATGGCCAAAGCGGGTGCACAAGGCGCCTTTCGCGGGGGAACTGTGGGCGCGTAAAGGATGCCTGCGTTTGCGATCGATCCGTCATCCGCGGTGACATCACTTTTCGAACACGCGAGTCTTTTGCCCACCAACGCTCAGGCTTAGGCAATCACATTCCTGCGCAGAGCGCTTTGTTGCCGTTCACTGTGGCCTGCTTGGATCAGCAAGTCCAGTCACCAATCAGCCAGCAAGACGCGCGCAAAGCAAGGTCAGCGCACACGTCAAGGTATCCGTCGGCTGCTCAGTCAAGCCCATGCCAGGATGTGTTCTTAGCGGTGCGCAAGAAAATTTCCCGAACCTTCGCGCGGGCTCTTGTGCGGCTGTTCGCAATCGGTCACTTTTCCAGAAGAAGGGCCACAAGCCAACCCCGGAAAGGCGATGCCAGAGAAGCGTCTGAAAGTGATTGTCACAAGGCGATTGCCCCCGGTTGTGGAGGCGCGCCTTGCGGAATTGTTCGACACCACGCTCAACCGTGAAGACGTGCCCTTGACCCGCCAAGAGCTTGTTCAAGCGATGCAGCGCGCGGATGTGCTCGTGCCCACAATTACCGACACGATCGATGCCGGCATGTTGGCGCAAGCGGGTCCGCAACTCAAGCTGATTGCCAATTATGGCGTGGGCGTGGATCATATCGATGTGGCCACCGCGCGCAGTCGCGGGATCTTGGTGACGAATACGCCCGACGTCCTCACCGAAGACACCGCCGACATGGTGATTGCGCTCATGCTCATGGTCACCCGCCGGATCCGCGAAGGCATGGCCGAGATTGCCGAGGGGCGTTGGCGCGGTTGGGCGCCGATGGCGCATCTTGGTAGCCGGATTGGCGGCAAAAGGCTTGGCATCTTGGGCATGGGGCGGATCGGCCAGGCGGTGGCGCGGCGCGCGCGCGCTTTTGGCATGCAAATCCACTATCACAACCGCCGTCGGCTGCGCCCCGAGATCGAGGGCGCGCTTGAAGCGACCTATTGGGAAAGCCTCGACCAAATGGTCGCGCGGATGGATGTGATCAGCATCAACTGCCCGCACACGCCCGCGACCTTTCACCTGATGAACGCGCGTCGGCTCAAGCTCATGAAACCGGGCGCGATTTTGATTAACACTTCGCGCGGTGAGGTGGTCGACGAAAACGCGCTTGTGCGCGGGCTGAAGGCAGGACAGATCAGCGGCGCAGGGCTTGATGTTTTCGAACATGGCGCCCGGATCAACCCTGAGCTTTTGGCTCTGCCCAATGTCGTTCTGTTGCCGCATATGAGCTCAGCAACGCTTGAGGGGCGGATCGAGATGGGCGAGCGGGTGATCGTGAACATCAAGACGTTTGCCGATGGGCACCGCCCGCCCGATCAGGTTTTTCCGGGCTCCTCTTAGTGCGGCGGCTCAAACGAAAGTCGGGTCACACGCGCGAGAGCCGCGCTTTGGCGGTTCCGAACTGACGGCATAGCGCCCGGGGCGCACCATGGCGCGGGGCAGCGTGCAAACGCCAGCCCTTGGGGCGCGCAAGGCTTGTGCCTTTGGCTGCCGGGAGTTTTGCCGCGAAGAGCCCTCCGCCACACGTGCGCGCCCAATCGTTCGAGCCGGGCACGCTTTGCGTGATCGGCCCTTACGCGTTCGCTCAGCGGGCTTCGATGAGCTCGGCCAGGCGAACGATATTTTCGGCTTGGCGGATTGAGGCAATATCGACAAGTCGGCCCTTGTAGGTTGTCGCCCCAAGGCCTTGCGCCTTGGCGGCTTCCATCGCGGCAAGGATCGCGCGCGCCTCGGCAACGACTTCTGGCGCGGGGGTGAAAATCTCGTTCGCGAGCGCGATCTGCTTGGGATGGATGGCCCATTTCCCAACCATGCCGAGCGTTGCTGCCCGGCGCGCCTGCGCCCGGAAACCTTCGTCGTCGGAGAAATCGCCAAAAGGCCCGTCCACCGGCAGCACCCCATGCGCGCGGCAGGCGGCCACGATTTTCGCCATCACCCAGTGCCACGGATCGGCCCAATAGCGCTGACCCTCGCGCAGCATGTAGTAGTTTTCTTGTGTGCCGCCGATGCCTGTGGTTTGCATCCCCATCGAGGCTGCAAAATCGGCCGCCCCAAGGCTCATCGCGCGCAACCGTGGGGTGGCTGCGGCAATCTCCTCCACATGCAAGATGCCGGCAGCACTTTCGATGATCACTTCGAAATCAAGCGGCTTTGTCCGGCCTCTGGCGCGCTCGGCCGCGGTGACCAAGGCATCGACGGCATAAAGATCAGCTGCCGAGCCGACTTTGGGAATCATGATTCGGTCAAGCCGCTCAGAACCCTTTTCGACGAGCGCCAAGACGTCTTGGTACCACCAAGGGGTATCAAGACCGTTGATCCGGACCGAAAGCGTCTTGCGGCCCCAATCGATTTCGTGCGTTGCGGCCACAGCATTGTCGCGCGCTTTGGCCTTGTCAGCGGGGGCAACCGAGTCCTCAAGATCGAGGTTGATGACATCAGCTGCTGAAGCGGCCATTTTGCTGAAGAGTTCCGGCCTTGAGGCCGGCCCAAACAATTGGCAGCGGTTCGGAAGTGCAGGCGCGAGGGGTTGCGTGCGAAAAGACATCGGGTGACCTTCTTGTTTGCCTAAGCTCCACAAGACGACGTCCAACAGGCGAGAGAGAGAGCCGAAAGATCAAGCCATTTTGGCGCTTTACGGAGAAACGTTTAGTCACGGCGAGCGGGGCAGACAAGGCACGCCGCGCAAGGCCCTGTCCAACCTTTGACGATTTGTGCGGCATTTTTTGATTATGCGCACAACTTTTGCGCAAGGAGGCGGAGCTGCCGAACAAGGGCTTAGCCCATTGCTGAAAAACCGAAGAAATTTTTGACGATTAGTCCCGGCCCGATGCTGAAGCAGGTTGCGTTGATGCCGGTGCCATAATTTCTGCTCCTCGCTGACGCGCCGGCTCACTTGGCTGTGGAAGTTGCGCAGGGCATTCGGAACTGGCGGCCAGATGCGGCGCTTGGCCCATTTGCTCTGTCCGGCGGTAAGGCCGATATGTTGGCCTGCCCGACATGCGCTTTGCCGAGGCCCACGCGAAAGGGGCGTGGTGAAGCGCGGGGTCGTTGGGGCCGAAGACGTTTTGCCAATGCCCGCACGAAAGGCACGCAGAGGCTTGTCTCTGGCGCTGCCAATCGGGGCGGGATGATTGGGCTGAGCGGGAAGGCGGTGGTGCGCGAGGCGCTTGCCATGGGGTTTCCTCTCGCGTCGGGGTTGCATGAGCTGTTGCGCGACGCGCCAAATCTTGTCGCGCGCGCGCGGGCTCATGGAGGACTGAGGGATATCCCCTCAGACCTTTTCTATCTTATCGCGCGCGGGCTCATGGAATTATGCGCCGGTATACCCGTGCGCCGCATCTTCGTGTCTTGCGCGCGCGGGCTCATGACTGGCCACGTTTTGACATTCGCCTGCCGAACGTGCGTTACCCAATCGCCAACGGCGTCAAGCGGCGGGGCAAGGCTCAACACCGTGGCCATAGATCGCCCGGTTGGGCAAAATGTCTACGACCCCGTGCCTTGAGCGTGCGTGCGCGCGGCATGAAGACACACTCCCGCGCCATCGGTCAAACCGGAATATTGATGGCCGGCCGTGGCGTGCTGCTTCATGCCGTGAGGGCCGATTTCATGGCCGGCGCAGTGCACTGGCTGACGCCCGACAACAACCCAGTTCTTTGGGATTTGAGCGAAGGGAAGGGCAGACTATTTCACTGTGAGCTCTTCGGGTGTGACGCTTGCGCTGATCCAAGCCGAGCGCCTGACGCGCTCATCATATGTGACGCGCCGACCCGGGCGCTCCTTTGTGGCTTGGCCAAATTTCCCTTGTCGAAGCTCGAGGATCGCTACGCGCTGAGCCTGACGCAAGCGCGTCTTGCCAACCCGGCCTGTTTGGTTGCAGGCGTCGCGGCGAACATCCACGCGTTGGAGGAAAAATTAACCTGCGCGCATTGTGCTGCGTTTGTCGATTGGCTCGGTGTGCCGGCAACCGATCCGTTTCTTTGAGGCGGGCAAGCGTGTCGATGCGCTGGCAGGGCTGTGAAAGCGGCTGCGCAAGCTCTTTTGAAGGAAGGGACGGCCGCAGTGATGAAAGCCGTGAAAGACCCGCCGTGATGGGGCCGGTTGCGGAACGCTTACCGTCCGTCCGTGCACGGGCTGTGGTCTCAGAAGCTTGGGCCGCAACAGGCACGGCTAAAGCGTGCTGAGCTGCCGCTTGGCGAGGGTTTGGACAATGCGTAACAGACCTCAGACACAAAGACGGGAGGGAAGCGATGATTTCCGCGCGGCTTGAGATCTTCCCCCTTGCGCAGATTTTCACCATCGCACGCGGAAGCCGCCGTGAGGCGCGGGTGATTACGGTTGAAATCGCGCGCAACGGTGTCGTCGGCCGCGGTGAGTGCGTGCCTTACACGCGCTATGGCGAAAGCATTGAGACAACGCTTGCACAAATTGCCGCGCTGCCCGAAAGCATCGACCGGGCGCGCTTACACCGGCTTTTGCCCCCTGGGGCTGCGCGCAATGCGGTCGATTGCGCGCTCTGGGATCTCGAGGCCAAGGCCGCGGGGCGGCGGGTGTGGCAGCTCGCCGGCCTGCCCGAGCCCCAAGCCGTTGTGACCTGTTACACGCTTTCGCTCGATACGCCGGAGCGGATGCGGGAGGAAGCCCGCAAACACGCTCATCGGCCAATCCTAAAGATCAAGCTGGGCGGTGAGGGCGATATGGCCCGGCTTGAGGCCGTGCGCGCCGGGGCGCCGCGGGCGCAGATCATCGTCGATGCCAACGAGGGCTGGACGGCGGATCTCTACGCTGAGCTCGCGCCACACCTGCGGCGGCTCGGGGTGGCGATGATAGAACAGCCGCTGCCAACGGAAGCGGATGAGGCTTTGGCAGAAATGCCACGGCCGGTTCCCGTTTGTGCCGACGAATCCTGCCACGACCGAGAAAGCCTTGCGCGCTTGCTTTCCAAATATGATCTGATCAACATCAAGCTTGACAAGACCGGCGGTCTCACCGAGGCGCTCGCGCTGCGCGCGGCGGCCCGCGCGGCGGGCTTTGGGGTGATGGTCGGCTGCATTGTCGGCAGCTCGCTTGCGATGGCGCCGGCGGTGCTGGTGGCACAGGGGGCCGAGGTGGTCGATCTCGACGGACCACTGCTTTTGGCTTCAGACCGCGTGCCGCCCTTGCGTTATGAGGGCTCAAGGGTTTATCCGCCTGAGCCAACGCTTTGGGGGTAAACTCGGCAAAGGGGGCCAAAATGGGCCGGATCGTCTACGTCAATGGCGCCTTCGTACCAGAAAGCGAGGCGCGGATTTCGATTTTCGACCGCGGTTTCTTGATGGCGGATGCCGTCTATGAGGTCACGAGCGTCCTGGACGGCAAGCTCATTGATTTCGACGGCCACATGGGGCGCCTGCAGCGCTCGTGCGAGGCGCTCGCGCTTGTCAACCCGCTTGATCGCGACGGCTGGCTTGCCATCCACCGCGAGCTTGTGGTCCGCAACACCCTGCGCGAAGGGCTGATCTATCTGCAGCTGACCCGCGGCGCGCCGGGTGATCGCGATTTTGCTTGGCCTGATCCGGCCGAATGCCCGCCCACGGTTGTGGCCTTTACCCAAGCCAAACCAGGGCTGGCCGATGCGCCCCAGGCCCGCAGCGGCATTGCGGTGATCTCTCTGCCCGATCTACGCTGGACCCGGCGCGACATCAAGACAGTGCAGCTGCTCTACCCCTCCTGGGCAAAGATGATGGCGAAACAGGCCGGGGCCGATGATGCCTGGATGGTCGAAGGCGGTTTTGTGACCGAGGGCAGCTCGAACAACGCCTATATCGTGACGGGCGGGCGGATCGTCACCCGCCAGCTCGGCACCGAGATCTTACACGGCATCACCCGCGACGCCGTCCTGCGCCTGGCGCGCGAGGCGCAGATTGAGGTCGAGGAACGCCCCTTCACCATTGCCGAGGCCAAGGCAGCGCAAGAGGCCTTCATTACCTCGGCCTCGACCTTCGTGCTGCCAGTGGTGCGGATCGATGGCGCGGTGGTGGGCGATGGTACGCCCGGTCCGGTTACCCGGCGGCTGCGCGAAATCTACCTTGAGGAGATGCGCCGCGCGGCGATCTGAGAGGCGGTGCTCGGCTGGGTGCCGCGGCTTTCGGGCTATTTGCGCGCCGCAGACGCGCAGCGGAAGACGCGGAGGGGCACGAACGGGAGGCAAGGGGTAACAAGGCCGCGCCTGCCGTTCTCGGCACCGCCTCTGGTGCAAGATCGCAGGCGAGGGGTGGCGGGGGCAGCTCAGCCGTGCTTCAGCACATTTTCGGCAAAAGCCTTTTCGAAAGCGGCTTGTTGTTCGGGTGTGGCCTCGCGCTGATAGCGCTTCACCCATTCCTCATAGGGCATCCCGTAAACAATGCGCCGTCCCTCCGCTTTGTCGATCGCGACTCCCTCCGCTGCGGCCGCCTCTTGATACCAGCGCGCGAGACAATTGCGGCAGAAACCGGCAAGGTTCATGAGGTCGATGTTTTGCACATCCGGCCGATCTTGCATCAGATGGTGCACGAGCCGGCGAAAGACGGCCGCCTCAATCCGGGTTCGGGTCGCCTCGTCAATCTGCATCAGCCATCCTCCGAAAAGCCTACCGCATGGACAGCATGATGTGGTCACTTGTGTCGCGCGTCAACAACCTGTTGCAAAGCGCGCGCTAGGCTTGACCCTCTGTTGCCGTAGCCGGCGTTTCGCGCGATAGGCAGCGGGAGTAAAAACTAACGGAACCGGTTTGCGCGAAGCCCGCCAGTGCTGCGCCGCTTAGCCCCGCTCGCCGCTGAGCCATAGAAGAGCCACAAGAAACCGAAAAGGCCGTGTCATGCCTCCGCATCGCTACGTAAAAATTGTTGCAACCCTTGGCCCGGCTTCATCGGATTTGGCAACAATCCGCGCCATGGCCGCCGCCGGGGCTGATGTGTTTCGGCTGAACATGAGCCATGGAAGCCACGAGGAAATTGCCCGCCGTCATGCACTGGTTCGCCAGATCGAGGCAGAAATTGACCGGCCGCTTGCCATTTTGGCCGATTTGCAGGGGCCAAAGCTCAGGCTTGGGCGCTTCTCTGCCGGAGCGGTCGAGCTTGAAGAGGGGGCACGCTTTCGCCTTGACCTTGACCCGAAGCCGGGTGATCGCAATCGGGTAGAGCTTCCACATCCTGAGATTTTTGCCGCACTGAGGCCAGGCGCGCAGCTCTTGATCGATGACGGCAAGGTACGGCTTGAAGTCGTGGCCAATGGCCTTGACTATGCCGAATGTCGGGTTGTGGTGGGCGGGGTGGTCAGCGACCGCAAAGGGGTGAATGTTCCCGATGTCTTTTTGCCGCTTACCGCTCTGTCGGAGAAGGACCGCGAAGATCTCGAATTTGTCTGCGCGCTTGGAATTGATTGGCTGGCACTGAGCTTTGTGCAACGCGCTGAAGATGTGGCCGAGGCGCGCGCACTTGCCAAGGGGCGTGCGGCGATTATCGCCAAGATCGAAAAGCCAGCCGCGCTTAAGGCCTACGATGCGATCTTGGCCGAGGCAGATGGCATTATGGTTGCGCGGGGGGATCTTGGGGTGGAGCTCCCGGTTGCACGAGTGCCGCCGATCCAAAAGCAGCTCGTCCGAAGGGCGCGTGCGGCGGGCAAACCGGTGATTGTGGCCACGCAAATGCTTGAGTCGATGATCACCGCACCGGTGCCGACCCGCGCCGAGGTTTCTGACGTCGCCACCGCGATTTACGAAGGCGCAGATGCAGTGATGCTTTCAGCCGAGTCAGCGGCCGGCCATTACCCAGTGGAAGCTGTGGCCATGATGCGCCAGGTTGCGGAGGCTGTTGAAGCGGATCCGACCTGGCGCGAAATTTTGGCTGCCTCGCGGCGGATCGAGCACAGCGATGTCGGCGATGCCATTGTCGCTGCGGCGCGCGGCATGGCCGAAAAGATCGATGTCAAAGCAATCTGCTGCTTTACCGAATCGGGGACCACAGCGCTCAAAACCGCACGGGAGCGCCCGCCTGTGCCGATCATTGCGCTGAGCCCAAGCCGCGCAATTCTGCGCCGGCTCGCGCTGGTGTGGGGGGTTCAGTGTGTGCCAACAGGGCCGGTTGATCGGTTCAAAACAGCGGTGGTCAATGCGGCGCGTGCCGTTCGGGCACTTGGGCTTGCCACTGAAGCGGATCGAATTTTGGTGGTGGCAGGCGTTCCCTTCAACGTGCCGGGCACGACAAACATCTTGCGCGTGGCGCCTTGCGACGAGCGCCTGATTTTTCGCACAGAGGCCGAATAAGCCGCGCAAGGGGCCCCTTTCGTCGCAGCTTGGTTCCTTTTCTGCGCGGCGCGGCAGAGTGCGGCCGCGAGCGGTCACGCTCGGGTGCTCGTGTCTAAAGCCGAGGAGTTTTGGCGACGAAGCGCTGCCTCAAGACGGTTGTCTCTTGGCTCCGCTCGCAAAGTTTGCCCCGCTTGGAAAAGGAGAGTTGTAGTGCCGGCGGGTCGAGCGCCCACCACTCCTCGTTGGCCCCGCTTGCAAAGCGAGATGGTCGATTGCCGTGCCCATCTCAGCGACAGGCGCTCTGGCGCCTCTTGCACACGAGGGGGAGCATTTTGCGGCCGCTGTTCGGCTTTCTCGTCCACGGGGGCCGCTCGCACACGCGGGGGAGCGTTTTGCGCGAAAGTTAAGCCTGGGGTAGCCGACCCTTGCCGCTCAACGCCGTCGTGGTCAAAGGATCAACGGCCGCGCGTTCCCAAAGGTGCGCCCGAAAAGTAGCGCTCAAGCAAGCGGCGATAGAGCTTGGTGAGCAGGCGGACGTCCTCAACCGCCACATGTTCGTCCACTTGATGCAGGCTTGGCCCAACGAGCCCGCATTCAACAACTGGACACTCAGCGCGGATAAACCGCGCATCCGAGGTTCCCCCGCTTGTCGAGAATTCGGGCCAAACGCCGGTCACCTCGGCCACGGTTTCGGCAACAAAGGTGGTGAATTCGCCGGGCTCGGTGAGAAACGGCTCAGCTGCAGGCGCAACTGCAAGCGACAGGCTCACCCCACTGCCGGCTGAAATGGCCGCAGCCTCAGCCCTGATCCAGTCGGTCAAAGACTCTGCGCTTTGGGCTGGGTTGAAGCGAATATTAACCTGCGCTTCGGCCCGCTCTGGGATCACATTGGATGCGGGATTGCCTGTGTCGATCGTTGTCAGCGTAAGGGTCGAGGGCGGAAAGGGCCCAAAGCCCTTGTCCAAGGAGGCCGTAGCCAGCCGGTGTAACAAGGCGACGAGAACCGGCAGCGGATTGTGCGCGCGTTCAGGATAAGCGGAATGCCCTTGTTTTCCCGTTGCGACAATCCGCACGCTGAGCGAGCCGCGCCGGCCAATCTTGATCGCCTCCCCCATGCGGGATTGGCAGGTGGGCTCGCCCACAATGCAATGATCCATGCGCTCTCGAGCTGTGGCCATCCATTCGAGCAAGGCCTTCGTGCCGTCGGTGGCCGGCCCTTCTTCATCACCGGTCAGCAGCAGCATGACGGCGCCGTCCTCTGGGGGCGCTTCCGCGACAAAAGCCGTCGCCGCTGCGACAAAGGCGGCAACGGCCGATTTCATATCCGCCGCCCCGCGGCCCCAAATGCGGCCTTCAGCGAGGGTGCCCGAGAAGGGCGGGAAGCGCCAAGAAGCCAGATCACCGGGCGGCACAACATCGGTGTGGCCGTTAAACGCAAAGGTTCGCAAAGCGCCTTTCGGCCCCCATCGGGCAAACAGATTTGGTGTGCCATTGCGGTCAACGCGCAGGCACGTGAAGCCATTTGCGGCAAGAATTGCTTCAATGAGGCGCAAGGCACCCCCTTCCTCGGGGGTGACCGAAGGACACCGAATGAGCGCTTGCGTCAGAGCGATCGGGTCAAGGGGGGCTGTCCACGCATCCATCCGCACATGGTCCTTCCGTTCATTAGGGTCGATCTGGGTTCCGCCCAGTGGAATGGCATGTGTCATGCAAAGCCCGCGCGCAAGGGGGTTCGCATGTCCGCGTGCCGCGCTCAGCAGGGTCGGTGAGCGGAAAAGGTGACAAACCTATAAGTGGCGGCACGCTTTTTCAGGTAAGCAAGGCGATGGGGGAAGCAGCTGTCTTAACCGATCTTTTCAATGGGCCTGGCCAAAGGGAAGCCAAAAAACACTTTCTAGTTGAGTAGATGAGGCAAAAAGCTTAATGTTTTTTACGGATTTTTCGAATTGACTCGTTGGCCCAACAACGTCTTGACCAACGCCATGACAGACACGATCGCCACAGTTCAGGCCGAGACCAGCAACGAAATGCGCCTGACGCGGATCCAGGCGTTGGTTGTTGGCATCCTCAACGACCTTCTGCGCAGCCGGATCGACGAAACCGATGCGGCGATTGACCGCGCGATTGCCGCAATTGGCGCCTATTGCCGGCGCGACCGCGCCTATGTGTTCATTTTCCGCGACGGGCTTCTTTACAACACCCATGAATGGTGTGCGCCTGACATCGAGCCGATGATCGCGCTCTTACAAGGCATTCCGTGGGCCGAGTATCGGGAGCTTGGCGCACCGCTTGAACACGGCGAACCTTTGCACGTGCCTGACGTCGCCGAATTGCCGGAAGGATCGGCCGCGCGCACGCTCTTTGAGATGCAAAGCATCCGCTCGGTGTTGTTGGTGCCCATGATGGTGGGAGCGGGGCTTTATGGGCTCGTCGGCTTTGACGGCGTCAAACACGCCCATGCTTTCCTCCCGGGCGAGATTTATCTTTTACAATCGGTTGCCGATGTGATCTGCACGGTGCTGTTGCGGCGTGAGCGCGAGCGTGCCGTGCAAGAGGCCCAAGAGGCACTCTCGCGCGAACGCGCTTTTTTGGCGACAATCCTGTCCACTTCACCCATGGGCATTTTGGTCTTTGACGCCCAAGGCAAAGTGCGCTTTTCTAACGACGCGGCTTCGGCGATTTTGGGCTTGCCCCGTGAAGCACTGTTGGGTGCCGCCCATGACGATCCCGCGTGGAAGATCACCCAGCTTGACGGCTCAAGCCCCTTCAAGCCGGGGGAATGGCCCTATGACCGCGTCCTCGCCTCGGGCCATGCGGTCGAGGGCGTGATGGTTGCGCTCCATCGCCCCGAAGGGATGCGCTATGTCAGGGTCCATGCCGCGCCCACTGCGCCTGAAGCCGGCAGTGAGGCGCGCGTGATCTATGCATTTCTCGATATGACCGAGCAAGTCCGGGCTGAGCACGCTCTGGCCGAAGCGTTGGAGGAGGCGCGGCGCGCGAACGCCGCGAAGACCAACTTCCTTGCCCGGATGAGCCACGAAATGCGCACCCCGCTCAACGGGGTGCTCGGCATTGCCGAGCTGTTGCAGCGGCAGGTTTCCGATCCTGAACATCAGCGGATGATCAAGGTTTTACATGACTCGGGCAGTTTGCTTTTGAACATCATTAACGATCTGCTTGATCTGTCAAAGATCGAGGCTGAAAAACTTGAGATCGAAAAAATTCCATTTTCTGTTTCCGAAATCGCCGAGCGGATTGAGACCTTCTACACCCTGAAAGCATCCGAAAAGCGGCTGTCCTTTGCCGTCACGATACTTGGCGATTGCGCCCGCCAAAGGCTCGGTGATCCGAAGCGGCTTTTGCAGATTATGCACAATCTTGTCTCAAACGCGATTAAGTTCACCGAAGAAGGCGGGGTGACGGTGCGCATTGACTGCAGCGGGGAGGAAGCGATCTCGCTTGTGGTGACCGATACCGGGATTGGGATGCGCCCGGAGGAGCTCAGCGCGGCCTTTGAGGAATTCAGGCAAGCGGATGCGTCGATCGCTGCTGATACTTGAAGATGGCAAATTGCGCTGCCGATCGGCAGACATTGCGACGCCGCAGGAACTCTGGTCGGGCACCAAGCGCCTGGTCGGGCTGATGGGAGGGACGCTGTCGCTCAAATCCGCCCCCGGCGAGGGGACGGAGGTGAGCGTTCGGCTTCCTTTTGCGATCATTGATCCCGATGAGCTGCCGAGCGCAGAGGAGGCGACTCTGGTTTCTGAACCGGTTGCGGCTTTGCTGCGCGGGCAGCGCGATTTTGCAAGCCTCAGGGTTTTAGCGGCTGACGACAATCGAACCAACCGTATGATCCTCAATTCCATGCTGTGGCAGCTTGGCATTCGCCCAGTCTTGGTGGCTGATGGCACATCGGCCCTTTCGGTCTTTGCCCCCGGTCAATTTGATGTGGTGATCTTGGACATTTCGATGCCAGACCTCGACGGGGTCGAGGTGATGCAACGCATGCGAGCCCAGGCCCGCGGAGACGCTGAATGCCCCTTATTTTTAGCGTTCACGGCCAATGCGATGGCGCATCAGGTTGAGGCCTACCGGCGTGCCGGCTTTCATGATTGTCTGACAAAGCCGCTGACGCTTGATCGGCTCGCGCGAGCTTTGGCTGCGGCGAGACTTCGGGACCAGCCGCTTGATTCGACCTCTGCATTTGAGGGTGGAGCGTTGCGCACTGTAGGGGAGCGCTGACCGCGCTGTTTGTTAAGTTTTTGAAATGCCAAAGTTTCTTATAAAATGCTTGACTTTTTTTCAATTTTCTGAATAGAAAACGAGTTGCCCTAAAAAGGGTTGGCCATATCTTTCAATGGGGGAGGGGAATGAAGAAATTATTGTCTTTATCGGCGCTTGCGCTGATCGTCTTGTCGCCGCCGGCGTTTGCGCAGGCGCGCGGTCTTAACAACGGCCGTCCGTTGCCGCCACAAGGCGGGCCAACCGTTGCCCCGCAGCTCGCTGGCTTCAACGCGAGAGTGTTTGCGGCTGAGGTGGCCCAAGATGGGACCTTGGTTGCCGGGATCGGGGCCACGTTGGCTCAGAGAATTGCTACGGGCGCATACGTCGTCCGTTTTCATCCGACTAATCTGCATACGGCATGCTTTTGGACGGGAACGGTTGCTGACAGAAACCCTGGTCTTGTCCCGGTAGGCTACGTGACGATCGATGCCCGCGTTGGAACAAACAACGCGATCTTCGTTTCAACTTTTGACCAGTCTGGCAACTATGCTGACCGTCCTTTCATCATAAACATCATCTGCCGCGGCCGCTGAGCGCACAGCGGTTTGAAAAACGTGCTTAAAGGGGGGCCTAAGCTGCTTCCTCTCTTTTTTGCTTACAAGTTTCGAGAGCTTTTCGGACACAACCGCGTTTGCGCCTTGCGACGTTACTTTTGCCTTGCTCGGCATCATTTTGATTAAAACGTTCAGTTTGTTCGTGCGCCGAGCCGCGCGTGCGCCTTGTGCGGCGCTTCTCAATCGCTCACGACGCACCCGTCGTCGAACGCAAAGCGCGACCGGCAACACCGGCAGTTTTCGACCACACGACATGTGGGGGCCCGCAGGGTTGGTCGAGCAGTGGCGCCTTTAAGAGCGAGCGGCGCATGCCGCAAAGCCGACGACCGCACCGCAATCGCCGATCTTCGGAACGAAATTCGGGTCAAGGGTCGCCCAGAGCGACTCGCGCCTTTCCCTTTCGGTACCCATCAGGCGAATGAGCGGGGTAGAAGAAATTTTGCAGAGCG
>FWWL01007693.1_pt1 | contig 14456 bp, 11 predicted proteins | sample 2228331 | NCBI WGS metagenome assembly FWWL01 (sample SAMEA103939775, study PRJEB20133) | metagenome
ACGGACGGTGCCGCCTTCAATCAACCACAGCCGATCGGCCAACCGCGCAAGGAGGTCGAAGTCGTGCGAAACAATCACCGCCGCCCCGCTCCAGGCGTTCAGCGCTGCAACGAGCGCCTCACGGCTTTCAAGGTCAAGGTGATTTGTGGGCTCATCAAGGACGAGAAGCTGCGGGGCATGAAACGTAGCAAGACACAGCGCAAGGCGTGCCTTCTGCCCGCCGGACAACGCGGCAATCGGCATTTCGGCCACCTCCGCCCCGAGGCCAAAGCGGGCAAGCCGCGCGCGCAAGCTTGTCTGGCTTTCATCGGGCCGCAGGCGGACAAGATGCATAAGCGCTGTTGCCCCCTGATCCAAGCTCTCCAGCTGATTTTGGGCAAAATACCCAATGCCGAGCTTGGGCGCGCGGGTGATCTGGCCGCGCATCGGTTCGAGCACGCCCGCCAGAAGGCGCGCTAAGGTCGATTTGCCCTGCCCATTGCGGCCTAAGAGCGCGATCCGATCATCGGGATCGATCCGCAAGCTGAGGTTTTTGAGAATCGGCTTGTCCCCATAACCAACAGCCACCCCCGCGAGGCTCACAAGCGGGCCCGGAAGAGGCCTTGGCTCCGGAAAGGAAAAGGCCACACGCGCCAAATCCTCAGGCAGCGCAGCCGGGGCATGCGCCTGCATCTTCTGAAGAAGCTTTAGCCGCGCCTGCGCCTGGCGGGCTTTGCTGGCCTTGGCGCGAAAGCGCGCAACGAAAGCCTCAATCTCGGTCCGCCGCTTGGCCTCCTCACGTGATGCTTTGGCAAGCTGCGCCCGCTCTGCAGCGCGGGCGCTGAGAAAGGCTTCAAACCCGCCCGGCCAAAGGCGCAGCTTGCCGCCTTCGAGGGACAAAATCGCGTTCACCGCTCGGTTAAGAAAGCCGCGGTCATGGGAAATGACCAAAACCGTATGCGGATAGCGGGCGAGATAGTCTTCGAGCCAAAGCGCTGACTCAAGATCAAGGTGATTGGTGGGCTCATCGAGCAAGAGCAAATCTGGTCCCGCAAACAAAACCGCGGCGAGTGCCACGCGCATTTGCCATCCCCCCGAAAGGGCCGCGCATGGCTTGGCAAAATCGGCCTGTGTAAAGCCGAGCCCGCGCAAGATTTGGGCCGCGCGCGCCTCAGCTGACCAGGCGCCAATGTCCGTAAGCCGCGCTTGAATGACGCCGATTGCGGCGGGATCCTGGGCGGTTTCAGCCTCAACCCGAAGCGCTGTAAGCTCATCATCTGCGGCAAGCACCGCCTCCATCACCGAAAGCGTGCCCGCGGGGGGCTCTTGCGCAACGCTGCCGATCCGCAACCCTTTCGGAACGACAATCCGCCCCGCTTCCGGCTGAAGCTCGCCCTTGAGCAGGCGAAAGAGCGTGCTCTTGCCAGCCCCATTGCGCCCGACAACCCCAACCTTCGCGCGCAACGGAATGCGCACGCTGGCTTGGTCGAACAGCGGCCGCCCGCCAAGGGAAAAGCGCAGATCCTCAATGACCAACACGCCTTTCGCCTGCCTGAACGCAAGGGCCGCGTCAAGCGTCGTGCTGCGGCCGATCCGAACCAAAGCCCGCTCCGACTGCTTTTCTCCCCGCTTTGGCCATGCTAGGGGGCATGCCACTTTGCGGCCCGGCTTTTGGCCTAACCATCCTTGGGCCTGACAAACAAAAGGAGTTTTCGAATGGCTCTTGAACGCACCTTGTCAATCATCAAACCCGATGCCACCCGGCGCAACCTTACTGGGCAGATCAATGCCAAACTTGAAGCCGCCGGGCTGCGCATTGTGGCGCAAAAGCGCATTCGCATGACCAAAGAGCAGGCTCAGCGGTTTTATGCCGTTCACCGCGAACGGCCCTTTTACGATGAGTTGTGCACCTTCATGGCCTCGGGCCCGGTTGTGGTGCAGGTGCTTGAGGGCGACGATGCGATCGCGAAAAACCGCGCGGTGATGGGCGCAACCGATCCCGCCAAAGCGGCGGAAGGCACAATCCGCAAAGAATTCGGACTTTCAGTTGGTGAAAATTCCGTCCACGGCTCTGACAGCGCCGAGACCGCTGCCCAAGAGATCGCCTTTTTCTTCTCTGAGCTTGAAATCGTGGGCTGAGGCGCCTGCGTTCAGAGTTCCCGCCTCACGATCACCCGCATTCTGAAAAGGCTCGCGGGCGGGAAAACTTGCCCTTTTTCTCATCGGTTGAGCGTCTCGGTGTCTTGGCGCACGCACCTTGCGCGCCCCCTGCCCGAGGGGGTCGTCTCAAGCGCCCAAGAAGCAGGCTGCAGCTTCTTTGCCTTTGGCCCCGCGGAGACCGCGCTGACAATAACGAGAACAAGCAAGCGCACAGGGGAGGGCTGCGACAACAGCCTTCGCAGAGCACGCAGCACCGCTTGTGCGGCTGAAAGGCGGTTTCCGCCTTGCCCCGACCGCCTCTTTCTTACAAGCCTTTCGAACGATAGCTTTCGGCAACCCGCTGAATGGCAAGCATGTAGGCGGCCGTGCGCAAGTCTGGAACGTCTTTTCGGCTGCGCCAGAGGGTTCGCATGGCACGATAAGCCTCGCGCATGGTGTCGTCGAGCCCTGAGCGGACAAGCGAAAGCTCGTCTGCGCCCTCAAGGTAACGCGCCTTGAAATCGGGGGAGAGGGTCCAGCCCAGGCCGCGGTCAGCCGACAGACGCTCAAGTTCTTCGACCAAAAGCTTGGCCTTGGCCTCCTCAGCGCGGCGCTGTAGCCGCCCAAAGCGCATGTGGCTGAGGTTTTTCACCCATTCGAAATAACTCACGATCACACCGCCCGCATTGGCATAGAGATCGGGGATCACAAGGATGCCGCGTGCGCGCAAAATCTCGTCGGCAGCTGCGGTGATTGGGCCATTTGCCCCCTCAACGATCAGCCGCGCGCGGATTTCATGCGCATTGCCGCGATGGATCACCCCCTCAACAGCGGCGGGAATGAGAATGTCGCAGCGGGAAGCAAGCACTTCAACCCCATTTGGGTGGTATTGTCCGCCCGGGAACCCTTTCACACCCCCTGTCTCCCGAAACCAGCTGGAAAGCGCTTCGACATCGAGGCCCTCCGGATTGCTCACCGCGCCGTCACGCTCAATCACCGCGATGATCCCGCAGCCATCCTCTTCGGACAAAAATTTCGCCGCATGATAGCCGACATTGCCAAGCCCCTGGACAATGACACGCTTGCCAGAAAGGCCGCCCGCAAGCCCGGCTGCGGCAACATCGTCTGGATGGCGGAAGAACTCGTGGAGCGCATATTGAAGGCCGCGCCCGGTTGCCTCTTTTCGGCCTTAGATCCCGCCCGCGCTGAGAGGCTTACACGGAACACAGGCGCGGGCGTTAATGTCGGTCGTGTTCATTCGGGCATATTGGTCTGCAATCCAGGCCATCTCCCGCTCGGACGTGCCCATGTCGGGGGCGGGGACATTCTGTGCCGGATGAATGAGGTCGCGTTTGACAAGCTCGTAGGTAAAGCGGCGGGTAATCTGCTCAAGCTCGTGTTCCTGGTATTGGCGCGGATCGATGCGCAGCCCGCCCTTTGCCCCGCCAAAGGGCACTTCGACCAAGGCGCATTTATAGGTCATCAGCGCGGCAAGCGCTTCGATTTCGTCTTGGTCGACATTGGGCGCGTAGCGGATGCCACCCTTGACCGGCTCCAAATGTTCCGAATGGACGGCGCGAAAGCCAACGAAGGTTTCAATGCCCCCGCGCAGGCGGACACCAAACCGCACAATGTAAGTTGCGTTGCAAACCTTGATCTTATGCGCAAGACCGGGCGAGATGTCTAAGAGACGAGCGGCGCGGTCGAACACGTAATCGACGTTTTCTCGAAAGCTGAGCGCTTCGACGGGATGATCAAAGGTCATGGCCATCCACTCCTGAACAGAGATCTTGCGCCGACCAAGCGTTAGAAAAAACACGTAAACAGAGCTTGAAGCCTCGCGTGGAGCTGCGCGGGCAAAACGCAGGGCTCGAACCAGAGCGCTAACCGACCACTCCTTGCACCTTCACCGCGCACACGCATCGGTCCACTCATTCTTTATGCGTCCCTCGCGACCAGAGGCAAAAGGCGCGCAAAAACGAAGCACACATTTGTCAATTACAAACGATTTGCCGTCAAAATGCCCAAGGGCTGTTCCGATGATGGCGCTCTGTCATGGCAATTGTGCCGTAAAAGGCCACAGTCAGCTGGTTGAGACCTCGTCCCCGAAGGGATGCGCATGGGTGGGTTGCCGAAAGGCTTTTTACGTCGAACACTCTTTTTGGCCCGTGACGACGGGTCAATGACGGTGCTTGCGTTATTCTTGTTTGTCGGCATGCTGCTCATCGCAGGCCTTGCGGTTGATCTGATGCGCCACGAGCATGAGCGTGTTCGCCTTCAGGGTGCGGTCGATCGGGCGGCCTTAGCGGCGGCGAATCTGCGGCCAAGTGTTTCGGGCGCAACCCCTGAGGGGGTTGCCCGCGCGTTTCTCGAGGCCGAAGGCTTCGGAGATCTGATCGACGCGATCGAGGTCAACGCCGCGGATGGCCTCCGCGACGTTGCCGTCAGTGCCACCGGTGCGGTTCCTGCCACTTTGGCTCGCCTTGCTGGGATCGACCGTTTTCCGCTCACCGTCTCTGCGCGCGCGCAAGATTTCGAAGTGATCGAGCAGATCCCGATCCGGCTTGAGGTGGTTTTGGTGCTTGATGTCACCGGGTCGATGGGGGCGAGCACAGCCAATGGTTTGACCCGCATCGAGAACCTTCGCCTTGCGGCGGCTGATTTGGTGCGCGCCCTCTTGACTGATCGCGCCCCTGGCGAGGTGGCGCTGACCCTTGTTCCCTATGCCGAATATGTGCTGCCCCCACCCGGATTTATCCAGAACTTTGTGCAACTCCCGCTCTCGGGTGGGGCCTGCGTGGATTTTCTAGACTGGGGCAATCTTTTGAACAGCTTTTTACAGCCGGTCTTGCGGCCAAGCTGCGCCACCCACGCTTGGCGGCAGGCGCGCCCCTATGTGCACGATCTGACGCAGGCGCTTTCGATTGTGAACGCGCTCCAGGCAAGCGGCACAACCTCAATCGATCTTGGCCTCAGGTTTGGCGCGTTGTTTTTTGACCCAACGATCAACCCCGCCATCCGGCAGATGGTTGCAAACGGCACCGTCGATCCCGCCTTTGGTGGCCATCCTCTGCCCCTCGATGCCCGGCATGTGTTTCGCGCCGTGGTTCTGATGACGGATGGCGAAAATTGCTGTGGCCGCCGCTATCCGGTTGACCAACAAGATGCGCAAACGCTGCAGGTTTGTGCGGCACTCAAGAACCTCGGCGTGACGATTTACGCGGTTGCCTTTGAAGCGCCGCGCCGCGGGATCGAGCTCATGCGAGCTTGCGCTTCAAGTGAAGGGCATTTCTTCAACACCTCGGCCGGTGAAATTGCCGCCGCCTTTTCGGCGATTGGCAGCGATATCGAGCGTCAAGCGGGCCGATTGAGGCTTGTTCAATGAAGGGAAGACGATTTTGCAGGCTGCTGGCGCGTCTCTTCCACGATCAAAGCGGCAGCAGCACGGTGGAATTTCTGATCGTTTTCCCCATGGTCTTCGGCCTTTTTCTTTCGGCCGTGGACTATGGGGTTGTGATGCTGAGGCAGACGTTTCTTGACCGCGCCGTGGATTTGGCGGCGCGCTCTGTGCGCCTTGGTGAAGCCGTGAGCGAGGCCGAATTTCGCGCCGCAATCTGTGCACAGGTGATCTTGATGCCGAATTGCCTGCGCACGATCGCAATCGAAATGCGCCGGGTCGAGTCGAACGGAACTGGGCCGGTTCTCGCGCCCGCGCGCTGTGTCAACCGCCGTGAGGAGATTGCGCCCGTGGTCGAATTCACCAATGGTTTGCGTGGCCAGGTGATGGTGGTGCAGGTCTGCGTGGCCGCCGAACCATTCATCCGGCTCACAGGCTGGGTGCTTGGCATGCCCGAGCTGCCGGGCGGCGGCTATGCGGTGGTCGCGCGCACAGCCTGGCTCAACGAGCCCTAAGCATAGGGGAAGCGCCATGGCTGGTTCGCCCCATGTGCAAGCCAAGCCAGCAGGCAGGTGGCTCTGGCCTTGGCACGGGACCTTAGCCAAAGTGCGCCTTTGGTACGGTCTGTGCCAGGGCCTCTCCGAGCCGCGCGGTTGCGGGCAAACGGCTCCGAACGGATGGAAGGGGTTGAAACGGTGCATGGTCGTTTCGTCTGGGGCTGTCTCGGTTGAGACGGTTATTGTCTTGCCGCTTTTGCTCTGGGCGCTTGTGGCAACAGTGGTGTTTTTTGATGGGTTCCGCACCCGAACCGCCGCCGTGCGCGCAGCCGAAGTCGTCGCCGACCTTGTTTCGCGCGAAACAGAGGCCTTTTCGCAGGCCACAATCGAGCGGATGAATGAGGTGTTTGATTTTCTAGCCAATGCGCGGCATCCAACCCGGCTGCGGGTGTCGGTGCTGATGTGGAACTCTGCGCTCGATGAGCATATTGTGCATTGCTCGCTTGGTACGCGCGGGCTTGCGCCGTTGCCGCGCGACGCGCTTTTGCACCTCGCCGCGGGCGACCGCACGGCGCTCCTCGAGCATTTTGCAAGCGCAGACGGGCCTTTTGGGCCCCCCGAGCTGCAGCTTCCTGTGCCCGAGCTTGCTCAGCGCATTCCGCGCGCGGTTCCAAACGAAGTGCTCATCCTTGTTGAGTCCTTCGCGCTCTGGCAGCCCTTTGCCAATGTCGGGATCGGGCAAATTCGACTTGCCCCGGTGGTGGTGACGCGCCCGCGCTTTTCCCCGGTGGTGACCTGCGAAGGTGTCGATGCCCCCGTTCTTGACAATTTCTCGGAAGGCATCGCGGGCCCGTCGCCCATTCCTCCGGAGAGCTTATTGCCCACCCCGGTGTCCCTGCCCACCACCCCAGCCCGAGAGATCCTAACCCAAGATTTTGAAAGCGGTGGCGGCACAGGGTGGTCGCGCACGAGCACATCGACGAGTCGCGTGTCCGGGATCGGGCGGTTTCTTGGCCGATTTGGCGGCGAAACCTGGGATGCGGCAATTTCCCGGACAATCGATTTTGGCAGCTCACAGCCGGCTTACGCGCAAATTACCTTCGATCTTTTGCTCTTCGACAGCTGGGACGGGTATTCAACGCAATATGCTTTACCGCGCGGTGATGTTTTTCAAGTCCGGGTTAATGGAACGCCGATCGCCTCGGAACCTTTCTGGATGCCGGGGACGGGCTTTTACGGAAACGACCGAACCACAACGGTCAATCATGAAGGCTCTGTCATCACCACCACCATGCGTCTCGTTCAAACCGGTGTGCAGCTTGGCGCAAGCACAAGCTGGACGGATCAGCTTTGGCGCGTGCGTGTCGATCTTCAAGCCCCGCCCCGAAGCTTGGTGTTTGGCCTTGCGGCTGGGACGAATCAGAGCACGGGCGACGAATCGTTCGGCATCGATAATCTCCGCGTCTCGGTTTGGGATGGGGCGCGTCTTCCAGCCCGATTTGTGGCCGATCCTGCCGATCAAACCGGGGCTGACCCGCATACCCGCTTCTTGAGTTATCGCGGCTGTCCTAAAGCCGCCCATGCCGCCAATTGGCTTACAATACGCAATGGCCAGATCAACTCTCCGATCGTTTTTCAGAGAGAGGCACGCGGCACGACCGACCTTTCGCGTTGCGGCATCGCAGGAATCCAGGGCTTTGCTTCGTCCGAGCCGAGTTTTGTGCTGAATTATACTCGGCAAGGAGCCACAGGTCAGGGGCATCGGCTTCGCCTGCGCACCGATGACGGTACCAATGGCCGCGCTTGCGACAGCCTCATTCTTGTGCGCGACCCAACCGGACAATTTTGGTGGAACCACGATCTGCCGGGCTACGGGGCGAATGCGGGCCTCAATCTTGAGGATGCCGAAAGCGGCCTCTATGCTGTTTGGCTTGGCGCGCAAGGCGCTACGTCGTGCCTGACACGGATGGTCATTGAGCGCTACTGACAACCGCGCCTGACACATCCGCTCTTTTCCGCGCGCTTGGGCGTTTGCATGCATAGCGTTTCGTTCTCTTATTTTGCGTCTTTTGCACGTTCTGCGTCTTTTGCACGTTCTGCGCCTTTTGCACGCGCGCTTGCGCGGTACGCACGTCCGTTGAGTGATGCGCGTTATGCCTTTTGTCCCCGCGCGCGCTCGCGCCCAAAACCGGGCGCGGTGCTGGCCTCTAACACCGCGCCTTTTCCGCGCGCGCGCTTTCGCGTATTGATGCCGCATGCGGCTTATGCGCCTTGACTTGGCCTCGGGCTTTCTCGCGCTTCTTCTTGCCGGCTGCGCCGCGCTCAGCCCGGTTGATGACGCGCTGAGCCCGCCACGTCTTCTCGCGCCAGATGAAATTGCTCTTGCTGCAGAGGGTACGAGCGAGCCCCCCGATCTCTCTGTGCTCATGGCCAGGGCCACGGCCCTTGAGGCACGCGCGGCGCGCCTTCGCCGGCTTGAGCTTATGCCGCCTACACCACGCCTTGCGCAGTGACCGCCGCCTTATGCAAGCCCTCCCGAGCCGCTTGCGCATGAGACCCCCACGGGGCCTCAGATCGAAGCAGGTTTTCGGCGCTCCTGCCGCCCGTGGTCAAAAACTGCGCACGAAACCTCCTTATGCCTCTCCCGGCATGTTGGCACGCGAAAGCCGCTTCGCATTTGGGAAGCGGCGCACCCCCTGGCAGGCCGAAAAGGGGCCGATGAGGATAGATAAAGCAGCGCTTGGTCGCACGGCACCTGCAAGCCAAGGCCGATGCGCGCCCTCACGGGGCCAACCTGGGTTGCTCTTATCAGGCAAGCGGCTATAGCCAAAGCCGAGCCAGTGTACGGAGTGTTTGATGCCCACCCCCTTACGCCTCGGTCTTGCCGGTCTTGGAACGGTTGGTGCCGGCGTGGTTACACAGTTGCAACGCAATTCCGGGCTAATTGCCGCGCGCGCGGGCCGCCCGGTGGAAATTGTGGCGCTTAATGCGCGCAGCCGCAGCCGTGATCGTGGCGTCGATATCTCGAGCTATGCCTGGGAGGATGATCCGCTTGCGCTTGCCCGCCGGGCGGATGTCGATGTGGTGGTCGAGCTCATCGGGGGCGAGGACGGCGTTGCGCGCGCGCTTGTCGAAACGGCGCTTCTCTCGGGGAAAGATGTTGTGACGGCCAACAAGGCCATGCTGGCCCGGCATGCGCACAAGCTTGCGCGCCTGGCTGAAGAAAACGGCCGCTCGCTGCGCTTTGAGGCGGCCGTTGCAGGCGGGATCCCGGTGGTTAAGACTTTGGCCGAAGGCCTTGCGGGCAACGCGATCCGACGCGTGATGGGCGTGATGAACGGAACCTGCAATTATATCTTTACGCGTATGGAGGCCGGGCTCGCATTTGAGGCTGCGGTCGACGAGGCCCGCGCGCATGGGTTTCTTGAGGCCGACCCGCGGCTTGACCTCGATGGCATCGATGCCGGCCAAAAACTTGCGCTTCTCGCCGCACTTGCCTTCGGCACAAACGTGGATTTCGAGGGCGTCACGCTTGAGGGAATAAGCCGCGTGACGCGCGAAGACATCCGACTTGCTCGCGACATGGGTTTTGCGATTAAGCTTCTTGGCGTCGCGCAAATGACCGGGCGCGGGCTTGAACAACGGATGGCCCCCTCGTTGGTGCCGTTGACGCATCCTCTGGGTCAGCTGCAGGGAAGCACGAACATGATCTTGATCGAAGGGGATGCCGTGGGCCAGGTTGTGATGAGCGGCGCGGGCGCGGGCGCGGGACCCACGGCCTCGGCCGTTTTGGCGGATGTGATCGATCTTGCCCGCGGCATTCGGCTTTTCCCCTTTGGCCAGCCTGCTGCCACGCTCAAGCCGGCGCCGCGCGCAGCGGTCCAAGCCCCTCAGCCGTGGTATTTGCGCATGACGCTGCTCGATAAACCCGGCGCTTTGGCCAAAATTGCCACGGTTCTGGCCGCGGCTGGGATTTCAATTGACCGGATGCGCCAATATTCGCACACTGGGCCGCATGCCCCGGTGCTGATGGTCACACACCGCGCGGGTGCGACCGACATCGCGCACGCGCTCGCCGACTTTTCAAAAACCGGCGTGGTTGTTGGCGATCCGGTCGCGCTGCGCATCGAGGAGGTCTGAGGGCACGGCTTCATTCCGGTCTGAGCGTAGCTTGTGCGCTTTGAACAGAGGCTCTTCGCGGGAGATCCGCGCGGCTTCACCCTCATGTCTTCTGGTTTTCACGAGGCCCCACCCCAAATCAGGCGTGCCGCTCCACTTGAATGCGCTTCGACAGGTTGGCGCGGGCAGTCGCCATCGATGTTGTTAGGCCCCATAAGCTCCGCCGCAAACGGGCCTGTCGGAAGCGCCCTGATGCTAATGCCAAACGGCGCGCTTGGCGATGCGCGAGAAAGCGCACCCGCGCGCAGGCGTCGGTCTAAACCCGTGGCGCAGGCGAGACACGGGCCTTGGTCAGGTTTTGGGCTTTCTTTGGCTCAGACCGCGGGTTCTTGTTCGGCGCAAATCGCGCGGCTGTCGTCTTCTGAGAGGGGTTGATCCAGCAAGGCGCAATGGTGCGGCGTTGCCGTCATCGGGCGAACATTGGGCCGGAAGTGCCGGCAGCTTTGGCAGAGCCCAAAAGGCCGTCGCTTGTTCCGCACAAGCGCTTCTTCCAGCGCGCGTACCAAAACATCGCGCAGGCGCGCTATGTCTGCGCCGGCGGCTTTGGCCAAGTCTGCGGCAAGCACGTGAAGCGGATCCCGCGCCAAAGCCTGCTGCCCGGCAACGCTTAGCACAAACTCAACAGAACGGCCATCGCGCGGATTGTCGTTGCGCACCACATAGCCCTTAACCTCGAGGGAAGCGAGCGAGCGTGAGATTGTCCCGCGGGTTGCGGCGAGGTACTCAGCAAGCGCCGCCGGAGTGCGCGAAAACCGATTGGCCCGCGCAAGATAGCGCAGCACTTCCCATTGCGCCGGGTTTAGGTCGCCCGCTTGCTCGGATGCGCGAACCAAGCGCTCGAGGCGATCGATCAGCTCCGCAGCTTCCTGGGCCTTGGTCGGGACATTCATGATTGCTCCTGGCAATCAGTGATTGACGGCAAAGACGAATTTTTGTAGCTATTAGCAACTACATGAGCGGGCCAAAGAAGGAGGACAACCATGCCCACGGTCTCCATACCCGGTTATCGTTACGAAGATCCCACCTTGCCACGCGCTCCGCTTTCGGCCGATGAATTTGCAGCCCTCAAAACCTCTCTCCTATTCGGTGACGACGATGTGGCGGCGCTGCGGCAGGCACACGATGTGATTGCCGATCAAGTCGAGGCCATTCTCGACGTCTGGTACGGTTTTGTCGGCGCAACGCCGCATCTTTTAGCGTCCTTCTGCGACCCGAAGACAAGCCAGCCCATTCAGCGCTATCTTGATGCTGTGCGCAAGCGGTTTGGACAATGGATCCTCGACACCTGCCGGGCTGAATTCGATGAGGCCTGGCTTGCCTATGCCTTCGAAATTGGCCGCCGCCACCACCGTTCAGGCAAGAACAAAACGGATGGCGTCGATGCGGCCCCGCACATTCCTTTGCGCTATCTTCTTGCGCTCGTCATTCCCATTTCCGTGACGATGAGGCCGTTCCTTGCGAAGAAGGGCCATGCGGCCGAGGATGTCGAACGCATGCATGCGGCCTGGACGAAGGCTGTTTTGTTACAAGCCATCCTCTGGTCTTACCCCTACACGAAGGAAGGCGACTTTTAGGCGCCCACCTTAGCATCGACAAAAGTGCGGTTGACCCGCGGGCGATTCCCTGCCGGGAACGCGGTGTTGCCCTGCGCAAAAGGAAAACACCCGCCCAGGGCCCCGGCTTAGACTGAGCCGCTTTCTCTGGCGAGGGAAAGGCCAACGTGCCTGCGGCCTAAGCCCGCGGGCGTTTTTTGGCCGCAGAGTGCAGAAACGCAAAGGGGGCTAATGCAGCTCTGTGGTCTCGTTTCGTCTTTCGCAGCACTCGAGGTTTCGCCACGGGCAACGAGGCGAAAAGAGAGGCAAGCTCCCGGACTAACAAAGCCCGTCTCGCGCCCTGCGTGATGTTTCACCCCCCCTTGGGAGAGGCGCGGCTGCAGACGCAAAGCAGGTCGGTTCGTGGCACCATCGCTTGGTCTGAGAGCCGAAAGGCCACAAAAGCCCGAGCTGCGCCCCACTGCTTTATCTTTATGACGGAGAGCACGAACAAAGCGGCGAAAAGACGCCACATGAGCAAAAAACGCTTGCGCCTCTCCGCGCTCAACCAAACCTTTCTGGCCTGCCCGCGACATCACGGGCCTTTGCGGCATTCCTGACCAGGCATGCGTCGCTCGGGCTGCGCCCACCTTCATGTCTTTGCGGAACGAGCGCACAAAGCGGTGCTCGTCGGCGTGAGCCTCGCGTTGCGCGTGCGCGCGTCTTGGCGCGTGACCTTTTCCTTTCTGCCCTTTTCTTTTTGCGCGTAAAGGGCTTTTGCGCCTGTCACGCGAGTTTGGCCACGCGCGTGAACCCTTTCGACGCAACGTTAGCTCTTGCGCGATGATTGACCCGCACCGCTCTGCCCACTAGCGTTTGGCGGCAAAAACTCTGAGGGTGCTGCATGTCACTTCCGCCTCTCCTTCGCGATCGTCTCGCGCTGCCGGTGATTGGCGCGCCGCTGTTTATCATCTCGAACCCCGATCTCGTTATCGCCCAGTGTAAGGCGGGGATTGTGGGCGCCTTCCCCTCGCTCAACGCGCGGCCAGTTGCCCAGCTCGACGAGTGGCTCGCCCGCCTCACGTCCGCGCTCGGCCCACACGATGCGCCCTTTGCCGTCAACCTCATTGTTCATAAGTCAAACGACCGACTCAACGCCGATCTCGAGCTTGTGGTCAAATACCGGGTGCCCGTCGTCATCACCTCGCTTGGCGCGCGGGAAGAGGTGAACCAGGCGGTTCATTCCTATGGCGGGATCGTTTTGCACGATGTCATCAATGACCGCTTCGCCCGCAAAGCGATTGAAAAGGGAGCCGATGGCTTAATCGCCGTTGCCGCCGGGGCCGGGGGCCATGCCGGAACCATTTCGCCTTTCGCGCTCGTTCAGGAAATCCGCGAATGGTTTGATGGGCCGCTTGCGCTTTGCGGCGCCATTGCACGGGGCGAGTCGATCCTCGCTGCGCTCGCGATGGGGGCAGATCTTGCCTATATCGGTTCGCCCTTTATTGCCACGCACGAAGCGCGCGCCCCCGATGCCTATAAGCAAGCCGTTGTGGAGGCACGCTCAGACGATATCGTCTACTCAGACTTGTTCACAGGCGTGCATGGAAATTATCTCAGATCTTCGATCAGGGCAGCAGGGCTTGATCCTGACAACCTGCCAAAAGGGGACATTTCCACCATGAATTTTGGATCTGGTGGAAATATGGAGGCCAAGGTCTGGCGTGACATTTGGGGCTGTGGCCAGGGTGTTGCGCCGATCAAGGCAGTGGTGCCCGCGGCCGCGTTGATCGAGCGGCTGAAGCAGGAATTAACCCAAGCACGCGCGCGGCTTTGCGCACAAGCTTAATAAGCCGACCGCACGGCCCGGGCTGGGAAGGAGCCGCGGAACCGCACGCTTCGCTGAAACAATTTCTGGCGTGCTCCACCGCCCCATTGCCCGGGCAAGAATGCATCTCGCGCCCCGTCGCCCGGTCGAGCCAGCGCTGCACTGGGGCGGTGAGCGCCGCCGCGGCAACCCCGAACACCATTAATGCCGCCCAAGGCATTTTATGCGCCCCCACCCGCGGTCAGAACGGCGCATCAACCCGGCGCAAAAGATAGGTGTCCATGATCCAGCCGTGGCGCGCCCGCGCCTCGGCGCGCTTTTCAACAATCCGCGGCCCGGCCTCTTTAAGCGGGCCGCAGAGGAGGATCTCTTCGGGCATTCCAAGATACGCCCCCCACCAGATGAACAGACCCTCAGGTTTGAGAGTGGAAAAGCTCGCCTCGCCATCAAGCATCACGGCAATTGTTTCCACACCGGGGGGCCACCCGTTCTCGCGCAGCCGACGCCCGGTTGTCACCAAGACCGAGCCACCAATCGTGTTGAACGGTATGGCATGCGCAGCGGTCAGTGCCTGCAGCGCCGTGATACCCGGAATGACCCGAACCGGAGGGGAAGGGGAAAGCCGCGCCGCAATCCTGAGGGTCGAATCGTACAGGCTAGGGTCCCCCCAAACCATGAGCGCAACCGGTCCAGCCGGCGCGGCCGCAAGCGCTTGCGCCCAAGCCCGCGCAATCGCATCGTGCCAACGCTCAACCGCCTCCGAATAGGGCAAGCTGGAATCACGCCTTGGCATGTCGAAGGGCAGCACCTTTGCCCGGCTGCCCGTTGCCTTCAGAATCGAGAGCCGGAGTTCGGCCAGATCTTCCTTGCCTGACTTGTGGGGCAGGAGAACCGCCGCAGCGGTG
>FWWL01007694.1_pt1 | contig 14455 bp, 13 predicted proteins | sample 2228331 | NCBI WGS metagenome assembly FWWL01 (sample SAMEA103939775, study PRJEB20133) | metagenome
ATAGTTTATTCATCAGATTAAAAAAAAATTATTTAATAACAATAAGATTTATTTTAATAACCATTGACTTTTTATCTTTTATTTATTATTTTATTATAGTAAATGAGTGGTTACTTTCTTTTTCAAATTTTTACAAAGAAATTTTCTTAGTTATTTCTGAAATAACTTAATTTTCTAGCAAAAGATTTTTAAAAAAATTATTTAATTGATTTGATTTATACAAAATTTGGGTTATTATATTAAGAAAGAATAAAATTGATGAAAAATAAAACTATCAGATATATAATTCTTTTTGCTATTTTAGCAGGAATTGCTATTTTATGGTATTTTAATAGATCTAAAGAAGTTATGGTTGAAGAAGAATTAGTTGTTCCTGTTGAAACAATTAAGCCTATGTTTGGAACACTTGAAAAAACTTTAACGGTTTCGGGCTATGTTAAATCAGAAACAGTCGTTACTGTATTACCAAAAATTTCTGGAACTCTAACTTCTTTATTTGTATCTGTTGGAGATAATGTCAAAGCCGGGCAAATAATTGGTACAATAGATGAAAGTCCTTATAGACTTCAATATGACCAGGCTAAAGCAGCTTTTGAAGCATCTAAGTCGACTTTTGAAAGGGTAGAATCCCTCTATAAAAATGGTGCAACATCTAAGCAAAACTACGAACAAGCTAAAGCTCAATATGATGCATATAAATCTCAATATGAGCTTGCTAAACTTCAACTTGACTATACAAAAATTGTTTCCCCGGTTAGTGGTGTAGTCCTTGTTTTACATTCAGTTGCAGGTTCCCTTGTCGCCCCTCAGGTTCCTATTATTACTGTTGGTGATTTTTCAAAACTTGTAATTGAAGCAAAGGTACCTGAATCCTACTACTTTTTCTTTTCAGAAAATATTTCCAGCATTAAGCTTTATTTTACATACCAGGATTTACCAGATAAAAAATTTGAAGGAAAAATTAAAACAATTACTCCTTTTATATCTCCAGAAACAAAAACTTTTACAGTAACATGCACAATAATAAATCCAAAACAAATTTTACCAGGAATGTTTTTAAATGTAAATTTTGTTTTAGAAAAGAAAGAAAATATTTATTATCTTCCAGTTGAAGTTTTACTAGATAATAATTATGCATTTTACATTGATGAAAAAACTCATAAGTCTATAAAAATTAAAATAGAAAACGGCTTTTCCAATGATTTTTATTTTGAAATACCTTCTCAATATAAAGATTTTCAATTTGTTATAGAAGGGCAGCATTTTTTGAAAGAAAACCAGAAAGTAAATATTATTGAAGAACATAGCATTTATTAGTAATTTGGTATCTAACTTGATAATCTAATTTTTTTGGGATAAATAATTTAGAAAAACTTTTATGAATAGGTTAATAAAATTTTCAATCGACCACTTTGTTATTATAACTATCCTAGTTATAGCTCTATTATTTTTTGGTATTTTATCTTTTAATTCATTAAGACAAGAATTATTTCCAGATCTGTTTTTACCGACATTACTTGTCATTACTACTTACCCCGGTGCAAGTGCTACAGATATTGAAAAACAAATAACAACCCCTATTGAAGATGCCCTTTCAACATTAGCAGGCGTTGATTCAATTCAATCTAGCTCTTTTGAATCTTTGTCTTTTGTAGAGGTTGGTTTTGTCTGGGGTGTTGATATAGACAAAAAGTTCCCTGAAGTACGAGAAAAGCTTAATAGTATAATAAAAAACTTACCAGAAGATATTTCTGGAATTCCTGAAATAATAAAGATGGATCCTAGTAAACTACCATTAATTACAATTATCTTAGATAGTTCCTTAAATAAAGAAGAATTGACAGACTTTTTTGAAAAGCAACTGAGAAGTAGATTATCGAGAATTGAGGGTGTCTCTCAATTGATTTTACATGGTGGAGAAAAGAAAAACTTAATAATAAAAATAAATAAAGATCTGTTAAATGACAAGAAAGTTTCTATACTTGATATATATCAGATTTTAAAGTATTATAATATTTCATTTCCCGGAGGAATTATAAAGTTTCAGGGTAAAGATATAAATATAAGAAGTTATGGAGAATTCAAATCTATTTCCGAAGTGGAAAATCTGGTTGTAGGTTATTTAGATAATACTTTCATAAGATTAAAAGATGTCGCAAAAATAGAGCTATCAAACCCCAAGCCCACTGAGTACACATCATCGCAGGCAAATGATGTTGTTGTCCTCGATATTATGAAACAACAGGGAAAGGATACATTAAAAACATCAAATGAAATTATAAAAGAGCTAAAAAGTATTGAAAAAACATATCAAGGATTAATAAGTTTTAAGGTCATATCTAATCAAGGATGGGATATATCAAGAAGTTTAAGCACAGTTAGAGATTCCGCAATTTCGGGTGGTATTTTAGCTATTTTAATATTGTTTATATTCTTGAGAAATATTAGAACAACCCTTGTGATTTCTTTTTCTATTCCATTATCAATATTATTTACTTTTATTGGTCTAAAAGTATTTGATAAATCTTTGAATTTATTAACTTTAAGTGGTTTAACTGTTGCTATTGGTATGGTTGTTGATGCTTCTATTGTAGTACTGGAAAACATAGATACAAAATTAAAAGCAAGTTCTGATATTAAAGTTGCCGCGTATTCTGGTACGATCGAAGTGGGAGGTGCTGTTCTTGCTTCAACGACAACTTCTCTAGCAGTTTTTGTACCGATGATTTTTATTAAAGGTATTGCGGGACTAGTATTAAAAGATATAGCTCTGGTTATTTCTTTGGCTTTAGCAAGTTCTTACATTGTTTCAATTATATTTATCCCTTATGCAGTCTCTAATTTTTTCCCAAAAAATTTTAATAAATTTTATCTCAAACATTTTTCATCTAATGAATCTTCTATTAATAAATCTTTTTTTAATAAAAACTTTGAGAAATTTTTCTTAAAAATTCAAAGTTCAACAAAAACATTTTCAAACATTATAGAAAGAGGATTAAATCTATTAATATATCTTTATAAAAATATCTTAGAATTTGCACTCGAAGAAAGAAGATTTATAATTACACTTTCTATTGTTTTACTTATAATTTCTGTAATAACTTTAGATATGGTGGGTTTTGAATTTTTAAGTGAATCAGATATGAGTGAAATAGAGGTCAAAATATCTACTCCAAATGGTTTTTCACTTGAAAAAACAAAAGAAAAAGTATTGATGCTGGAAAAAATTTTAAAAGAATATATTCCTGAAATTGAAACCACATACTTTCTTATAGGAAAAGGAGACTTTTTGGGAATATCTTCTAAATCAAACCTTTGCTATGGAAAAATCAGGCTTATTCCAAAATCTCAAAGAAAAAGAAGTGTTTTTGAAATTATTTCATTTTTACAACATAAAGCTGAAACAACAATTCCTGATATAAATATTACAGTTTCTAACGGAGGACTTGGTGCACTTGCATCAATAGCGATCGGTGGTAAGGGTTTTATGATAGAAGTATACGGTACAAATTTCGATTCATTATACAAATCTGCAAGAATAATAGAACAAATTCTTGCTGCTGATAAAGCTGTATTAAAGACTGAACTATCTGTAAATTTCGATACAACCGAAATTCTCTCTGAAATGAAATTAGATGTTATGGGAAATCTTGGTTTAACACCATATGAAGCAGCCTTTGCTTCCAGGATTTATTTTTATGGAATTGAAGCCGGCAACCTTAAAATCAATGATAAAACATATCCTATATTTTTAACAACCAATGTTCCAGATATTAGAATAACCTCAAATATATTAAATGAACTGTTTTTGAAATCGAGAAATGGTAATTTTGTTTCTTACTCAAATTTTTCATCCCTTAGTATTAAACCAGCTGTTTCTTTAATCAACCATAGAAATAGACTAAAATCTATAATTGTAACTGCAATTCTCCAGAATCCAGATATGAGAGGTATTCAAAAAAGAGTTATTCCTGTTATTAAAAATCTTTCCTTTCCACTTGGAGTAAACTGGGAAATAATTGGTAGTGCAAAAGAGATAAAGACTTCATTCCAATCTTTATTTGTAGTCCTGTTGATCGGTATTTTTCTTGTTTATATGGTTATGGTTATACAATTTGAAAAATTTTATCTTCCACTTATAATTTTGATATCTATACCTTTTATGCTAATTGGAGCTACAATTGGCATAATAATAAGCGGAACAACTTTGTCTATTGTGTCTTTTCTTGGTTTGATAACTTTAGCTGGGACTGTTGTAAACAATGCTATTGTTTTAGTTGATTTTATAGAATTGAACAGAAAAGTTTATAATAGACCTTTGAAAGAAGCTATAACTAATGCTGGGAGCAGCCGATTAAGACCAATTTTGATGACAACATTAACAACTATTTTAGGTGTTCTTCCTATGGCTTTGGGTATAGGTGAAGGTTCTAATTTATATAGACCAATTGGAGTTGTTATTGCAGCCGGGCTTATCACATCAACTTTAATAACTATAATACTTGTACCATCTATTTATTATATAATTGAAAGTCGAAAAATAAAAAATAAAAGCTAAAATTATTAAGATAAAAGTAAGATTAAATTAAGCTTTAAATTATAAATTTTTAGGGGTTATTCTATGAAAATTTATTTGAAACTAAATAAAAATAAATCAAATGAAAACTTTACTAAAAATATTTTAAAAATTTTTTTATTATTTATTGTAATAGTTATTATCACATCTTCCTTAATTATTTTAAGTAGTTGTTCTTCTGTATTTAGAGCATCAATTACGGGAAGATATATTGATGCTGAAACCGAAGATGGTATCAATGATGGTTATGTCTTTTTATATACTTCTAAAGCAAAATTTGAGATAGATTGGGAAGATTATCAAAAAAATAAAGACTATAATATTTTTTTCAACAATTCTTTTTCAGCAACAACTACAACAACATCAAATAATCAAACTGGAGTATTTACCTTCAATTCCATTGTTTGGCAAACTTTAATCCCAGATTTTGGTAAAGATGCCGATGTATGCGACATTTATATTGTTTTCTACCATGAAGATTATGATGCATCATATACAACTCAAAAATTAGTATCAGATTCTACTACAAGATTAACTCCAATAAAAGTTATAAGGATTAAAAATAGTGCAACAATAACTGGAGTAATAGTTGATATATCTAATAATAATCCTGTACCAAATGTAAATATTAAAATCTATGTGCCTTTAACATGGACTTTCGACAGCAACAATAATCCTATTGTTGATGATAATTCTTTTGAGAACAAAGCTACTTATACAACTACAACAAATGCAAATGGTGAATATTCTGTGAAAATTTCCTATCCTAAAATTCCATCTATTGAAAATGATAAAGGTAAAACAAAAGTAAGGATTGTCGTTTCAATTACCAATTTTGAAGCATCTAATGATATTGATCCAAATTTTACTAATAATACAAGCTGGGATCCAGATGGTAATGGAATTTTTGAAGATTATTATGAAAGTGATACTATTGAAAAAGATAGTACAAAATATATGCCAGATTTAAAAATAAGAAGAACTCTCTTTAATGAGTCTATTAATGGAATTGTGAAATTAAGCGGAAATGGGGTGAATGGTTATAAAGTAAAAGTCATATATAAAACAACAAACAATGTTATAACATCTAAATCTACGAGAACTTATACATATTATCCAAACGATCAAAACACAATTGAGGGATATTTTAATTTGGATAATTTAAATCTTGTCCCAGATAATGTAGAGGGAACTCAAAATTACCAGGATGTTACAATTGAGATCTATGATACAGGCGATCTTTTAAAAAAAACAATCAATAATTTTAGGGTATATGAAAATTCAGATAATTATATAGAAATAGAATTACCTTGATTTTTAAACTTAATTAATTTTTTAGTATTTGTATTCTATTTAACGAATGAAGAGAAATATAAAAATGAAAAATATAAAAGTTATAGTGGGGTTTATATTAAATTTTACTTTTATTCTTTCTTCTTTATTATTATTTTCATTTAATCAAAGCGAAGGGGAATTTGATCTAAATGATCTGATAGAGTTCTCTTTATCAAATAATTTAGAATTAGCACAAATTGAGCTTGATATTAAAAAAGCAGAATTTGATCTTCAAATAGCAAAAGCAAAAAAATTTCCATCGATCTCTTTTTCTGTAAGTTTAAGCTATTTAACAAACCCAATTGGTCCAATTTCCTTAACTGCAGGGCAACTTGGTTCAATTCCTTCTTCGGGAGGAGATATTCTTATTCCACCTCAAGATATGATAATTTTTAAAGGGATGGAAAATACTTTATATCAATTTAAATTAACAATTGATCAACCTTTATTTACCTGGAGTAAAATAGACAAAGCAATAGAAGTTTACAATTTATTATTAATTTCCTCAAGACTTAAAAAGCTTGATAAAATTAACCAGATTAAGACTAAAATAAAAATATATTATTATTCACTTTTTTATCTTGAAAAAATACAAAAAACAATGGAACAACAAAAATCTATTATTGATAGGTTGGTTACAATATCCAAACAAAGTTATGATAATGGTTTTATTACATATTCGGAATACCTTCAATCTGTTGTTTCACAAAAGGAATTTGAATATAACTATAAAAATGTTGAAAGTGAAAAACAAAGATTGATAAATGATTTAAAGGATTTATTAAACTACCTTACTCAAAATCAACTAAAGATTAATTATGATAATTTCAATGATATTATAGCTGAAGATAAACTAAACTTCCAGAAATTGCCTGAAAATATATTTTCCTTAGCTTTAGAGAATAACATTCAATTAAAGCAGCTTGATATTTTCAAAAAAATTGTTGAAAAGCAATATGAAATTATTTTAGCATCTGGTTATTTTAAACCAGACATTGGGTTAAGGATAGAGATCTCTTATTATGGACCAAGATTTCCTTTTTTAGAAACAGGCTGGTTTACAGCAAATGATTATAATATAACATTTTCTCTTGGTTTATCTGCTCCAATTTTTGATGCAGGGAGCCTGGAAGCTAAAATACAGCAGGCAAAAAATGAAATTTCAAAAATTTTTGTCCAGATCGAATATGCTTATCAAAATATCAAAAGCATAATAGAAAGTAAAAAATTAAAAATCGAAGTAAATAAGGCAAAACTTGAATACTTAAAAGCCAAGATTAATGTTGATAAAGAGACTCTAAAATTGAAAGAACAGGCATTTTTAGACGGAGAACTTCAAGAATTTGAGTTTTTGAAATATAAATTAAATTTATTCTCAGATCAAATTTCTCTATATTTAGAAGCGATCGATTATTTTACCAACTATTATAGCCTTGAAATATTAGCGGGAGTCGAGTTTTAGTAAAATAGGGTTTTAATTATGAAACTAGATGAAATAAGACTTTAAAGTCCAGCAGAAGATTTATTTATAGAAATATTTTCTGAATTATTTGGACCGGATAAAACCAGGTATTTATTTATACAATATCCTTTTATTGATATTTATTGTAATATTAGATTTATTGATTTTGCAATAGAATGCGATCATTACAAAATAGCAATTGAAATTGAAGGTGAAAAATATCATAGTCCTTATAAGATTAACGAATCGAAATATTATGATGATTTATTAAACAAAATAGTCTTATACATCAGAATTGGAAATTATATAGATGGGCATATAAACAATTAAAAGATCAGCCTGAAAAAGTAAGGGATGAATTACTAACTTTTTTAAGTGAAATGCCTATTTTTAAAGAATTTGAAGATTTTTTACTAAAATAAAAGGGACATGCTTTTGTTCTTAAAAATCATCAAGAAAAAGCACTAAAAGAATTAGAAGAAATAAGGCAAAAAGGTGAGACTATAGCTCTTTTTTAACACGCTACAGGAACTGGTAAAGCAGTTACAGCGATAACTGATGCAAAAAAAGTTGGAAAAAGAACTTTATATATTGCTCATACAAAAGATTTAATATATCAAACAAAAGATAAATTTAGTGAATTTTAGCCCCAGTTTGAATCGGGGTTATATGTAGCTGAAAATAGAAATAAAAATTCTTATATTGTTTGCGGAAGTGTTCAAAGTATAAGTAAAATCTTAAAAATTTTGATCCTGATGAATTTGAGTACATTATAATTGATGAAGCTCATCATAGTGCAGTCGAAACATATAAGAAAATTTTAGGTTATTTTAAACCCAAATTTACATTAGGATTAACAGAAACAAAAGAAAGAATGGATGGAGAAAATATACTAGAATTTTAAAAATTTTGCACATAAATTAGATTTAAAAACAGCTATAGAATTAGGTGAATTAGTTCCAATTAGATGCATAAGAGTAAAAACTAATGTTGATATTTCAAATGTAAGATTTAACTGAATAAGATATAATTCTCAAGATCTCGAAAGTAAAATATTTATCCCTGAAAGAAATAAAATAATTGTTGATACTTATTTGAATTATGTAAAGAATAAAAAAACTGTAATTTTTTGTGCTTCTGTCGAACATGCTCAAGTTATTGCTGAAATGTTGAGAAAGGAATCGGTTAAAGTAGAATCTGTTTCAGGCAATATGTCATTAAAAGAAAGACTGAGAATTTTGAAAGATTACGAATATCATGATATAAATGTTTTATGTGCATGTGATCTATTGAATGAAGGATGGAATAGTCCAAGAACAGAAGTTTTATTTATCACTAGACCCACAATGTCTAAAACAATTTATTTACAACAGTTAGGTAGAGGTACTAGAAAATGCGAAGGAAAAGAATATTTAATGATTTTTGATTTTATAGATAATGCAAATCTATTCAACATGTCTTTATCTTCGCATAGATTATTTAACATAGACAAATATAGACCTGGTGAATTTGTTTTAGCCTCAGAAAATGTGAAAAAACAAGAAGATAATATGCTTAAAAATGGAATGAAACCCACTGTTTATTTAGATTTTCCTGTATATGTAATAGATTATGAATATGTGGAATTGTTTAATTGGTAGGAAAAAGTTAAAGATTTGATATCTCAACTAGAATTTGTAAGAATGGTAGATGTTCAGTAAGAGACAATTGCAAAATATATTAAGGAAGGTAAAACAATACCTGATTTTCAAATTCCTACTGAAAATAAGTTTTTCAATTATTTCAAAAAAGAAACTATTGAAAAACATGCTAAAAATTTTGGATGGAGATTAATTAATCAAAATAATATTAAAGATATATTTATTGAAACAGTTAAAAAGATGGATATGATTTATTACTATAAACCTGTTTTATTAAAAGGTATGTTAAAATATGCTGATAATAATGGCAAAGTATTAATAGAAGATATTATAGACTACTTTATAGAATTTTAATCAGAAAGAAAGAAAAAAGGCTTATTAGTAGAAAAACCAGATAGTTTATATTATAAAAATGAAATTGATAGAAAAGCAGTTAAAACGAATATTTTTGGAAATCAATTTAAAAGATTTGAAGATATGATATTTTAAGAAAATCAAAAGATGATGAATATTATAAAAAAATTAAAAATTAAATTCAAGAATCTTTTCATTGATAATATTAAACATTATAATGAAAATTCTTTAAAATTTTTTAATGAAACTGCATATATTGATATGAGTGAAACTTATGATAAATTCTTAAAATATTTAAAAAATGGTGATATCATATTAGATGCAGGTTCTGATTCTGTAAGAGATACAAAATTCTTTTTAGAAAATGGCTTTAAAGTTATAGCAATAGATTCTTCAAAAGAAATGGTTGACCTAAGTTCAAATTTTACAGGAAATAAAACATAGAAAATGACTTTTAACCAAATAAATTTTGAAAATGAATTTGATGCAATTTGGGCTTGTGTTTCTTTAATACATCTGTCTAAAAGGAAATTAAAAGAAACTTTATTTAAGTTTTCTAAAGCATTAAAAGATAATGGAATTTTGTATTCTTCATTTTAAATATGGAATAGGTAAAAAATAATGAATGGAAGGTCATTTTACTAATACAACGAAAATCTTTTAATGGAAATTATTAATGAAATTAAATTATATGATATTTTAGAAATATGGAAATTAAAAGATCTTCGAAAAGACAAAGAAGATGAAAAATGTATTAGTGTTATTTTAAAGGTTAAATAATAAGATTATTGCTTTTTTAATGGTCTTCTTTATAAGAAAAAATGATTAACAATATTTCAATATCTATAATACAAATAAAACAAAATGGAAATTACTCCTTTTCGATTTTACTGATCTCTTCTTTTAACATATCTTTTAATTTTCGAATATCTTCTTCGGTTGGGATATAATTGCAAGAAAAAGATGGAAGGATGGCAAAACCTAAGGAACTTAAGAATTTTTCAAGCTCTGGGACACTTTGCCCACCCCAGCCGTAGGAACCGAAAGCAAAACCGATCCTGTTTTTTGGAGCAAGACCTTTTAAGTAAGTTAAAAATCCTCCAACAGTTGGTAAAATGCTAGAATTTAATGTTGGACTTCCAATGGCAATATATTTTGCCTCTATCAACTTTGTGATTATATTAGAATTATTATTTACCTTTAAGTTTAATAGTTCATAGGGAATATCAAGCTGATCAAAAACCTCGGCAACGGCATAAGCAAGTTTTTTAGTAGATTCCCACATTGTATCATATATTATTACAGCGGTTTTCTCGACTTCATTTTTAGACCATTTGTCATATTTTTTAACAATTTCATCTATATAACAATCCCATATTAACCCATGGCTTGGGCAGATCAATTTTATATCGAGTTTTGAAGCCTCGGCTAAAACCTTTTGCACCTGCCCTCCATAAGGAAGAACTATATTTGCATAATATTTTTTCGCTTCTTCAAATAAAATTTCTTTGCCAAATTCGCTAGCCAGCCTTTCGTAACTAGCAAGATGCTGTCCAAATGCATCCTGAGAAAAGAAGATTTTTTCTTTTTCAAGATATGTTCCCATGTTATCCGGCCAATGAACCATTGTTTCCATTATAAACTTAAGTTCATATTTACCTGTAGAAAGTGTCTCCCCATTTTTTACAACTTTATATGAGGCAATTGATGGGAAATGCTTTTTTAATCCTTTTTCACCAAATGAGCTTGTTATTATTTGAGCATTGGGAGCAAGTTTTAATATTTTTTCAAGACTTCCAGAATGATCCATTTCTACATGCTGAGCGACTATATAATCTATCTTTGAAACATTTATAATACTTGAAATTCTATTTAACATTTCATCGAAAAGATAATGTTTAACGGTGTCTATTAAAATTATCTTTTCATCAATTATAAGATATGCATTATAAGTAGAACCTCTTTCTGTAGTATAGCCGTGAAAATCTCTTAAATCCCAATCTATACCACCAACCCAATAAATGTTTTCCTTAATCTTAAAAGCCTTCATACTTGCTCCCCTAATAAAAAGCTAAATTTAAAGAATTATTCTTCTTTTTCAAATTGATCTTTAGTTGCTCCGCAGACAGGGCAAACCCAATCATCTGGTAAATCTTCAAAAGCAACATTATCATTTTCAGCAGGATCATAAACATAACCACAAACCTGGCAGACATATTTGTCAGTTTTAGCCATAATTCCCCCAATTTAAATTAAACTTTACAATAAAAATATAATTTAAAATTTATCTTTTGACAAGAAAATTTATTTTTTTCTTGCAAGAATTAATGCTGCAAAAGGTATTCCTATTATTGAAGAAATTAAACCTGCTGGAAGTTCATATCCTGTAAAGCTTCTTGCAATTGTATCCATAACACAGCAAAATAAAGAACCCCAAATTATGGTTAAAGGAAGCAATTTTCTGAAATCCGGACCACTTTTTATTCTTACTAGTTGAGGTATTAACACACCTATCCATCCTATTATTCCGGAAATACTTATTGCAGAAGATGTTGCTAAGGTTGTTAATATTAAAGCAATCAATTTTATTACAAATGGATTTTCACCTAATATCTTTGCATGAATATCTCCTAAGGATATTATATTTAGTTTCCATGCAAAAATTAAAAGTAATAAAATTGATAGTAAAATAAGTATTGAAGGAAAAATTATAGTTTTCCCGGTTACATTTACAAATGAACCCATCAACCAATATACTATTGATGGAAGTTTTGCCAGCGGATCTGCAATAAGTTTTATATACATTGTAAGTGCAGCAAAAAAGTTTCCTATAAGTATTCCACCAATTATTATTGAAATTGTACCCTTATTTTTGAAAAAATACGAAAAAATTAATGATAGAAAACTTGCAATTAAACCTCCAAGAAATGAAAAGGTTTGAAGGGTGAATCCAGTAAATCCTAAAATAAGGGAGATCGATGCAAAAAATCCAGCACCATTTGAAATTCCTAATAGATAAGGTGATGCTAAGGGATTATCAAACATTCCCTGCAAAACTGCACCACTTGTAGCTAAAGCTGCGCCAACTAAAATTGAGGCAATAACTCTTGGAATTCTTATTTTACTAACAATTAAATAATTTATCCCACTTTTATCATAGCCGGCAACCACTTTAAAAACATTTACCACTGAAATTTTTTGTTGCCCAAAAAATATAGAGGCAAATGAAAAAATTAATAAGATTAAGAAAGAAAAAATAAGTAAAATCTTAAAATTGTTTTTTCCCATTTATAAAATTTTCAAACAATAAATTACTTTAAAAAATTGTTATATTTTGAAAAATAACTCACTATTGCTATGGTTTATCATTTTAACCTTTAAGTCATATAGATAAGAAAGGTTTTCTTCATTCAATACTTGCCTTGGTTCTCCTATTTTGAAAGGTTGACCATTTTTTAACAACATTACTTTATCTGATATTTTACTAACATGATTTGGATCGTGCAAAGAAATTATTATTGTTTTACCCTGGTTTGATATTTCTTTTATTGCTTCAAGGACTATGAATTGGTTTTTGAAATCTAAAAATGCTGTCGGTTCATCGAAAATTAATATTTTGGCACCACTAATTAATGCTCTTAAAAAAAAAACAAGCTGATTTTCCCCTCCGCTAATATTTTTTAAAGATTTATCTTTCAAATGAATTAGTTTAAATTTTTCTAAAAGCTGCTCTGCTTTTAAATAATCATTTTTTGCTGGAAAATCGAAAAAATTCAAATTTGCATTTATTCCAGTTACAATTGTATCTATTACTGAAAAATCAAAGTTTGACAATTGATTTTGAGGAATAAAATGAACCAACTTTGCATATTGCTTAAAAGTATAATTATTTATATTATTGCCTAATACTTTGATTTCTCCATAAAAATTTTTGTAAATCTTTGAAATTATTTTTAGTAGAGTCGACTTTCCCGAACCATTTGGTCCTAATATGCTAAAAATTCGTGATTCATCTATATCAAAACTGGTATTTATTAAAGAAAAATCGTATGGTTGTGGATTTTTTTTATATGAAAAATTGAGGTTTCTTACATTTATTATTTGCATAAAATCAAATTTTCTATCTCCTGATCTGTTATTTCTAAATTATAACACAATTTGTAAAAATCCATTAAAGCCTTTTTAAATTCATTCATAGATAAATAATTGAAAATATATCTTAGGTATAATATTCCGCAGATCATTTCGAAAGAAGGTAAATCCCAGGAAACTATATATGATGGTATTCTGCAAATATTTTTGTTTTTTATTGCATTTATTGTTGAAAATCTTTGATCATTTAAAATATCTTCAATTTTTTCTGTAGTATATTTTGAAAGAATTATGTAATCAGGATTTAGTTTTATCAAAGTTTCTGGATTTATATCGACTTTAACCTGATTATATTTATCTGTTACTAAAATTGCATTAGATATATTTGCAAGCCAATACTGGAAAGATTGATTTCCAAATGTTCGAAAAAGATTGCTTCCTGCTATATATATTCTTGGTTTTTGAATATTTTTTGATTGAGTATTTAATGTGTAAAAAATGTTTAAATTTATAGATAAATATTTTGAAAGTTCAGCTGCTCTTTGTCTTTTGCTGAAAACCTGCCCGCAAAGATTTAAAGAACCTATAAAAGCCTGATCATTTTCGACTTCAAGCTGAATTACCGGTATTTTTAAATCCATTATTTTATTTATATCTGGCCTGCCTATTTGAGATATTACTAAATCTGGTTGTCTTTCTATAAGTTTTTCTATTATTACAGTATTGCCTGAAAAACAATATCCCCAATTTTTATCTTCTGGTAATATTTTTTTAAAACCATCACCAACTAAATTTGTTCCATATTGAGCATCGGCAAGTAGATCGGTAAGTCCAAGAGCAATCATTATTTGTGTTGAAAATGGATCTAAAGTTATCACCTTTTCTATTTTATTAGGTAATTTAACGGTATTTTTTGCCATATCCACAATTGTTATTTGTTGACCTTGAAAAAATGAAAAATAAAAGATAGGTATTATTAATATTAATAAAAATGAT
>FWWL01007697.1_pt1 | contig 14451 bp, 11 predicted proteins | sample 2228331 | NCBI WGS metagenome assembly FWWL01 (sample SAMEA103939775, study PRJEB20133) | metagenome
GAGTCTCCTCGCCGGGCTGATGGTTCAGGGCGCGGCCCGCCACCCCGGCGACCGTCTCGTCCCGGAATGTCTCCAGCAGCGCCGCCGACCAGCCGGGATGCACGAACGCGTCATCGTCCAGGAACGCGATGATGTCCCCGCGGCTGATTGCAAGTGCCCGGTTCCGCGAGTTGGGCGTGTTGCCTCGACCGCCCGGGTTGACCAGATACTCCACCCCCGGGAACTCCGCCACCACGTCCCGCGTGCGCGTGTCCGGACTGGCGTCCACCACGATGATCTGGTCCGGCCTCGGCTCCTGAGCCATCAGGCACTCCAGGTTCCGCCGCACGCAGTCCGGACGGTTGTAGGTGGGGATGATGACGGTGAGGGTCACTTGTGCATCCCCAGCACATACCGCTCCCACCGCCAGGTTATCTGGGGCGGGATGAGCACATACATGCGGTCCCGCAGGCGCGGAAGCAGCAGGTTTCCGCAGAGCAGTATCAGCCGGGCCAGGCCGAACTGCCCGCGCCGCAGAGCATTCCACAGATATTCCTGCACCATCCGGCGGTAGTGCACGCCATACTTGACGAGATGGGCCAGGTAATCCGGAAATGACGTTCGCTCAGGAAGAGGCCGCCCGCTGTGCCAGCAGGCCACCAGCGCTGACAGCACCTTCAGACTGTTCACAGGGTCCGCCGTCAGGTTCACCGTGTGAAGACGCACAAAGGCAAGTGGCCGCGGCAGGGTATGCCACTCTGCCAGCCGCGCAACTCTGAGGAAGAACATCCAGTCCTCCCCTGCGTTCTGGGCGGGCTCGAAGCCCCCGGCAGCGAGGGCCAGTTCGCGCTGAATTACGCTGGTAACCATGGAGGCGGCATTCTGGGCCAGAAGGCGGCTATGGCTGTGTCCCGTGATGTGCATATATCGAAAGTCGTTACGAGGGACCGGTTGTGCCGCGGCCTTCTCGTGGCACTCCTCCAGTGTGTCCGCAACGAAGTCTCTGTGAAGGCAGTATCCGAATGCCACGACCTCCTTCCGGGTGCTGAAAAACCAACTGTAGGTGTTCAGCGCCTGGCAGTCCGGATGCTCCGCCAGATACTCGGCCACCCGCGCGAGGAATTCCCGATGCCACAGGTCGTCGTCGTCCAGGAAGGCCACCCAGTCGCCTGATGCCGCTGCCAGTCCCGCGTTGCGCGCCAGGGACGGCCCCCTGTTCGGCTGCTCCAGCACCTTCACGTCCGGAAAGGCCGCGCGCAGCGCCTCAGCGGTGCCGTCCGTGCTTCCGTCATCCACCACGATGATCTCGTGCGCGGGATAGGTCTGCTCCACCACGCTGCGCACCGCCTCCAGCACATAATCCCGGCGGTTGTAGGTGGGGATGATGACTGAGATGCGGGGCCGGGGAGGGTTCTCAGCCATTGCCATCGGACCCCGCCTCCACGCTGCGGGCCAGGCGTCTCAATCCGAACTTCGGATAGGCTCGGGGCCGGCCGCACTCGGCAAGATACTGGGCGAAGAACGCGACCTCACTGACCAGAGTCAGTTCCCGCTCACAGGGGGCCTCGGAGCCCTTCCGGGCCCGCCGGTGCAGCGCCCGCCAGATCATATACTCCAACCTGTGTTTCGCCAGGCGAAGGGCCGGGACGGTCACCCGGTCGTGTCGCCAGTGATAAGCAAGGTATGCGCCCACGCGCCCGCGCGCGGCTGCCCCCTCGAGGAACGCAGAACGGCTCAGGCGGTCCCTGCTCACGTGGTGTTCGACCACCGCCTCCGGCGCGTTCACGAAACGGCAGCCAGCTTTGTGCAGCTGAAGAGTGAAAAGAGCCTCGTCTCCAAAACCGAGACTGCCGGGCCCGAGTTCAGGGTCGAATTCCGGGACCAGATGCGTCACCTTTCGCGCGAAGGCCATGTTGGCGCCTACGACGTATGGCAGTCCTCTCACCTCCCGTGAGTCATACGATACCTCTGCCAGGAAACCCCGGTGCACATCCGTCATCCACTCCCTCTCCAGTTCCGGCGCCAGACGCACGCCTCCCGCCACCGCGTCGGCCTCTCCGCTGGCGATGGGGCGGCACATCCCTTCTATCCAGTCCTCCGGCACGCGCACATCGTCGTCCGTGAACAGGAAGATGTCCCCCCGCGCCTCGGCAAGGCCTGTGTTGTAGGCGTATCCCTTGCCCTTGCGCGGCTCCTGGACATACCTGACAGGCACGTTGGTCAGCCCGGCCTGCTCCACCACCTGGCGGGTATGGTCCGTGCTGCCGTTGTCCACCACCAGAAGCTCCGCCGGCAGGTCCTCCGGCACGCGCGCCCGCCCCACGGACTCCAGCGTCTCCCGCAGGCTGTCCGCCCGGTTCCGCGTGCAGATGATGATGGAGACGTTGGGTCTCATTTGTCAGCGAGGAGAGGCAGAGGGGCAAGCATGGGCGTTGCCAAAACCCGGACGTTAAACATCTCCGCCGGAATCTGACGAAGACAGAGCGCCTCCTCTAGCGGCGGAAATACACTGCACGAGACAAGCCGCCGAACCAAAGGAAACGGACGGCTCACGAGAAACAGAGCGGCGTACGTGCACAACTTGCGCGGGAGCTCAAGCTTACGCGCTGTTGCAAGCCAGAGCGACAAGCTGCGACGACAGGAGCGCAGTTCCCCTGCCGCCTGGCAGAGGTAAAGAGCGAGTCCGGAGAGGAGGGCGCGCCGGTTAGCCGTGAGAAGGCCGCTTTCTTCGATTACAGCCTTTGCGGCAACAACTGCTCTGAGCTTGGAGTCCAGCGCGGAGAGCGTCCTTCCCGATGTGTTGATCGTGTTGCGCTGGTTGCCTTGGACGGCGAAGTGACGCCAAAAGCTATCGATGACGGGAAACCAGGCGTAGGGCAGGCGCGAGCACAGTGCGCGGATTCCGTAGTCCCAGTCCTGCCAGCAGGGAAGCCATTCCCGCCAGTCGCCGATCTGCTCCAAGGCGCGGCTACGATATATAGGCCCGGCTGTGTGCCAGGGTATGTCGAGACATAGATACCGATCGAGGTCGCATTGTGGGGTCGGAACGCTATGATATACCCCTGCATCTCCGGGGCGCTCGTAGAAGACCTCCGTCAGGAACACGCCAAAGTCCAGCTCCGGATGTGCCTCCATGGCGGCCACGCGGCCTTCGAGACAGTTAGGCGCAAGGAGGTCGTCGGAGTCAAGGAAGATTACATATTCCCCGCTCGAGGCAGCCACGCCCTGGTTGCGGCATCGGTTCGCCCCTGCCGGCTCGCCCTCGCGGTGGCGGTAGTGCAGCCTGGGCTCCTCGCGCGTCACCTCCGCCATCCATTCCGCAGTCCCGTCGTTGGAACCGTCATCGATCACGAACGCTTCCCAGTGCTCATACGTCTGCTCGCGCACCGATGCGACCGTCTCCCTCAGCAGCGGGAGACGGTTTCGGGTCGGGATGACAACGGTTACTGTAGGGCCGGCGCCGTTCAAGACAGTCGCCTCCGAAGGACCACCCGAATATTAGTCACCGTAAGGTCGTCCAGCTCCAAGCCTCGCCCTTGGAAAGCTAAGGGAAAGCGGGTGACATATTGCAGATGACCTTTGTCCTGGCTCCTTGACTCCGCAATCAGTTCGCAGCTCGGTGAGCTCCAGAGGGCAGCGTAGTCGCGCGGCCGCCAGCCGTTGACAAACTGCGGTGCAGTCAGGTCCCTCCCTAAGTCCCGAATGCCAATCTCATTCAGTCGGGCGGTCAGGAACCCCTCCGAAAAAAGAAACTGCACGTAAGGTATACGTACCGTGCGGTAAACGTGCAGGCCCCAGGGACTACAGTAAAGCGGCCCGAATTCCAGATACACCAGGCCGCCGGGTTTGCAAGCCAGAATCAGGTTTTCCAGAGCCTTCTTCGGGTCCGGAAGATGCTCGAAGGCATTGTAAGAGACGACGAGGTCATACTCTTCGCGAGGCAGGGCTGTCGACTCGCATAGGTCCAGAGGAAGAAAGGGCAGATTCCTTGCTCGCCCGTCACGCCAATCCTCTTTGTCACACAGGTCGATGCTATGCCCGAAGCTGGCCAAGGCCGCGCCCAGCATCCCGTCTCCGCATGCTGCCTCCAGGATCCGCTTTCCCGGTGTGTCAAACCCGTCGAGCTGGCAGATTGCGACTGCCCTCTCAACACCGCGCTTCCAGCTGCTGAAAGGGTCATAGCCATATTCCGGCAGGGGAGGTGTGTTCGCGTGAAGTTGGTTGAAAACGCCGATGTCGTCGATATATTGGGGCGGCCGTTCCCTCTTGAGTATTTCGTCCACCGCTCTTGCCAGGGCTTCCTGCTGAGCAGCGTCAAACATCTTGCGGATATAGCCGGCGGTCTTCCTGATAGCCGAGGCTGCAGCGTGCGGAGTTCTGCGAATGACGTGAGCGATTGGCACAAATCCGGTGATACGGGTCGTCATCTTCTAGACCTCGCCGCCCATAGCGGCCAGCCCCGCTGGTCGCAGCAACAGGTTGGCTGCTCCAAGAACAGGGAAGAATAACTGGGTATCCCCTATCCTCGGCATAGACGCCCTCTTCGACAGCCCCGACGCCTACGTCCAACACACAGCAGTCTTGGAGCCAGTCAAAGACCACTCCGCCATAGCCCACCCACACATTCAGTCGATATGTGCCAGCCACTAGAGGAAGTGGCTCTACAACTGCTTGAACCTGAACTTTCTCGTTGTTCAGGATTACGCTTTTTCCGGCGTGTGCTGTAAACAACTGCAAGACCTTGATTCCTGCGGAGGTCAGAACAGCTATGGCTACGTCCGCTTCCAGCCGCTCTTCTTGGACAGTCTTCTCGAGGTCAATGGTGAATGTCACCTTGGCGCCTGTACACGGGGAGGTTGGCTCCACACGGACATTGCGTACACGAACTCGTCCATCACCTTCCCGTTGGGCAGATTCCGGGTCGAAAACCGTCCGAACAGCTATGTCTTCTGCATACGCGCTAACCACCTCGGGTGCATCGCCCTGCCTCACGACTTGCCCCTGCTTGAGCCACGTTGCGTGCCTGCACAGGTTGGAGACCGCCGCCATATTGTGGCTCACGAAGAGGACGGTGCGGCCCTGCTGAGTGCTCACCTCCTTCATCTTCCCCAGGCACTTCTTCTGGAACTCCGCGTCCCCCACCGCCAGCACCTCGTCCACCAGCAGTATCTCCGGGTTCAGATGCGCCGCCACCGCAAACGCCAGACGCACATACATCCCCGAGGAATACCGCTTCACCGGCGTGTCCAGGAACTTCTCCACCCCCGCGAACTCCACGATGGCGTCGAACTGCCTGAGTATCTCCCGGCGCTTCATCCCCAGGATGGCGCCGTTCAGGAAGATGTTCTCCCGTCCGGTGAGCTCCGGATGGAACCCCGTGCCCACCTCCAGCAGGCTGCCCACCCGCCCGAAGATGTCCACCTCCCCGGTGGTGGGCTCCGTGATGCGGGAGAGGATCTTCAGCAGGGTGCTCTTGCCGGCGCCGTTTCGCCCGATGATGCCCACCACGTCGCCGCGGTGGATGTCCAGGTCCACGTCCCGCAGCGCCCAGAAGGTCTCGCGCTGGAGCCTCTGGAACGGGTGGCGGATGCGGTGAGCGATGGCCTCGCCCAGGGTGGTGTGCTTCTCCTGGCCGTGGACGATGCGGTAGGCCTTCCCCAGCCCCCTGATGCGGATGGCGATGTCGGACTGTGCTCCCATACTCTCCTCGGGATTATTCCTCCCCCGCTCCCTTTTTCCCCACCTTCCCCGTAACCCCCCTCTCCCTCTCAGGGAGAGGGTCGGGGTGAGGGTGTCAACCTTCCCCCTCTCCCTGTCAGGGAGAGGGCGGGGGTGAGGGTGACTTCTCTCCGCCCCCAGCTCCCCCGGTCCCCCCTCATCCTGACCTTCTCCCCCCAGGGGAGAAGGGAGCATTTGTCGCCTCCCGGTCAGTGGACGGGGAAAAGGGCGGTTGCTCGGCTCGGTCAGATCACGTCCGCGAAGTTGCGTTCCATCCGCCGGAACGAGAACGCCCCCAGCAGGAAGGCGGCAAATGCGAACGCCGCCGAATACGCCAGCAGACCCGCCGGCGGGGCGGCCGTCCCCAGCAGCGACCAGCGGAACGCCTCCAGCAGACCGGACAGAGGGTTGGCCAGGAAGAACCAGTGGAAGCTGGCCGGCAGCTTCTCCATCGCCTTGTCCAGCGAATACCCCACCGGCGAGGCATACAGCAGGAACTGCACCATCACCGGCAGCACATACTGCACGTCGCGGTAGCTCACCGTCAGCGCCGCCGCGAAGAACCCGATGCCCAGGGCGATCATCAGCAGCAGCACCATCCACACCGGCAGCAGCAGCACCTCGAGCGGCGGCGCAAGCCCGAACGACGCCATCAGCACCACCATCAGCCCCATCGACACCGCGAAGTCGATCAGCACGCCGAACACGGTGGACAGCGGCAGCACCAGACGCGGGAAGTAGATCTTGCTGACCAGGTGCGCGTTCCCGATGAGGCAGGTGCTGCTCTTGGTGAGCGTCCCGCTGAACAGCCCCCACGCCATCATCCCCGCGAAGGACAGCACAAAATAGGGGATGGGCCCTCCGCCCAGCTGGGCCACCTTCCCGAAGATGACCGTGAAGATGCCCGCCGCGATGAGCGGCTGGAACACCACCCACACCGCGCCCAGCGCGGTCTGCCGGTAGCGCAGCTTCACGTCCCGCCACGCAAGCGTCATCAGCAGGTCGCGGTAGTTCCACACCTCTCTGAGATTCAGCGCCGCCCATCTGCCCGGCGGGCGTATCTTCAGATGCGGCGCGGCTGCCTGTGCCTGCTTTGCGTCAACGGCCAATCCTTTTCACCTCCGGAGACGTCGTCCGTCCCGTCATTGCTCTTCCGGTTCCAGCTTCTTCAGCTCCGGCTTTGCGGCGGCGATGAAGTCCTCCAGCAGCCCCCGCGCGTCCGGCTCGTCCACGGTCAGCAGCCTGACCTGCAGCGCGGCCTCCTGCCGCCCCTGCAGCTTCGCCTTCAGCGCCAGGATGCGGTTCCACTGCTCCGGAGCGTACTTCGGACGCTCCGCCGCGCGGCCCTTCCACCAGTACACCGCCCTGAGCCGGTAGCCGTCCTTCTCCGCGATGATCTCGTCCAGCGGCTGCCCGGCCAGCGTGGCCCGCTTCTTCGGGCTCATCTCGAACCCCTGTCCCCGGAAGCAGAACCAGGGGTCATGGAAATCCACATACTCCCGCGCGCTCAGAAGCGTCAGGTTCACCGTACGGCCGTCCTCGCGCTCGTAGATGCGGTCGGTGATGACCGCGCTGGGCAGGTGCTTCATCACCTGAGGGTCCTGCTCCAGCTCGCGCACCATCTTCCACTCGCCCACCTGTTGCGGGAACGTGTGGACGGGGAGCACTTCCATCTTGTCGTACGTCAGACGTCCGACGGCCCGGTTCACCGCCAGGGCCGCCAGCGCCAGCACGATGCAGACTATAAGGCGAACCTGAGTTCCCTGCATCCGAGTATCCTTCCCAGCAGGACGAACAGTCCGAACGAGATGACCAGGACGGAGAGCTCCGCCCAGTCGTGAGCCTTCTCGAGCGCGTGCTGCCCCCACGCCGACCCGATGACGATGAGGGCGCAGATGCGCACAATGTTGGCGAACAGCGCGATGGGGTAGGCCGCCAGCACCAGCACGGCCCGCTTCCAGAGGCTCACGTTGAAGACGTAGCCGTACAGGAACGCGAACGCCACCAGCGCTGTGAGCTTCTTGAACCCGCTGCACACCTCCGCCACCTCCACCGAGATGGTGGGGGTGTCTATCCGGTTCCCCGTCTGGATGAGCGGATAGCCCACGCTGCTCATCAGGAAGACCGACCCGGTGGTGCTCTGGTTCTGCACCTCGGTGCTGAGCGGCACGATGACGATGTCCGGCATCGGGGCGGCGAAGAACAGGAAGCAGACGGGGAACGCCACCACCTTCCAGAGCTGCCTGCCGTGCAGCGCCAGCACGGCCCCGGCGATGACCGGAATCAGCGACAGCATCGGGAACCACTTTATCCCCAGCACCCAGGACGCCGTCTGCACCAGCAGTCCGCCCGCCAGCAGCCACACCCCGGCGGGCGCGGGGTCGGGCTTTGCCGCGCTTATCTCGCGTCTCAGCATCCACAGCAGAAACAGCGAGATAGGGAAGATGAAGATGCCGTGCGCCTGGTTCTCGTCCTTCAACCAGACTCTCGCCGCCTCCGCGATGACCGGCACGTACAACGCGGCCAGCACCGCCACCAGAAGCAGCACACCGCGCGGAGCCCTCTTCAGCGCCTCCAACCCCTGAGCCAGCTCCTGAGCAAAGCTGCGGGCCGCCTCCGGCCGCGCCCCTCCTTCTCGCGACTCCATCATCAGTATCTGTACCTGTTCCCCGTCAGGATGCGGACGGTCTGGTCGATCAGCCCTATCCCGGACATCACGGCGAACGCATCCTGCCACTGGAATCCGCGCTTCCTGTCCGGGATGAACACCACGTCCCCGGCGGACAGCATGGCGTTCGCCTCCATCTTCCCGTCCTTCAGGAACTCCTCCAGATTGTAGCGCGTGACAACCGCTTCGCCCTTGCTTTTGTCCACACGGATGACGCGCACCTCCCTCATCTCCGCGTTCTGCGCCAGGCCGCTCGCGTTCAGCGCGTCCAGGATCCTGTCTCCCTCCTTGTACGGGTAGAACCCGGGCCGCGCAACCGCGCCGAACACATAGGTCCGGTTCTGCCACTCCGGCACCATGATGCGGGCGCCGGGCTTCAGCTTGGCATTGACCGACATATCCCCCCTGCGCAGCAGGGCGTCCAGGTCCAGCTTGCGCTCCACGCCGTCCTCTTCGATGGTCGCGGCGTGCAGGTCCGCGCTGTCGCGCACTCCCCCGGCCAGCCCCAGCGCGTCCAGAACGGTCATCTCGTCGCGGTAGTCGAAGCTTCCGGGACGCAGCACCTCTCCGATGACGCTCACCTGGGTCCGCCGCTCCGGCACGAAGATGACATCTCCCTCCTGAAGGAGCACGTCCCTCTCCGTCCCGGCCAGGCGGGGGAAGTCAGTCATGTCATACGTCTGCGACTCTCCCGACCGGCGCGTCACGCGCACCTTGGAGATGTCTCCCGCCGGGGAGGCTCCTCCCACCTCCGCGAGAGCGTCCGAGAGCCGCATCCCGGGACGGTACTCCAGAGCGCCCAGCCTTGCCGCGAATCCGTTGACCACCACGGCGGCTTTCCGCTTCTGGGTGACCGACACGGTCACGGAAGGCCGCACCACGAAGCGGTCCCATTCCTTTGCCAGATACTGCGCCAGCTCTTCCGTGGTCTTCCCGCTGGCCTTCACGCTTCCCAGGATGGGTACCGAGATGGTCCCGTCCGGCAGCACCGTGGCCTGCGTGGACAGGTTCGGGAAGTTCACCACCATCACGGACACCACGTCGTCCGGCGCAAGGACGTATGCCGGGACTGTCGTCTCCTGGGACAGCACGGCTCCCGGACACTGCAGGACCATCAGAAGAGCAAGCGCATAGCAGGCCGTCCGTCTCATCACGCTTCCTCCTTTTCCGCCGCGGCATCCTCCGCCGCCACCAGCGCGCCTTCCTCCACGCGCTTTCTCCTCCCGTCACCATAGTAATAATATCGATGATAGGCCGCTGAGCGGTCCTTCGGGGCGCGGTTCACGAAGAACACCATCAGTTTGGGCCCTGCGGCCGCCAGCGTCTCGGCCGCCTCCCGCACCACCGGCCGCTCCACGGAACCCGCGCTCACCACGTGCAGGATGCAGTCCACATGCGGCGCCAGCAGAAGCGCGTCCGCCACCACCGCGCACGCCGGAGCGTCCACGATGACCACGTCCGATATCCGCCGCAGCTCCTCCAGGATGCGCGGCACGGCCGGCATCGAGAACAGGTCCGTGGGGTTGCGGTCCGGCGTCCCGCTGTGCAGAAGCGTCAGGTTCTCCGTGTCCCCGGAGACCAGCGCCTCGTCCAGCGACAGCCTGCCCGTGATGACGTCGGCCAGCCCCACCGGCTCCGCCGTCCCGAACAGCTCGTTCTGCGTGGGCCGCCGCAGGTCGGCGTCCACCAGCGTGACGCGGTTGCCCGCTCTGGCGAGCGAGCGCGCGATCTGCGCCGCGGTCAGCGACTTGCCCTCGCCCGGCATCGCGCTTGTCACCAGCACCACCTGCGGGAGCTTCTCGTCGCCGTTCGCAGCCTGCCTCAGTGCCAGCGACAGGTTCACGCGGGCCAGACTGTAGGCTTCCTCCACGGGCGCGGCGCTGGAGCCGGCCATCAGCTCCTTCAGCTCCGACTGCGACCAGCGCGGCAGTGCGCCCACCACGGGGCCGGGCACCAGTTCGCGCACGTCGTCCACCGAGCGCACCCGCGTGTCCGCCTGCTCCAGGATGAGCACCACCGCGAACGACAGCGCCAGCCCCACCGCCAGCCCGAACAGCAGGTTGCGCGGATGGTTCGGCTCGAAGGGCTTCTCCGGCACGAAAGCGTACTGCGAGATCTGGACGTTGCCGCTCGCGGAATCCTTGTCCAGCCGGGCGGCGCTGAGGTTGCGCTGGAGCGTGGTGTAGAGCGTCTTCGCCAGCTCCGTCTCGCGCGTCAGCCTGGCATACTCAAGACTGGTGTCCGGCACGTCTGCGGTCTTCGTGCGGGCCCGGTTCCGGGCCGCGGTCGCCGCCGCCAGACGGGCCCGGGCGTTGCGCAGGTCCAGCTGGGCCGCCGTCAGAGCCTGGCTCAGGCTGGCCTGACCCTCCAGCGACGGACGCCGGTTGTCCAGAGTGGCCTGCAGCGCCGATTCCAGCCGCTTCTTCACATCCGCTATCTGCGCATCGATGTCTTCCAGACTTCCCGCTCCGGGATATCCCGGCCGTATCCTCAGGGCGGCGTTCGCCCGTTCGATCTCAAGAGCGTTGAGCCTCTGCTGCAGCGACAGCACCAGCGAGTCGTCCCGCACGCCGGTGCCCTGTTCGATGGCACGGTTGGCGGCCTGCAGCCTGCGGGTCAGCTCGGCCACGCGCGCCTCGTTCACCGAGACCTCCTGCTGGGCCTGCACCACCTCCGCGTCGTGCTTCAGGTACTGCTCCACGGCCGCCTGCGTCTCCGCGCTCACATCCACCATCCGGTGCGTCCGCTTGAACTCCTGCTCCTTTGCCTCCGCCTCCGCCAGTCTTGCGCGCGCGGTGGCCACCCTCTCCTCCAGCGTGTTGACGGTGTCCGCCGCGCTCTGCTGCGCCACTTCGCGCTTCCACTCCACGAACGCCTCGCAGATGGCGTTCGCCAGCGTCTCCGCGCGGGCCCGCGAGTCCGCCGTCACGCGTATCTGGACGATATCCGTCCCTTCGGGAGACCCCACCTCCAGATTTTTGACCAGCTTCTCCGGGTCCAGGTCCCTCAGGATGTCTTCGGAGACCGCCCCTTCCAGGGCCTTGTTCTTGAGGTAGTTGATGGTGCGGATGGCCATGGCGTAGCTGCGCAGCATGGCCACCTGGGTGCTGATGGTCTCGCGCAGGTCCCGTCCGCCCGACTGGTCCGGCAGCACCGCCGGCGTCCGCTGCACCAGGATGACCTGCGCCTCCGCGCGCCACTTGGGCGGGGTGGTGAAGGAGACATAGGCCGCCGTGCCGAGGGCCGCCCCCGTGATCAGAAGGATGACCCAGAGACGGCGCCACACGACGCCGAGTACGTCACGGACTGTGACGGGAGAATCTATCGCAGAGTAAAGACCGGGCTCCATAACGCCTTGCCGTCTTCCTGTCGCCTCCGGGATGGGTTCTGCGGGTCAGCGTCCGGCCGCCTCCGGACCCGCCGGGAGGCTTCGCGCGAAAGCATTCATCAGGCTGCCGGGCGGAGCGGGAGTCCAGGGCGCATCTCACGCGCGCGTGGGGTGCAGATGGGACCACCTCCCGCAAGCATCGTTTCGGCTTCCGCCCGCCGGCTCCCCCGTCCTTTCAGGGAGCAATGAGGACCCTCTGCAGGCAGATACACTCTCCCAGACAAAGCTAACAGATGCTTCTCCTCCTGTCGAGGCCGGACCGTCGCATCGGGGGGAGTCCTGGCCAGCCTGCGGGCGGCCCGAGCCGGACCGTCCGGATCCGCAGCAATCTACGGGACCAGCTCCCGCGCCGGTTCCCATATGCATCTTCGGTCAGGGGCCGCCGCCCCTTGAGGCCGGAGGGAAGGGAAACCGCCTTCATCCTGCGAAGCGTCCGGGGAGGCCGGGGTCGCCCGGCCGCCACACACCCCACGGAGAGGCCCGCGCGGATGCTGCATACCATCGAGTCGTCCGGCTGCCCCCCGCCGGACTATGTGCCCCCCGTCGCCGGCAACGGCGACATCCTGATGATGCTGGACGAGACGGGTGCCCAGTGCCGCGAGCTTCCTGCCCCCTGCGGCTCCCGCATCGGCCCGAAGCCCCGCATCTGGATGCCCGGACGGCGGATGGACGGGCCGTTGTATCCGCTGTTCCCGTTCGGGTTCCTGGAGAGCGCGGTGGAGGTCTCCGGACGGACGCTGCAGCGCGGCGCCCGGCGCTTCTGGAGACAGACCCTGGACGTGCGCAGGGGGATGGTGCTGACGGAGGAGCGCTTCCCCTCCTGCACCGTGAAGACCGTCTCGTTCGTCCTGCTGGACCGGAATCTGGCCGTCATCGCAAGGAGGGTGCGGGGGGCGGACGCCGTGGTCACCGTCCGCCACGACTGGGGCCGCGACGACGACCCTTCCCGCCATCCGCGCCGCATCCACGCGGAATACCGCGGGTTGGGAGGAGACTGCGCCGGTGTTCGGGCGGACTATATTCTGGACGGCATCCGCGAATACCGGGGAGTCCTTGCGCTGTTCTCCCCCGGATGTGAAGCGTCCGTCGAGGTGCACGGTCCCGCTGCCGCTCTTCGGATCCCGGTCCGGGACGGCCGGTTGGCCTGCGCGGCGCTGATGCTGCAGGACGACCTGGACGAGGGATGGATGGAGCGCGCGGAGGCGCTGCCCGCCCGGGCCTGTTCGCTGGGGGCGCAGGGTCTGATGGAGCATCAGGAGCGTCTGTGGGAGGAGGTGCGAGCGCGCGCCTCGATACAGCTCCCGGAGACGGCCGTCCGCGTGGCGGACGTCTGGGAGACGTGCCGGACGATGCTTGTGGGGGCGGCCACGCGCTGGAGCGTCCCCCCCGGCTGGAGCGCCAGCCAGTGGGAGATGCGCCTGTTCCACGACGAGCTCTTCCCTCAGCGCGCGCTGTTCTCCGTGAACCTGCCGGAGCAGGCCCGGCGCATCGCGGATTTCCGCCGCGCCACGCTGGACGTCGCGCGGGCGCGCACCGGAGGGCGCGGGGCGCGCTATGCCTGGGAGTCCATCGAGGACGGCCGGGAGGGCCTGCCGCTCTGCCACACGGTGTTCTATGAGATCTGGCACATGGCGTCCATCGCGGCTGTGGCCTGGCAGGACTGGAGGCATACCGGGAGCATCGACAGGCTGCGGGAGGTCTGCTACCCGGTCATACGGGATTGCGCCGAACTCTTCCGGCACTGGGCGCTGGTGGAGGACGGCAGCGGAAGGGTCAGCACCGTGCCGTGCGTGGACCTGGACGAGTCCCGGCTGCCCGTGCGGGGCGCGCTCGGGACGCTGGCCGGCTCGCTTGCCAGCATGCGCTGGGCGCTCGCGGCCAGCCGCATTCTGGGAGTGGACGGCCCCCTGCAGACGGAGTGGGCGCGGCTCGAGGAGCTCCTCTGGCGGTCCCTCCCGGTGAGCGAGGGACGGTTCGTCCCCTCGCCCGGCGCCACGCACGAGGCGCTTGCGGCGGTGCAGCCGGTCTTTCCCTTCGAGGTCGTCCACCCCTCGGACCCGGTCGCGGTCGCCAGCGTGCTGAGCTATTTCGACCGCTGCCGCACGAAGTTCAACTGGGGGCCCACCTCCGATGCGAACAGCAGCTGGAAGTGGAACACGGCGTCGATGGTCATCGCCCTGGCCCGGATGGGCGATGGGGAGCGGGCCGGGGAGGCCATCGGGAAGGCCACACACTCCGCGCACGCCTTCGGCGGCGTGAACGAATGCATGGGCGATGACGGGGTGGGGGGCTCGGTCTGGTTCAACACGACGGCGGGAGCGTTCGTGCAGGCGGTGAGCGAGATGCTGCTCGGAAGCTGGGACGAAAGCATCCGCCTGTTCCCCGCCATCCCGCGCGAGTGGGGTGACGCGAGCTTCCGTCTTCTGGCGGCCGGGCCCGCGCTCGTCGAGGCGGAACTCTCCGGCGGGCGGCTGCGGCGGGCGAGCATCCTGCGGGAGAACGGCCGGCCCTCCCGTCAGGACGTGCTCATTCCGCGGGACCTGGCGCGGGGCGAGCCCCGTGTCTCGGGGGGCAGACTGGCAGCGGCTTCCGGGGAGCAGGGGCTGCTGCGGCTGACGCTCGAGTCGGGAGCGGAAACGCGTCTGGAGTGGCCGCTCTGAGCGGTCCGGCGCGTTCCTGCCGCAAAAGCTGAAGGGTC
>FWWL01004006.1_pt1 | contig 14444 bp, 10 predicted proteins | sample 2228331 | NCBI WGS metagenome assembly FWWL01 (sample SAMEA103939775, study PRJEB20133) | metagenome
GATCGGTCGTGGACGTACAGCTGTCCCTCGCGGACGGCGACGGTGTCGCCCTTTTTGGCAGGAACCAGGTTGCCGCGCCTGTCCTGGGCCAGATCGCTCGGCGCGACGGAAAGTTGAGACTCGAGGAGTCCCTCGTAGATCGTCCCGAATTCCCTGACCGAAAGGCTACGGAAGTCAACCGGCCCCCGTACGCCGTCCTTTCCCTCGTCAACTAGCAGAGCCGATAGCGCAGGTGCGAACTCGGCGTCCGAGAGCTCGATGGCCGAGATGGCAGCCCCTACGGGGTTGACCGAGGAGTCGTCGCTGAAGAGGCCGCCGTTGTAGGCCGGAACTCCCCAGGTGGCGTTGCCGTTCGCGACGGCGTCCCAGAGCGCCTTGACCTCGTGCCAGAAGCTCGCTGCCCGATTATCGAAGGGGTGACCGGGTTTGCATGAGCTGAGGCGTCTGGCGATGTTCTTGAGGGAATGGTGTTCGTATTGGTCGTTAGTGCGGTACGGCAGGAGGTCGCGGTCCTCGGCGTACGCCACGAACAGGATGCGGAAGAGGATGGTCAGGGTCTGCTGGTAGGCAGCGTCGAGGTCATCCGGGCCCAAGGAGTCGGGGATACGGAGTTTTGCCCCGACAGCCGTCGCTAGCTGGGGGACCGCCTCCAGGTAGATGCGGTCTCGTAGCCGCTCTCCGAGCCCAGCAGAGAACCGACGTGACGACTCGAGGATCTCCTCGAGGGTGCCTCCCTCGCGCAGCGCTTGTGGCCCGAAGATGAGTGGGAGGTAGCCGGCAAGATGCGCCGGGAGCAGTGCCAGGTTTAGTTCTATGTAGGTGTCTGCCCGTCCCTTTCGGCCGACTCCCACATCGGTGCGGGCCGAGTACAGTCGGATCTGGCGTCCCCGCGTAAGCACTACCCAAGGGAGCCTCTGCTGGTCCGCGAGAGCGAGTCCGTGGCTCACCGGAGTCGACCCGTCGAACCGGGAAGCGGAGTCTTCGAAGGATTCGGTGTCGTCCAGGAAGATCGCAATGGCCTGGTTTGCTCCTCCCGCTGTCAGGATGCTGGAGTTGTGCGTCAGCGTCTGGATGGTGTAGCCAAGTTCCGCAAGGAGGTGGGAACCCGACAGCCCCAACAATTGGGCAGCACGCCTCGAGGCCCCTTGGAAGTCAGCTCTCCTGGGCACCCCCTCCTTTAATTCGTGGAGCGCAAACAGTCCGGAGTTATACACACCTGGAAGGTCGGATTCGATTTCGGGCAGGACCTTTGCGAGAAGGCGAATCGCTGCATGGGGGCTGGGCTCTTCAAGTGCGGCGGCGGCCAGTCGCTCCGCTTGTGACAGCTCTACTTCCATACGAAGCGGGGACCGATCTCCGATGGGCCCACAGAGCGCCGCCTTTTCCGCAGCGCCATCGTCCCTATAGATGACGACGAGTAGCACAGGATTGGGTCTGCGATTCCAGCGTGCTTGCCAGAGATTCCGCACGTCGCGGGCGGCTGGCCTGGCTATGGCCGTGGCGACGGCGACTTCTAGGGGGTTGGACCCCTTTCCCTGGAACCAGCACCTCGGCTGGAGGCTCCGAGGGGGTTTCGTCTGAGGGGTCCAGGTACGCGCGTCGAAGTCCCCCAAGAAAGCCTCGACTGCCGAAGCGGTCATCGCTGTTCCCCTCACGCCACTCGCGCTGTGGTGTGACGAAGATTATACGCATCGGGTATGTCACTGAGAGGCCCTGGCCTCGATCGTTGTGACAGTCGCGCCTCGGGCGGAGGCGGAGAGCTGCTGGCGATTCAGCGCGGCTGAAGCAGTACATCTGCTGCAGGGCTCGTCTATGTGGAGGGGTTCTTCAGGGAACTGAGAAACCTGGGATCCGACTCTAAGCTGGAAAAGCTTCAGGGGGACTTGCACACGGCCCTCTCGGCCCGGGAGACGGTGGTTGTCTTCAGTCAGTACGGGGACACCCTCCACTACTTGCAGGATCGACTCACTCCAGTCTATGGCCGGCGGGTGGCCACCTACACCAGGGCGAGCGGGCAGCGCTCCGACGGCACCTCCTGGCGCCCTGCCAGAAAGGAGGAGGTCAAGTCGGCCTTCGGGGCAAGCGAGATACAGATCCTGTTGGGGACCGATGCCATCGCTGAGCTGGCACTGAGGAATATAAGGCCCGCTATTAGCCAAGACGAGCTTTCCAGCTTCGTCTTTGAGACCCCGAACTGGCTCGGTGGCTCGAGCCGGATCCCGAGATCGAAGGAGCCTTTCGCATCCCTCTCCTTTCAATGGAAGGTCGCTTCAGCTTCGATACTCAGGTCGTAGACCACCATCCAACGAGGGTGCGGTTGCTTGCACCGGGTGATCGGGTTCTTCGGAGCCTGCTCTCTCGTGCGCTTCCGTTCGCGCCCCCCGGAGAGATACTGGGCCCCAGCGCATCGCCTGCTGCACAGGTGCCGGGCTCGCATCGGGCGCTTCGGCTGGAGGTCTCGGACAGATCCAGGCTGCGGGTCGGATGGTATATCCCCAAAGGCGGTGCGCCGATAAAGGGCCAGACCCTTGAGAAGTTGCGCTCCGCTTTGGATCAGCCGCCTGCAAGGGACACCGGAGGCTCCGCATGGGTGGCGGAAGCGGAGCATGACTCCTCGCAGCTGGTCGAGCAGGAGCGAGACCGAACCTTCGAGCGAGTTCGTGACCGAGTGGTTCACCGGATAATTCTAAGAGACCGGAGCCTGCGGCCATGGTCATGCAACGGAATCGCCTACGTGCTCTCTGCCCTTGATGCCTTCGTCCAGACAGCTTCTGGCTGATGAGGGTGCCGCCCCTCCACGCCCAGGGAGCCCTACGCAGCTTCTGCGACCGGAGCTGCTGCGTGAGGGATAAGATAGGACGGATTTGCCCGCGGAGATGAGGGCCTTGTCGTGGAGAATTGCGGTAAACGCGCGGCGGGGAGATTTCAGGCACAGCCTGATTGACAGGTACACCCGGATTGAGGTACTGGCATCGATAGCTATGGATCCTAAGGACAAAGACAATCGGACCTCGCACCCAGCGCAGCAACGTCAGCTACTCGGACTCGAGCATCAGTTAGACACGAGTCTCCCGAGCGACGAGGCTGACCGGTGGATGGGAGAGAAACGGGAGTTGGAACGGGTCGTCACGGATTTCAAGGAGCTAGCGAATACCTTCAGGCGGCTCACCGTGATCAAGCCGGGTCCTGAGGCCCTCGACGAGATGGAGAAGGCGCTTGCGCGGCTACCTTCGGGTGACTCCTTGGCAAAGATTGTAGAGGATTTGCGTAGCAAGGCAGCCCAGGTAATAAAGCGAAGCCGCCATGAGCGAATTGATTCGTTCAAGCGATTTGAAGCGGAGTTCATTAGGCTAGCCAGATCTAGCGGTGAGAACGCGCGGGAGGTGGCAGAAGGATGGCGCGTAGGACCCCTGGAGCTACAGGTTCGCCAGGAGAAGGCTCAGTGTCGCACCCTTTACAACCGAGAGGTGCTAATCAATTGGTCATGTGTTACCAGCACGGAGGACATCCAGCGAATCACAGACAAGTCGCTAGCTCTTCTCAAGAAAGCGCTACTTCCCGAAACAACGATGGCAGATAGTTTCTGGGAAGCGTACGAGGAATGTCGCTCCCGTCGGGGCGCGACCGGGAAGGGGAACCCTGACGTGGTCCCCCTCATTGATTTCTACCGCGAATTGAGGTTGACACTGGCGAGACGTGACCTCGCTCAGAGGGCGGACAAGAAGTTCAGCTACGCGGACTTCCCCAGGTGGGCGTTTCTCTACAACCTGGACGTCTACTTCAGCCGTTCGGCTTCATTGCCGCCGGAGAAGCGCCTCACACTCCAGACGGGTAGTCAGCAAGAGACTCGTCGCATCGGCTTCGTAGTGAACGGCTTGGATGCTCTCCAGGACTACAAGGTTGTTTGCTTCATCCGAAAGAGCTAGCTTCGCCCCCGAATGAAGGCCTCGCCCGCAACAGATTGTGACTTCCTCCGAGATGCCCTTGAGCAGCTCGCGGAGCACGGGACCCCGCCGCCGGGGATCGCCCCGATCATTGATGTGGGGAGTAAAGCGTTCGTCGACTTTTTTACGGAAGAAGTCATCGACGGGCTCATCGCCGCTGGTTGGTCAACGTGCCGGTTCTTCGAGGGAGCCAACGGGTCGGGGAAGACCCACCTTCTGCAACTCCTTGAAACACGCGCGCGGGATCGGGGAATGGCTGTGGTTCGCCTCGACCTGTCGCAGGCGCTGAGTCTTGACGACTGGCGCCTGATAACCCGATATGTGCTGGAGAATCTCGAGGCCACTGTGGGCGGCGACGTCGTCCGGGGCCTCCCGGAGATCCTCAACGCCATGCGCAGGGTTGGGCTGGCCGATTACGAGGCGCTCGAGGGAGCAACGCTTCCCCATCCCGGCTTCAAGACGGCCATGCTGAGGGCGATAGGACCTGCCTACCTGAGTGACGAGGCCGTCGAGTACTTGGGCCGATATCTTTTCGGCGAGCGGGTTGCCGCCGGGACGCTGCGGAGGCTTGGCGTGTTCGGGGTGAAGAACCCGCTCTCGAAGCGGAACGCCGAGCAGGTGCTCAACACCGTCGTGGGTGGGCTGTATCACCTCGGTCTTCCAGGGACAATGCTCATTTTCGACGAGAATGAAAGGACGCTTGCCGGCTACGCCCGCTCGCGGCGAGCACAGCTCGCCGCCAATCTGATCAGGCGCCTGATCGACGCCTGCTTCACGGGCGGCCTGAAGGGTACCGTCGCCATCTTCGCGGTCCTGCCGATGTTTCTTGAGGTCTGCTCCCAAACGTATCCCGCGCTCGGCCAGCGCATACAGATCGCGCGAGCAGGGCCGTACAAGCCCTCCTGGCGTTGGCCGGTCCTCCCGGTCGAGGACGTCGGGACGCTTCGCGAACCTGAAGAATTCTTGTCGCGAGCGATACAGAAGATTCTGGACCTCGTTAGGCAGTGTTCGGGGAACACGAATGGGCTGGAGCGGCGGATGCGTTTGGTGGGGGAGCAGGTCCTTCAGGAGAACGCGGGGACAGGCTATCGAAGACCATTGATGAAGGCACTGGCTGCGACCGCGGTCGAGTGGATGTGACGTGACTGATGGAAACAGTCGACATCATCGGGATACTCGAACAGATGGCTGAACACGGCCACGCCCCGAAGGAAGGGTGCAAGTTGTTCGGGGTTGGCTATGAGGAGGCCTTTGAGCGCCTGAAGAAGACGTATCTAGTCGAGCGTTTCTCGCAGGGGCGCTCCGGAGAAAAGTTCGTCGTGGGACCCTTCGGATCCGGTAAGACGCACTTTTTGAGGCAGTTACTAGAGATTGGGCGTGAGCTTGGTTGCGTCACTTCCGAGGTTGCGCTCAACAAAGACTTCGATGTCACTAAGCCGCTCACCACTTACCGCGAAATTGCCAGGGAGATCCGAGCTCCCAATAGCTCGGAGCACGGTATAGAGGGGCTGCTTGTCGCTTCGCTGGAACAAGTAGCTTCGAAGGCCAAAGACGAGTCGACATCCGAAGATCTTGTGCAGGCCTGGATAGCCGGACTCGACAAGGCCGACTTCAAGCTCAAGGTTTTCGCCAGGATAGCGAAGAGAAGCCTTCAGGCCTACCTGGCGGAAGACGAAGCCACATTTGAAGCGGGCTGCCGCTGGCTGGGTGGGGATGTCGGCGACCGAGCTCTATGCCGAGAGCTTTCCGTTAGCCCGGTACCGAAATCAGAGGAGAGTCTGCACGGGAAACGGGCCCTGCTGTCTCTGGCCCAGTTCATAAGGCGTGCGGCGTTTCAGGGAACGATCATCGGTTTCGACGAGGCCGAACAGGGCTTTACCGTTGACAATAAGAAGATGCAGCGCATCCTCTCGATGCTGCAGTCGGACATCAACGCGCTCGTCGACCTTGAGCAAGGATCGGTTTTAATCGTCTACGCGTTGACACCCGATATCATCGACAAGATGGAGGAGTTCCCGGCGTTGCAGCAGCGAGTGGCTGACCCCGGGCGGGGATTTTTCGATGGTGAGACTCTGGCGCCGAAGATCGACTTGACCCAGCGGGAGGACCCGGTTAGGGAACTGAAGGCGATCGGCCGCAGGCTGGTGGAACTCCTGTACACACACGCCGAAAAGCCGATCGCAGTATCACAGGACGCCACGCTTGCCTTAGTCGGTCAGATAGCTGAGGACGTTGCTAACACGGACATCCGTAGCAGCAACCGAAGGACGATGGTGAAGAGGACATGTTCGATGCTGCTTCGGCTGTACAACGACGGGGTTCTGGCCGATCCAGGGCAAGCACCGGCGACAGAAGAACCCGAGGGAGAAGTGTGAGACCATGACCTGGGTGCCCGTGCGCGGGGAATTGGTCATCGCTCGCCCGTTCGGCAAGGGGATCGTCCGGAAGGTGACTCGCACGACTGCCTTGGTCACTCTTGAGGACTCAGGGGTCGAGGTCGAGTTGCCGTTGCAGGAGATCGCCCCCTTGGGGGGTGGCGCGGCGGCCCCCACAGCATCCGAGGCCCCGACGGTAGAGAGTCCGGAGCGGTGCAAGGGAACCGGCGACAAGGCTACGAGCCTCAAGCGTCGGGCGATTGAAGCACTCAGGTTCGGCCTCGTTCCCGAGGAGGCCGTGGAGGAACTTACTTTAGGGTACGAGAACCTGCGGGACTGGGTCCTAAGCAGGCTACCGCATCAGCATGGTGGAGCGCCTCAAGCGTCAGAAATTTGCGGCCCCTTCGGGTCGGGCAAGAGCCACACGCTGGCTGTGATCCGGTACCTTGCGCGGCGGGAGGGCTACGTTACCGCCCGCGTCGAGGTGGATGGGCTAAACGTGAGCCTGTCCGATCCGGAACGACTTCTCTACGCTCTCTGGGGCACACTGGCGGCGAAGGGTATGGACTCCAGTACGCCGCTTCTCGATCTCCATCTCAAGGCCATCGACGCTGGCCACCCGCCCCCATCGGTGGCGCCCCGCGGGATCGATCGCGTTCATGACAACTACGCCACGGCTCGGCTGCTCAAGCGCTCGTCCGGGGCGTTGGACAATCATGGCCACGCCCTGGACGCCATCATGTCCAGCAGCGACGAGTTCACAGCGTCCCAGGTCTCGCGATTGATCAGCTCGGAACTTGGCGTCCACGCTTTCGACGTGAGGGTTCGGAGGGTGATCGGAAAGACTGTCGTGCACCGGCCCTACGACTTCGTTAATGCCTTGGTCGGGTACTCCATTGTCGCGAGACTGGCCGGATACAAAGGCCTCTGCATAACGGTAGACGAGTTCGAGGTGGAACACCTGCTGAGTCCTGACAAGTTCAAACGGGTTCTCGACCTCTTGGTTGTTCTCACGCGTTATCTGAGAGGGGATCTGGGCTATCCGAGCGCCCCGCTTGCCGTGTTCTTCGCCACAGTCGGGGAAGAGGGTCACGTTGGCGATAAGGTGGTCGAGAGGCTGGTTGAGGAATCAGGCGGCGACTTCTATCCTCTTACACTCTGGGCTCGTGAAGAGCGGGCTGAACTCGCTCGGCGGATATTCAGCCTGTACTCGGAAGCTTATGACGTGTCCGACCCCTATTCACCATCAGTCGTCGAGAGCATAGAAGACTACCTCGAGAGGGGCGCTCCAGATGGCGGGCTCATTCGAGCGTTCATCAAGGCCTACGTGGGAGCGCTTGACTCGCTCTACGGGCCGGGGGTAGATGACCCTCAGCGGTGAGGTACACGAGGATCGCAGGATAGCCAGGCTGCTACCCCGTGCTTGGCCGGCATTCTTCGAAGCGTTCGGACGACTTACGCCCGTCCAACGAGCCGCCATTCCGATAGTCCTTGAGGGACAAGACGCTCTGCTCGTGTCCGCCACCGCCACGGGGAAAACGGAGGCAGCTTGCGCTCCACTCGTAGAGCGGCACATCGAGTTGGCCGAACCGTGGACCATTCTCTACATATCACCTACCCGGGCTCTCGTAAACGACCTGTACGAGCGTCTCTGGGCGCCGCTGAACCGCCTGTCGCTTTCCCTCAAACGTAGGACAGGAGACCACAGAGAGAAAGCGACAGGTGCCCGCGTGCTGCTCACCACCCCCGAGTCGTTCGACAGCCTGCTCTGCCGCGGTCGGAAAGAGCCGGAGGGACACGTGCTCGCGCACGTCGGTGCCGTCGTCTTGGACGAGATCCACCTTCTGTACGCGACTCCACGCGGCGAGCAGGTGAGATGGCTGCTCGAGCGTCTACGGCGACTACGGCGCGAGGCAAAGGAGAAGGGCTGGGCGCGTCGCGACGATTTCCAGACGGTCGCCCTGAGTGCCACAGTTTCCGACCCTGAGGGGATCCTCGCCAGCTACCTGCCCGGGGGGCACATTATTCAAGCTGAGGGAGCTCGACAGATCGAGACTGTGGCAGCTCCGGGGGAGGGTGCCACCGTTGAGGAAGCGCTCCCCTCATACCTGCGATCGCTCGACCGGCCCGAGAAGATCTTGGTGTTCGCGAACAGCCGCCGCCGCGTCGACGACTTGGCGGCTCGCCTGGGGGCTCCTCTACGGGCCCTGGGGTACGAAGTCCGGGCGCATCACGGCAGCCTGGACCGCCGAGAGCGGAAGGCCACCGAGGAGGCGCTCAAGAGTAGGGACAAGATCGTCGCTTTCAGCACCTCCACCCTCGAGCTCGGCATCGACATCGGAGATATCGATCTGATCGTCCTTGACGGCCCGGCTCCGGATGTCATGGCTTTGCTGCAGCGAGTCGGCCGTGGAAACAGGCGGACCGACATTACGCGGGTCATGACCTGTTCGGGGTCGTTGCTAGAGGTGATCGTCCACTCTGCAATGATCGAAGCGGCGCGGGACGGCTGGCTGGGCCCGTCCGACCACGGTCCTCAGTACGCCGTGGCCCGTCAGCAAGTGGCTTCGTATATCTTTCAGTCGCGTCGCAGGTCTAGAGCCCGTGCAAAGGTGCAGGATCTCCTCGACAGCTGCTCGCCTCCCGTAGTCTCCCGAGGGCTCATAGACACGATGGTGGAGGCCGGCGAGCTGGTAGAGGATGAATCCGGACTTCGCCTGGGCGACTACTGGCAGCAAAAAGCGGAGACCGGTGCGATCCACTCGAATATCGAGGAGATGCCCGGGGTGGATGTGATCGACGAGGAGACCGGACAGCGGATCGCCGAGGGCCTGAGCTTCCAGGTAGGTAGAGGTCTTCGGGTCGGGGGCATTCTCCTTGAAGCGCGGAAGTGGAGCGAGCGCAAGTTGGAAGTAAGGAGGGTCAGGGACGCCGGGGCCGCCCAGGGGGATTGGGGCTACACCAGCCGCCGGTGGACCACGGGCTCTGCTCAGCCCCAAACAGTTCGGCGCTACCTCGGCATCGACGATGAGACATGGCTCTTGGTAGAGTCTCCTCGAAGGAGATATGTTTTCCACTTCGGTGGCGCTCGTCGCCGAGCGGTGATCCAGCTCGCCGCCGCTACGGCGGCCCGACCGGAAATGCGGGTAGTCGTCAACGAGTGGTATCTCGCCCTCCCCGGCCATGGCGAGTCGAAACCTTACTGGATCGACACTGTCAGCAAATGGGACATCGAGCTCGCTATCGGCGAAAAGCTCGACTGGCTCGAGCACATGTTGGGGAGGCCAAGGAGCAACAAGCGACTGCCGATCGAGGCCAGGATCGACGAAGTCAAGCACTGGCTTTGCCTGGAGGATGAACTTCGGCGACTGAAGGGGGCCACTTGGACGAGCGAGATCGATCCCGACGTCGCGGCCACGCTTGAGGATCTGGTTCGCGTCTTAGAAACCTCAGCGGCGTCGCCCGCACGGCGCCAGAGCCGACGACCTTAGATTCCTTGCGCCGCAGTCTACACGGGCGGCGTTATGGGTTATGCTTCCTCCTAATCCATTTCCTCTGTTCGGTCAGGCTCGCGTAGGCGTTGACGCCGCCGATGGAGTAACCGGACTGTAGCGATACTCTATCTCACCCCGCGCGGTGCTCCACTCGGCTGGTTGATACTGCTCGGACGACCCTATTACAGGAGCGGTCCATTAGGTTAGCACCCCAAAACGCTCCCGGCTGCCTTCCGCCCAAGGTAGTACCAGGGGGTAGTCCATGGAAGTAGAGAGGAGGATGACGCTGAAAGAAGAGAAGCCGCAGGTTAGGCACACGGACCTTCACCGGGGGATCTTTCCGACGGCGGGCATATGGCGCCTATTTACCGAAAGGAAGGGTGGTCTGGCCGGAGGGCTCCGTCTCTCCGGGCCCGGCTTTGTCGGACATCTCGTCGGGGGCCCCTATGAGACTCTCCAGGTCCCGGACGGGGATCGCGCCTTTCTCTTCAAGGGCTGCGTTGCCCGGTCTCTCGCCCGGCCCGCGCCATACTACAACCTTCCCATAATTTCTCTTTAGGGCCTCCTTAGCCCCACTCCACGTGCCACCACGATCTTTGTCCGAAGCAACGACGAGCGTCTTCTCGGCCAGCGCGTAGATCACCTTGTTGCGAGCCATTGCATTTCCTAGAGAGAACCCTACCGACGGGGCATAGAGGGAGGCGAGGCATACAAGACCTTTAGAGAGCGCCGACCAGGTACGGGGAGCTCGGGCACGCCGTGCTAGATCCCCGGCTAGAATAACGATTACTCGTCCGCGAGCATTGATTGCCGCCTCCATGCAGTATCGATCGATACCCCTTGCACCTCCAGAGATGACCGCTCTCCCGGCTTCCACCACTTTCTGTGCGGCTCGGCGGGCAACGTCTTTTGCCTCATAGGAAGGGTGCCTCGAACCAACGATTCCGATCGATTTCACCGATAGTAGCTCTGGTGGGCCTACGACGAAGAGAACAGGTGGAGCTTGTGTGCCTAGTCTATCTTTGAGGCGCTTCGGGTAGTCGTCATCGAACGCGGTGATGGCGAGGAAGCCCGCGCTTTCCAGGCGCTCTAGTTCGATTGCTAGCCTAGCCCTATCATCCAGCAGGCGCTGCACCCTGTCGGCTTCGCCGGGAGACATGGTGGCAAGTGCATCCTTTTCTTGTCTCAATAGCTTTGCTGGGTCTTCCACCCTGCTGACGAGTGACCAGAATTTCCCAGGTGAGAGGGGATCCGCTGCGCGCTCGAAGAGGCGCGTCGTTAGTAGGAGTGTTGCCTGGGAAGATTCGTTGCGCCTATTCATTTACAGGCTCACGATACTCTCATCTGCTGACAGCTTTTGCCAGTACGTAAGGAAAGACCGGCCCGCTACCCGCTTCCCTCAAAAGTTTCCCGACGACCGTCAGGGTCCATCCCGAGTCTATGACGTCATCAACCAAGAGCACCGGTGAAGCGGGCGGCCTCTGCCTGACGGTGAATGCCTCGAGGACGTTCTTCACCTGCTGGTGGCTGTTTTCCATATCTTTCTGAGGTGGACGCTTGTCGACCTTCTGTAAGATGGGCAGGAACTTGAGGCCGAGCGCATCGGCAAGCCTTTCCGCAAAGCCGGGGACTAGACTGGGGTTCGTAAGCGACGGCACACACGTTACCCACCGTGGAGCAGGTTGGGGCTTCCAGTACTGCTTTATCAGCTCGACCGACGCAGCGACTAGCTCGTCGGAGAAATAGCCCAGTTCATACTTACCAATGCGCACCTGCTCACCCCAGCCCTCGTCGTTGTAGATGCTAAGGGCCCGCCCTCGCTCCAGTCTCAGGTTCTTAGGAATTCTCGCTGACACCTCCTCCAGACCAGATGGCCACAGAGTTCTTGGCTCGATGAAGAGGGTGCAGTTACGCAGGAACCGCCGTGCAGCCGCCAAAGTCTCTGGGGATGGTTCGAAGGCGAGGGCCTCTCCGGTGCAGTTCATACAGCGTCCGCAGGGTTCATCGGAGGGGTCGTCGAGGGCCCGACGAAGGAACTGCATCAGGCAACCCGCTTGGCCGTATGCGAGCATCGCCCTTTGCTCTTCCCTACGGCCAGCCATAACCAGGGCGACGCGCTCGTCCGGATAGGTCCAGGGCCGCAGAGTCCGCCGCCACTTCCTGTCGACCTGCTCCACAGCTCCGTCGACTTCGAGGTTCTTTAGCATGGACTCGAGCCGACTCTTCCTGACGTTTACGGCAGCCATGATTTCATCCAAAGAAAGGGCCTTCCCCCGTGCCTCGAGAAGGGCGATGACCTTGTTTGCCTGCTCTTTTGGGGGAAAGGCGGTCTCGAAGAAATAGTCTTGGATGTCCCGATCCTCCCGACCGCGAAGAAGGATTCCATAGGCGCGATCGAGACCTCGGCCGGCACGCCCTACCTGCTGGTAATAAGTTATTGGGGATCCAGGGGACTGGTAGTGAATGACGAATCCGAGATCCGGCTTGTCGTAGCCCATTCCCAGCGCCGAGGTGGCGACAACTACTTTCAGTCGGTTCTCCAGTAGGTCCTTTTCGATACGGAGGCGTTCGTCGTTGGCAGTCTTTCCGGTATAAGCTGCGGCCGCAATGCCACGGTCTCGAAGCCACGATGCCACCCGCTCCGCGTCGTCTACGGTTAGCGTGTATACTATCCCAGACCCACCGAGCTGGGGGATTGCGGTCGCCAACCAGGCTAGGCGGTCTGCTTGCGAGGGCATATCCAGGACCGAGAGTACGAGACTTTCTCGCTCAAGTGGGCCCCTCAGCACGTTGAGATGCGGCCCAAGCTGGGCTTTTATGTCCGTTATTACTCGCTCATTGGCCGTCGCGGTCGTGCAGAGGACCGGGACTCCTATCGGTAACAGCTTCAGGATGCGACCTATCCTTCGATAATCAGGACGGAAGTCGTGGCCCCACTCGCTAATGCAATGGGCCTCATCGACCACAACGAGTCCGGTTCGCCTGGCGATGTGGGGGAGCGCCTCTCTTCGAAACTCGTCGTTGTTGAGGCGCTCGGGTGATATCAGGATTAGGTCGATCCGGTCCTGCTGAAGTGCAGCCTTGATCTCGGACCAATCCTCACGGTTTGAGCTGTTGATAGTATTCGCTGCTAGTCCGAGCTGCCTCGCCATAGCTATTTGATTTCGCATCAAGGCGAGGAGTGGTGAGAACAACAACGTCGGGCCTGTGCCCCGGTTGCGAAGAAGGCGCGTCGCGATGAAGTAAACAGCGCTTTTTCCCCAGCCCGTAGGTTGGACGAGGAGAACCTGTCCCCTCCCCGCCACTACCGTTCGGATAGCATCGAGCTGACCCTGGCGAAACGAGGCCCCGGGACCGATCATCTGTCGGAGGAGGGCTAGAGCCTCTCCCTCGACCGCGTGACTCGCCTCCGGATGCCAGGCTGTCTCAGTACCGCACTGCGTTGAGCTCGCCACAGTGCCCCCTCAGTCACACCTCGCAGAAAGGTTAGCAGAGCGAAACCGAGGTAAGAGGCCGGCAATCGTAAGCTCAATCTTGTCAGGGCGTTCCGTCGATGTGGGCCTCGCAACGCACAGCGGTTACGGGAACCCAGGCGCCAAGACCGTCGGTTGTAGCGCCTCCAGAGGAGGCGCGGCTTGAAGCCGCTGCGCGCCAACTTACAACTTAGATGGACGGCGCCGCAACTTACGAGGCCTGGAGACGGTCGGATCGGACATGCGGTGGGCGAACTCTGGCTTATGGCGCCGCAGCCGTGGTGGCGCATAGGTCAGTCGAGTGGCTCGAGACATAATTCCCTGGCAGGGCTAGCGTATTGTCGCGACTTGGCAGCGAGATGCCAGAGCGCCCTGGTCAGCGAGTGTGGAGGTACAGCTGGAGGAGGTAGAGACCAATTGCGTAGCGGGTGCAGCTGTCGGACTATAATACAAAAGTTGGAGGTGCTGCAAGCGTGGCGATTTGATGAGAACCACCTGGGAGCTTACGGGAAGTTGACGGTGTGTAAGAATTTCGGCGAGTAGAAATCGATTGATACAAGGAGCATTGAGGTAGTTGGGGGGCAGGATACAAAGGCTCGGAGGCTCTATAAAAGGGGACCTTGGCTTGAGGTTAATGACCTCCCGTTTTTTGGGAGTGGTAGCCTAGGTTGTGGAGCTACTAATCGGGGCCGAACACCTGCTTCGGATTGGTACTCCGCTCATGGGTCCATGCGATAGGCATGACATCGGAACTACCACACGGGGTAGGCGGCCCTCGGTAGTCTATCTGCATGAGACGGTTTCGGGGGGATTGGGGGCGCTGAGAAAGTTCTGGATATTTGGCCTGATATCCTGAAAACTGGCTGGGGCGTGCCCGAAAATTGTCACTGCCGGAACGGTTGCCCAAGCTGCCGAGTGTTTCCCGGGTTGCCTGGTGGAGGTGGGGAACCAAGGAAGCGGTCGGCGCTTGAAGTTCGGAAGTGGCTGTTGAGCGCGGCAGAGGCAACTCAAGTTGAGCGCTTTGATCCTGATACTCACAGTAGGGTGTTCCACCATGGGCAGGAGTGAGGGGAAGTCAGGGGATTATTGGCAGGAGCCGGTTGGGGCGGACACTACGGCTTCCACCCAAGCTTCGTAGCCGCGATCACGATCTCCGCA
>FWWL01007701.1_pt1 | contig 14442 bp, 9 predicted proteins | sample 2228331 | NCBI WGS metagenome assembly FWWL01 (sample SAMEA103939775, study PRJEB20133) | metagenome
GATTAATAGCCCCGCAGGTTTGACTTTGCTGAAAGCGGGCACAGTGGAACAACCTGTTCTTGAAAAAGCAGGGGATAATATACGAATTAATTGGGGCTATTTGTACCTGGTATGTTCCGCAGGTGATACAATTCAGACCACTATAACTGAGCGAAAAATAGCTGTGGAAGATTTCTCAAAAGGGGCTGCACTTCCTGATAAAGACGATAACAATTCTCCGCGTGCGGTAGAAGATAAACCGGTATCTCTTGCTGTGGCAATTCCGTTTAAGGTTTCTGCGCAAGGTAAGGAAAGTAAATATGTTGTGGTTGCTTATGACGATGTTTACTCCATAGAGTTTATGCATGAAAAATTGCGTCCGTGGTACTGGAAGGAATATGGAGATAATTTCCCCGATTTATTGTACACAGTTTATAAAGAATACTCAGTGATAAAGCAAAAATGTGAGGATTGGGATAATTTTATTTTGGATAAGGCAAAACAATTAGGAGGTTCCGAGTATTCTGCACTAATAGGGCTAACTTATCGGCATGTTCTGGGGAGTGGAAAGATTGTAGTAGGTAAGGATGGCACCCCCTGGTTTTTTCATAAGGAATGTTTTTCAAATGGATGTATTGCGACGGTGGATGTTACCTATCCCGCTTCACCATTTTTTGCCCTGTTTACTCCTTCGTTATTGCGGGGGATGTTGGAACCTGTATATATCTATGCGAAAATGCCGGAGTGGACTTTTGAATTTGCCCCTCATGATGTAGGGACTTATCCGAAGGCAAATGGACAGGTTTACGGAAAAGACAAAGATGGATTTAAACTGGAAAGTCAAATGCCTGTGGAAGAATGTGGAAATATGATTTTAGCAACCGCTTTGTATTGTGAGATAACAGGAAAGATTGACTATGCTCGAGAACACTGGGAACTGATTGAACAGTGGGCTAATTATTTAAAGAAACACGGTAGAGACCCAGAAAATCAGTTGTGCACCGACGATTTTGCAGGGCATCTGGCACATAACACCAATCTATCCTTGAAAGCAATAGTAGCCTTAGGTGCTTTTGCAAAGATGAGTAAACAGAGACACCTTGCCAATGCGGAGGAATGGGAAAACCTTGCAAAGGAGATGGCTAAGGATTGGATAGAACGGGCAAAGGATGGGGACCATTTCCGTTTGACCTTTGATAAGCCAGATACGTGGAGTATGAAATACAATCTTGTATGGGATAAGATTTTTGAGTTGAATTTATTCCCGCCGGAAGTGGCAAAAATGGAAATGGAATATTACAAGGCGAAACAGAACAGGTATGGATTACCTCTGGATATTAGAAAGGATTACACAAAAACAGACTGGCTTATTTGGTGTGCTACTCTGACCGGAGAAAAGGATGATTTCAATGCTTTATTCCAGCCATTTTACAGGTTTATGAATGAAACACCCGACAGAATTCCCCTCACGGATTGGTATGATACCAATACAGGGAAATGCATAGGATTCCGTGCCCGTCCCGTAATTGGTGGAGTTTATATACCATTTTTGTATAACAAAGAACTATGGCAAAAAATCGCTTCAAAAGAAGATGGGGAAATACCCAAATAAGGAATAATTCTTGAATGTAAAAAAATTAGACCTGTTTATTTTATGGTTACCGAGGGGGCTATCTATTCTTTTCATTTTGTTTCTTATGATGTTTTCGTTGGATGTATTTTCAGAAGATTTAAGTTTTGGGCAGACACTCCTTGCTTTATTTGTGCACAATATCCCCGCTCTGATTCTTCTGATTTTGACAATAATCTCGTGGAAATATGAAATTGTTGCGGGTATTGGATATGCTGTCGTTGGACTATTTTTTATTCGCATGGGTATAGTCATAATTATTACACTTCCCCCTTTAATATTGAGTGTTCTGTATTTTGTTGCGTGGGGCTATAAAAAATATAAAAGTATATAGTAAAATAGTGAAGAATAACTATTAGAATCACAGAGGAAAGGGACAAATATGAAAGGTAAAAGCATATTTTTGTTGCTAAGTTGTCTAATGTTGATTTGTAATTTATCTTATTCTGTAGAGGCGACAATTGCAGAAGATAGAATGTTAGTTGTTGATGGGCAGAGGACTTTTATTTTGGGTTTATACAGTCCAAAACTTGATGACCCTGAGGAATTAAGAACATTAGCGGAAGCAGGCTATAATTTAATTTCTGTAGGTCCGAAAGTAGAACAATTGGATATTGCGAAAGAGCATAATTTAATGGCATGGATAAATATTCATCCAGCGATTGCAAAAGGAGGTGCAGAAGAGCGGGAGCAATCACTCAGACAAATGGTAAATTCATTTGCTAATCATCCTTCTTTTCTGGTTTGGGAATTGCCTGATGAGGCATTGTGGAATATTTATAGAGCTAATTTTGAGACAAAACAATTTGAAGAACCTAAAGTAATTAGAGAGAGGTTGGCAAAAATTTCAGATGAAAGTTTAAGAGCAAAGTTAGCAGAGCAATTAGAAAAGGCTGTGAATTTTTATCGTAAAGGGATGTGGGCAGAAGGGGAAAAGATAGTCAATCAAATATGGCAGGAATTAGGGGAAATATCTCCTTTTGCCAATTATTCAATGGCAGATATTGAAAGACTGAAATCCGAAGAATTGGAAAAACTTCAACAGTCATATAAATTATTAAAAGAAATAGACCCGAAACATCCCATTTGGGCAAATCATGCGCCACGAAATTCTATGGAAAGTTTGCGAAAGTTTAGTTCGTGTGCTGATATTGTCGGTTGTGATATATACCCTGTGCCTGTGCATCCACGACTTCGCCATTCCGATTTGATGGACCAAACTATGTCCTCCGTCGGAGCGTATACACGCAGAATGCAGGAAATTGACCCGAAGAAACCTGTGTGGATGGTCATACAAGGATTTGATTGGGGAATGTTGCATGGGGAAGTGTATGAACGGAGTGGTAGCGAACAGAAGGGATACCGTCCTCCGACATTGAACGAAATTCGGTTTATGGGATTTGATTGTATTGTTAATGGGGCAAGAGGAATTTTATTCTGGGGGACTCACTATGTCCCGAGAGATATGCAACTATGGACAGATTTAATAACCTTCGCAAAAGAAATAAAGTCCTTGCAACCTATTCTTTCGGCGGAGGATTGTTCGCAACCTGTGTCAATAAAGCAGGATGAGATATATGGTTCAGGAGATAGGGGAGTGCTTGCCGTGATAAAAATGTATGGAGGGAAACCGTGGATATTTGTTGTGAACGAGTGGCACGAATGTGGGATAAGGTATTATTTAAGTTCACCAGTTCTGGTTGATGGTCAGAAGTACCGTGAGATTTATTCGCAGGTAGAAGTAGTTGTTAAAGATAATACTTTGACTTATGGGATAGAAAATCACGGGGTTTGTCGGCCTATTGGACCTGTCGGACGAGTCAGACGGGTCGGACGGGTCGGACACAGTAATACATCACTTCTGGGTGATTTTGCCGTCAGGGGTTTGGTATTTGTGGCCGGGTTGAAGGAGTTGGACTCGTGCTTTATAGAATGCGTCTTGAATTGCGGAGAGGGATTTGGAAGGGTAGTTGTTGGCTTTGATGATACCTTCGTATAGAGCCCAGCGGTCGTTATTTTCGCCCATGACAATCAGAGCGTTTTTATCGCGTTGCTGGCGTGTTGTGCTTCTTTTATAAGCACTATTTCGTTGAATTGCAATTAACCCGCCGTTCTGTTCGTAAATAAAACCTTTATCAAGTAGTTCTCTAACCAGTTCGCTTCGGACGGCACGAGTGCGGATGGCTTGTTTAATTTGTGGTGTATCCAAATTAATACTGGAAATATTTGTAAGGTTGGGCTCGCGTTCGCCAGCCCAGATTTTTTCTTCTATGTATTTTGCTGTTTTTATTAAATCTTCCTGTGGTAGTGCGGAATAGTCTGGCGCCAGTTTAATGAAAGAACGGACTGTCCTACAGGAACTTAGAAGTGCTAAGCAAATAATGATAGTAATGGCTGATGAAACATACAGTATTCTTGAAGACATTTTTCTTTCCTCCTGATTGGATTATGAATTTGTTTTATCGGGTATTACAATTCTGTTTTTTCCTTTCCGTTTGGCATCGTAAAGGCATTGGTCAGCGATACGGAGCAAATCTTCCACAGAGAGGGTTTTGCCCTGAATAACTTCTGCGACTCCACCGCTGATGGTTATTTTAACACTTTTGCCCATATATTCAAAAGGTTTTTCTTCAACGGCTTTTCGTATTCTTTCTGCCTGAGTATACGCTCCGTCTAAGGGGGTCTGTGGCATGATGATAATAAACTCTTCTCCGCCATATCTTGCAACCATATCGGTGCGACGGACGGTTTGAAGCATGCGATTCGCAATTTCTTTGAGCACTGCGTCGCCGAATAGGTGTCCGTAGGTATCATTACATTTCTTGAAGTCGTCTATATCAAATAAGGCACAGGATAAAGGGACATTATAACGCAGACTTCTCAATAGTTCTTCTTCCAATCGTTCACGGAAATATCGGTGGTTATAAATTCCAGTTAGTCCGTCAGTAATAGCAAGTTTTTCCAGAGTTTTATTGGCTTGCTGGACAGATTCAAATAACTGGGCACGCTCTAAGGCACTTCCTGCTGCATTGGTAACGATTTCAAAGAAGTTTATTTCTTGTAGTGTAAATCCTCCTTCTTTTCGTACTGCCCGGAGTAATAATGACCCGACTTCCGGGTCATATAATACGATGGGAATTACAAGTATAGAATGTATCCCTTTTTGTATAAGGGAATCTAAGCAGGGTTGCATTAGTGGGTCATTTCGGACATTGTTGATGATTACTTTGTCTCCAATGGATAGGGCTTTTTTAATTTCAGGATATTTGGATAGGGGGACTGTTATATCGTATAGGTTTGCATCATCATGGGAAGCAAGGACATGAACGGTATCTTCCTGTCCCCAGATGCGAACGATGGAACAACGGTCGGATGGGACTACCTTTGATATTTGCTCCACAAAGACATAGAGAACATCGTGAGCCCGTTTTTTTGAGGAGATTACTTTCAATATTTCCAGTACTGTTGCAAGTTCACTTTTGTCCATCTGTACGAGTGATTCATGTCCTGAAAGCAATTCTGTCTGGATATACATAATACGTGTTGTAATTTCTGTAATCTTGTCCAGGTCCTCTTTGTAGGAACTAAAATGTTGCATAAGGGAAGGGGCGAATATATGGAGTAAGTCCTGAATGTATGAACAATGATAAGACCAACCTCCCACAAAATTAATGTTGCTGTTTGTGATTTCCTCTTTTGTAATGTTCCCTAAGAACACAATGGATATGGCAGACGAGATTAAAATAAATATACGGTCTGAATTCTGGAAAAAAGGTGGAGGTGTATGAATCTCAATAGGTATGTTCCAATGAGAAGGAGGCATACCGAATAAATATAATTTGTACACATTCTTTAGGATATGGTCTATCTCTTTTAGTTGTTGAATTGTTTCTGAATCACTGATAATGATAAGTTTTCGGTCATCTGAAAGTCCTATTTGTTTTATAACTTCATCGCAGAGTGAATAATAAAGGCTTACATTATTAATTGGTATAAGGGTATGGTGTGGTGAAAAGGGGTGATATTCAGAAGAAAAAATTCTGTCTGCTAATGGTGTTTTATCGTTATTTTGACTCATTTTCCCTTTTCCTATTTTGGATTATTTTTAAAGTCTGGGGTTGTGTTATCTTTTTCAGATTGTCCTGTATCTACTTCAGCCAAAGGGTAAACATCTTCAAATTTTACTTCTTCTTTGATAATAACAGGCGTGGAGCGGACAATCAGGTCATATAATTCCTCTACTTCTTCAGGGTAAAATCGGACACAACCGTTAGAGGAAAAAGTACCGATGGTTTCAGGGGCAATGGTTCCGTGTAGTCCTAAGTCGGTTGGTAATCCGGGTTCTGCCGGGACTAATGGCATCCATCGTGTTCCCAATTCGTTTCTTGGGTCGCCAGGAGGTATAGCCCCTTCGCCGGGTTTGAACCATGTGGGATTTTTTTGTTTATTGCCAATTTTGTAAGAGCCTAAGGTGGTTTCATGTCCGGGTTTCCCTAATCCTACTTTATAGCGCTTGAATATTCCCTGTTCATCTACTAAGAAAGCACGGCATTTGGACCTTTCTACAATCACTTTGAAATCTTTTGGTGTATATTTTAATGTTTGATTGGGACGGAGTTTTGCACTTTCATCTAACTGATTTGCCCGACAGAGCATTCCTACGGGAGTATTTAGCTTTACACCGATGGTAATTAAAGTATCTCCTGGCTGGACGGTATAGACTTTGCTTTCAGGTGTAGGGATATTAGAAAAAATGAGTTCTACATTTAACTTTCCTAACAAATCAAGCGATTCATTCCAGATAGCGGAATCCCATTCTGCGTCCATTACCGCCTTTTGAGCCAGGTCTCGTGCCTTGATTTTTTCGTTTACCTGTTCTTCCAATCGGGCTAAACCTAAATATCCATAAACACGATTTCCACGAGATGAGCAGTCAATAATCTCCTGATAAGTAGTGCGTGCAAGGTCTTTTTTCCCAATTGTTTCAGCGAGTTGTGCATACCGATATCTCAAATATGGGAGTTGTTTACTACTTTCGCATTTCTGAACACTTTCTTCTGCTACCGCAAAGGCTTCATTTATTTTTTCCGACTTTTGTTCCAATTCAATCCATAAAATATATGCCTCTGCCAGGTTTTCAATTTGTTTTTCCTTCTTTACATAATTTTTGAGTTCTGCTCGCAATTCCTCAAAGCGATTTTCTTCAAACATCTTGTGAAATTTTTCCAGGGGGTTTTCCTCAGTGCCAGAAGTAGAGGAGGGAAGGATTTTTTCTACAATCTTCTCACGGGAGATGAGGTTTGAAGAACTATAAATAAATCTATAGATGATATAGCCTGCAATAATAATTAAGATTACACCGATAAAGATACGCAATAAAGTTCTATCGCTACTTTTTTTTGATGAAAAATATTGTTTCGGCATAGTGTCCCTAAATTCGTGATTCGGTTGCTCGGGTTAAATCTAATAATAATTCGGTCATGGATTGATAACGATGTTCCAATCCACGCCGTAAACATTTTAAAATAATACGGTCTAAAGCGGGTGTAAGTTTAGAGTTATAATTTGAAGGGGGAATAAATTTATAGTTCGGGTCTATTAATTGTCGGCTTATAATCTTTGGGTCATTGCCTTCACAGGGGTGTTTACCGGAGAAAAGTTCATACATCGTTATTCCGAAAGAGAAAATATCGGAGCGTGCATCTAAATTTTTCTTCAAAATTTGTTCTGGGGACATGTATAAGCGTGTTCCTCCTGTTTCTTTCATTAGCCATCCCCGCCAGGTTGCATTCGTTTTGGATAATCCGAAGTCCACAATTTTTACCTGTTTTCCATCTTTGGAGAAAAGGAAATTAGCAGGTTTTACATCACGATGGACAATTCCGTGTTGGTGGAGATAATCAAGTCCATGGCAAAGTTTAATACATATATCAATCATCTGGCGAATAGAAAGGTCACGGTCCTGGATATGTTTTTTCAGGTTATAGCCATCAATGTATTCCATCACAATACAACGACGAGTTCTCCCCAAATTGTCAATGGCTTCATGTATTTTTTTATCCATTTGGATGATATTGGGATGATTCAGAGATGCGGCTATCATAATTTCTCTACCGAGAAAGTCTTGTTTTCTTCGTTTCGGGTCTTCATCAAATCGTGGGTCAAGCACTTTCACAGCGACCGTCAAATCCCTGCCTCGGTCTATTGCTTTATATACAGTTCCCATCCCTCCACTTCCGATGGGAGCAATTATCTCATACGGACCCACCTGATGAATTTCTAACTCAGCTTTATTAGGGTCATCAAACTCCGAAGCGACCGACTGTGATGATATTTCATTTCTCTTTTTCTTAAATATCCAGAACATTACCCCTCTGCACTCTCAATGTTTTTTTATATTTCATATTTATAATACCATAAATTATTGAAGAAAGTTAAGTCAATTTTATGCTGTTTTCCATTGATGGGTACCTGCACTCGGGACAGGGACCTCGTTAAGAATCTCCTTTAAAACAGAATTAGTTGTCACTTTGCGAAGTCTACTCTCCGGGTTCAGAATAAGTCTATGTTCCAGCACGGGAAAAACTAAAGACTTAACATCGTCAGGAATAACATATCCTCTCCCCAGAACCGCTGCATAACCCTGACAACAACGGAACAACATAAGAGAAGCACGGGGACTTGCTCCTAAAAGAAGATGAGTATGGTCACGTGTCCGAGCAATGATACGGAGCATATATTCTCGCACTTTGGGATGAACAAAAATTTCTCGCACTTTTGACTGCATTTGTATTATCGTTTGCGGGTCTGTAACCGGTTTCAAGGTTTCAATAGGATGAGCAACTCTCAACCGTTCTAACATATCCAGTTCTGCAACCATTCCCGGATAGCCCATAGACAATTTAATCATAAAGCGGTCCAATTGTGCCTCCGGTAGAGGAAATGTCCCTTCATGTTCTACGGGATTTTGTGTTGCAAATACGATAAAAGGCTTATTCAAAACATAAGTTTTCCCATCCACAGAGACCTGCCCTTCTGCCATTGCTTCCAGCAAAGCGGATTGTGTTCGTGGTGTTGCACGATTAATTTCGTCGGCGACTACTACCTGATTAAAGATGGGACCCGGACGGAATTCAAAATTCTGTGTGGACTGATTATATACAGAGACACCGGTCACATCTGTGGGTAATAAATCTGGCGTGCATTGTATCCGCGTGTAGGAACAGCCACTGGAAATGGCTATTGCTCTTGCTAACATTGTTTTTGCAACTCCGGGCACATCTTCTACCAGGATATGCCCTCCAGATAGAAAGGCACCAAGAGCCATCCGGATAACATGACTTTTATCCAGCACAACTGTTTCAATGTTTTGAAGTAAATCTTTTACAATATCCCGAAATTGTCCCGCCATAAAAAACCATAATTAAATTTATATTGCCAAAAATGAATTTGAATGATATTATATATAATATAGGTGAAAGAATAGAAAGAGGAAGTTGAATTATGAATAGGAGAATGAAAATATTTGTTTTGGGAGTAATTGTTTTGGGACAGATGTGTGGATATGTAATGGCAGATACTGTCATTACACGCGAAAAGACATATTTTGATGTATATGTAATGGAGGGTATTCATTCATTTTATATATTACTTCCGGAAACAGGTGCAATTGAAAGTATAATAAAAAAAGATGAGGATGTTATAAGTGTTATTATGGATGAACCTGAGAAACGGGTAGAATTGAAAAAGAAGTGGGATGAGAAACAAACCGTTTCCAGAGGTATCTCAAAAATCAGTGAAGAGAAAAAAGGGAAAGAGAGTGTCCCCCCTACAAAGACATCGAAAGAACAAACTACTCTTATATCGAAACGCAAGGGGAATGCCTCTCTGAGTTACTCCAATGACGGAATTCAAACTTATCCGGGAGATGTTACAGGGACAACATTACCAGGCACTCTATATTCTGCAAATGTTTTACCCAGGACTGTAAACAGCAGGACATACGGATTTTATAATACGGGGAGTGGAGATAGTTTGCCAAAAATAGTCTTGCGGAACCCGCCAGTATCCGGAGGGGGATACGCAGGGATGAACAATTTTCGGTATGGTATGAATGCCTATCCAGGGGCAGGAGGAATGGGAAGAATGTCAATGGGTTATGGCTATGGTATGGGAATGTTTCGGGATGTAACTGTTATTAGCAATATATCGGACTTATTTTCAACCATTGATGACCGCCTCGTCGGTGAATTCAGTCCCGTTATGATAATTCACTCCTCCTCTACTAAATAGTAATGGGCTGAATAAAAATTTTTTTATTGAAAATTTATTTAGGGGATGATTTATATAGGTTATTCAGCACAAAAGGTTTGGAAGGTGCAAGTCGTGTTTTCATTTGAATTTGACTTACTGCAATTCCGAGTTGACGCTCGTCTTTTGAGTTCGGGTCATAGTTTTTAGGAATCCATGCATGGGAACGAATTCCTAATATGATGAAATCTTGCTCCTGTGGAGGAATTTTTACGGAAATTGTTTGCAAACCTTCTTTATCACCAAAATTAATTAAAGGTTCGTTGTTTAATAAGATTTCGTTGTCCTTATGCTTTGCCTGAGGGGGAATATAAACATCTAAGGTTAGTGTATATTCTTTCTTCGGCAGGATAGGAAGTCTGATTGTAGATTGCTGTTTAGTCCAGCGTTTCGTTGCTCCCGGTTTTTTCCATTCGGGTGCGGATTCAGTCCCGTGCCAGTTTTTCAGGAAATCGCGGTCACCTGCGCTTCCTATATTTAAAGTGAAATTTTTCAGCATCTCTTTTTTAGGAATTTCGGTAGGTGTTTCATTGAGAGCCATCTGAGTTTTTTTGCCCACATAATTGATTACATACAGTCCCCCTTGTGCTTGATTACCGGTGATAATTGCGGAAGCGACATTTTTACCTATGGTGCAGTGAAGTAAACCTAAAAAGAAAGTATTTCCCTGTAATATTATTTTTCCATTATCCATCTGGATTGCAGGGCTTCCTTTGCCATTTATATCCCATTCCCAGAAATTGGTCCCGATTACAGTTAATTGAGTCTTGGCACTGCGGTGCCAGATAGCACGGTCTAACGGACCCCAGAAAGCACAATTATTTAGACTCACTTTTCCGGGTCCTGCATCCGGAAGGATTTCTATACCTGCGGAGTCTTTGCTTTCCCATCTGCCTACAAATTCACCATTGGTAATTAATATACCGAAAGGTTGTAAGTCTTCTACCAATACTGCACGACGGCAACAATCTGCTCCGATACCCAGAAAACTACCATTACAGGCTCCATTTTTGGTTTTAGAAAATTTATAGCCTACTCCGTAGCCAAAACAGAAGGTATGGGTGACATATTGCCAATCGGTTCGGGCAAATTCAAAGGCGGTTCCATTTTCGTTTATCCATAGACAATAAGGGTCATTAGGCTGGTAGATTACACCAAAGGGCCAGAAATGACAGTTCTCCACCCTTGAAATATCATAGCAAGCATCAATGTATAACCCGCGGAAAGAGGGATAGCCAAAAACATTTCTAATCATCATTCGTGCGGAGTCCTGGAAGTGTAATGCTTCATAAGGATTAATAATACAACAATCGTAAACGCCGGTATCGGTCGTATGTTTTGAATAAACAGTCGGAGGGTATGGAACGGGTGGAACGTCATTTTTAGACCATTCGGGATATGTAATGATAAACCCGGCTAAAGTAGCGTTATTCCCTGCGAGAGTGATAAACGGCTCCGATTGAGGGTTATTCCTTCCTGCGTAGGCATGTAGAACGGAACCTACAAGATTTGGTTTATCATGATAAAAAGAAGTAGGTGGTGTTCGGAATGTTCCCTGTAAAGTTACACCCGCAGGGACTTTTAAGTTACCTAAAATTTTATAGGTGCCCGCAGGCACAAAGACCAATCCACCACCCATTCCCTCCGCTTTATTTAATGCCTGTTGAAACGCTTGTGTAGCATCAGCAGAACCGTCATTTTTTGCTCCGAAATCCATTACATTCAAGGCAAAAGGCATTGTTGTTTCCCCTTTGATATTTGTGGAAACATAAAGTAATATTACTAAAAGCAATAAAATTCTCATATTCTTTTCCTTTTTTAGGTTTTGTTTATCTTATAAAATTACAATTTTATTAAAAGTCAGTTCAAATTTCATTGTATAAAAAACATAATAAAAAACGCCTTACTCAGGGAGTAAGGCGTGGAAGTAGAGTTTTAGTTAATATTTTCAGTTGTTTTTAACAGGTATTGGATTTCCCATGTTACTAATAGCATATATTTGATTTTGAGCCTCTACTACGAATATTCCATTACCTCCTTTTGCCAGAGGAATCTGGAATTCATTTGTATAGCAGCGGGTAATTGAGAGGTTTATATAAGAATATCCTGTGGTTTGTATAGGCAACTGTTGTAATAGTTCTTTAGGAATTGTATGTGAACCATCATCCGTTACTACACAGGTGATAGTCCCTATTGTAGATGTCAAGTTTTCATAGTCATACGAAGAAGAAGAAAGAGTAATAAGGATGTAACTTCCTGGAACAGGAGTTTGGGGTGCATTCCATTCCACGAGTAAATCTACTTCTGGATTAAAATTGAAAGTAAGCATTCCATATTCTGTTTGTGTAAGTTCAGGAGAAGTTACGATAAGTTCGGGAGGTGTTTCTCCAGTTACTTCAAAGGCGTTTATATCTAACCCGCCAGGCCAGGATGCTGAGAAGGTTGTTTGTGATTGTGTCGGTTGAATATGTTGCATGTAATCCAGAATAAACAAAGATGACATCCAGGGTTGAATTGTGTAATGTTCTCCCATATACGCTTCTGACATTCGTATCAGATTCGCAGTCTTGCCAGGTATGCTGAACAATCCAGGGGCTCCGGGGTCAAGACCAGACCAATTAATTTGTGGGAATCCCTCTGTTGATTGATATGGTTCTTCCTGAGAGAAGTCTAATTGTGTCAACTGGAAAGAACACTGGTCATTGGGTTCCGCATACGGTTTTTCAGAAAATGATGCAAATAGAGCACTGGCTGAAATTGTATATTGTTCCTCAAGATAGTAATACTTGTTTTGTATAACATTCATAATACCCACATAAGAACCATCCGTAGGATATTCTATCTCTATATTTGCCTCGACACAGTTTCCTGCAGAGCATGAAGTGTTTTCTATTGCGGTTACAGTTACAGGTGGACGTGTGATTACATAAACAGTTATCGGGAAACCCGCCACCGCATTGAGACAGTAATACCCTGATGAGTCTGTAGTTGCCTTTGTCCCTACTGAAGAATAGACTGTAATATTACTGATGGGGTTTCCATTCTTATCTTTTACTCTTCCCTGTATACAACTATTGAAGTCCGCGGTAATAACACCAATGTCGATACAGTTTCCTGTTTCGCAGGAGTTTCCTACTGTATTAGCATTAACCTCCTGCTTGAATATTGGGATTTGACCACCCGGGAAATAAACTTCAATGGATACTATGGAATTCCCTTTTACATTGACACAGAAAAATCCATTGTTATCGGAATAAGTAGTGGTTACTCCATTATAAGAAACACCTACTCCCTGAACTATAGCACCTACTACAGGCTGACCATTGTTATCTTTTATATAACCCTGAATACAGGTTTTATCTGTAATGGGAGCATCACAATTCCACCATGTTAAATGCTGAACCTGTGCTTTATAATATTTATTCCCATTATCATTATAGACAGTCCCTTTGCCTGATTCTATCCAAACTCCTTTTTCTTCATCAAAGTACCAAAGGGGAACTTCTTCACCAGCATTTAGTGGTGAATCATCGGGGAGGTCAAGGGTTATTTCAGCAGGGTTGTCTTCCTTTGCTGAGGTATTCAGATAAACTTCTTCACCATTTTGTTTCACTGTGAAATCTGCCAGAGCGAAAGATTCCAGGTCAACGCGTTCACCTTGCTTTGTTGATGAAATTGCCTGGAACCCGCCTGGAAATGCCTGAATATCACCTGGATTGGATAAATTGAGTGGCGTTATGTAAACTTCAACAGGACCGGTGACTGGATTGCCAAGTTTATCAAAGAATGAATTGGGAGGTATTTGTATTGCATTACCTGATGGGTCAGAAACAGTCGCTCCGTTTTCAATATTGGGAATATCCTGGATTTTTATTTGTTGTATAAGTGTGATATTTACGGTTAAAGGGACCACATCTCCAACTTCAATTTCTATACTGTATGGGGCATAACCCTCTTTTGAGGCGGAAAGAACATAAGTCCCCTTAGGAACATTTTCTATCATATACAATCCCGATGGGTCAGAGTATACTTTGAAACTTGTATTTAATAATTCAATGGCTACATACGCCAGCGGATTTAAATTTGTATTTTTTACCCAACCTATTATGGATACATTGGTTCCTATTTCTCCTTCTGGTGCTCCTTCCGTTGTGCCTTCTGTGGTTCCTTCTGTGGTTCCTTCCGTTGTCCCTTCCGTTGTCCCTTCCGTTGTCCCTTCCGTTGTCCCTTCTTGTTCTCCTTCCTGACCTCCGCCGACAGTCATTGAAACAGTAATTGTATCTTCTCCATCCTGTGGGGATTTGACTTTAAGAGTATCCGAATAGGAACCCGGTTGTAATCCATTTCTTGAAACAGTTACCGTAATATTTTTTTATCCGAAGGACCTGTGCTTGTGCCTTTATCTGGGTTAACAGTTAACCAATTTGCTGTCTTGGTTATCTCAAAGTCCATTTTTGTATTGGCATTTTTGTTCCATACCTGAAATGTTTTTTGTGTTTACGTATTACCGAAGTCCAGGGTTT